>Ga0182793_1000047_pt1 | contig 114375 bp, 99 predicted proteins | sample Passage237A_FD_130498 | JGI IMG/M metagenome (GOLD analysis project Ga0182793, IMG submission 130498) | Cellulose adapted compost microbial communities from Newby Island Compost Facility, Milpitas, CA, USA - Passage2 37A (version 2) (version 2) ... | reverse complement strand
GCCCCCCCGCCCCCCGCCCACCCCGCGCCAACACCAATCGGTGCCCGCGCAGACATGGGCCTCCCCCCCATCTTCTTATTTAGTCCCAACGCGTCCCCGCGAATCTCCGCCGTGAAGTTTCTCTTTCTCTACAACCCTCGCGCCGGCACGCGCCGCACGCCGATCTCCGAACAGCTGCACGCGTTCGTGAAACGTCACGGTCTGCACGCCACGATCACACCCACGACCGGCCCGGGTCACGCGACCCAGCTTGCCGCCGAGGCTGCGCACGCCGGGATCGATGTCGTCGTGGCCGTTGGCGGCGATGGCACGATCAACGAAACCGGTCGCGGCCTTCTCGGCACCGATACCGCCCTCGCGATCATTCCCTGCGGCTCCGGCAACGGTCTCGCACGCCACCTCGGCGTGCCGATGTCGTGCGCGGCCGCGCTCGATTCCCTGCTACACAGCGAACCGCTGCTCGCCGACGTGGGTCGCGCCAATGGCCATCCGTTTTTCTGCGCCATGGGTGTCGGGTTCGACGCAGCCGTGGTGCGGCGTTTCAACACGCTCGCGCGCCGCGGTCTCCTCGCCTACGTCCACGCCAGCGTTCGCGAGTATTTTTCCTACCGCGCGCAACCGCTCGCCGTGCGCGTCGACGGCGCCCAAGTCACGCGCCACGTCCCACAGTTTGTCACGATCGCCAACGGGTCCCAATTCGGCAACGGCGCCACCATCGCACCACGCGCCAGACTGGACGACGGCCGACTCGATCTCGTGGTCGTGCGACCGCTCACGCTCTTCAACGCAGCTCCGCTCGCGTGTCGTTTGTTCACCCGCACGTTCGATCGCAGCCGCCACGTCACAACCGCCACCGGCACCCGTTTCGTGATCGAGCGCGATCAGCCCGACATCATGCACGTCGACGGCGAACTCGTCGCCACCGAGGCGCGCATCGAAGTCGAGATCCTCCCCCGTTCCCTCAAAATCTGGGCTCCGCTCGGCTGATCTTACTCTTTCCTCTTTCTTCCGACGCATCGCTCGCGGCGAGCCGGAGGGAGAAAGAGAAAGAAGAAAGAGTAAGAGAAAGATTCATCCATGGCTCGCCGCACCCTGGCTCGACCGTGTCTGGACCTTGGAACGACCGCGTCCGCACTTGGTCGCGACCGTGTCCGCACCTTGTCCCGACGTGGTGCGCACATGGTCCCGACCCGGGGCGCACATGGTCCCGACTCGAGCCGCACTTTGGCGCGGCTCAGGCCGCGATGGCGCGGTCTCGTCCGGCGGCTTTCGCAGCGTAGAGTGCTTTGTCAGCGGCCGCGATCAGCTCCTTCACTTCCACGGCGTCGCGCGGGATCGAAGCCACGCCGGCGCTGATCGTCACCGGGAGGGTTTCGCCGTTCGGCAACACAACCGGAGTTGAACGCACGGCCTCGCACGCGCGATTCGCGGTGTCGAGCGCGGTCGCGGCATCGGCTTCCATGATCACGAGCCCAAACTCCTCGCCGCCGAAACGCGCCACGCGATCGACGCTTCGCACGCTGCCGCTGAGACGGCGCGCGACTTCGGCGAGCACGGCGTCACCCGCGGGGTGGCCGTGGGTGTCGTTGACCTTCTTGAAGTGATCGATGTCGAGCAGCACGAGCGAGACGGGGCGGCCGAAGCGTCCACTGCGTTCGTGCTCTTCACGAATGATGCGGTCGAACTCGCGGCGATTGAGCAATCCGGTGAGTTCGTCGCGTGTCGCGGCCTGGCGCAGCGCTTCGAGCGTCTCGCCGAGTTTCAGCGCGTAGCGCAACGAGCGTTCAAGCGCGGCGGAGGAGATTTCGCCTTTTACCAGATAGTCGAGTGCGCCGGCGTTCATCGCGTCGATGTCCACGCGCTCGGATGATTCGGCGGTGAGGAAAACGATCGGAGTGCGGCAGCCGGCCTGCACCGCTTTGGTGATCAACTCGAGTCCGTTGCGCGGGCCGAGTTGGTAGTCGAGCAGGCACGCAGTGTAGTGGCCCTCGAGCAGGCGCGAAAGGCCGCTCTCGAACGTGTCGGCCCAATCGAGTTCGAACTGTTCGCCGTGGAAATTTCTGAAGTGCGCCTCCGTGAGCCGGAATTGGAGCCGGTCGTCGTCAATAAGGAGAATGCGACGCTTCATGCGCGGCGGAGAGGGTGGCTCAGCGTTTCACACCGGCGGACAGATCGGCGGCGACGGCGCCGATGCGGGCCACGATCTTTTCGGCGGAACCGAGGTTTTCTTTGATGCAGTTCACGAGCGCGCTGCCGACGACCACGCCGTCGGCGTGCGCGGCGACCTGCGCGACTTGGGCACGGCTGGAAATGCCGAAGCCAACCACGACGGGAAGTGTCGTGTGTTTACGGATACGGCCGAGCATCTCGGGAATGTTGCCGGCGAGTTGATCGCGCACACCGGTGACGCCCTCGCGGGACACGTAGTAGATGAACCCGGTCGTCGCCGCGGCGATGCGGGCGATGCGGGAATCGGGGGTGGTCGGCGCCACGATCATTACCGTCTGGAGACCGTGCTTGCGACAGGCTTCGGCCACTTCCTGCGACTCCTCGGGCGGCAGATCGAGCGTGAGCATGCCATCGACGCCGGCCTCGCGTGCGGCGCGGACATAGTTTTCCACGCCGTTGGCGAAAACGAGATTGTAGTAGGTGTAGAAGATGATCGGCACCTGGCTGAACTCGCGGATGCGGCGGACGAGCTCGCACACCTTCGCCATGGTCATGCCGCTCTCGAGCGCGCGTTGCGCGGCGAGCTGGTTGGTGAGGCCGTCAGCCAGCGGATCGGAAAACGGCACGCCGAGCTCGAGCACGTCGACGCCGTTTTCGATGACCGCGCGGCAGGCCTTCACCGAGGTCTCCAGATCGGGGTCGCCGGCGCAAAGATAAGCGACGAAGGCGGCGCGATTTTCAGCACGGACACGGGCGAAAGTCTCGGCGATTCGGGACATGGGGCTTTAGAGCACAAGAGCTTCACGCCGGAGGCGCAATCGCCGTTTTCGCCAGCGCCTCAGTCAAGGCAGCGCAAAATCCACCAGCACAGGTCGGTGATCTGAAAGATAGCAGCGCACGATCTCCGAGCGGATCTGCTGACACGTGCCGGGCATGAAAACGAAATCGAGGAGCCGTCCCGGCCAGGGCGACGGAAACGTGCGTCCGCTCGCCGGATGCAGCGCGTAGTCACCGTAATCGTGAAGATGGCTCAGCAACGACGCGGTCGCATCGGCACCGTGGCTCGTGTTGTTGAGATCGCCGCACACGATCGGCGGCACATGCCAGTGCGCGGCGCGCAGACGTTGCTTGTCGCGCAGCCACGCGAGCATGCGCCCGATCTGCCGGAAACGATGTTCGCGCGAGCTGAAATGCAGGTGAACGTTCATCACCGGCACGATGCGTCCGTTCACATCGAGCTCGGCGAAAAGAAAACCCTTTTCGCCCACGCGTCGCTGGCCGAAGACGACCGTTTCCGTGCCGACGATCGGGTGCCGCGAGAGCAGCGCGTTACCGTAGCTGAGATTGAAGAGCCCCGTGCGCCGGTTGTGGATACCGAACGCCGCATGCGGAAAACCGCTGTGCAGCCGCAGGTATTCGAGGTGGTCGAAATTGCCTGCCCAGCGCGACCGTTCATCGATCTCCTGCAAAGCCACTACATCTGGCTGCAGTTGCGCGAGCAGCCGGCCGATCTTGCGCAGATTCGCGCGCAGTTTCTGTCCCAGCGTAAATCCCTGAATCGGCGTGAGCCCCCGCGCGTGCGCGATGTTGAACGTGACAATCCGCAGCCGAGACATGGCCGAGCAACGTGCAGTCACCTCCCCGGGCTATCAACGGGAAACGCGATTTCCTGCGTCTCGAAAAATGGGGCGGCCAACGGGATTTGAACCCGCGACCCCAAGATCCATTCTGCCATTCGGCAGAATGCTCTAACCAACGAACCACCGCCTCGCTTGTTCAACCAGTTCAACTTTCGCCCGGTGGCCGGCTCCGGCTTTGAAGTAGCGTTCGCGCTTCACCGCGTCCGCACGCGTGGGATGAGATTCCCAATACATGACCACCGGCTGCCGCAGCTTCTCGCGCGTCGTGCGCGTGCTGCCCTCGCGGTGTCGCCGATAACGTTGCACGAGATCTTCCGTTTGCCCGACGTAGGTGCGTCCCGTTTCCGAGCACCACAAGATGTAAACGAAATACATCGGGCAAAAATGGGGCGGCCAACGGGATTTGAACCCGCGACCCCAAGATCCACAATCTTGTGCTCTAACCAACTGAGCTATGGCCGCCGTGGAGGAGCGGGAAAAATCCGAAGCCATTCGCCCGCTGTCAACTGTTAGTTGGGCGAGCTCGTTTTCCTCCGCGGATTGCTGCCCGCCCAAAATCGGCGGCGCTCGCGCAACCAGCTCGTGCCACGGCTGTCTCGCATCGCGCCCCTGCCGAGCCCCCGCTTGGCGTCCGGCACTTTTTCTATGCTGCCCCACCCGCCCCTCGCCGAACACTATGCGTCGACCGAAGCCAAACCGGCGTATGTCAACCAGCTGTTCGACGCCGGCGCGAAACACTACGACGGCGTCGTCGACTGGGGCTTTTTGCGCAGCGGCTCGTTCTATCGACGCTGGGCGCTGAAACGTCACGGACTCGCGCCCGGCCAGCGCCTGCTCGACGTCGCGTGCGGCACCGGGCTCGTCGCGACTGCGGCGGCCAAACTTCTCGGCTCGGCCGACACGATCACGTGCCTCGATCCGAGCGCAGGCATGCTCGAAGTCGCGAAGAAAAAACTTCCCGCGACGTTCGTGCAGGGCCGCGCCGAAGCGCTGCCGTTTCCCACCGACTCGTTTGATTTTCTCACGATGGGTTACGCGCTGCGTCACGTGACGACGCTCGACGAAGCATTCGCCGAGTATCATCGCGTGCTCAAACCTGGCGGCCGCCTGCTCATCCTCGAAGTCACCAAACCCGCGCGCCCGCTGCCTGCGTGGCTGTTCAAACTTTACTTCGGGAAAATCTACCCCGGGCTCACGCGGCTCTTCACCGGCAGCCGCGAAGCGCGCGAGATGATGGTGTATTTCTGGGAAACGATGGACGCGTGCGTGCCTCCCGAAGCCGTGCTGGAGGCGCTCCGCAACGCGGGTTTCGCCGATGTGAAACGCACCGCGATGCTCGGGCTGTTCAGCGAATACTCCGCGCGCAAGCCGTGAAACCAACTCCCCTCATGACCGATCCTCTCCAACAACGACTGAAACACCTCATCGTCACCACGCTGAAAATTCCGGACGTGCGTCCCGAGGACATCGCCGATGACGAACCGTTGATCGGCTCGGGACTGAATCTCGACTCGATCGACGCGCTCGAGCTGGTCGTGTCGCTCGAAAAGGAGTTCGGCATCAAGATCAGCAGCAGCGAGGAATCGCGCGAAGCGCTTTCGAGCGTGGCCAAGCTGGCCGAGTTCATCCGCGCCCGCGCTCCCCAGGAACGTCTGTCCGCCTGACGGACGCCGCAAATCTCGTGAGCGCGTCGGTCGAGCAGTCGCCCGTTTGGATCTCCGCGACCGGCTGCATCACCGCCTTCGGCAGCGCGGCGGAGACGCATGCGGCGATGCTCGCGGGACAACGCGCACTCGCGCTTCAACCCGTGCTCGGCAGTGCCGGCGGCGATCCCGTGCCACTTGCGCTCGTGCCCGGGCGATCGCTCGATGAGACCGTCCCACCCAACTGGATACACGCTCTCATGCCGCTCGCGCAGTCGGTGCCGGAGGCGCCGTGGGGCACGGCGCGTTTTCCGGTTTTTATCACGAGCAGCAATTTCGGCGTCGGCAGTCTCTACGCGTTTCAACAAACGAAGCACGCGGAGCACCTGTGCTACGGCACGCCGTTCGCCACGGTGGAGTGGATGCGTCAGAAGTTCGGCTGGGGCGCCAATGTCGCGGTGCTGTCGCACGCGTGCGTCTCCGCTCACCTGGGTCTGCTGCTCGCGACGCGCGCGTTCCAGACCGGCTGGGCGGAACGTGCGCTGGTGTTCAGTTTCGATTTCGTGTCGCCCTTTGTCGGTGGCGGGTTTCACGCGCTGAAAATTCTGAATCATGAATTTCCCGCGCCCTACGCCGCACGCGCAACCGGCTCGATCGGACTGGGCGACGGGGCGGCGTTTGCCGTGCTGGAGAAAACGCGTCCGACCCCGGGCGAAGCGTTTCAGCTCAACGCACAGAGCCTCTACAACGAGATGCATCACTTCACCGCGAATCGCGCGGACGGTGCAGGTTTCGCGGCGTGCCTCGATCCCGTTCGCGAGTTCGCCGGCGATCGGCGGGTTTGGGTGAAGGGCCACGGCACCGGCACACTCGAAGCCGGCCGGCTCGAAGCGGAAACACTTGCGCGCCTGTTTCCCGGCGCGCCGCTCGTGTCGTGGAAAGGGAGCATCGGGCACACGCTCGGGAGCTGCGGACTCGTCGAACTCGCGCTCGCCGCCGAATCGCTGCGCACCGGAAAAGTGCCGGGCACGATCGGAGCGGCGGGCCCGTTTTTCAGCGACCAGGTTCGCACGGAACCGTTTGCCGCAGGCGATTACGATGCGGTGTTGCTCACGAGCAACGCTTTCGGCGGAGCCCACGCGGCCTGTCTGCTTTCCCATGGTTGAACGTTACCTCCAGGTTCTCCGCACCGATGCCCCCGGTCTCGAGGACATCGCAACGACGCGACAACGCCTCGCCGGTGCGTTTCCCCGCAACGCCACCCGACGCATGACGCAACTCGGGCTGCTGCTCGGCGGCGTGTTGCAGGAGATCACGCTGCGCGACGACGACGTCGTGGTTTACTGTTCGGTCTACGCAGAGTCGCGCGCCCTCGAGGATTTTTTGGTGAGCTTCCCTTCGGCGAGTCCCACGCTTTTTCAAACGTCGATTCATCCCAGCGCGCTGCAACAGGTGCTCATCTCGCGCCAGCAAAGCGTGCGCGAAGTTTTTCCCCACACCGGCCGCTCGCAACTGGTGGCGCACGCCTTGCGTGCGGCGGTGCTTAACGACGCGCCTCGTGTCATCCTTTGCGGCGGGGAGGAGCGCGGTTCGTGGTTGCTCGAGCGCGGCGCCGCGAGCGATGACGCGTTTGCGTTCGCGGCGGTGCTCACCCGCGAACCTGCGGACGCGATGGCGTCGGTGCGACTTTCGCTCACGGACGACGAAGACGGCGCCTTCGGCCTGCCGGAGTTTTTTCTCGCGCTCCATCAACGCCAACCGATCGAGCGCGACATCGCGCCGGGCCTGCATCTGTCGTTGTCATGGACCTGACGCGCCCAAGTCCGTCGCTTCTCCCGCGCAATCCCGGTCCGAGCTGGGGTTATGCGTTTCTGCGGAGGCTCGATCGCATGTCGCCGCGGCCGTTGACGAACGCGCTGCTCGCCGCGGGCACGTGGGTCGCCGTGTTTGCAATGACATCGCAGCGCCGTCACTCGGAAGCATATCTCGCTACAATTCTGAAACGCCGTGTGACACTGCGCGATGTCTGGCGCCATTTCTACGCCTACGTCGGTGTGCTGATGACGCGTATCCGCGCAGCGGAGACAGGCCATCATACCTGCTTCCCTCAACCAGGCTTCGAATCCTTCGCCGAGCTGATGCACTCGGGCCGCCCCGCGCTGCTTGGCACGTTTCACTTCGGCAACTCCGACCTGCTCGGGTTTCTGCTGGGGACGTTCCGGCGCCACGTCCACATGATCCGCCTGCGGCTGGGAAACTCCCACGACACCGAACACCTCTCGCGCACGTTTGGCGAGTGGGTCACCTACGTGTGGGTGAATCAGAGCGAGAATCTGCTCTTCGCGCTGAAACACGCGGCCGAGTCGGGCAGCTCGATCGCGATGATGTGCGACCGCGCGGAACACAGCTCGAAACTGGAGACACTGGAGTTTCTCGGCGCACACCGCCGGATGCCGTTCACGATCTATCACCTCGCGCTCATGTTCCGGATGCCGGTGGTGTTCTGCCTGAGTGTGCCGGACCAAGCGGGCAATTCGCTGCTGTATTCGTCACCCGTATTCGAACCGGACGAATCTCAATCGAAAGCCGAGAACCTCGCTCGCGCGCACCGGCATTTTCAGGACGTGTTGCACCAGATCGAAGGATTCCTCCGCGCGAATCCTTACCTCTGGTTCAATTTCATCCCGCTCAATCCTCCCGTAGAAACCGCGCCCGCGGTCACGCCGCGCGTCGCCGCCGCAGCTTCTGTGTCATGCTGAAACGCCGGTCCATCGCCCGACGGGAGCGTCGGCACCGCGCCACGATGGCGGGCGACCCAACGCATCTGGTCTTAATCCCGACCTACAACGCCGGGCCATTGCTCGAAGCGACTGTCCGTGACGCGCTTCGTTATTGGAGCCCTGTCTGGGTTGTCGTGGATGGCAGCGATGACGGCAGCGAACGCGCCGTGCATTCGCTTGCCGAGCGTGATCCTCGCGTGCGCGTGATCGTCCGTCCAGCCAACGGCGGCAAGGGGGCCGCCGTCGAAGAAGGCCTGCGGCTCGCACTCGCCGCTGGTTTCACCCACGTGCTGACAATGGACTCGGACGGGCAGCACCCTGCATCCTACATCCCGAAATTCATGCGCGTCTCGCGCGAGCAACCACAGGCCATGATCCTGGGTCGACCGGTCTTCGGACCGGAAGCACCGCTCGAGCGCTTGTATGGCCGCAAGGTCAGCGTGGGTTTTGCGCGTCTCGAAATCCTCGGCGCGGGGATCGACGATCCACTGTTCGGGTTTCGTGTTTATCCCGCCAAGCCTTTGCTCGATGCGCTTGAATCGACGCGTTTCGCCCGTGGTTTCGATTTCGATCCTGAGGTGGCGGTGCGCATGGTTTGGAACGGCGTTCCTACGGTCAACGTGCCGGCGCCCTGCCGCTACTTCGCCCGGACGGAGGGCGGTGTCTCGCACTATCACTACGTGCGCGACAACCTTAAGATGCTATGGCTGCACCTGCGTCTCCTGCCCGAACTCGCGCTGTGGCGTTGGCGCCGCGTCCTCCGAATCCGACAACAACTTCGACTCTCGTGAGACGCACCCTCGCATTCATTCTTCTCTGGCTTATGCCTGTGATTGCGCTCGCTCAGCCTACGCCGCTGTCCGCACTGCGCGACGATCCGGAGTGGCGCGAGATTTTCGAGGCGATCTCGGCCGATATTTCCCGCTACTCGAAGTTCAAAGAAACCCGCCGTTTCTCGTTCACGAAACACCCTGTCGAGCTGGTTGGCGAGATGCGCCGCGTGCCCGGCAAGGGCGTGAGCCTCTACTATCCGAAAGACGGGCAGACCGTGATCATCGATGCTCGTGGCGTGCTCCTGCGCGATGCCCGTGGCCACAACCGCGCGATGCCGAGACGCAGTGCATCGCATGGTCCACTCATGTCGCTCGAATCCGTGCTGCAGTTCGACGTCGAGCGCCTGGCGCTCTTGTTCGAGCTTAGCGGTGAACGCACCGACTCCGGCTGGACCCTTTATCTGTCCGCGCCTCAGCGCCCGTCCGACGAACCCGCGGCGATCGTCGTGGAGGGTGTCGAGCGGCGGATCGCCCGCATCAAAATCCGACGGGATGGCGCCGAACAACTCGAAATCCGCATCGTCGAAGCGCGAGAAAACGTGAACTTTCCGCCAGACGAAATCGCCCGCTTCTTCCGCCACCCGTGACTCGGCCGCGCCAACGCTGGCTTGCGAGGATCGCCCTCCTGGCCTTCGCCGTCGCGTGCGTGGGCTGGCTGGTTTCGCGCGATTTCATCAGTCGGGTTTCCACCAACGCGCTCGATCTCCTGCCGGCCGGCGCGGCGTTTCCCGAACTGACGCTGGTGCGCGAGATCGCCAACGACGCTCAAGCACGCGTCGTGATGATCGCGTTGCGCGATCCGGATTCACCCAACGAGGCGCCACGCGAAGCCGCCGCCACACTTGCCCGGTCGCTACGCGACTCCGGAGAATTCGACGAAGCGCTTTCGCTCGGCGAAACAGATTCTGCGGCGACCCTCGCTCGCACGGTCTTCGCGCGCCGCATGGAGCTGCTGTTGCCCACCTGGCTCGCGCAACGACGCGCGGAGTTCGCGCAACTTTCGCCGGCGCCAAACTTGACGTTTTCGGATTGGCTCGCCCTTGACTCCGCCGAACGACTGCAGAACGCGCTCTCCCGCCCCGACGCCCTCGGGTGGCAGGATGTCGTAAGTAACGATCCATTGCTGCTGACGGTCGATTTGCTGTCGCGTCTGACCAGTGCGAACAGCGAACCGCCGGTGGACGTGGCGCTCGTCTGGGCGCGCTCGAAAGCGTCGCCTCTCGCCGAGGCCGGACAAACGCCCGTTACCCGCGCGATTGAAGAAGCGTTTGCCCAAGCCCGACTCGCGCGTCCTGGTTTGACGCTACAGTGGACCGGCGTGCACCGGCTCGCGAAAGCGAGTCGCGACCGCATCCAAAAGGAAATGGCCGCGCTCAACGCGCTCTCGGTCGCGGCCGTGCTCGGCGTCACGATGCTTTTTCTCCGTCGCCCTTGGCGGGTGTTTCATGTCCTGCCGATTGTCGCGCTGTCGCTGCTCGGCGCGTGGACGGCAACCACGTTGGTGTTTCCGCAAGTGCACATCCTCGTCGTGGTGATCGGCGCGCTTCTGTGCGGCGTCGCGGTGGATTACGGTTTTCACTTAATGGTTCCGCACGCAGATGGCGATCCGGCGCATCCCATTCGCTCCGTGCTGCGCCCGTTGCTCGCGAGTTGTTTCACCACCGTGCTGGGCTTCTCGCTGCTGCTCGTGTCGGAACTGCCGCTTCTGCGCCAAATGGGCGTGTTCGTCGTCTCCGGTTTGCTCAGCGCGCTGATCGCCGCGCTGCTCTACGTCACCCAGCTCGGCGAAGCTGCGCTGACGCCGCGGGCATTCGCCAGCCGTGCCGTTTTCTTTCCGCGCGGACGCGTGATCGTTGCAGTGATCGGATTGGCCTGTGCGGTGGCGCTGCTCGGTGCCTCGCGGCTCACGTGGCGCGACGACATCCGCGAACTCGAAGTGCCATCGCCCGACCTGCACCGCGAAGACGATGCCGTGCGCGCTCTCTTCAACGGCAGTGCGGCTCGGACACTTTACCTCAGCCACGGCAACACCCTCGCAGAGGCGCGCGACGCGTTTGAGCGCTTCCGGCAAAGCGCAATCAACGCGGTGGAACCGATTCAGCCTGTGAGCCTCGCGGAGATCTTTCCGACCGAAACGGATTGGCGCGAGGCGCCGCGCACCTTGACGGAGCTCACCGATTTTCCTGCCGCGTTCGCATCCACGTTGAGCGAGCGCGGTTTCGACGTGACGACCTTTGAGCCGTTTTTTTCCGCGTGGGATCGGCACGTCGCGACGCCGATGCGTGGCGACTACGATTCGCTCTATCGCGAACTACGACCGGTGCTCCAAGGTCCATTGGGCGCCGCGCTCCATCTCGCCGATCCGCCGTATTGGTTCCTTTCCACCGCGGATCGGCCTCTGCCCGCGGTCACCACCGGCACGCTTGCCGTCAGCCAGCTCGAAACGCTTAACCATCTCTTCACCCGCTACCGCACCTCGGCGCTTACCTTGAGTCTCGTGGGGGCCGGACTGCTGGTGGTCGCGGTGGTGCTCCTCTATCGAGGTCAGTCGGTGCGGATTCTTCTCATTCCGGCCGGTGCCTGTCTTTTCGCTTTTGGTGCGCTCGGGTTCGCTGGTGCTCCCCTCAATCTCTTTCATCTGCTCGGCGCGTTTCTCGGCCTCTGCCTCTCCTACGACTATGCGATCTTTTCCGCGGCGCACCGCGCGGGCGCGACCACCGCGCGACCAGCGATTCGGTTGTCGGCGCTGACCACGGCCGCATCGTTTGGCGTGCTGAGTTTTAGTGCGATTCCCGTGATCAGCGCGCTTGGAAGCACCGTGACGCTACTCGTGCTCGGCGCGCTGGTGCTTGTTGAAGTCTTGCCCGGGGGAGCCACCCGATGATCTCCACGCTCCACGCCGCCTGGCTCGCCACGGCCGAGCGCGCCCCAAACGCGATCGCGATGATCGATGCGGCCACACAGCGTTCGTGGACCCGACTCGCACTCCATCAGCGAGCCGTGGCTCTGCGCGACCAGCTCCCCGCCGCCGCGACGCGTCGCACGATTCTCCTCGCCCAACCCAACGGCACCGAGTGGATCGCCGCTCTCCTTGCTTGTCTGGCTGCCGATTCCGCGGTCGCGCCCATCGATCCTGGCGAACCCGAAACGTCACGCGCGCTCGCCGCTGAGACCGCGGGAGCGTCATTCATCTGGGACGAAAATGGCGTGACCTCACTGCGCTTGCGGCGACCGCAACGCGATCATCGTCGCGTGATCAAATTCACCTCCGGCAGCACGCAACGACCGCGCGCGTTGCGCTTCACCGACGCACAGATGCTGGCCGATGGCGCGCACGTGTGCTCGACGATGGGCCTCACAGCCGACGACCGAAACTACGCGTTGATTCCGTTCGGTCATTCGTATGGCTGGGGCAACCTCGTCGTGCCCCTCCTCGCGCAAGGCACCGCGATCGTATGCGGTTCGTCCGCGCTGCCGCACGTCGCCACCTCCGAGGTCGAACGTTTTCAGGCCACGGTTTTCCCCGCGGTGCCCGCGCTGCTGCGCGCGTGGGCCGAATCCGACATCGCCCCGGAGCACCTGCGCTCGCTGCGCACGATCATCTCCGCCGGCGCACCTCTCGCACCTGAAACCGCGCGCGCGTTTTTCGCGCGGTTCGGCAAAAAAATCCACAGCTTCTACGGTTCCTCCGAGACTGGCGGCATCACCTACGATCGCACGGGAGATGCGGCGCTCACCGGACGCAGTGTCGGCACGCCGCTCGATGGCGTGAGCCTCACGTTTCTTCCGCGCCGACGTTTCACCGTGACGAGTGCCGCCGTGGGCGATCGCCGCGGTTCGCATCTCGCCGCCGACTTCGGCGAACTCACGCCGGACGGCGAATTGCGGCTGCTCGCTCGTCGCGGTCGCATCGCGAAAATCGCCGGGCGGCGCGTCAATCTTGCCGAAGTGGAAGAAACCCTGCGCCGCGTGCCTCACGTGCTCGACGCGTTTGTCGCGCCGCATCCGACGCGCGCCGATGCGCTCGCCGCTGCGGTGGCCGGTCGCGTGGAGAGCGGGCAACTGCGCAGCGAACTCGCGCGCCACCTCGCACCTTGGAAAATTCCCCGCCAGTTCCTCGTCCTGACCGAATTTCCTCTCACGGCCCGCGGGAAAACCGACACTCGCCGGTTGCTCGCGACGCTGCGCGAAGCGGGCTCATGACGCTTGCTCCGCTTCCCACGTATCCATTTTCTGGTGACGTCAGTCGGTTTCGACGGCAGTGAGCTCGACTTCCACCTGCAGGGCTGAGCGGCAGATATCCGCGTGGAGATAAATCACGCGGTCGCCGGACTGGAGCAGCTCCCGTTCGAGATACGCGCGCACCGCGGGATAGTCGGTCGCGTGACGGACATACACCTTGAGAAACCGGCGATAGCGCGAACCGCGGCCAAGTTCCCGGCCAAGCCCGGCCGCGCGGCCGACGATGCGCAGGTTGTCGAGCGTGCACGCGAGCTGCGGTTCCAGCGCGTCGGGAGCCACGGTGTGGTGGCCCTTGATCGCCGCCGTGCCGGACACGAAGACCCATTTGCGTCCATCGGCGAGCACGACGCTCGCCCGCGAAAAACTCGGCGGTTTCGGTCCGTGTTCGCGCGGATATTCGTAGGCGGGCACCTGCTCGGGATTCTCGATGTGACGCGGCGTTGCGCGGCCCGCGGCAAAAACCGCCACGAGCGAATCGCCCCCGCAGCCGACCGCCGACGCCGAGGGCAGTCGGCGTTTGAAACCCGGCCCGAGCGCCAGTTCGAACGACTCCGCCCGGCCCGCGCAGAACGCCTGATAATTTTCCACGCCGCCCGACGTCGCATTGATCTGCGGCACATAGTTCCAGACACGATAGAGCTGCTGCCCCAGCGTGGCGGCGATGATCCGCGCGTAGAGATCGCGCGCTGCGATGCGTATCGAGCTTCCGATCGGCTGAATCGCACAGCCGACCATCAACTCGCCCGCCATGCGCACCGCGCAGCCGTGGGCGATGCCGATCGGATCCGTTTCCGGAAACAAACACTCGATCTCCTCGCCGCCGAGCCAGGGCACGGGAAGCGTGAGCGCCGGGTGCAAGTCGGTGTGGCCCAGCACCGCCTCCGGCGCGCCAAACATCACGTCGAGCGGACAAGGCTCCGCGCGTGCAAACACCTTGGTCGCGACAGCGGGGGAATCGGGTTTCAGCACTCTCGGCATTTTTGCATCGTCCGAGCAGAGCGAAAGTTGTTCCCCCGATCACCCCTCCCGAAAACACCCCGACCGCGGCCCCGAGCCGCTCACCCGGCGTCGCGGGACGCGCGGGCGATGCACCTTGCCTCGGGAGCGCAATTGCCGTTTGGGATGCGCGTGGCTTTCGCACTGAAGAAATTCGTCTCGTTCTGGCTCATGCCTTTGCCGCTGTGCCTCGTGCTGATCTGCGCCGGCGTCGTTTTGCTCGGCTGGTCGCAGCGCAAACGCCTGGGTCGCGCGCTCGCGCTGTCCGGTGCCATCCTGCTCCTGTTTTTTAGCAACAAGACTGTGAGCATGTGGCTGATCCAACCGCTCGAAGCCCTTTATCCGGCAGTGCCAGACCTCACCGAAACCGCGTCACTGCCCGGCGAAATGGCCTCGTGCCGCTATGTGATCGTGCTCGGCGGCGGCCACACCGCCACGCCTGGCCTCTCGAGTCTCTCGAGCCTGAGCAACTCCGCCCGCGGCCGACTTACCGAGGGCATCCGACTCCTGCGTCACTTGCCCGATGCGAAACTCATCGTCAGCGGCGCCGCCGAACTCGGCGAGCGGAGTCACGCGGCAGTTTTGGAGGAAGCCGCGCTTTCGCTCGGTGTTCCGCCCGAGCGCATTGTGCGTATGGACGATCCGCGTGACACCGCCGACGAAGCCCGCATCGCCGCGGCGCTCGTCCGCGACGAACGTTGCGCGCTCGTCACGTCGGCGTGGCACATGCGTCGCGCGCTCGCGCTCTTCTCCCACGCCGGCGTGCACGCCGTGCCCTGCCCAGCCGACTATCAGGCGAAACGCGAAACGCGCTTCCGCTGGAGCAACTATACCTGGGACAGCGAAGCGCTCGGTCGCAGCACGTGGGCGATTTACGAGCGGATCGGGTTTCTTTGGGCAAAACTCCGCGGCCAAGTTTGACGCAATCGCCCGGATATTTGGTTGGCATTGGAAAATCCGAATGCCTTAGTCAGGGCCGCATGTTTTCCCTCAAGAAACTGTTCGGGAAAGAGGATAAGTTCTTCGACTTGCTCGATGCCGGCGCCGAGGAAGCTCGCACGAGCGTGCAACTGCTCACGCGGTTTCTCGACACGCTCGCCGCGGGCGGCGCCGCCAGCAATCTCGACGAGTTTGTCCAGAGCCGGCGGAAAGAGAAACGTATCCGCCATCAAATGACGGAAGAGCTGAGCAAGACGTTCGTCACTCCGCTCGAGCGCGAGGACATCGAGGAACTCTCGTTCGCGCTCTACCGCATCCCCAAGGCCATCGAGAAAATCGTCGAGCGCCTCTCCATCTATCCGGGGCGCGTGCCGCATGCCGCGTTCAAGCGTCAGGCCGAGCTCCTCACCCTGTCCGCCGAAGCGGTCGTGTTCATGGTGAAATCGCTGCGCCACGGCGCCGATCTCAACAAGATCAGCGAGGCGAACGAGCGTCTCCAATACGCCGAAGGCGAAGCCGATAAAGTCATGCTCGGCCTGCTCAAGGAGCTCTATCACGGCCCTTACGACGCGAAGGAGCTCGTGATTCTGCAAGAGCTTTACGAGATGGTGGAGCAAGTGGTCGATCGCTGCCGCAACGCCGGCAACATCGTCTTCCAGATCGTGCTCAAACACGCCTGACCGCGTCCCGCCTCGCGCCATGACGCTGTTCCTGCTCGTTCTGCTGGCCGCGCTCGTTTTCGAATACATCAACGGGTTTCACGACACGGCCAACGCGATCGCCACCGTCGTCTCGACCAAAGTCCTCACCCCGCGCCAGGCCGTTCTCTGGGCCGCCGCGTGGAACCTGATCGGCGCCCTCATGGGCACCGCGGTCGCGACCACGATTGGACGAGGCCTCGTCGACGCCGAGCTCGTCACGATGTCCACCGTGTTCGCTGCGCTTCTCGCCGCGATCGCGTGGAATCTCTTCACATGGTGGCTCGGTCTGCCCTCCAGCTCCAGCCACGCGCTCGTCGGCGGTTTGTGCGGCGCCGCGCTCGGCACCGCGAATGGCGACTGGAGCGTTCTCCACTGGCACATCGTCGACCCCGACGGTTCGCACCACGGACTTTGGCCGAAGATCGTGCTGCCGATGGTTTCCTCGCCCTTGCTCGGCTTCATCGGCGGCGGATTGCTGATGCTGATCCTCCTCGCCGTGCTGAAGAAAGCCACGCCGCTCTTCGTGCGCCGCGTGTTCGGCAAGGCCCAGCTCATCAGTGCCGGTTTCATGGGCTACAGCCACGGCTCCAACGACGCGCAAAAAACCATGGGCATCATCGCCCTCGCGCTCTTCACCGGCACGTCGTCCGGCGCGTTCGACAATCTTCCCGCGTGGCTGAATTTCCTGCACATGCCTGAGTTCGTGGTGCCGCGTTGGGTGATGCTCACCTGCGCGCTCACGATGGCCGCCGGCACCGCCGCGGGCGGCTGGCGCATCATTCGCACCATGGGCCACAAGATGGTGAAACTGCAGCCCGTGCACGGCTTCGCGGCCGAGACGACTGCTGCGATCATCATTCACGGCGCGTCCACGATCGGCGTGCCGGTCTCGACGACGCACGTCATCGCCACCTCGATCATGGGCGTCGGCGCCACGAAGCGCCTCAGCGCCGTAAAGTGGGGCGTCGTCAGTCGCATTCTGTGGGCTTGGGTGCTCACGCTGCCGATCACCGGCTTCCTCGGCTACGTTTCCGTTCGCCTGCTGCACAACGCGGGCTACTGAGCGCAGTGCGGTGCGAGTCGAGCCACGATCCGCACCGCCTCGAGCCAAGGTCCGTCCCGAGTCGGGACAAAGTGCGGACCGGGTCGCGCCAAGGTGCGGACACGGTCGAGCCAGCGTGCGGCATGCGTCGCGCCACCGACCGACTCGCTCTCGTTCTTCGTTCTCGGTGCGCGCAGCGCCTGCCGAAACAAGAGCACGATCACGGCCGCGGCAGCGTGAAGTAGAACGTCGCGCCGTGACCGGGAGTGCTCTCCACGCGGACTTCGCCGCCGTGGGCTTGGACAACGTGTTTCACGATCGCGAGACCGAGTCCGGTGCCGCCCTGCTCGCGCGAGCGGGCTTTGTCCACGCGGTAAAAACGTTCGAAGATCCGCGTCTTGGCTTCGGGCGTGAGCCCCGGGCCATCGTCGCGCACGAAAACCTCGAGCAGGCGTTCGTTGAGCACGCTCGCGCCAACAAAAATCGAGCCGCCGGCACGTCCGTATTTGATCGCGTTGTCGATCAGGTTCGAGAGCACCTGGCGCAGGCGGTCAGGATCGGCCTGCGCCGAGATGCCCTCAGAGAGTTCGTTCTTCACGACGATCTGACGCGTCGCGGCGCGTTGAGCGAGATCGTCGGCCACTTCCTGCACGAGCGGAGAGAGCGCGACGCGCTGCAGCTGAAGCGCGAGACGGCCGGAATCCAGCTTCGCAAGGAGCAGCAAATCGTCGATCAGGCGCGTGAGCCGCGTCGCGTGGCGATCGACGATGTTGAGGAGTTTATCGAGCGACTCGGGATCGTTCTTCGCGCCATCGATCAGTGTTTCGGTCGCGCTCTTGATGAGCGAAAGCGGCGTGCGGAGTTCGTGACTGACGTTGGCGACGAAATCCTGACGAACGCCTTCGAGTTCGCGCATGCGCGTGAGATCGTGAAACACCAGCACCGCCCCGCTCGGCACGCCGCCGGAGTCGCGAAGCCCGACGGCATTGACCTGCACGAGCAGCCTTTTCACGCCTTCGATGCGCAGCTCGTGGTTCAACACGACCGGTTCTTCGGCGAGTCGCGCGACAAGTGCGACGACCTCGTGATGGCGCACGGTTTCGAGCAACGCACGTCCGTCGGCCGGCAGTGAAAACCCGAACATCGTCGCAGCCGCGCGATTGGTCATGCGGACGTGATTCTGCCGGTCGAGGACGACAATCCCCTCGATCATGCTGTCGAGCACCGCCTGATTTTGCCGCGCATGATCGCGCAGTGTCGCTTCGTGCGCAGCCTGCAATCGGACGACATCACCGCGATGCGCATCCTGCGCGCGGTGGCGCCTCGCGCGTTCGCGCCACCAGGCGGCAACCATCAGCACCAGCGCGAGGCCGAGAAGAGTGACGAGCAGAGTCATGACGCGGTGTCGCGAGGCGGGAAGCGGACGAAAGCTTAGGAAATCTCGGCTTTGAAACGATACCCGACGCCGCGGATCGTCTCGAGGTAGTCGGCCGCCGCGCCGACTTTTTCACGGAGCCGGCGCATGTGCGTGTCGACCGTGCGCGTGTCGATCGCCGTTTCGTAGCCCCAGACATCCTGCAGCAAACGTTCGCGCGTCTGCACGCGCCCGCGGCGTTTGGCGAGGATGGTGAGAAGATTGAACTCGGTGGCAGTGAGCGTGACCGGCTCGTTGTTCACGCGCGCGGTGTGGCTCGGCACGTCGATCTCGAGCATGCCGATGCGCAAATGTTCGCCGGCGTCCTCCGCCTGTTTCAGGTGCTTGAGAAGTTTCCGAATGCGCAGGACGAGTTCCCGCGGACTGTAGGGTTTCGTGACATAGTCGTCGGCGCCGAGCTCGAGTCCGAGCACGCGATCCATCTCGGCGGCCTTCGCCGTGAGCATGAGAATCGGAATACCCGCGGTGAGCGGATCGCGACGGAGGATTTTGCAGACTTCGAGACCGTCGATCTCCGGCAGCATCAGATCGAGCACGATGAGGTCGGGCCGCTCGGCGCGTGTCATCGCAAGCGCTTTGGCGCCATCGGAGGCGAAGAGCGGAGCGAATCCGGCCTCGCGGAGTTTGATGCCGAGCACTTCGAGCGCGTCAGGTTCGTCGTCGACGATGAGAATCCGGGGCTTCATTGGGCATTCGTAACGGAGTGACGGATGTCGCGCGCTTCGTAGAGGAAAACGACTTCCTCGGCGATGTTGGTCGCGTGATCGGCGATGCGTTCGAGGCGCTTCGAAATCGCCATGAGCGAGAGGCAGCTCGTGATGTTGGCGGGCCGCTCGACCATGAAACTGGAGAGCTCGCGGTAGAGTTGTCGGTTGAGCTCGTCCACTTCCTGGTCGCGCGGGATGACGGCGCGGGCGCGCTCGGGCTGGCGCTCGATGAACGCCGTGATCGAATCGCGCAACATTTCGAGCGCCATCGTCGCCATGCGCGGAAGGTCTACGTAGGGCTTGAGCGGCGGCTCGCGGTTGAGATCGCGTGCGCGGCTGGCAATCGCCACGGCCTCGTCCCCCACCCGCTCGAGGTTTTGGGAAATTTTCATCGCGATCGTGATAAGGCGAAGTTCGGTCGCGAGCGGCGCCTTGGCGAGCAGATGGATCGCGATGTCGTCCACCTCGATTTCGAACTGGTCCAGGATGGTGTCGTCGTCGATCACCTGCTGCGCGAGCGCGTCGTCGCGTTCGACGAGCGCGCGCATGGCGCGCGTCATCGCGGACTCGGCGTGGCTCGCCATCGCGAGGAGCGCATCCTTCAGCTTGCTCATCTCTTCAGTGAAGTGGGTCATGGTGGAAAGCGGAATGGAAAGGATCAGCCAAAACGACCGGAGACGTAGGCCTCGGTCTGCGGATTGGCGGGATTCATGAAGAGATTGCGCGTGGCGCCAAACTCGACGAGTCGGCCGAGATAGAAAAACGCCGTGTAGTCGGAGCAGCGCGAGGCCTGTTGCATGTTGTGCGTGACGATCACGATCGTGTAGCGGTGGCGCAGGTCCTGGATCAGCTCCTCGACCTTGCCCGTCGCAACCGGATCGAGCGCGGAGCACGGCTCATCCATCAGGATGATCTCGGGCTCAACCGCGATCGCGCGTGCGATGCAGAGCCGTTGCTGCTGACCGCCGGAGAGACCCAGCGCGCTGGCGTCGAGGCGGTCCTTCACTTCGTCCCACAATGCCGCCCCGCGCAGGGAGCGCTCGACGATTTCATCGAGCCGCTCGCGCTGCCGGATGCCCTGCAGGCGAAGACCGTAGGCGATGTTTTCGTAGATCGATTTGGGAAACGGATTCGATTTCTGGAAAACCATGCCCACGCGTTTGCGGAGCTCGATCGCGTCCACGGCCGGCGAGTTGATGTCGACGCCACGGATCTTGATCGAGCCGCCGGAGACGCGCGCGCCGTCGATCAGATCGTTCATGCGGTTGAAACAGCGGAGCAGCGTGGATTTGCCGCAGCCCGACGGACCGATGAACGCCGTGACTTTCTTCTCCGGAATATCCAGCGAAATCCCCTGCAGCGCCTGGTGGCTGCCGTAGTTGAAATCGAGATCTCGCACCTCGATGATCGCGGGATCGGAAGAAGAGGACGAGGCGGCCGAAGCCGCAGTGGGACGGGCGGAGGGAGACATCGGTCGGGAAGGTGTGGCTTGGACGGGCGCAGGTTCCATCGTGAGCATGGCGTTCACCACTTGTAGCGTTTGCGGAGTTTATTGCGCAGGACGATCGACGCGGTGGCGACGGCGGCCACGACGAGCAGGAACACCAGCGCGGTGCCGTATTGGACGCGCTCGGTGTAGTCGTTCTGCGGAATCTTCGAACTGACGACGTAGATGTGATACGGCAGCGCCATCACGCCCTGGAAAAAGAAGTCGCTCCATTTCGCGACCTCCCACGGCAGGCGATCGCGCACCACGTAGGCGGCGGTGAACATGATCGGCGCGGTCTCGCCCGCGACGCGCGCGATGCCGAGGATCGACGACGTGAGAATGCCCGGCAGCGCATACGGCAGCACGTTCTTGCGGATCGTCTGCCACTTGGTCGCGCCGAGCGCGAGCGAGCCTTCGCGAAAACCTTTCGGAATCGATTTCAGCGCCTCCTCGCTCGCGGTGATCACCACCGGAAGAACCATGAACGCCAGCGTGAACCAGCCCGCGAGCAGCGAGACGTTCCACCCGAAGAAAATCACGAAGAGCCCGAAACCAAAGAGACCGAACACGATCGACGGCACGCCCGCGAGATTCACGACCGCGAGCCGGATGAGCCGGATCGCACGCGTGTCGCGTGCGTATTCGTTGAGATAAATCGCCGCGGACACGCCGAGGAACAGCGCGATCGTCATCGCTCCGCCCACGAGCAGCAGCGTGCCGACGATGCAGGGGAAAATGCCGCCCGCCGAGTAGGCATAGGTTTCCGCGGAGATGTCGGGATTGCCCAGGCTCGCCCGAAACGCGCGAAACTCGCGATCGCCCATTTCGTGGCGCTGTCCCTCGTATTCGAAAACATACAGCGTCTCCGGCGCGCTAAAGAGAAACTCGGCGTTGATGAATGGCGGCGCCGCCGTGAACACCGTCGAAGCGCCCTTCGCGACGATGTGGAAGAACACCGCCGCGCCGGCGAGCAGCACCGCGTAGGTCGCAAAGCGGAAGATCCACGAGAAGCCTTTTTCCAACGCGCGGGCGCGACTGGGGCGAAAGGCGAACGGATTGGTGGAAGTGGCGGGCGTCATGCGTCAGCCGATGGAGATGCGGTAGCGCCGCACGATGTGCTGCGCGATGTAGTTGATGAGCAGCGCGAGGAAGAACAGCACCAGGCCGACCATGAACAGCGCCCGATAGTGGATGCTGCCGCGCACGACCTCGCCCATTTCCTGCGCGATGATGCCGGTCATCGTGTGCACGGGCTGCGTGAAGGCCGCGAGCCCCTCCGAGAAATCGGGAATCGCGATGCGATTTCCCGCGCACAGGAGCACGACCATCGTCTCCCCGATCACGCGGCCGAAACCGAGCAGCACGGCGGAGATGATGCCCGAGAGTCCGGCGGGCACCGTGATCTTGAGAATTGTCTGGAGCCGCGTCGCTCCGAGCGCGAACGACGCCTCCTTGAACGCGCGGGGCACGTTGTTCAACGCGTCCTCCGCAAGCGTGAAAATCGTCGGCACCGAGAGCAGCGCGAGCAGGCAGCCCGCGGTGAGCACGTTGAGCCGCTCCGCGATCGGAAAACCCGGCACCCACGAAAGCCACTCGACCTGCGAGAGCGCGCGGAGGTGTTCGCCGAGGAAAACGATGCCGAAAAATCCGAGCACGACCGACGGAAACGCGGAGATGAACTCGATACAGGGCTTGATGAACCGTTGCTCCGCTGGACTCGCGAGCTGGTTCACATAGATCGCCGCCCCCACCCCCAGCGGCACCGCCAGCGCGAGCGCGACCGCCGACACCATGAGCGAGCCGACGAGCAGCGGCAGCACGCCATACCAGTCCTGCCAGAAACTCGCCGTGAGCCATTGGCGTCCGAAGAGGAAAGACGTGAACGCTTTCCACATCGGAATCGGTTGCGTCGGATCCCATGATTCGAGATCGCGCTCCACCTGCGGCAGCGTGCCGATGAAGGTGCGCGCGAGGCGCTGAAACTTTTCCAGGCGTTGGTTAAGTTCGTCGGTCGGCAGCGTCGGCTGATCGTCGAGCGCGATCTGCAGTTCGCGCATGAAGGTGCGATTCGCTTCCTTGAACGCCGGCAGCGTGCCGAGCACGGGCGCGAGTTCCGCGTCGAAATCGACCGGCTCGACCACGATCGCGTCGGCGTCGGCTTCGCGGCCGACCGCGACGAGCTGACGTTTCTCCTCCATCTGATCGAGCGTGACCGCGTGCTTGGTTTTGATCTCGGCCACGACGTCGGTGAGATCGGAAACGAATCCGCGAATCGGCTCCGCCGGTTCAGCGAAGCGATCGGCAAACGCGTCGAACTCCGCGAGCTTCGCGTTGGCCTCGGCCACGCTGAGCTTCTCGACATTCATGTAGTGCTGCAGCGTGCGCAGCCGCAGGTCGGAGAGATAGCGCGTGAGCGCGGTGTGCTCCGCTTCGGCGCGACGCAGGTAGTCCACATATTCGAGGCCGGCGCGGCGGTAGATGCGCAGGTTGTCGAGATTGTCGCCAAAGAAGCCCGCGCCTTCCTTGAAGAGGAAGACCGTGATCAAACCCAGCACGACCATCGCGACGAGGGCGTTGCTGCCGAAAAACATCCGGATCACGTCGTCGAGCGAGAGTCCGAGGAACCGCAGACGACGGCGTCGGATCACAAACTCACGCTCGGGCGTCGGGCTGGTGGGCGCTGGGGACATGGCGTTCTGGGAGAAGAGGACGGAGGGCCGCTCCACAAGGTCAAGCGAGCCCTCCGGCGATCATGCTGTTTAGCGGACGGGCACGAATCCGACTTGGGTGACGATGCGCTGACCTTCGTCGCTCAAGGTGAACTCGACGAACTTCGCCGCTTCGCCGCTCGGCTCGCCGTTGGTGTAGTAGAACGTCGGGCGCGCATACGGATACTTTTTCGTCATCACGGTTTCACGACTCGGCACTGCGCCGTCGATCGGCACGACCTTGACGCCGGGCGCCTTGATGTAGGCGAGACCGACGTAGCCGATGCCGTTGGGATTCTTCGCGACCTCGGCGACAATCTGTTCGTTGCCCGCCATCTTCTGCGACGAGCGGGCGTAATCGCGCTTCTTCATCGCGAGGTCCTTCCAATCCGAATACGTGCCCGACGACGTGTTGCGCGTGTAGATCGAGATTTTTCCCGGATTGCCGCCGACCGCGGACCAGTCGTTCACATCGCCGGTGAAGATCTGCTCCACCTGACGCTTCGTGAGATTGGCGATCGGATTATTGGCGTTCACGACCACCGCCATGCCGTCGTAAGCGACGATGATCGGTTTCATGGAAACGCCCTTGGCCTGTGCGGCCGAAAGTTCCGTGGCCTTGGCGCGACGAGAAGACATGCCGATCTGGGCGGTTCCGTCCGTGATGGCGGCGATGCCGGTCGTCGAACCTTCGGCGGCGATCTCAAACGAGACGCCAGAGTGACTCGCCTTGTAGGCCTCGGCGAGCTGCGGCACGAGTTTGGCGCCGAGCGTATCCGAGCCCTTGATGACGAGTTTCTGCGCCTGAGCCGACGTGATGGCGGCCACGGCGAAAACGAGAGAAAGGAGTTTTTTCATGGGAGTGAGTGAAAAGGTTTTCGTGCGATCAGAAGGCGACCTGCACCATCGAGCGGAGACCTTGCGTCTCGGCTTTCGCGGTGCCGCCCGCGGGAGTGTCCTTGGATTTTCCGTAGAGATAGCCGCCCTGGAGTTTCACGTCGTTGCCGGAGATATAGTAGTTAAAGCCGAGGAACCATTCTTCCATTTTGTCCATCGTGCCACCACCAGGCGCCGAGCGGATGCCGTCGCTGAGGTTCACGCCGCGTCCGTCGGAATCGACATAGCTATAGCGCGCCACGAGTTCGAACGGATCCGTGAGCTTGAGTGAAGGCATGATCGAGAAGCCCCAGCTTGAGGCGTCGACGGTCGGCGAGACGCCGTTTTCGTTTTGGCTGCCGTAGTATTCGGCCTGGAGGTTGAAACCGCCGCGTGCGATTTCGGCGAAGACGTTGTAGACCGTGAGGTCGTCGCCCGCGCCCACCACCGTCCCGCCTTGGTCCGGCAGGAAACCCGCCGACGCGCCAAGCGTGTATGTGGCTTCGCCGGCCTTGCCCTTGTAGCCGACGTTGGCCCAGTAGGCCAAATTGTTATTCGTGTTGTTGCCGATGCCCGCGACACCAAGCGATGATTCGTCGCGTTCGGGATTGGTGACGGCGACATTGTAGAAGACGCCGTTGTCGGCCTTGCCGCCGAGGAAGACGCCCGTGCGATAACTGCCCGCGCCGAGGCGGCGGCCGTTGTTGCTTTCTACGAAGTAGCGCGTGACCGGCGAGCGCTCGATCGCACGCAGGTTGCTGCTCGAGGTATACCATTCGTCGAGACCGATCGGCGTCTTGCGAAAACCGAGATCGAGCACGAACGCATCGCTGCGCTTCCACTGCACGAACGCCGCGTCGAAGGTTGATCCGGCGAAGTCGTAGTTGAGATTCGCGGACCAGTCTTTCACGAGGTTCGCCTTCAGGCCGAGGTAAACGCGGCGGAGAAACAAGTGTGACGTCGAGGCCGGATCGACCGCGGCGCCGTCGATGTCGGTGCTCAGTCCAGCATACTGCGCCTGGATGCGGGCCGAGATGGAGAGATTCGTGGTGCTCTTGCCACCCGAAACCGAACTGACGACGCCCGCGTGAGCCTCGCGGGCAAGTTCGGCGCGGAGTTCTTCCGCTTCCTGATCGGACACGAGACCCTTGCGAACCAAGAGGTCGAGAAGCGGCCCGCTGTCCTGCGCGAAGACCGGACCGGCGAGCAAGGCCGCGCCGCTGACGAGGGCGAGCCATTGGGATTTCAGTTTCAACATGGAGAAGGCGGTTAGTGGTTAGGTGTCCTAAAACGCCTCCATCCTGCCTCCTGAATGTTACGATCAGATGGCGGTTCGGTGACGAACCGGCAAAACGTGCGCCCCTAGTCGTCACAATGAGCGCATCGAGTCTGGACACATTGCGGACCGGGTCACGCCAAGGTGCGGACACGGTCGAGCCCCGATGCGCACACCGTCGCAGCAAGGTGCGGCTTGAGTCGCGCTACGATGCGGTGCCCATCCGTCGGACGACGGTTTGTTACGCCGTTTTCTTCTTCGTCGTTTCGACGAGCGCGAGGAGCAGATCGGTCTTCGCGAGGCTGCCGAGGAGTTTGCCGGTTGCGGGATCCACGACGGGCAGGCGCTCGATCGGGCGGTTGAGAAAGCCGTTGAGCGCGTCGGCGAGCGTTTCGTCGGGGCCGATCCGCGGGAAATCTTCGCGCAGCACGTCGCTCGCGATCACGAGGCTCGCGAGGTCGGCATCGCCGAGATACGGTTTGATGTCGTGCAGCGACACCGCGCCGAGGAAACGTTCGCCGGCGGAGACGACGTAGATGTTGTTCACCCGCACGGAGAGAAACATGCGCGCGAGCTCGGCAAATGGAGCGGTGTTCTTCACCTGCGGCGGCGCGACCTTCATGAGATCGCGCACGCGGCCGGTCGGCATTTCGGGCTGCGGCGTCTCGGCGGATTTCCGGCGCAGAGCCTCCGAGTAGAGGGACTGTCCTTCGAGTCCCTTCGCCGTGTAGTAGGCGATGACGCTGCAGAGCATGAGGGGCAGGATGATGTCGTAGCTCAGCGTCATTTCGAAGAGCATGATCACCGCCATGATCGGCGCGTAACTCGCCGCCGAGAGAAACGCACCCATGCCGACGAGCGCGAACGCCTGCGGATCGACCGCACCCTGCGGCCATACGTGGTGCACCGCCGTGCCGAAAAGATAACCGGCGCTGGCGCCCATGAAGAGTGCGGGCGTGAACACACCGCCCGGAGCGCCGGAGCCAACGGAGGATGCCGTCGCGACCCACTTCGCGAGGAAGATCAGGATCAGCGCTTCCCAAAAGATTTTCCCGTTCAGAATATCGACCACGACCGTGTAGCCGTTGCCGCACACCTCGGGCACGAAGATCGCCAGGTCGCCGACGATGATGCCACCGAGCACAAGTCGCGCGATCGGCGGAAGCTTCGTCGTCATGAACCACTGCTCCGCCCGACGCAGCGAGCGCAGGAACCACGGCGCAAGCGTGCCGACGAGCAGACCGAGCACGACGTAGGGCCCCATCTCCCACGGCGAGTGGAGATGGAACTCCGGCACGCGATAGAGTTGTTGCGCGTCGGTGAGCACGCGCATCGTGAGCGCGGCGACGACGGCTGAAACCGCGAGGGGTCCGAGGCTCTCCATCGCGATCGTGCCGAGGATGATTTCGGCGACGAAGAACGAACCGGCGATCGGGGCGTTGTAGGCCGACGCGATACCCGCCGCGGCGCCGCAAGCTACAAGGAGGCGGAGTTGCGGCGGAGAAAACTTCCGCCAGCGGCCGATGGCCGAAGCCACGACGGCGGCGAGTTGCACGAGGGGACCTTCGCGTCCGATCGATCCGCCGGAGCCGATGCTGAAAAGCGCCGCGGCGCTTTTCACGAGACTCGCGCGCACGGGCAGTTCTCCGGTGCCGATGACGATCGCTTCCATGTAGTCGGTGGAGCTGCGTCCGCGCGTGATGCGGCGACCGAGCAGCAACGTGAGGCCCGCGAGCAGACCGCCGCCGGCCGGCACGAGCACCCGCGCCCACCACGGGAGCTGCCGCATCGTTTCCACCACGCCCGAGTCGTAACCTGTAAGGAGTTCGTGGATACCCTCCGTCAGCGCGGTGAAGAGCAGTGAAACCATCGCGCCGAGGAATCCGGCGAGCGCCGCCCACAGCAGCGTGATCTGCCACTCGGTCGGCTGAAGTTTTTCCTGAACCCAAACGCGCCAGCGCAGCAACCGGAGCAGGCGCTCCGTCAGCGGCTTTGGCAGCTGCGGCATGACGCTCATGCCTTCACGCCGCGGGTGAGCCACCCGCGAAACTCCTCCTTATTGCGCGCGGATAACAAACCGGCGAGCACACCATCGGCCTTCAAGGTGCGCGAGAGCGCGGCCACGAGCTGCAGATACGCGTCGACGTGCTGACGCGGCGTGCCAATCAGAAACATCAGGCGCACCTTCGGGTGCTCGGAATCGAACGCCACGCCGGGTTCGGCGAGGCGCGCCGCGGCGAAAACCACCTGATCCACCGAATCGGTCCGCGCGTGCGGCATCGCAATCGCGGGCGCAATACACACGGACGAAAGCATCGCGCGCTCGAGCAGATCGAAGAGAAACCGCTCGGCATCGCGCACGCCAGGCGCGGTTTGGATGCTCCCGTGCAAGGTGCGGATCGCTGCTTCGCGGGACGCAGCAGAGAAATCGAGCAGGACGGCGGAAGGTTGGGCGATGAGTTCGGTGGGCGACTCCACGGCGCAGAAACGCTAGTGCGGGTCCCACCCGAAACAAGCTCGCACAAGAAAATTACGCGAGGGGCTGTTCGGGCTCGACCTGCGTGGTGAGCTGCACGAGTCCGCGCAGCGAGGTGAAATGCTGGCTGAGATCGAAATCGCCGCCCAGGCCACCGACGAGTTTGTCGAAGAGATCCTTCTTGTCGGCCTTGAGCGCCTGGATGCGCTCCTCGATCGTGCCCTCGGTGACCATGCGGTAAACGAAAACGGTATTCGTTTGGCCGATGCGGTGGACGCGATCGACAGCCTGGTCCTCGACGGCGGGATTCCACCACGGGTCGAGCAGGAAAACGTAGTCCGCCGCGTGCAGCGTGATGCCGGTGCCGGCGGCCTTGAGCGAGACGAGCATCGCGGCGGCGCCGGGCGCGGTCTGGAACTGTTGCACGGGCTTGAGCCGGTCGAGCGTCATGCCGGTCAACTCGTAGCGCGGCAGATCGGGGAAATTCTGGATGAGCGCCTCGCGCACGCGATCGAGCAGCATCACGAACTGCGAGAAGATCACGACCTTGTGGCCGCTGCCGATCACTTCGGCGAGTTTCTCGACCAGCAGCATGATCTTGCCGGAATCGGTGAGCGGCGCCTTGAGCCACGGAAGCATGTCCGGATCGCAGCAGGTCTGGCGGAGACGCGTGAGCAGCGCGAGGAAACCGAAGGACTTTTCGCGCATCGCCGCGCCGACGTCGTCGCCGAGTCGCTCGAGGCCCTCGCTGCAAATGCGCGCGTATTCGGTGCGCTGCACGTCCGTGAGCGGGCACAGGAGCTCCATCTCGACCTTCGGCGGAAGCTCGGTGGCGACCTCCTTCTTCGTGCGGCGGAGAATAAACGGCGCGAGCTGCGCGCGGAGGCGTTCGAGGGTGCCGGCACGATCGCGGTTGAGCGCTCCCTCGAAATTGGCGCGCGAGCCGAGCAAGCCGGGCAGCAGGAAGCGGAAGATGCTCCAGAGATCGAGCTGACGATTCTCGAGCGGCGTGCCGGTGAGGACGATGCGATGCGCGGCTTTGATCGCGAAGCAGGTCTGCGTGATCTTCGCATCGGGGTTCTTGATGAACTGCCCTTCGTCGAGCACGGCGTATCCAAAATCGCACGACGCGAGCTGCTCGCGGTGCTTGCGTAACTGCGTGTAGCTCGCGAGCCAGATCACCGGATCGGGGCGCGACTTGAAATCGTGGCCGGACTTGAGCACGTCGACCTTCAGCTCGGGATAGAAGTGTGCGATTTCCTCGCACCACACCGGGACGACGCTCGCCGGGCACACGATGAGGTGCGACTTGCCCTCGATCGGACGTTTCGCGAGCAGCGTGATGACCTGAAGGGTTTTACCGAGACCCATTTCATCGGCGAGCAGGCCGTGGCAGCCGACGTTGCACAGATGCGCGAGCCACTCGACGCCGCGGCGCTGGTAAGGACGAAGAATCTCCGGGAGCGCAGGCGGTTGCGACGGACCGGCGAGCACCTGCTGACGCCACCCCTCGATCTCGGGCGAAAGCGTGAGCTTCAGGCGCGCGTCGTTGAACAGAGAAAAAACAAGATACGGCGAGAGCGAACCGTCGCTGTGCGTTTCCTCGATGTTGTCGCGCCACGCGCGGAACGACTCCCACTTTTCTCCGGAAAGCGAAACGATGCCCAAGCTGGGCAGAATCACCGGTGCCCCGCCCTTCTTCAGGAGCGTGTTCACCTCGCTGTCGGTGAGCATCCGCTCGCCGGCGCGGAAAATCCAGCGGAGGTTAAGTCCCGGCACCTCGGTGGCCGGCGAAGACGTGGCGGCGCCCGGCACGGTGCGTTCGGCGACGGCTTCGATCTCGATCGCGCGGGTGCCCTTGAGCAGGTTGGCCGATTTGTCGTCGAGCTCCACGGCGAACATCTTCCGCCACGCGGGGAGCACGGTTTTCAGGAAATTGGGGATCTCGACGAGCGACTCCATCGAGTAAACGCCCGTCTCCTGATGATATTGGAAGTGCGCTTTGCGCGCGTAGGCCGCGAGGCCGATGAGCTTGGCGCGCTCGGAGGACGAGACGTGGCCGTTGCCATTGGCGTGCGCGGCGGTGCCGAGCGCCGGGTGGCGCGTTTTGCCGTCGGCCTCAGCCCAAAACGCCTGAAACGTCAGACCCGTCGTTTTCGTTTTGAAAACAAGGAGCAGCGTGCGGCTCGGCGTTCCGTTTCCGCCATTCTTCGCCGGATCGAGTTTGCTCGCGAGCAGGCCGCGGGCGCCGTTCGTCGAGCCATTGGAAGTGCCGTTACCATTGGTGTGTCCGTTGGTTCCATCGGCCGGGCCGTCATCGGGGAGCGGCGAAATCTCATCGGCCACCAGTTCCTCGATCTCGTGCAACCCGGCCACGGCGAGCGCGTGAGCGAGATCGCGGTCGGTCGTGGAGGAGCGAACCGCGAGGCCCTCGGCACTCCACTCGATCACCGCATACTCGTCCTTTTTCTCGATGCGGCGGTGGATAATCGCGTCTTTCGCCGTGAGTTCCAGCTCCCGCACCTCGCCATCGCGATAGATGCGACGTCCTTCTTCGAGCTGTTGTGCGGTAAACGCCTCCGCCCAATCATCGGCAAGCCGATCGAACCAAAACTCCAGGGACTGTGGCGTGTAGACCCGCTTGGGACCGTGGGACTGCATTCGGCGTAAAAGGCGCGACCGTAGAAACCACGGAGGAGGGTGCAATACCGAATTGCGCTAAATTCGCGGGCGCGCCGATTTCACGTGGTCGTCACCGCAACGACACGCGAATGCCACAGTGATCGAGGAAGTTGCATGCGAGAGAACAACCGCTCGCTCCCGTGCACCTCGCCATCGTCACCGAAACTTTCCCGCCCGAGATCAATGGCGTCGCGATGACCTTCGGTCATCTCGCGGAAGAACTCGCACGCCGCGGCCATCGCGTGACCGTCTATCGACCGCGCGGATCTCAAGGCGCTGATACCCAACAAGCCGCCGCGACATTCGAGGAGATCGCGATGCCGGGCTTGCCGATCCCGGGCTATCCCCAGCTGCAAATGGGGCATCCCGCCGGTGCCGCGCTGCGCGCTCGCTGGCGCAAGGAGCGCCCCGATCTCGTGCACGTGGTCACCGAAGGTCCGCTCGGCGTCTCCGCCATTCGCGCGGCGCGGCGGCTCGGGATTCCGGTGACATCGAGTTTTCACACGCATTTTCATGCTTACACGCGGCACTATGGACTCGGCCTGCTGCGACCGCTCGCGCTTGCGTGGCTGCGCTATGTGCACAATCGCACCGCGCGGACGTTTGCACCGACGGCGCAGCTCTGTGCCGAGCTCGAGTCCCAGGGTTTTGAACGCCTGCTCGTGCTCTCCCGGGGCATCGACACCGCGCGCTTCACGCCAGCCAAACGCTGCGAGAAATTGCGCAGCACTTGGGGCGCGCGTCCGGATGATCCCGTGGTGTTGCACGTGGGCCGCATGGCGCCGGAAAAAAACTACGAACTGCTCTTCCAGGCCTATGCCTGGATGCGGTCCGTGAATTCGCGATGCCGCTTCGTGCTCGTGGGCGACGGCCCGCTCCGCCCCACTCTCGCGCGCGAGCACTACACGTGTGTGTTTCCCGGCTTCGTGTCGCGCGAGGAACTGGCCCGCCACTACGCGTCGGCCGACCTCTATCTCCACGCCAGTCTCACCGAAACCTACGGCAACGTCTTCGCCGAAGCGATGGCCAGTGGGCTGGCCGTCGCCGGCTTCGACTACGCCGCCGCCCGCGAGTTCGCCCAGCACGAGCGCAACGCGCTCCTCGCAGCGGTCGATCAACCGCGCGAGCTGATCGCTGCCGGCGTGCGGCTCGCCGTCGATGGAGAGTTGCGCACCCGACTCCGCGAGTCCGCGCGCGCGGCCGTCCTGGATCGAACATGGAGCCACGTCGCCGATCGTTTCGAAGCCGACCTCATGGCCGTCGTCTCCGCGTGTCCCCTGCCCCACGCCACCCAATCCGCCTACGCATGAAAACCTGCCTGATTTTCAATCCTGCCGCCGGGAAATGCCGCCGAACGCCCGCGTTGTTCAAAGCCATCACGCGACGCGTTGCCGAAAGCGGACTCGACGTCTCCGTCGTCAAGACGCGCGAACGCGGTCACGCCACTGAGCTCGCGCGTGCCGCCGTTCGTGACGGCTGCACGCGCATCATTGCGGTGGGCGGAGATGGCACCCTCAACGAGATCGCTCCAGCGCTGATCGGCACACGCCTCGCCCTCGGCATCGTGCCCGCCGGCTCCGGCAACGGGCTCGCCACGCATCTCGGCCTCCCGCGCGACCCGTTGAAAGCGCTTGGTCTCGCGCTCGAGCCTGCTTCGGGGTCCGTTGCAATCGATGTCGGCACCGTTAATGACGTGGTGTTCGTCAATACCACCGGCTTCGGTCTCGACGCCGAAATCGCCAGCCGGTGCAACGAGATCTCCCGTCGCTCGTTCCTCTCCTACGCGCGCACGACGTGGGCCCGGTTTTTCCAACGCGCGCCGATGCGCGTCACCATCGACTCCGGCGCGCGCCGCGTCTCGCTCGAAACGCTGCTGGTGACCGTTTCAAACTCGGACCAATACGGCCACCACGCATGCATCGCACCGGGCGCCTCCGTGCGCGATGGTTTGATCGATTTGGTGGCGGTGAAACCGATGGGACCTCTGCGCGCCGTGCAGTTTGCGGCGCAGTTGATGCTCGGCCGCCTCCACACCAATCCGCGCACACTGCGCCTCCGCGCCCGCGAGTTTACGCTCGAGCGAATCGCGCCCGGCTTCCTCCACACCGACGGAGAGCTTCACTATGCCGGAAGCAAACTCGAGGTGCGCGTGCACCCCGCAGCGCTCCGCATCGTAACCGCACCTGGCACTCGTGACCGCTTCGTATTGAAGCGACGGATACGACAGCCCGGTCCCGCTCGCCCGTCGCTCCCCCGTTTCCGATGAACAACGTCCTCTGCGTCCGCACCGTCGTCCTTTCCGACATCCATCTCGGCACCCCCGACTGCAAGGTGGACGAAGTGCTTCATTTCCTCCGCCACGTCCGCTGCGAGCGTCTGATTCTTAACGGTGACATCATCGACGGCTGGCACCTGACTCGCGGTGGCCGCTGGACGCGCGCCCACACCGAATTCGTGCGCATCGTGCTCAAGATGCTCGCGAAGCGCGATACCGAGATCGTTTACCTGCGCGGCAATCACGACGACATCCTGCGCAGGTTTCTCCCCCTCGAGTTCGAAGGACTGCGCGTCGTCGAGGATTACGTGCACGACGGTCTGCGCGGGCGCTATCTCGTCCTGCACGGCGACGGCTTCGACACCATCACGCGCAACTTCGTCTTCCTCGCCCATCTCGGTGACCGAGGCTACCGGGCGCTGCTCCGCCTGAATCGACTCTACAACGCCTGGCGGAGCTGGCGCGGCCTCGACTATTGGTCGCTCAGCAAGGCGATCAAGGCGCGCGTGAAAAAGGCCGTGAGCCACATCTCGAAGTTCGAGGAGCGCATTGCCGATCTCGCGCGCCAGCGGGGCTGCGTTGGCGTGATGTGCGGCCACATCCACACGCCCGCCGACAAGATGCTCGGCGGTATCCACTATCTGAATTCAGGCGACTGGGTCGAATCGCTCACCGCGGTGGTTGAGCACCTCGACGGCCGCTACGAACTCGTGGACTACGCCTCGTTCGTGCGCGGTTACCCGCTGCCGGATTCCGACGATTTCCGCGCAGAACGCCGGCCCGCTCGCGACGTCACCGCTGAGGCAGCCATTGCCTGATCGCCGCCACCGTGCGCTCGACCGCGCCGGCGTTGGCCGCGTGCCACTGCACCGCGGCGGCAGCCATCGCCTGCCGGCGTTCGGGCGAACGCAGGAGAGCCACGATCTCGCGCCCGGCTTGAGCTGCGTCTGAAACCTGTGCCGCCGCGCCGCTTTGCGTGAGTTCGCGGGCGATCGGCGTGAAGTTCGTCATGCGCGGGCCGAAGACGATCGGCTTGCCCAGCGCTGCGGCCTCGACCGGCGTCTGACCGCCTTCGTTGGGCGGGAGACTTTTTCCGACGAAAACAAGATCGGCGAGTTGCGCGAGTTTCTGCAGCTCGCCCGTGGTGTCGCCTACCGCGACGTCGACGATCGCCGGCGCCACTCCGCGCGAACGGAAATGCGAAGTTACACCGTTTTCGGACAACAACCGCTCGACGTCGCGACGGCGCTCCGCATGTCGCGGCACAAGCAGCAGTCCGCAAGCGATGCCTTCGTCCCGCGCCTTTTGGTAAGCGGCGAGCAGCACCTCCTCCTCGCCCGGCCACGTCGACGACCCGACGAGCACAAGGCCCGGGGGAAGGCCCAGCTCGCGGCGCAGCGTTTCGCGTTCTTCGTCGGCGAGCCGAGGGATCGTGACATCGAGTTTCAGGTTGCCCGTGACCTCAAGTGCGTCGCGGCGAACGCCGAGTTCAAGAAAGCGTTCCGCGTCGTGCGCCGACCCCGCGAGCACGCGATCCATGCCGCGCAGCACACCCTGCACCGCCCAACGAAAGCGCCGCATGCGCCGGAAGCTTCGGTCGGAGAGACGCGCGTTGACGCTCAGCACCGGCACGCGACGTGTATTCGCTTGGTGGATATGCTCAGGCCAGCGCTCGCCTTCCGTGAGGATCGCCAGATCCGGCGCAACTGCCCGCCACGTGCGCGCAGAAAAGAACCACCAATCGAGCGGAAAGTAACCGATGCCAATCGTGAGCCCCGCGTAACGTTCGCGGGCGAGTTTGAAACCGGTGCTCGTCGTGGTCGTGAGATAGATTTCCACGTCGCCCTCGTTCGTGAGCGACTGCAGCAACGGTCCGATCGCGAGCATCTCGCCCACACTCACCGCCTGGACCCACACACGACGCACGCCCGGGCGCCGCGGCGGCGGACGATGCCCCGCACCAAACCGCTGGCTGAACTTCTCCCCGTAGCCGCCGCGCCGGCGCATGCGCAGCAGGTAGCCCGGCGCAAGCACGAGCATCACAGGGAGAAACAATAGCCGGTAAAGCCAGACCATGGGAGCGAAAGAGACCGCCACCTCTACTCCGGTGCCGACGCTTTCCAAGTCTTTCATCACCGCCCGCTCGCGAGAAATTCGCGTGACCACCCTGCCCACTCCCGCCAGCTTTTCGCAGATGCTTCACCTCCGCCGCGCCTGCCTCCTTTTGCTGGCGCTGCTCCTTTTCTCGGTGGCACCGGCGAGTCCCGCGTGGCCGCACGAGCAAAGCGATCTGCCGGTTAACCCCTCGATACGTTTCGGCCGGCTCGACAACGGCCTGCGCTTCATCGTCCAGCAAAACGCCGAGCCTCGCGGCCGCATCGCGCTCCGGCTTTTTGTGCGCGTCGGTTCCTTGCACGAGAACGAAGACGAACTCGGGCTCACGCACTTCGTCGAGCACATGGCGTTCAGCAGCACGCGCCGGTTTCCGCGCAACACACTCACCGAAATTCTCCAACGCCACGGCCTCGCCTTTGGAGCCGACGTGAGCGCGTTCACGTTTCTCACGCACACGATCTATCAACTCGATGTGCCGGTGGAGTTTTCCCGTCTCGACGAGGGTCTCGAGGTGCTCCGCGACTTCGCGGATGGGCAGGTCTTCGATTCCGACGAAGTCACGCGCGAGCGCGGCGTCGTCGAGAGCGAGCGCCGCGCGCGCGACAACTGGGGCGCGCGTGCCGGAGAGATGCGCGACCGTTTCCTGTTTCCCCATTCGCTCATCTCACGCCGGCTTCCGATTGGCGATGCCGCCGTCCTCCGCAACGCCGGACCGGCCGAGCTCCGTCGCTTCTACGAAAAGTGGTATCGCGCGGACAACATGGTCGTCATCGCCGTCGGCGACCTCACGCCGGATCAACTCGAGGGCCGCGTCCGCGCACACTTCTCCAGTCTCGCCAAACCGACGACGCCCCTGCCCTCGCCGCCCGATCTCGGACCCGTTTCCAACCCATCCGAAGTCGAGGCCCACTACCATCGCGAGCCGGCCGCCGGCGCCGTCACACTCGAGCTCACCTCGATCGCGCCCGGTCCCGGTGGTTTCGAAACCGCCGCCGCCCGGCGCGTCGCCATGGAGCGCGATTTCGTGATGACGCTGATGACCGAGCGCATGAACCAACTCCGCCGCGACAATGCGCGCGAGTTTGGCGCGACGCACGCGATCACGCAGCCGTTCGGGCAACACCACACCAGTTTCACGCTCCACATCGATTGCGCCGCGCTCCACTGGCGCACCGCGGTCGCCGCTCTTGCCCGCGAGTATCGCCGCGCGACCGAGCAAGGTTTCAGCGAAGAGGAAATCGCCGCCGGCATGCGATTGATTCGCCGCCGCTTCGACTACGCCGCCATCGCCGAGGCCACCGAATCGTCCCGCACCCTCGCCGACCAACTGGTTTTCGCCTTCGCGCTCGATCGCGTGCCCTCTTCGTGGGCGCAGGCGAAGGAACTCAACGACACCGTGCTCGCCACGATGACGCCCGAGCGCGCCCGTGCGGTCGCCCGCGAGATCTGGGCGCAGGGCGCTCCGCGTCTTTTCATGCTGAGCAATCTCCAGCTCGCCGACGCTGCCCACGAGATCGTCTCGGTCTTCAAGTCCGGCCTGCTCGGGCCGCTCCCGCCGCTGCCGCGTCCGCAGCCGACCACGCTCGCTTACGCGCCCTATGAAACCGCAGGCACGATTCGCGCGCGCAGTCACGTGGCCGATCTCGATATCCACCTCGTCGAGTTCGCCAACGGCGTGCGGCTCAACCTCAAGCGCACCGATTTCAACCGCAACCTGATCCAGGTCCGCGCCCGCGTCGGTCGCGGCCGACTCAGCCAGCCAAAGGATCTCCCCGGGCTCGCACTCCTCGCCGCGCCCTACCTCAACGACGCCGGCGTCGGTCGCCACGACAACTCCGAGCTCCAGCGCTTCACCGCCGAACGTAATCTCTCGCTCGGCTTCGCCGCCGAATCCACCGCATTCACGCTCACCGGCGCCTCCGATCGCGAATCGCTGCCCGATCTCCTGCTGCTCCTGCAGGCCTACGTCTCGGATCCGGCGTGGCGCCCCCGCGAGTTTGCCGCGGCGCACTCCAAGATCATCAGCGCGTATCAGGAAATCCAATACGACCCGGCCTCCGCGCTCAACTTCCTCGCCCTCCGCACGATCTCGCGCGACGATCCCCGCCTGGCCTTGCCGCCCTATCCGCAAACCGCCTCGCGCACGCTCAGCGAACTCATGACCTGGATCGAGGGCGAGGTGCACCGCGGTTCGATCGAGCTCGGGCTGGTGGGCGATTTCGACGTTGAGGAAACGATCGACCGCGTGGCCCGCACGCTCGGCGCGCTGCCGCGCCGTCCGCTGCCCGCCGGCACTTCATCGCTCAAGCTCGTTCCTTTTACTCGCAAGGCCGGCTCCTGGACCGCGCAAGTGGACAGTCCGATCCCGCGCGCTCTCGTCCGCGTGCAGTGGCCCGTTTCCGGGCTCATGCAAATTCGTCAGCAGCGCGTCGTCGATACCGTGGCCGGCATCCTGCAAAACCGCGTGCGCCGCGAGATCCGCGAAAAACTCGGCGCCACCTACGATCCCGATTCCGATTTGTGGACCGACGACACCATCCGTGACGATGGTTATCTGGTCATCACGCTTTCCGCGCATCCGCAGGATGCCAGCGAACTCGCCAAACTCGTCGCACGCATCGCCGAAGACTTTCGCCGCAGTGGCGCCACGCTTGACGACCTGCACGCCGAGATCGAGCCGCGCATCGCCGAGAATCCCACCCGACTGCGCAACAACAGCTACTGGCTCTACCACATCGTGACGCCGGCGCAGAGCGAGCCGTTCCGCCTCGACTGGCCACGCACGCGCGAAGCGGATCTGCGCTCCATCACGCTGAAGGAAGTCAACGCCGCCGCCGCGAAATTCCTGCACGGCAATCGCGCGCAGATCTTCGTCGCGACGCCGCGACGCTGAGCGCTCGACTCACTCGCGTTTTGTTTCCGCCGAAGCGGCCGGCTCGGGCTCGCTGCCGAGATTCATCAACGGCAACAGGCACAGCAGACCGAGCACGGTCACGCCGAGCACCGCGTAGCCCGCGACATCGTGCACCGTGCCGCCGATCGAGTCCGCGCCGTTGCGATACGCCCAGCTCGTGAGGAAGAGTCCGCGCCCGAGATTCGTGATAAACGCGAGCAGCATCGCCGAGCCCACGAGCAGGATTTTTTTCCACCACTTTTCCAAAAACACCGCCGCGAGAAACGATCCGGCGAACAAGCACGCCGTCAGCGAGCGGATGCCCGAGCACGCGTCCTCCACGCCCACGCTGCCCGACGGCAAGAGCAGCACATTGCCACGCTGCTCGATCGGCAGCCCGAGCGTCTCGAACACGAACGAGACCACCGCCACGACCTTGCGCAGCAGAAACAAATTCAACTCCCGCTCCACCACCGAGACCATCGGCGCCGAGATCAGCCACACGAGCAGCGGAAACGTGAACCACGCGAGCAACTGCAGCCGCGCGTCGCGCCAAAAACTCACCGGCGTGACCGACGCAGCCGACGGCGCATTCAGAAAGATCGCGCCCGCGCCCAGCCCGATCGCACCGATCGTCAACGCCAGCGTGCTCGGTTGCGACGTGCCCGCGCCCGCGCGATAAAGCGCGCCGAGCAAAAACATGCCCGCGCCGCCCACGATCGAGGCCCACACCGCCAGCTTCAACAGCATGGCGCCGAAGCCGACCGCCCGGGCGCTTCCGTCGGCGGCACACGCGCGCGCCGCCTCCGTGATGCGTGCCCAGCGATCGTAAACCACGAACGCCACGAACACCGGCACCAGCCAGCCGAACGAGTAGTCCTCTTTCAACTGCCACCAGTGCGACTGGTCCCACGCCACGAAGGCGAAAAACGCTCCCGTCACGACAAGACCAACCAACAGCGAAGGCGACAGCGCCTCCAAAACCTTTTTCAGCGAAGTGGACATTCGCCCGCCTTTCTGACGACACCCCGCCGCGGATCAAGCCCCAGCCCTTGTCACACAACTATGAAACCCACCCGCACCTTCGCTCGCCGAATACAATGTCAACTATTAGTTGACATTGTGGTGAGCCACGCGTGAGCCGAGTCGCGGTCGTGTGCGCACCGGGTCGAGACAAGATCCGCAACGGGGCGTGCAGCAGTGCGGACACGGTCGAGACAAAGCGTGACCACGGTCGGAACAAGGTGCGGCCATGGTCGAGGGAAGGTGCGGACGGGGATGCCGCGTGGTGCGGCTCTAGTCGGGACGAAGCGCGCACCGAGTCGCGGTCGGGTGCGCACCGGGGCCCACCGCAATGCGGACACGGTCGCAAACGCCCCTGCTTTGTCATTCTGAGCGAAGCGAGGAATCCCGTTCGCGCGGCGTAACCGTCCACGAAAGCGATTCTCCAACTGGATTCTTCGCTCCGCTCAGAATGACAGGCTCCATGGCTTCCGAGCCGTCCGCGTAAGTGGCCTGCGTTCATTCGGTCACGGAACGCGATGCCTGCCTCTCGTTTGCGACGCAAAAGCCGCGGCGGGGCGCCGCGGCTCCATCTGCGCAACGAAGTCGCGTCACCGTGCGGAAGCGGTCGCGACAGAGTGCAGGCCCTGCTGCGACTGGACGCGCGTCGCCCGAAGCCGTGGTATCCTGAGGATGGATACAGTAGAGACGGCTCCCGGGCCGTCCCTTCCGGCTTTGGCAAACGATGCGTGTCGGACTAATGGCGCTTAGGCCCGGCCGACGACGACAGAGGCGTTGGTGCCGCCGAAGCCGAAGCTGTTGGCGAGCGCGGCGCGGACTTCCTTCTTCACCGCGGTGTTCGGCGTGAAGTTCAGGCCGAGCGCGGCGCAGGCGGGGTCGACGTTGTCGAGGTTGATCGTCGGCGGGATGATGCCTTCGTGCACGGCCTTGGTCGCGGCAAAGGCGCCCATCGCGCCGGCGCCACCGAGGAGGTGACCGACCATCGATTTCACACCGCTCACGTGGAGGTTGGCTTTGTTGTCCGCAAACACGGTGGCGATCGCTGCGGCTTCCTCGCCATCACCACCGGGCGTGGAGGTGGCGTGCGCGGAAACGTAATCGATGTCGTTGGCCGAAAGCCCGGAACGGGCGATCGCAGCCTTCATCGCGCGCGCGGAGCCTTCGGCGCCGGGCGCGAGCGAGGAGAGGTGATACGCATCGGCCGACGCGCCGTAACCGAGGAACTCGGCGTAAATGCGCGCGCCGCGCTTGAGGGCTTGTTCGCGTTCTTCGAGCACGAAGACAACGGAGCCTTCGGAGAGAACAAAGCCGTCGCGATCGGCATCGTAAGGACGCGACGCTTTTTCGGGAGCGTCGTTGCGCGTGGAAAGCGCGCGCATCTGCGCGAACGCGCCGATGGCGAGCGGAGTCACGGTCGACTCGGAGCCGCCCGCGAGCATCACGTCGACGTCACCGCGCGCGATCGCGGCGGCAGCTTCGCCGAGCGCATGACCGCTGGTCGCACACGCGGAGGCGACGCTCATGTTGGGTCCGCGAAAATCGAGCAAGAGACTCACCTGGCCCGCGAGCAGGTTGGGCGCGATTTGGATGATGAAGAACGGCGAGATCTTGCGGTAGCCGCCCGCTTTCCACGTGTCGTGCGTGGCTTCCATTTCGGGCAGGCCGCCGAGACCGACGCCGAGGTTCACGCCCATGCGCTCGGCGTTGAGCGAGGCGCGGTGCGCATCGAGTCCGGAATCCGCATACGCTTCTACCGCCGCGGCGGCGCCGAGATGAGTGAAGCGACCGAATTTCTTCACGTCTTTCGGCGTCAGGACCTGCGTGAGCGGCTCGCTGCCGGGACCACGCGGGAAAAGCGGCGTCGGCAGCGGGCGCGTTGGGTCGAAGTCGCGCACTTCGCCGGCGATCTGGGCGTTGCAACCAGTGGGATCGAAACGGGTGATGCGCCCCAAGCCGCTGCGACCGGCGATCAGCGAGGCCCACGTATCCGCGGCGGTATTACCGCACGGCGTGACTGCACCCAGGCCCGTGACGACCACGCGGCGCGAAGAGACGGAGGTTTGGCTCATAAAAAAGAAAGAGGTTAGACGGACAGAAAGAAGTCGTGCGACGGCAAAAATCCGCCGGACCGGGCCGGTCGCGAAGTCGCACGTGTCGACGATTCGCGGCAAAACTCGTCGCGCAACTGGCGGCGAATCGACGCGAGCATGGCGGCGCTCGCGGTTTCGTCATCGATCGCACGCGCGAGCAAAAGCGCGCCCACCAGCGAACTGAGCAGGCGCAGCACGCGCTCGCGGTTTTCCTCCGGCCGCTCGTCGAGTCGCAGCGCGGCGCACAACCGATCGAGGTGACGCCGAAACCCTTGCGTATAAGCCGCGCGCGCGGACCCGCGGAGCCGGGCCATGTCGGCGCCCACAGCCACCAGCAAGCAGCCGGCGCCGCGATTATCGCGGTGACGCACCGCAAGATAACTATCGATGAGGAGCCGGGCTCGTTGAGCGGCCGTCGGCAGCGACGCGATGCGGTCGAGATTGGGCACCGCGGCTTCGAAGGCATCCGCGCAGGCCTCGGCGATCAGCTCGGACTTATCGGAAAAATGAGAATAAAAGCCGCCATGCGTGAGACCCGCGCGGCGCATGACGTCATCAAGTCCCGTCTCGGCAACGCCTTGCTCGCGAAACGCCGCGCTGGCCGCCGCCACGATGCGGCGCCGGGTGGCGAGTTTGTGAGAAGGCGGGTAACGCATGTGACGCGCATAAAATGACGATCGTCATATAAAGCAAGCGCAAGCCGCAACTCCCTCACTTTTGGCAGCGCTTATACCCCGCGCAGAAAGGGTTAAATTGTCTTCGGCGGTCCTCGAAAAATCGAACGGCTACAGGCTTTGACTTCGCCCAAGTCTGCCCTTTTGCTCCGACCTTTCGTTCTCACCCATGGAGCAGCTTCACGCTTACTGGCGCATGGAATACATCCAGGCGCCACGCTATCCGGATTCGATGAAGCGACCGTTTTCGGAACTTCCCGCGCTCGGGGATGACCGCGCGGCTCTGATCGTGTATCGCACTTCTCTCTCCTACCTCATCCTCAACCGGTTTCCCTACAACCCGGGACACCTGCTGGCGGTGCCGTTTCGCGAGGTCGTCGAGCTGGAGGCGCTGAACTCGGCCGAGCGGGCGGACCTCATGGAGACGATTATTTTCGGTAAGCGCCTGCTCGGCGCCGCGCTGAAGCCCGACGGTTTCAACGTCGGCTTCAATCTCGGCTCGGCCGCCGGCGGGAGCATCGCCCACCTCCACGGCCACATCGTGCCGCGGTGGAACGGCGACACCAACTTCATGCCCGTGCTCGGTCAGACGCGCACGCTTCCGCAGGCGTTGGATTCGACGTGGGAACGCCTCACCAGCGTGGCCCGCGAACTCGCAGCCGCGTGATCCACGCTGCTGCCGCATCATGCCCACCTCCTCTTCCGCCAAAACGCTCCACTTCCCCTCGCCTCGCCATCTCGAGGCGCTCTACGCCGGTCGTGACGACAACCTCGCCTACGCCGAGCGCGCTCTCGGCGTGAAACTGGTTTCTCGCGACGCGTTCCTGAAGATCGACGGTTCCGCTGAGCCGGTCGGTCGCGCCGAGGCGCTGTTCACGTTTCTCAACGACGCCCGCGGCCAAGGCATGACGATCCGCACGGCGGATTTTCACCGACTCACGGACGCCTTCTCGCGCGGCGAAGGCGAGCAGTTGCGCGAACTGTTTTCCGAGCCGCTCGTCATCCCGACGAACCGCAAGAGCATCGTCCCGAAAACGCTCGGCCAAAAACTCTATCTGAAGTCGATGCTCGAGCACCCGGTGGTTTTCGGCGTCGGCCCCGCCGGCACGGGCAAGACCTACCTCGCGATGGCCGCGGCGGTTTCCGCGCTGCTCAAAAATCAGGTGCAGCGCATCATCCTCACGCGTCCCGCGGTCGAGGCGGGCGAAGCACTCGGGTTTTTGCCCGGCGATCTGCGGGAAAAAATTCTCCCCTACCTGCGCCCGCTCTACGATGCGTTGCACGACATGCTCGATCCGGAAGACGTTTCGCGTCTCACGGAAAAGGGTGTGATCGAGATCGCGCCGCTGGCCTACATGCGCGGTCGCACGCTGGCCAACGCCTTCATCGTGCTCGACGAGGCGCAAAACACCACGCCGGAGCAGATGATGATGTTCCTCACCCGCCTCGGCGAAGAGTCCCGCATGGTGATCACGGGCGACATCACGCAGATCGATCTACCGCGCTCGAAGCTCTCGGGCCTGCTCGAAGTGCGCCACATCCTGCGCGACATCCCGGGCATCGATTTCCACACCTTCAGTGGCACCGACGTCGTCCGCCATCCGCTCGTGCAGCGGATCATCGACGCCTACGAATCGTATCGCAATCCGGTCGGCGGCACGGCCGATCGCGCCTGAGCCCACCCACGTTTTCCCATGTCCGTTCGAGATCAACTCAAGCTCCTGCTCGGCGGCCTAGGCTCCCGTCCGCGGCGGCGCGACGGCTCGTCGCCCACCCTGGATTTCCTCGACCGCAGCCGCCTGGTCGCGGGCCTCATCTTCATCGCCACGGTGGTCGCGATCGTTGCGATCAGTTCGTTGTGGATGAACACGCTCACGATCCCGGTTCAGCCCAACCAGATCGCGACGACCCGCGTGGTCGCCAACACATCCTTCTCCTACGAGAGCGAAGAGAAAACCCGGATTGCGCGCGAACAACTGCTCAACCGCGTCCCGCCCGTCTACCGTCTCGAGATGGAGCAGCTGCAGATCTTCGAAGCAGCCGCGCGCGATCTCCTTTCCCAGCTCGAACTCTACGAGCAGCAGCATGAGGCCAAAGCTCCGGGCATCGCCGAAGCCCGCGCCGAACTCGGCGCGATCGCCGAGTCGTTCAACTCCCGCGGCTCCTATCGCGTGAGCGTCGATGACCTCGCTGCAATTCTTTCCGCGGGCGACGCGAAGGCGCGACTCGCACTGTTTGAAAACGGTTTCGCGGCGCTCAGCGATCTTTACGAGCAAGGCGTGCAGGACGGCTCTTTCGGCAACGCCGGTCCGACCAGCGCGACCATCCTCCAGATCGTGCGGCCCAACGGCCAGATCTCGCAGCGCCCCGTGCAATCCATGGAAGACGCGCTCACCGTCCTCCGCGTCAATCTCGCCTCCGAAGGACTCCCGCGTAATGCCCAGTCCGCGCTCTTCCGCCTCTTCCGCAACGGCCTCGCGCCCAATCTCGTTTTCGACCGCGAAGCTTCCGAGGCCCGCGAAGCGCTCGCAGTCAGCCGGTTGAAGCCGGTCGTCGTCAACGTGGTCCGCGGTCAGACGATCATCGAACCCGGCGAGCGGGTCACGCCCGAGCAATACGAGATGTTCCTCGCGCAACGGAACTTCCTCCACGAGCACAAGGAACTCCGCCTCGACGAACACCGCCTGCTCTTTGGCCGTGTGCTGCTCGTGCTCGCGATGGTTCTCGCGTCGGTCATCTACATCCGCATCGAGGATCCGGAGACGCTGCAGAGCAACGTCCGCCTCGGTCTGCTCGCGCTCGTCGTCATCATCAATCTCGCCCTCGTCCGCGCCAATTACTCGCTCGGCGGCGCCGAGTTTATCCTGCGCGATAGCGCGTGGTCATCGACCCTGCCCTACGTCGCACCGACGGCGCTCGCCCCGCTGATCGTCGCGATCCTGATCGATGCGGGCTCGGCGATTTTCATGGCGCTGCTGATCTCGATCTTCACCGGCGTCATCTACGGCAACCGCCTCGACCTCGTCGTCATCACGTTCCTCTCTTCGCTCATCGCGATCTTCTTCTCCCGCGACGCTCACCAGCGTGGCAAAGTCGTGCGCGCGGCCGGCGCCGGCGGTCTCACGATCGCGGTCTTCGCCGCGCTCATCGCCATCGCCGAACAGACCGCGATGGACACGTTGCTCCGCCAGATGACCGCGGGTGTCGTCACCGGTCTCCTCACCGGCATCGCTGTGGTCGGCCTGTTGCCCGTGCTCGAATCGCTCTTCAAGCGCACGACCGACATCACGCTGCTCGAGTGCACGGACTACAATCATCCGCTGCTGCGCCGCATGCAGATGGATGCGCCGGGCACTTACCACCACTCGCTCGTTGTCGCGCAACTGGCCGAAAATGCCGCGAGCGCGATCGGCGCCAACGCTCTCCTCGTCCGCACGTGCGCGCTTTTCCACGACATCGGCAAGACCGCGCACGCCGCGTTCTTCACCGAGAATCAACGTGACGGCATCAACCCGCACACCGTGCTCACGCCCGAGGAATCCGCGCGCATGATCAAGCAACACGTCACCGACGGCGTGGAGCTTGCCCGCAAACACCGACTCCCGCGCGCCGTGCGCGATGTCATTCGCCAGCACCACGGCACCACGCTCGTCCGCTATTTCTACCACCGCGCCGTGCAGGCCACGCAGTCCAGTTCGGGCAGCGCCGCCACCGTGCCCGAAGATGCGTTCCGCTACGACGGCCCGCGCCCGCAGTTCAAGGAGAGCGCCATCATCTCGCTCGCGGACGGTGTCGAAGCCGCCTCGCGCTCGCTTCGCGAAGCCACGCCGGCCCAACTCAGCGAACTCATCGATCAGGTCGTGCAGGATCGTATCCGTGACGGCCAGCTCGACGAAGCTCCGCTCACTTTCGTGGAAATCGCCCGCATCAAAAACAGCTTCCAGTTCACGCTGCTCAACATGCTCCACTCGCGCGTGCCCTACCCGGGCAGCGACTCCAAACCCGCCCAAGCCAAGGCATGAGCCGCGCTCGCTCTTCTTCGGCCGCCGCCGCGCCCATCGAGCGCGCGGTCAGCATCAGCAACCGCCACCCGCGCCTTCGCTTCAGCCGCGCCGCCGTTCTCGAAGTGATCGCGACGCTCGACGCGCACCGCGCGCTCTTCCGTGGCGGCTGCCCCGCCGGCGAACTCTCGCTCGCGTTCCTCACCGATCGCGCGCTCGCGCAGCTTCACGCCGATTTTCTCGACGATCCCACCACGACCGACGTGATCACCTTCGAAGGCGACACCGCGCTCGGCCTTCCGCCTGGCGCCGGTTCGGCGGGCGAGATTTGCGTCTCCGCCGACACCGCCGCGGCCTACGCGCGCGAACACGGACGCGACTTCTCGAGCGAACTTACGCTCTACGTCGTGCACGGCTGGCTGCACCTCGCCGGCTACGACGACCTGCAACCCGCGAAGAAACGCGAAATGCGCCGCGCCGAAGCCCGCGCGATGAAACTCCTTTCGGACGTCCGCCCGCGCTTCACGCTGCGCGCACAGAAGAAAAAACGCTGACGCGACTCACGCCGCACCGCGTCCCACCCCGGTGCGCACCGTGGCTCGACCCTGTCCGCACCTTGTCCCGACTCGGGACGCACCTTGGCACGACCGTGGACGCACTTTGGCGTGACTCGGTCCGAACTTGGGCACGACACGGGACGCACCGCGTCGTGGCAGCGATCTCACTTCGCCACGACGGTGAGCCGTTGCCTGAAAAGAGCGGTGATCGCCGAGATATCGAAGGGCTTTTCGATCAGCGGAATCTCCGCCGGAATTCCGCTGGTGAGCGGAGCGCGCAGGGTTGTAATGAAACCTTGGATACCGGGCTGCGCGGCGCTGGCTTCGGCGAGCACGTCGAGTCCGGCCGGGCCGTTGCGCGGTTCGAGTTCGGTCACGATCGCTTCGAACGGTTCTTGTCGCACCCGCTTCAGCGCCTCCTCCGTCTGAGTGCTGACGACCACCTGAAATTCTTTGCCCAGAAACAGGGCGAACGACTGCGCGACGTCGGGATTCTCGTCGTGCACGAGAATGCGCGCGCGGAGCGCGGCGTCGAAATCCTGCGGTTGCTGCAGCGCGGCATCGAGCAGCGCTTCCGGCGAGTTTCCGTTGCGTCCGAGTTCGGCCAGGCCGAGCCGGAGCGGTCCGGAGCCGAGCGCCGCGCGTAACGTGCGCAAGCGCGCCCGTGCCTGCAGCGCTCTCGCACCGCGGAACACGAGCGCAATCCGATGCGCATCGTAAGGACCGGCCGCTTCCGTCGCAGTGAGTAGTGCCCGCACGGCGGGCAAGGCGCGCAGCACGCCGTCCTGCACCTGCGGGCTTTCGATGATCGCAAACGAAACAACATCGTGCTCGGCAAGCGCGCGGTAGGTGTCGCGTTTCAGGAGTTCGAGCAGGCGCACCTGATCGAGCGTGAGATCGTGCAGCACGAGAAGGATCGAGCCGCTGGTGTCGCCGGCAATTTTCCGCGCCTCGCCGTAGATCAGTTTGCCGCCGGTCTGGAGATGGAAGCCCCCGCCCTCGCCGGTTAACAACTCGGCGGGCAGCGTGAGCCCCGCGAGCCAGCGCGTGGCGAGATCGTTACTGACGATCGGACGCAGATCCTCGCCATACGCCGCGATGCCGACCGGCGCCTGATTGAGGAGAAACCGCAGAAGCTCGCGGGCTTTCTCCGCTTCTTGAAAACGAAGCGACTGGCCGAGCACGGCGCCGAGAAAATCGGCGAGACCAGCCATCAGGTGCAGGTCCTCGGGACCGAAGAGGCGCGTCGCGGAATCGCCTGAAACCTGGACGACGCCGAGGCGTTGCGGGCCCATCGAAACCGGCAGCGTAAGCGAGCCCGGAGAAAAGGGCGCCGCACCTTCGGCGAGATTTCGTTCGAGCAGCAGCGTGGTCTTTTCGAAGACGGCGGACTTCTCCAACGCGGCGGAGAGCGCGCTCACGAAATTTCCGAAATCGTGAAACTGGCCGAACGCGCGGGCGAGTGCGCGCAAGGCGGCGGGTCCATCGACGGGCACGGTGGGAACGACAGGCGACATGTCAGGAAAGAAGTGGCAGGTGAACGCGGAACGTGGTGCCGCGACCGGGATCGCTGACGGCCTCAATCTCGCCCTCGTGGTGTTGCACGAGTCGCTTCACGATGGCGAGCCCGAGTCCCATGCCGCCGCCGCCGCGACGCTGGCCGGTGGCTTTCGTGGTGATGAACGGCTCGAAGATGTGCGGCAACAGCGCCGGATCGATGCCCGGGCCGTTGTCGGCCACGCAGATCGTGACGATCGGCTTGCGCACGTCGGCGGACCGACTCGCCACGGACACCATGACGCGCGAGCCCGGGCGGTTTTCGAGCGCCTGGATCGCATTCTGTATCAGGTTGATGAATACTTGAAGCAGTTGCCCGTGGTTGCCCCTCACCGTGATTGGCGGAACGTCGAGCACGACGAGCTCGATCTTGGTGCGTTCGAAATCAGGACGAAGGATGTCGGTGACCGTGCGCAGCACCTCGCCGATCGCGACGGCAGTCATGGCGACCTTGTTGCTTTCGGCAAAGGCGGAGACGTTTTCGACGATGCTGGCGATGCGGTTGACATCGCGTTGCACGACGCCCGCGAACTCCTGCAGCGCTTCCGGATCGGGCCGCTGCTCGCGCAGCAGCGCGGAAAACGTCTGCACCGAAGTGAGCGGATTACGCAGCTCGTGCGCAAGACCGGCGGCCAGGGTGCCGAGCGAGATCAGCTTCTCCGACTGGCTGGCCTGCCGCTCGAGCTGACGCGCGCGGAGATTGAGTCCGACCTGGAGACCGATGGCCTCGACCAGCGAGACGTCGACTTCGTTAAAGAGTGCCTGACCGCGTCGCGCGCCGAGGGTGAAGAAGCCGTAGAAAAACCGGTCGCCGAGGATCGGCACCGCGAGCTCGATGCCCTGCTTGCGGCGCAGTTCGAGAAAGTAAGCGCGCGTCTGCGCGGGGCCATCGTGCTCCACCTCATCCAGCAAAACGCTGCGCCCGGTTTCCTGCAGGCGGACGGCCAGCGGAGATTTTTGCGGGAAGCTCAGCAGTTTCACGCCACCGGCGCGCCGGGCAAAATCGGTTTCAAACTCCGTGCGCGTGTAGACACCGACATCGCCGACCTCGAGCGCCTCGCCGATGCCTTTTGCCGCGGTGAGAAAAAGCGCGGCCTCACCCTGCGCGGAGCTGAGCGTGACGGCGAGATGGCGCAGCATCTCGCGGTTGGGCAGCCGCGCGCCCATCACCCGTGTTTCAAGGAGCACGTCCAGACGGCGACGTAGCAGCGGGATGAGCCAAAACAACGAGCTCACCACGAGGAAAGAGACGAAGAACAACGGCACAATCCCGATGCCCTGCACCGGCAACAGCAGCACGAGCGCATACAATCCGGGGATCACCAGCGCCAGGACCGCCGCCAGCACGCCGTAGCCGGCGACACGCGCAACGAGCAGGTTGAAATCCATCAGCCGGAACCGAACGACTGCGTAGCCCACGCCCGCCATGTAGGCGCCGACAAAGATGTTTCCGATCGGCGGGATGGGAACGTCATACCACAGCAGAAAGTTCGTCGCGCCGCCCGCGAAACCGGTCACCGTATAGGCCAGCACGTAGAGGAGCTGGTTGCGGCGCATGAAGCGCGACATCCGGTATTCGAAATACAGCAGGTGCCAGCTCCGGATCAGGAAATAAAAGAACACCGCGAGATAGAGCGGATACAGCGCGCCTGGCTCCGGCCAGTGCGGAAACATCATTTTCGGCGCGACATCGCGCACGATGTCTCCAGTGAACGAGAGCGGCACGAACGGCGCCGTCACCGCATAACCGACGAGCACTTCGCGCCGGCGCTCACGCCCGGTGAGTTTCGTGGCGAAGTGAAAATAACAGATCGGGATGACGATCGCCGCCGCCGAAAAAAAGCGGCAGTAGGCCAGCGCGGTGCCGGCATCGGGCGCGAGTTGCCACAGAAAATATCCGGCCGACCACGTCGCGACGCCCAGCGTGACGCCCGCAAACGTGAGCGTGCGCGGCTCGCGCGGCTTCTTCGAGATCACCACCACCCCGAGCACCAAGCTCGCGACGGCGTTGAGCAGCGAAGACAGGAGACAGTAGAAGATCATTTCTCCGCGGAGACCACGGTCGCCTGGTTGCCGAAGCCCATCGTGGCCGTCGGCGAGCGGAATCCGGCGGCGAGCATCGCTTCACACAACTCGTCGCCGGAGAAAAACGTATAGTAGCCCTGCTCTTCCTTGACCTTGATCTTGCCGGCGGCGCGCAGGAGATCGCGCGCCGATTCGACCTGCTCCTCCGAGTCGTTGCCCTCGACGTAGCGTCGGTAGAGATCCGACAGATCGGCAAATGGCTTCATGCTCGTGACCACGATGCGGCCACCGGGCTTGAGCACGCGATGAAGCTGACGCAGCAGATCCTGCGGGCGCTTCAGATACGAGATCAGCAGTGAGCAGCAGATCTTGTCGAAGGTGTTGGGCGCGAAATCGACCAAACCCTCCTCCGCGGCGCGAAAACCGCCGAACTGATCGAGGTCCATCTGCACGTAGGCGAGCCCCATGCGCGAGGCGCGTTCCGGAGCGCGTTGCTCGAGTTGGGCGCGGATTTCGTCGTGCTTGGAAAGCGCGTCGAGCAGACCCTTGCTCGTGAGATCGATGCCGACGTAAACCGGCGGCGGATCGAGCGGCTCGGGCTGTTGTTCGAGCAACTGCCGCAACGCCCACACGCCGAAAAGTCCATTGCCGCAGCCGGCGTCGAGCAGCACGTCCTTGGGCCGGAACGGCCCGAGCAGGCCGCCGATGAGCTGGACGTAATACTGGTAGACGTCGACCTGCTGGAAGAACTCGTATTTGCCGAGATAGCGGCTCCAAAAATCCGTCTCGTTGATCGGCTGCGGGCCCGCGCGGCGGAAGCGCTCGCGCTCGATCTTGTTTTGGCGGAGGTAGAGTTTCTTGTCGGGCACCAGCACCTCGGCGGGCGTGATGTCGGTCTTCCTCGCCCACGAGAGACAGAGCGCGACCAACTCCCGAAACGCCCGCTCGGCGGCCTCGGGATTTTCGCGGACCTCGTGCATCGCGTCCTTGATCGGACGAAAAACACAGGTGCGCCCGCGAGCGACCACGGCCTCGACGTCGGCAATGTCGACCCACGCGTCGTTCTGCGCGGAGAGAAACGCCACCGGCACCTGCACGCGCGCGAGATCGGTCGCCGTGCCCTCGAGCGTGTGGAGACCGCTCGCCACGAGCGCGCCGAGAAAATTCTCGAAATCGATATCGAAGCCGAGCACGTCGTTGATGCCCCAGCGCTTGCCCGCGATGAAGTTGGCCACGACGTCCTCCTGATAGACGATGGTCAACGTGCGCTGCACGTTCACCACGCCGACGAGCGACACCAGATACGTGATGCGCGGATCGATCGCGGTGGCGCGGATCGCCATGCGCGCGGAGAGCGAATTGGCGAGCAGGCCCGCGCCGGAGACGCCGATTTCCTTTTCGAGATAATCGTAGGCCGCGAGGATGTCGTCCACCGCGCCCGGAATCGTGAACAGCGGCATCTGCCCCTCGCTCTCGCCGACGTGATTGGCGAGATCGAAGCGGAGAACGTTCACGCCGTTGAGTGCGAGGTAATACGCAGTCTGCAGGTTGTTCTTCTTCGTCTCGCCGTATTTAGGCGTAATAACAACCCATGGCCGCCCGCGGAGATCACCGGTGTGATCGATGCACGCGGCGATGTTCAAGCAGGCGCGATTCGGGAAGCTGACGAAGTCCGTGCGTATTTGTCCTGCTTGGACGTGCGAGGAGTCGGCAATCATTGCGGTCGGCCAGCGTCGAGTGAGGGAATCCCTGCGCGCATGGCAATGAGCAACTCCCGCGCGCGGCGCAAATTTAGCCCGCTTCTGCGGGACTTCGCGCTTGCTCATCGAGCCGGGGCGTCGCTTGATGCGCACATTCTACGGATGTGATCCGGCTTCTCCTCATCACCGAAGACTCATCGCAAGCGCAGCACCTGTCCTCCGCGCTGTCTTCATCCGCCGACTTTCAAGCAGTGCACCGCGAACGTCTCACGGACGTGGTGGGTCCGCTCAAAGCCGGCGCGTTCGAAGCGTGTCTGCTTTTGCCCGCTGCGGTGGACGTCGATCTCGCGCAGGAAATCAAAGCCGCGCGCGACGCCGCTCCCGACGTGGTCATCGTGGTCGTGCTTCCGGCCGGAGTGCCGCCGGAAAGCCAGACCCAAGTGCTCTCCGCCGGCGCCGACAGCGTGTTGTTTCAGCCGGCCGATGTCGCCGCGCTCGCGTCCGCGCTCACGCGCCTGACCGCCCGCGCGGCCGCAAACCAGGCCTTTTCCCTCGCGCCCGAACCGGCCCCCACCCGCTCGCTCGCCGGTCGCAATGAAGTGCTCTCGTCCGCGCTCGAAGTGCTGCGCGACATCTCGCAAGTGCTGAGCTACTCGCTCGACTACCGGCAGCTCACGCAGCACTTCATTCTTAAGCTGCGCGAAGTGATCGGGATCACGCGCATCGCGATCTTTCTCGAACCGAGCGCCAACGACGCGCTGCCCGACACCGGCGCGACGGTGGACAAAACCCGGCTCGCCTGCGTCGCTGCCGTGGGATTGCCCGCGGATTTGATGGAATGCTTCGCACTCTCGCGGCGCAGCGGTCTCGGCCGACAACTCACGCTGCATCCGCAGATTCTCCGCGCCCAAACGACCAGCGGCCCCACGCCGGATGCGAAGGCGTGGCGCGAGTTCGAAGTGCTGGGCGGCCACGTAGCCATTCCCGTCAACGATCGCGAGCGCACGCTCGGCGTCGCGGTGCTCGGTGGCCGCATCACGGGCGGCGAGTTTTCCGACAGCGAACTTCTCCTCGTTTATCACCTGCTCGAAGAGCTCGGGGTCGCGGTGAAAAACAGCTGGCTGCACCACCAGCTTCGCGGCAGTCACCAATTGCTGGGCGACGTGCTCAACGGTCTGACCGTGGGCGCACTCGTGGTCGGACCTCACCAACAGGTGCTCTACGCGAATCGCGCGATCCACGGTTTCGTGGAGGCCAGCGCCAAAGGTCCGTTCGATCTCACCCAACTACCGGCCGCGATCACGCGGCAACTCCACGCTGCGGTCGAAAAGGGCGCAACGATCGAGCCTTTCTTCCATGAAGCGAGCGACGGCTCCGGTCGCGTTTGCCGCGCCACGATCATCCCGCTCGGCACCAATCCGAAGCTGCCGCGCACCGCGATGTTGCTGCTGGAGGATTTCACGCAGGTCCGCGCGGCGCAGCGCGCCGAGATCGAATCATCCAATCTCAAGCTCATCAGCGTGATCGCGCGGCGTTTCGCTCACGAAATCCGCAACTCACTGGTGCCGCTCACCACGCACGCGCAGCTTTTCAACGAGCAGATCGGCGAACCGGAATTTCGCGACTCGCTCCGCTCTGCGCTCGGTCGCGAGACGCAGCGCATCCAACGCTTCACCGACCAGATGCTGTTGCTCGCGCGTTCGGATCAGGCGGCGGCCGAACTCACACCGCTCGACGAACTGCTGCGGGCGAGCTTCGACCGCTCCCGCGCTTACGCGAGCGGCGAGGGCACGCTGGAGATAAAGAGTGATCTGCCGCCGGTTTTCCTTCGCTGCAACCGCGCGAGCTTCGCGCACGCGCTGGAGGAGATTTTCCTCAACGGGCTGCAATCGAGCACCGGTTCGTCCCGTCGCATTTCTGTAACGGTGCGCTCGGAATCCGATGCCAACGGCACGCCCGAGCTGCTGATTGAGTTTCGCGACAGCGGCCACGGCTTCGACGAAGACGCCGTGGCTCGCGCAACCGAACCTTTTTACACGACGCGGAACACCGGCGTCGGACTCGGTCTCACCATTGCGCGGCGCGTCGCCGAGGCCCATCACGGCCGCCTCGAAGTTCGCCGCCGCGAGCAACCTTCCTCACCCGATCTCGTCCTGCGCCTTCCCCTTCCCCGCTGATTCATGCGTCTCCGCTCGTTCTTCCAGTCTCCCATCCATCCGCTCACGCTCGCCCTCGCCAGCTTGCTCGCTTCCGTGCCGTGTATCCGCGGTTCTGGGACACGCGTCGGCTTCAAGGACGCGTTTGCACTCGCGCGCGGCAACGCCTTCGTCGCCACCGCCGACAATCCGAGCGCGATCTATTACAATCCCGCCGGTCTCACGCAGATCGACGGCGCGGCAGTCAGCGCCAATCTCTACGCGGTCAGCGTCGCGTCCGACTACACCGGCGCCGCGGGCACCGCGTCGATGGACGACGACTACCAAGCCGTGCCGTCGTTTTACGCGGTTTGGCACCCGAAGGATTCGGCCTGGGCTGGCGGTTTCGGCGTTTACGCTCCGTTTGGTCTCTCGAGCGACTGGGGTGAAAACTCCGCGCTGCGCACGCACGCGCTGAAAAACGAGCAGACTTACCTCACCTACAATCTCAGTGGTGCGTGGCAGCTCACGCCGCAGCTCTCGCTCGGCGGCGCCGTCACTTACAACCGTGTATCCACCGACCTGAGACAGGGCCTCGGCTTCGTGCCGGGCGATCGTTTCGAGTTTTCGGGCGATGGCGATGCGGCTGGCTTCAATCTCGGACTGCTTTGGCAACCGGTGCCGCAGCACAGCTTCGGCCTCAGCTACTCGCATCAAACGCGCATTCGGATGGACGGCACGGCCACCACGACGCTGATGGCGCCCGTCACCGAGTCCGCGCGTGCCACGTTCGACTTTCCCGAGGTGATCATCGCCGGCTGGTCTTATCGCCCCACGCCGCAATGGAATCTCGAGGTCAACATCGATTGGACCAACTGGGACCGGCTCAACACCGTCACGATCGCGAAAGGCTCCGGCGATCAGCCGACGCCGTTCAACTGGGAGTCCGACTTCTTCTACGAATTCGGCGCCACGCGCTATTTCGCCGGCGGCTGGTCGGTCAGCGCAGGTTACTGCTTCACGGCCAACTCCGTCCCGGACTCCAGCTACACGCCGGCGGTGCCGGATAGCGATCGTTCGTTCTACTCGCTCGGCGTCGGTTATCGCTCGGCCCGACTCTCGGCCGATCTCGCGTGGCACTACGGCGATGGCGGCAAACGCCAAGTCACGGGCAGTCCTCCGTCGATGACAGCCGTTTCGGCCGACGGCATTTACGACAACGCCATCAACGCGGTCTCGCTCTCCGTGGCCTGGTATTTCTAGCGTTCAACCTGCGCATCGTCGCATCGTCACCATGATCACTGCCGCACCGCCGCTCGTTCAGGCCCCCAAGGCCGCTGCCACGTTGCCCAACCTGCTCATCGTCGATGATGAGGAAGGACCGCGTCAGTCGCTGCGCATGGTGTTCAAGCAGGACTTTCAGGTCCACGTGTTCGATCACGGCGACGCGGCGCTCGCCTTCGCTCGCGAGCATCCCGTGCACGTGGCGATTCTTGATATCCGCATGGCCGGCAAGACCGGCATCGAGGTGCTGCGCGAGTTGAAGGAGATCGATCCGCACATTGAGGTGCTGATGCTCACCGCCTACGAGACGATCGAGACGGCGCGTCAGGCTCTGCGACTCGGCGCCTGCGATTACCTGAGCAAACCCTTCGACCTCGCGACGATTCGCGAGGCGGTTGGTCACGCGCTGCACCTGCGCCGTATTTCCGAAACCGTTTCCTCCACCGAGGAACGCCTGAAGGCGCTCTCCGACCAATTGCACGACTCCGCGCTCCGCGAGGAGGTTGCGCGCACCACGTCCGAGATCTACGCGGGCGCGCTGCACGACATCAACAACCCGCTCACGATCATCGCGGGCTATGTTGATCTGCTGCACCACCGTCTGGGCAAAGTCGGTGCGTTGCACGGCGCCGATCTCGACGCCGTGAAGCAGGAAGTCGCGCTCCTCTCAAAGCAGGTCACCACCTGCTCCGCGATCATGCGCCGCTACCTGCGGTTCGTAAACAAGCGATCCGCCTCCAATCCCGAGGTCTCGATCAACCAGGTCATCGAGGATGTGCAGACTTTGATGCGCAATCATCCGTCGCTGCGCGGCGGCACGCTGGTGGTGAAGCGCCTCGACCGCGACACGATGGCCAAGATCGGCGGCACCGAGATGATTCAGGTGCTGCTCAATCTCACGATCAACGCGTTCCAGGCCTCCACGAAACCGCAGACGGTGTTCATCACCGCCGAGCGCTTCGATGCGAAGCTGCCGATCAACACGTTTCACGACTCGCCGACCGAACGCTTCATCGGCCTCGACTCTTTCGACAACACCGGTCCCCTCGCCGCTTTGTCGGTGATCGACCAGGGTCCTGGCATCCCGCGCGACGTGCTGTCGCGAATTTTCGAAGCGTATTTCACCACCAAAGCCGAAGCCGGCACCGGCCTCGGCCTCGCGATCGTCACTCGTCTCGTCCGTCATCACCACGGCCTCATCCACGTGAAAACCACGCTCGGCGCGGGCACGTGCTTCACGGTTTATCTTCCCGCCAAGGACGGCGCTCCGCAGGCCCACGTCACCTTCGGCCGTTAAGCACACGGCCGCGCAGGCCCGGTCAGTTACGCAGCGAAAAACGGCGCGCACAGGCGCTCCTTTGCGGCTTCCGTTTTCCGCCGGTTTGACCCCGCGCGCTCGCTCTCCTTCACTCCGCGCTCAATGGAAATTCTCATCGCGCTGATCGCCGCCGTGCTCGCCGGCGCCCTCGGTTGGTTCATCGCCCACTCCCGCGCCGCTACGCTCGCCGAACGCGCCCGCCTGCTCGAGGCCGAGCTCGCCACTGCGCGCACTGACGTCGCCAACGCTCGCGCGGACTCCTCGCGCCTCGCCGCCGAAAACGCTCAGCTTCAAACCCAACTGGCCTCCGAGCGCGCCACCGCCACCGAAAAACTCGCCGCGCTCACTTCCGCGCACGAGCAGCTGACCGCGTCCTTCAAAGCCCTCTCCGCCGACGCGCTTCGCTCCAACAACCAGTCCTTTCTCGAACTCGCGCGCGAAACTTTCGCCAAGCTTCACCAGCAATCCGCCGACGACCTCGGCAAACGTCAGCAGGCGATCGACTCGCTCGTGAAGCCGCTCAAGGAATCGCTCGAGAAAGTGGACGCCAAAATCGGCGCCATCGAAAACGCCCGCAAGGAAGCCTATGGCACGCTCTCCGAGCAGCTCCGCTCGCTCAACACCGCCCAGCTTCAACTCCAGACCGAGGCCGCCCGCCTCTCCACCGCACTCCGCTCCACGACCTACGCCGGCAGTTGGGGCGAGCTCCAACTCCGCCGCGTCGTCGAGATGGCCGACATGCTCGGCTACTGCGATTTCTGCGAACAGGAAACATCCGGCAGCCTCCGCGCCGACCTCGTTGTCCGTCTCCCCGGCGGCCAGCGCATCGTCGTCGATGCCAAGACTCCGCTCGAATCCTTCCGCGCCGCTTCCGAAGCGACCGACGAAAACATCCGTGCCGCCCGTCTCGCCGAGCACGCACAAAAAGTCCGCGGCCACATCGACGCCCTCGGCGCGAAAAACTACTGGGAGCAGTTTCAACCCGCGCCCGAGTTCGTCGTCCTCTTCCTCCCGGGCGACCAGTTCCTCGGCGCCGCGCTGCACGCCGACAGCACGCTCATGGATCGCGCGATCGCGAAGCGCGTGCTGCTCGCCACTCCCTCGACGCTTATCGCTCTCCTCAAAGCGGCCGCTTACGGCTGGCGCCAGGAATCCGTTTCAAAAAACGCCGAGGAAATCGCGCAGCTCGGACGCCAGCTTTACGACCGCATGGTCACCTTTGCCGACAACCTCGACAAAGTCGGTCGCGCCCTCGACACCGCGCTCAAAGGCTACAATTCCGCCGTGGGCTCCTTCGAATCGTCCGTCCTCCCCGGCGCCCGCCGCTTCGCCGAACTCGGCGCCCGTGGTGCGAAGGAACTCAACGCTCCTTCCTCCGTGGAAACCACGCCGCGCGACATCCTCAAGCGCGCCTAAAACCCACCGTCCCTTTCCCGATGTCTCTTTTTGGTCACTGGCAGGCCATCCGCGCCGAACTTTCCGGAGAAACCGCGCCGCCCGAAGCGCTCGTGTCGCTCGAACTCGAACTGACCGCCACGCACTACACCGTGCGCTATGGTAACCAAATTTCGGATACGGGCCGGGCCGAACAGAAGTCCGAAGGCGAACCCGCCCGCCTCGAACTCCGCGGCACCGCCGGCCCCAATGCCGGCCGCACGATCGCCTGCATTTACCAGCTCAAAGGCGACCGCCTCCGCATCTGCTACGGCCTCGACGGCCGCTATCCCTCCGAATTCGCCACCACCGCACGCGATTCGCGCTACCTCGTCACCTACCGCCGCAAGGCCTCCTGACTCGCGCCGCACCCTGGTGCGACCGTGTCCGCACCTCGTCCCGACTCGGTGCGCACTCTGTCCCGACACGGTGCGCACCTTGGCTCGACTTAGTCTGCACTTGGGCGCGGTTCGGTTCGGCCACTGGTAGGACCGACGCATTTCGGGCAGCCCTCCACCCACACGAGCGGATCGATGCACATGCGGCGGGCGGGTTTCTGCACGTCCCACGCGTGATAAACCATGTAGAGCGTCCGGTCGTCGGGACCGAGCACCACACTGTTGTGGCCGGGACCGAGCACCTCGCCTTCGCGTCCGCGTAGCACGGTCGGCCCGAGGTGACTCCACTCGTCGGTCCACGGTCCCAGCGGATGATCCGCCACGGCAAAACCCACGCCGTAATCCGCCGTTTCCCAGCGTCCGCCGGAGTAAAGACAGAAGTAGCGTCCACCGCGCTCGACCACAAACGGCCCCTCGACTGTGTGCCACGCTTCCCAATCGCGGTCATACCAACGACGGTTGCGCTCGTAGATTTGCCAGTCGGCGCTCGCGCGCACGACGACGCGCGGCGGCTCGCGCGGAGTCATCATGTCGTCCGCCAGCGGCACTACCGCGGTGCCAGTGCCCGTGCGTCCATCGAAAAAATCCTTCGCGAAAAACAGATACCAACGTCCGTCTTTCGGATCGCGAAAGGGATGAGCATCGATCGAAAACGGTTCGTCGGGAAACAGTTCGTTTCCCGCATCGCGAAACGGTCCGTGCGGTGTATCCGCGATCGCGATACGCAACCGCATGTCTGCCGCGTAATACATGAAAAACTTTCCCTCCCGCTCGGCGACTTCCGGTGCCCAATACGCCGTGGACCGCGAATCCGTGAGCGGCTCGAGCGCGCCGCCGAGATATTCCCAGTTCACCAGGTCGGTCGAGTGCAGCAGTGGAAAAACGCGTCCGTCTGGCTGGCGTCCATTGCCCTCGTCCGACCCGGTGCCGTAGGCGAAATACTCGTTCCCGACACGCAGCACGAACGGGTCCGCGAAGTAGCCGGGCCAGACGGGATTTTTGTAGTTGAGCGCAGTGAGTGGCATGGGTGTGCGCCGGACCGCGCAAGCTGCACGGACGCACGCATCGCGCAACTACCGCGAGCAACCGAGCGCCGGAGGTGGAGCCCGCCGTCCCCGGCGGGCTGAAGACGCCACCAAAATCCAACAGCCCGGCGAGGACGCCGGGCTCCACCTTACCGTCCGCCCACTGCACTCACTCGAATGTTGGCGTGGTGTGAGGGCGCGAACCGCGTCAGCAGGCTCGCCGGGTGCGGTCGGGTTCGTTTCTCTCGGTGCATGCACGTCTCTGGACTTTTCATCTACCCCGTGAAATCGCTGCGCGGGATCGCGCTCGAGGAGGCGGCGTTCGACGCGCTCGGCCTCGTCGGTGACCGGCGTTTTCTGGTGATCGATGAAAACAACGAGATGCTCACGCAGCGCGCACATCCCCAAATGGCGACCGTCGCAACCGCTCTCTCCGCCGACACGCTTACGCTCTCGGCCGAAGGCGCGGGTAGCATCGCCATCTCGCGCGCATCCGATCCTTCCGCGCCTCTGCGCGTCACGTCCGTGTGGGGCAGCAATCCGTTAAAAACGGAAGACTGCGGCGAAGCGCCCGCGGAATGGCTCTCGAGCGTGCTCGGTGTGCGTTGCCGTCTGGTGCGGATCGGCCGCGAGTTCGTGCGCCCGGTGAAGAAGTTCGCCGTGCCCGGCGACGTCGTGTCGTTTGCCGACGGCTATCCGTTTCTCGTCGCCAACGAAGCTTCGCTCGCCGACCTCAACGCCCGAATCGTCGAGCGCGGCGGCGAGACGGTGCCGATGGATCGTTTTCGTCCCAACATCGTGATCGCGGACGCCGAGGCATTCGCCGAAGACCATTGGCCGCGGATCGACATCGACGGCGTCGTGCTGCGCTCCGGCGGCCCGTGCAGTCGCTGCATCATGACCACGCAGGATCAGCGCTCGGGCGAACGGCGCGGGCCGGAACCGCTGCGCACGCTGGCGACATTTCGCCGCGACGCGGAGGAGCCGACGGCGGTGAACTTCGCGCAGAATTTCATCCCGGAAACGAAGAGCGGCATGCTCCGCGTCGGCGCGAGCGTGCAGGTGAAGTAACCTGCTCTCACTCGTCGAAGTTCCGACCGCGCGCGGACTTGATCTTCGCGCGGTGCTTCTTCGAGGCGATCATGCGCAATTTCTGGCCGCGGCTTTTCTGACGCGTGCGGCGGCGTTCCGCCTCGCGGGCCTGCTGACGTTCGCGCGCGGCTTCGCGTTGGCGCGCCTGAAGTTTTTCGCACAGTTCGAACCATGCGGCTTCGCGATTCGCCGCTTGCGAACGCTCCGCCTGACAACGCACTTCGATGCCTGTTGGCCGATGACGCAGCCACACGGTGCTGGACGTTTTGTTGATCTTTTGCCCGCCCGGACCGCTGCCGCGCACGAACCGTTCGTCCACGTCTTCTGCACGCGCGCCCAGCTTGGCCAGCCATTCGTCGATTTGGGTTGGTAAAGCCATCAGCGGTTCCTTTCCTTGAGGGAAACTTATGCTTAGGCAGGGAGTCAAACGCCCGCCTTTGCCAGCTCCCTTTCTCACATGATCACCGGACCCGCTTGGTCAGAAAAACTCCGCAACGAAATCGGTAAAGCCGTGATCGGCCAGGATGCGATCGTCGAGCGCCTGCTCGTCGCGCTGCTGGCGAACGGCCACGTGCTGCTCGAAGGCATGCCCGGGCTCGCAAAGACGCTGCTGGTCAAGTCGCTCGGCACCGCGCTCGGCGTGCAGTTCGAGCGCATCCAGTTCACGCCCGACCTGCTGCCGAGCGACGTCGTGGGCACGATGATCTTCCAACCGAAGACCGGCGAATTCACCGCGCACCGCGGCCCGATTTTCGCCAATCTCGTGCTCGCCGACGAAATCAACCGCGCGCCCGCGAAGGTGCAGAGCGCGTTGCTCGAAGCGATGCAGGAGCGTCAGGTCACGATCGGCGGACAAACGCATCCGTTGCCGAAGCCGTTCTTCGTGATGGCGACGCAGAATCCCGTCGAGCAGGAGGGCACGTATCCGTTGCCCGAGGCGCAGACGGACCGCTTCCTTTTCAAGCTGATCGTCGACTACCCGACCGCCGACGAAGAAGCCACGATGATGCAACGCTGGGGTCAGGTCACGCAGCAGCCGGTGCTCGCGCCGGCATCCAGCGGCGAAGAACTGCTCGGATTGCGTCAGGAAGTGGATCGCATCCACGTCGCGCCGACCGTTCAGGGCTACATCCTCTCGCTCGTTCGTGCGACGCGCGCGCTCGCTGACGGCGCGGCGAAGAAACGTTATCTCACTTTCGGCGCCTCGCCGCGTGCGTCGCTGGCGCTCTTCCAGGCCGGCCGCGCACTGGCGTGGCTGCGCGGCACGGATTATCTTTCGCCCGCGCTCGTGCAAGAGGTCGCGGTCGACGTGCTTCGCCACCGCATCGGCCTCACCTACGAAGCTGAAGCCGAGGAAGTGACGACCGACAAGATCGTCTCACAGGTGCTCGAGCAAACGCCGGTGCCGGCTGCCTGATCGCGCTCTGTCGTCGCTCTCTTTGTCTTTTCTCTCTTCGGGCGAGTTCTCTCTGACCGGACGAAAGAGAAAGAAGAAAGAGCAAGAGAAAGACTCTCTTCCTTTGATGTCCGACTCCACTCCCTCTCCCGCCCTTTCGCCTCTGGCGCTGCTGCGCCAGTTGGAGTGGCGCGTGCGCCATGCGGTGGAGAGCGTGCTCAGCGGCGAGTATCGCTCGACGTTTCGCGGACGCGGCATGGAGTTCGACCAGGTCGTGCGCTACGAATTCGGCGACGACGTGCGCGACATCGACTGGAATGTCACCGCGCGTCTCGGCGAACCTTACCGGAAAAAATTCGTGGAGGAGCGCGAGGTCACGCTCCTCGTGGTGCTCGAGGATTCGCCGTCGCTGCAATTCGGCTCGGGTGAGTTTTCCAAACGCGAGGCGCTGATGGAACTCGCGGGCCTCGTAATGATGCTCGGCGCCGTCAATCGCGACCGCGTGGGTTTCGTTTACGTGTCGCCGACCGGTTATCAGTTTCACGAACCGGTTCGTGGTCGCGGCCCGATCCTGCACGCCGCGGCGACCTTGCTTGCGCAGCCGGCGCCTTCGCTCGAAGGCAGCGCCGAACTCGCCTCGCCGGTCGCGGAGATCCCTTGGCGCCTGCTCTCGCGCGCCGCGCCGAAGCACAGCGTGCTGCTCTGGCTCAGCGATTTTCCGCCGCGGCCGATTCCCGATGGCTGGGCAGTGCTGCAGCGGCGTTACCAGACGATGGGCTTTCGCGTCGAAGATCCGTGGGAGCGCGAACTACCGGTGGGCGAGCCGTTCGCGGCCTACGACGCCATCTCGGGCAAGCTCGTCACGATCGAGGGCAACTCCGCGGAGCGCGACGCCCACCGCGTGTGGCGCGAACAGCGCGAGACGCTCTGGCGTGCTTTGTTTCCGGATACGATGAGCCGTCTCGTCGTCGGCACGGATGAAAACCGCCTCGACGCGCTCGTGCAGTTTTTCCACGCCCGCATGAAAAGCGGCGCACGGTCATGAAGGAGTTCACGTTCCAACATCCGTGGTGGTTTCTCGCGCTCGGTGCGATCGCGCTGGTGTTGTGGTTGCGCGGACGCCGGAGCGTGCCCGTGCTGCTCGTGCCGTTTGCCGCCGCGTGGCATCGCGCGTCGGTCATCTCGGTCTCGCGCTGGCCGGTGACGCTGACGGTTCTCGGACTCGTCTGCCTCGTCGCCTCTCTCGCGCGTCCGCAGCGGATCGAAGACAAACGCGAAGTCCGCTCGCAGGGCTACGACATCGTGCTCGCGATCGATCTCTCGGGCTCGATGTTGTCCGAAGACTTCGAGCGCAGCGGCGATTCGGTGAACCGTTTCGATGCGATCATGCCGATCATCCGCGCGTTCGTCGAACAACGCTCGAGCGATCGCATCGGCGTCGTGCTGTTTGCCGGTCGCGCCTATACGCTGGCTCCGCTCACCTTCGATCAACGCTGGCTACTCTCGCAGCTCGATCGTTTGAAGATCGGCTTGATCGAGGACGGCACTGCGATCGGCGACGGCCTCGGCGTCGCGCTCACGCGCCTCGAACAAGCCAGGCACGAGGCCGGCGGACTCCGCCAAGGCGCATTCGTCGTGCTCCTCACTGACGGCGCCAACAACCGCGGCGCGCTCGCTCCGCTGCAGGCGGCCGAGATCGCGAAGTCGCGCGGCATTCCCGTTTACACGATCGGCGCCGGTCGCAACGGCCTCGTGCGTTTCCCGGTCCTCGACGAAAACGGCCGCAAGCTCGGCTATCGCCGTGTGATGTCCGATCTCGACGAGGGCACGCTCCGCGAAATCGCCGAGATGACGGGCGGCCATTTCTTCCGCGCGCAGGACACCGGCACCGTGCAAGCCGCGTTCAACGCGATCAACAAGGCGCAGAAAATCGAATTTCAGGCGAAGAGCTACATGCTCACGACCGAGCTTTTCCCCTGGTTCGCCGTGCCGGGTCTCGCCGCCCTGCTCGCCGCCGCGTTCATCGTCCGCGCCCGCGGCAACGGCGCCGGCAAAAAATCGCCCCCCGCCTCCATCGCCGCGTCCGTGCCCGCGCGCGAGTCCGCGGAAGTCGTATCCACTTCGTCATGACATTTGCCTGGCCGCATCTGCTCTGGCTCCTGTTGGTGCCCGCCCTCCTGCTGCCGTGGGAGTTTCGGCGGCGCCGCGTGGTCGCGTCGCGCAGTCACCCGAAGATCCTGCGCGCCGAGGCGGGAATGCACGCCCTGCGACTCGCCGCATCCTCAGCCACCGGCGCTTCCGCCGGTGCCCGCGTGCGCCCGTGGCTGTGGATTGCCGTGGCATTGACGATCGTCGCGCTGGCGCGTCCGCAATGGGGTCGCATCGACGAACCTGTCTTTGATCAATCGCGGGAGATCCTCATTGCGATCGACCTTTCGCGTTCGATGCTCGCGCCCGACGTGAAACCGTCGCGCCTTGAGCGCGCGAAACTGCTCACCCAGTCACTCCTCGAGCGACTCGAGGGCGAGCGCGTGGGCTTGATTGTGTTTTCCGGCACCGCGTTTCTCCAAAGCCCGCTCAGCGCCGACTACGAGATTCTGCGCGATTTTCTGCCGGCGCTCACTCCCTCCTATCTTCCGCAGGGCGGCACCAACTACCGTGCGCTGCTCGACACCGCGCTGCAGGCATTCGGCTCCACGGGTTCGGCGGATCGTTTTCTCATCGTGCTTAGTGACGGCGAGGCGACGGACGACGACTGGCGTAGCCGTGTCGAGACGCTGAAAGAGCGCGGCATCCGTGTCCTCGGCCTCGGCGTCGGCACCGACGCGGGCACGATGATTCCCGACGGCAGCGGCGGCTTCGTGAAAGACTCCCGCGGCGCCGTCGTGTTGTCCAAACTCGAGAGCGCCACGCTGCGCTCGCTCGCCGACGAAACGTCCGGCGCCTATCGCGACGCCAGCGGCTGGGTCGATCTCGCCGCGCTCGTCGCCGAAACGGTCGAGACCGGACGCAAGGGCGAGTTCGTGGAGAAAAACTCCATCCGCCTCGTCGAGCGCTACCAGTGGCCGCTCGCGCTCGCGTTGTGGTGTTTCCTCGTGAGCCTCTTCTACGAGTTTCCCGTAAAACCGCGTCCGCGCGATCTGCGTCTGTCCCGATCCGCGCCCGATGCCGTCCCGAGTCGCGCCACGAGCGGCACCGTATCGGCGCTGATGCTGGCGGGGATCGTCGCGCTGTTCGGCTCCGACCGAGCCACTGCCGCGGAAGACACCGGGCCATTGCTCGGCAAAATCTACGCGCGTCTCGCGCAGAAGGATCAGCTCTCGCCTCTCGACTACAACGAGATCGCGCAGGAAACGCTGCGCTGGGGCCAGCGTCTCAAGGACGCCGGCCAGACCGTGATTCCCGGTCCCGTTTACGACGCGCTCGAAGCGGTCGACCACCTCGAAAAGGCCAACGCCAAGACCGCCAACTGGGACAAGCTTCGCGCCGATCTGCGCGCACTCCTCGAAGACGACAAGGAGCAGGAACAGCCGCCGCCCGAACAGCAGCAGCAACAACAGAACCAGCAGAAGCAGGATCAACAGAATCAGGATCAGAAGCAGAACCAGGATTCTTCGTCGGACCAGAACGACCAGCAGCAACAACAACAGCAGCAGGATTCCGATTCGGAAAACTCCGACGAGCAGCAGCAGAACAAAAACGAGAACGACTCCGAGCAGGATTCCCCCCAGTCCGAAAACGACGAGCAGAAGTCCCAGCAGCCGCCGCAGTCTGAGGAGACGCAGCAAGTCGGCGGCGACAAGCAGCGCCAGACGCCTCCGCCGTCCGACCCCTCACTCGCTATGCCGTTGCAGAAACTGGATCAGCTCCGCGAAAAGGACTCGCCCGCACAGCTCTTCCAATTGCTCGAAGGCGAAAAGAAAGGCGCCCCCGCGCAGCCCTCCAAGGATTGGTAATTTTTCATGCGACAACTCCTCGCTTCCCTTCTCTTCCTTCTCGCGATCGCCCCGGCGCTCGCGCAGGCCGTTCGTTGGGAACAGTCGGACACCGGCGATCCCTCCGAAGTCCTGCTCGTGTTTCAGGACTGCACGCCCGAAGGCGACCCGAAGCTCCCGCGCATCGACGGCGTCACGCTCACGCTCGCCGGCACGTCGTCGCAGACGATGATCAACAACTTCTCGCTCTCGCGCTCGACGATTCTCACCTACCGCGTGCGTTCGACGAAGTCCGTGCCGCTGCAGATTCCGGCGTTCGACGTGCAGACCAACAAGGGCTCGATCCGCGTCGCCGCGTTTACCGGTGGCACGCCGCGCTCCGCGTCCGATCTCAACATCAACGCCACGCTCGCTCCGGGCAAAAACACCCTCTGGGCCGGCGAGGTTTTCCCGCTCACTTATACGCTCAACGTCAACCGCCGCCACTTCAGTCAGCTCGGCACCAACGTGAACTGGTCCCCCGGCGCGCTCGTCGTCGAAGAGTGGTCCAATCCCGAACCGACCGAGAGCGTTCTCAACGGCGAGCCCCGGCTCGCGATCTCCTATCGCACGCGCGCCTACGCCAAGACGCCCGGCCCACTCGAACTCGAGGCCGCGAATCAGCTCGTCAACGTGCAAACCGGCAGCGTCGGTTTCGGCCTCTTCCAGGCGCCGCGTGTCGAACAACTCACCGTCACAACGGATCGCCCGCGGCTCAACATCCGCCCGCTGCCCCCCGCGCCCGCCGACTTCGCCGGCGCCGTCGGTCAGTTCAAACTCGTTTCCAAGGTCGTGCCCGAACAAGCCACGGTCGGCGAACCGATCACGTGGACGCTCGAGCTCAGCGGCACGGGCAACTGGCCCGACATCGGCGGCCTGCCCGCGCGTTCCGTTTCCAAGAATTTCCAAGTCATCCAGCCGCAGGCCAAACGCACCGCCGCTGAAGGAAAACTCTTCGACGTCACGCTTTCCGAAGACGTCGTGTTGATGCCCACGCAACCCGGCACCTACACGCTCGGGCCGGTTTCATTCGTCTATTTCGATCCCGCCGCCGGCGCCTACAAAACGCTCACCACGCCGCGCACCACGCTCACGATCGCCCCCGCCGCACCCGATCCGGCCTCGGCCTCGCCCGCGCAACCGTCCGCCTCAGGCCAGGCGGACACCGTGCCCGCCGCGCCTTCATTCGCCGACCTCAAAGCGAAAGTGCCGACCGCGCCTTCGGGCCTCCCGCGTGATCCGCTCGCGGGTTCACTCGCGAGCCGCGTGCCGCTTTCGTCGTCGTCGCTGGTCGGCGTCGCGGGTGCAGCGATCGCCGCCGTGATCGTTTTCTGGCTCGCACTCGCGACGCGACGCGCCCGCGCCACCGATCCACTCAACCCGCAGCGCGCAGCGCGTCAGCGTCTCGCCGAGACGATCGCGCACATCGCACGCGCGTCCGGCGCCGAGCGTTCAGCGCTGCTCCTCCGCTGGCAGCACGACACCGCGCAGCTCTGGTCGATCCCGCACGCCGCGCCCGCCGCGACCGCGTTCGCGCAATCGCCCGAGTGGATGAAGCTCTGGACCGAAGCCGATCGTGCGCTCTACAGCGCCGAGGCTGAGCTCCCCGCCGACTGGACCACGCGCGCCTCCGCCGCGCTCGCCGCGAAAACCGTGCCTGGTTTCTCGCCCGCGCGCATTTTCCTTCCGCGCAATCTCTTTCCGTTTGTCGCCGCGATCGCGTTGGCCGCGTTGACCGTCTTCGCCTCGACCGGACACGCCGCGGAGCGCGATCCAGCCGCCGCGTATCGCGCCGGCGATTTCGAGACCGCTGCGACCGCGTGGCAGAAACTCGTGCGCGAGAATCCGACCGACGCTGCCGCACGCTACAATCTCTCGCTCGCGCTCGCACAGCAGGACCGCTGGGCCGAAGCCGCCGCGCACGCCGCCGCCGCGTTTGTGCAGGCGCCCGCCGAGCCCGCGATCCAGTGGCAGTTCACGCTCGCCTCGCAACGCGCCGGCTTCGTGCCTGCGCCGCTCGCGCGTTTTCTTCCGCCCGGCCCGGCCGAAAAATTCGCCGCCCAGGCATCCGCGGGCACCTGGCAGTTCGTCTACTTCGGCGCGCTGCTCCTCGCCGCCGGATGTCTATGCGTGATGATCACGCGCGGTTATCGCGGTTCGTTTGGCCGCTTCGGTTGGGCATCCGTGTCGGTGCTCGGACTCGCCCTCGCGCTCGGCGCTGCGAGTCTCGGCGCCGCCAAAACCTACGGCACCGCCGCGCATCGCGACGCCGTGATCGTGTGGCGCACGGGCACGCTGCGCTCGATTCCGACCGAAGCCGACAACACGCAGAAAACCAGCCCGCTTCCCGCCGGCAGTCTCGCCGTATCCGGAAAGACACTACTCGGCTGGGTGCAGCTCACCTTCGACAACGGCCAGACTGGCTGGGTGCGGAAGGAAGAGGTCATCGGCCTCTGGAAGTAACGGTCCGCCTTTTGTCATTCTGAGCGCAGCGAAGAATCCACTTGGGGTTTCGCCGCCTGCTGCCGCGGCGCAGCGGACACTGGATTCTTCGCTGCGCTCAGAACGACAAATCCAGGGGCGCACCGCGCTGCGACCATGTTCGCACGTTGTCCCGACGTGGGACGCGCCGTGGCTCAACCGTGGACGCACCTTGGTGCGACATGGGACGGACTGTGTCCCGACTCGATCCGCACCTTGGCCCGTCCTGGGACGGATTGTGGCACGGCCCAGTCCGCTCCTTGGCATGACGCGGTCCGCACCGTGTCCCGTCTTCACGCGAGCGAAGGACAACTCGCCGGAAAAACAGCCCGCCGCCCTCGACCAACAGCCTCGGCCAAGAGGGCCAACCACATGTCAACCATTGGTTGACTTTGTGCGGAGTGCCTGGGTTTTGCGGACCATGCGCGCCATCGATTCCTCGGGATTGAGCGAGGTGACGCGGTCGATATCGACCCACGCGAGATCCTTGGACTCGTTGGTCACCACGAGCGGTGCGGCGGGATCGGCTTCGAAGATGAAGCGAAGATCATAGTGGTAGTGCGCGGGTTCGTTCTTGCGCGCGGGAATCAGGTGACGATCGAGGTCGAAGATCTCGGGCGACAGCACGCGGAAATTCGCGAGTCCGCTTTCCTCCTGTGCTTCCTTGAGCGCGACGGCGCGGAGATCGGGTTCACCATCGGCGTGGCCACCGAGCTGGAGCCATTTGTCGAGTTTGCCGTGGTGCGTGAGCAACGTGCGGGTGCGCGTGGGATCGACGATCCACGCGGAGCCGGTCAAATGGCCGGGCACGCACGAGCGCAGAAGGCAGTCGGCGTGCGCCTCGACAAACTCGATCGTGGCGCGGGCCATCGCGGCTTCGTGCGGTTCGAGCGAGCGCGCGGCGTGGGCACGGAGAAGAGAAAGGACGGCGTCGCGGTGCATCCGGAAGATCGAGGCGCGGCGTTTATTTCGTGTCGAACCACTTCGATTCGGCGCGGACCTGTCCGGCTTCTTCGAGCTTCGCAAAAATTTCCGGCACCGTGTTGGCCACGCGGAAGAGATCGAGGACGGACGGCTTGCAGAAATCGTCGCGCAACATGCGTTGGAAGAACGCGAGGAGATCGTCGTAGAAGCCGTCCTGGTTGAGCAGCACGCAGGGCTTCCGGACGACGTCGAGCTGACGGAGCGTGAGAATCTCCATGATCTCCTCGAGCGTGCCGAAGCCGCCGGGCAGCGCGACGAACGCATCGGCGCGCGTTTCCATGAGGAGTTTGCGCTCGCGCATCGTATCGACGGTGATGAGTTCGTCGGCCTCGGTGTAGGCGAGTTCCTTCAGTTTCATGAACTCGGGGATGATGCCGACCACGGGACCGCCAGCCTGCTTCGTCGCGCGCGCGACCGCGCCCATCAGCCCCGTGCGACCACCGCCATAGACGAGTCCCCATCCCTGCATGGCGATTTCGCGGCCGAGCTGATCGGCCGCGGCAAAATACTTTTGAGCGAGGCGGTCGCTCGACGAGCAATAGACGCAGAGGAGTTTGGACATGCGAAGAAAAGTGGAGAGCTGAGTATTGAGCCTCGGGAGATCGAAATCAAAGCTCCGCGCATCGTGAAAGACGACGCTCAAGCTTCGACGAACGCCGCCACCGGCTATCGCGGACGTCTCGCGCCCTCTCCCACCGGTCATTTGCACTTAGGCCACGCGCGGACGTTTTGGTTCGCAGCTGAGCGGGCGCGCGCGGCGGGTGGCACGTTGATCCTGCGTAACGACGATCTGGATACGGCGCGTCATCGCCCGGAGTTCGTCGACGCGATGCTGGAGGACTTGCGCTGGCTCGGGTTTGCGTGGAGCGAGGGTCCGGATGCTGGCGGCGTGTTTGGGCCGTATAGCCAACGTGAGCGGATGCCGCTGTATCGCGCGGCGATGGAGCAGCTACATGCGGCAGGATTAATTTTCCCCTGCACGCACTCGCGTCGCGACGTGCTCGAGGCCGCAGGCGCGCCCCACGAAGGCGCGGCAGACGATGAGCCCGTGTATCCGAAGCAGTTCCGCCCGGCGAAGGACGCGCCGCTTCCGCCGCTGTGGGAAACAAGCGGCGTGAACTGGCGCTTTCGCGTGCCGGACGACGAGGAAATCGTGTTCGTGGACGAACGCTGCGGCGAACAACGCGCGATCGCCGGACGCGATTTCGGCGATATCCTCGTGTGGCGCAAAGACGGCGTGCCGAGCTACCAACTCGCGTGCGCGGTCGACGATGCCGCGATGCAGATCACCGAAGTCGTGCGCGGCGCGGATCTGATCAAGAGCACGTTTCGCCAGATCCTGGTGCTGCGCGCACTCGGCCACCCGGTGCCGCGGTATTTCCACTGCCCGTTGATGAAGGACGAAAACGGCGTGCGGCTCGCGAAGCGTCACGATGCGCTCAGCCTCCGCACGCTGCGCGAGCGCGGCGTGAAGCCGGAAACGCTGCTGCAGGAGTTTGCCGCGAGCGAAGCGGCGGAGTGCGGCCCGTGAGTTTTTAGCCGTGCGCGGCACGGCGAGAACTGGTTTTCAGTCGAGTCATGATTCGCATCGGCGTGCTCAACATCTCCGACCGGGCCAGCGCGGGCGTCTATTCCGACGAGCCGGGCCAGGCGTGTCTCGCGCTGCTGCGCGAGTGGATCACGGGACCGTTTGAGACCGATTACAAAGTGATCCCCGACGAGCAGCCGGTGATCGAAGCGGAGCTGAAACGCATGGCCGACGACGCAGGCTGCTGTCTCGTCGTGACCACCGGCGGCACCGGCCCCGCGCCGCGCGATGTGACGCCGGAAGCGACGATGGCGGTCTGCGAAAAACTGCTGCCCGGTTTCGGCGAGCAGATGCGGGCGGCGTCGCTGAAGTTCGTGCCGACGGCCATCCTCTCGCGCGCGGTCGCGGGCATTCGCGGCCGAACCTTGATCGTGAACTTGCCCGGTCGCCCGAAGGCGATTCGCGAAAATCTCGAGGCGGTGTTTCCCGCGATCCCCTACTGTATCGATCTCATCGGCGGCCCACGGATCGAGACCAACGAGGCGGTGATGAAGGCATTTCGGCCGAAGGGCGCTTGAGGCGGCGCGGGCGTTTTGCGTTGGGCCAGAACGCAAGCTGAACGCACACTTTAAGGGCGGGGATTTTTCCGCGCGGTCGATTGCGGCAGTGAGTTTCCTGCGCCAAAATGGGCCTCGGTCCACGGTAGCGTAAAACCCTCAACCCCGTTCGCGCCATGCCCTACCTGAAGATCCAGACGAATCTCCCTCTGAGCAAAAAAGCGGAGCGCACGATTCTGCGGAGCGCCTCCACGCTCGTCGCCGAGGAACTCGGCAAACCCGAGAGCTTCGTGATGATCGCCATCCAGCCCGATACGCCGATGCTCTTTGCGGGCAGCGACGATCCGGTCGCTTTTCTCGAACTGAAGAGCATCGCGCTGCCCGCGAAAGCGACGAAAGACCTCAGCCAATCCTTGTGTAAACTGATCGAAGGTCACCTCGGCATTCCCTGCGATCGCGTCTACGTGAAGTTTATCGACGTCGCCCGAGGCATGTGGGGCTGGAAGGGCGACGTTTTCTAACGCGCCGCAGCCTCGCAAGTCCGGCCGCGCCGCCCGCGCGCCCAAACACGATCAAAGCTCGGTGTATTTTTCCGAACGACCGCGGGCTTTCTCGACGGGATATTTTTTCGCGTTGGCAGTCATCTTGGCCTCGATCGCCGCGGCGACGTCGAGACCAGTGACGTTGGCAAACTCCAGTGCGTAGATCACCACGTCGGCAAGTTCCTCCGCGATCTTGGCGCGTTTTTCCGGCCGCTGCGCAATCTCGCTCGAAGCCTCCGGTGTCGCCCAAAGAAAGTGTTCCATCAACTCGCCCGCCTCGGCGGCGAGCGCCATGCTGAGATTTTTCGGCGCGTGAAACTGCTCCCAATCGCGCTCGTGCACGAAAGCGCGCAGGCGCTCGCGCAGTTCCGCCACTGTGGTGGTCGCATCGGTCAACGTTGCCATGCCGCCACCCTGCCCCGAGGCCGTGAGGCCCGCAATCACTTCCCTCGATCGCGCCAGCGCCAGTAGCCCGCCAGCATGCTGCCGATCACCGAGTGAAACACGCTCGAAATCGCGCACGGCACCGCGGTCAGCGGATCAGCGAAGTTACCGCGCGCGAGCACCACGCCGAGCCCGGAGTTCTGCATGCCGACCTCGATCGAGACGGTGCGCGCGACGATTTGCTCGAAGCCGATCACGCGCGACACCACGTAGCCCAGCGCGAATCCGCCGGCGTGCACCAGGCACACCGAAACGAGCAACACGCCCGCGCTCGCGCGCACGGCCTCGGCGCTTTGTCCGATGATGCACGCACAGATCAGCGCAATCGTGAGCACCGACACCAACGGTGCACCGGGCGTCACCCAACGCACCGCGCGGGGGAAAAAACGATTGATCGCGACGCCCGCCGCCACCGGCAGGATCACCACTTGAAACGTGCTCCAGAAAAGCCCGATCGCATCCACCTCCACGCGCGTGCCCACGAGCCATGTTGTGAGCAGCGGCGTCATGAACACCGCGGTGAACGTCGAGCACGCCGTCATCGCCACCGAGAGCGCGACATTCGCGCGTGCGATGAACGTGACTACGTTCGACGCCGTGCCGCCCGGGCAGCACGACACGAGGATCAGCCCGACCGCAAACGGCGTATCCAGATTCATCAGACGAGCGACGCTCCAACCCATGAGCGGCATGATCGAGTATTGCGCCACAAACCCGAGCGCCACCGGCCGCGGCGTCTTCGCCACGCGGCGGAAATCCTCCACGCCGAGCGTCACGCCCATGCCCAGCATGATCACGGCGAGACCGGGCACGATGTAGGGCGCAAACCAGGTGAACCAGCGCGGCTCGACCAGTGCGAGCACTCCTCCAAGGACGACCCAGACAGGAAAAGCGTTGGTGGCGAGCGCGAGCAGACGGTTCATGGGGTGTTGAAGCGGCGGGGCGACCTTACGAGACCAGCACAGTCCGTCACGCAAACTTCACACAAGTGACGCGGGAAACACTTGGCACGGGAGCTGCGTTGTGCATCGTGACTCACGCTCCGAATGAACCTGCATCAAAAACATCTCCGCGGCACCGCCGGCGCTTCGTTTACGAAGGCCGTCGCTTGCTCTTGCCGCGCCCAGATGTGTCAGGTCGTCCATAATTGGAGCAAACAGCAAACGACCGGCGCGGGCTTCGAGGCCTAAACCTCCGTCTTAACGGACCCAGTTTAGATCACCTCTCGAAAGCCCGGCGGCCTCCAAGCCCCGAGGAATCTCCTCCCATGTTCAAATCTTTTCCCATGCATACGATCATCAACCCACGCACTCCTGCCAGTCGCCTTCGTCGCCGCAAGGAAGTCGGGTCCAAATCCGATTTCCGAAAGCCGAACTACGACTGCCGTGAGCAGCCGGGGGAGGTGAAACTCACGGTCTACATCCCGGGCGTCGAAGCCTCGGGCGTGGAAATTGAGGCTCGCGGCCCCGATCTGCTCATCACGGCCCGTAAAACTCATTTCGTCCGCGTCAACTGGACCGCCCTGCACTTGGAAACCGCGCAGCGCGACTACCAGCTCCGGCTGCGGCTCGGCCTCGGCTTCGACTTCCCGTCGCTCAGCGCCGAGTTCGACAACGGCGTGCTCACGCTCGTGATTCCCAAGCGCCTCGGCGCCGCGAATCCCGCGCTGGCCCGCGTCGCCTGAGTTCCACGCGAAAAAAATCCCGGAGGAGCGCGCTTTCCGCTCGCGCTCCTCCGCTTCGCTTTACCATCTAAACGTGACCAAATTTCCCTAAGGTTTTCGGCACAACGCGCCGAAGCCTATGTCACCTACCCCGCCATGCCGTTCGCACTACCAGAACTACCGCCGCAGCCCACCCCGGATAAACCCTCCGTGGTCCGCGTTTTCGAGCGCGAGGACGTGCTGTGGAACCGCCCCGTCTTCAAAGCTCCCCCGCTGAATGTCGTCATTCCGGTGGCCGATATCTCGAAGCTCGTGTCCAGTATTCCGAAGCCGGATGCACTCGCCCGAAATGTCTGACTCACCCGACGCCCTCGAGCGTTTCCCTTAACCGCCGCGCGACTTTGTTCCGCGGCGGTTTTTCTTTAGGGCGAAAACGACAGACCAGGACGAAGCGAGACTGAAGGTGGAACCCGCCGTCCCCCGCGGGTTGAATGGAGTCGGCGGATGCAAGGTGAACAGCCCGACGAGGACGTCGGGCTCCACCCTTCTCAAGTGCCGGAATGTGCAGACCAAGTCTGCGAGAACGAGAACGCTTTGGGAGGTTCAGACACGTTCGAAACTTGATGCGGACCGCTTCAGGACGAAGTGCAGACACGGTCGAGACAGAGTGCGCACCGAGTCGGGACACAGTGCGGACAAGGTCGGGACGCGGTGCGGACACCGTCGAACGAAGGTGCGCACACGGTCGGGCTCAGGTGCGGACGGGATCGCGCCGGTGTGCGGATCGGGGCGCGACCGAGTGCGGATCGAGACGGAGGCGCGGCGGCTCGGAGAGCCGTCCCTACCGAAAGAGCTCAGTCCTTTTTCTTGCGGCTTTCGCCGGCGTTTGCGGGCGCGGGGCCGAGGACGTTTTCGAGCCAGGCGAGGAGTTGTTGCTGACTGCCTTGGGCGTCGTAGTCGGCTTTGAGCTGCTTCAGGCGATTCTGCATCTCGGGCTGCTTGCGGAGGCGAAACGAGAGCTTCGCGTCGTGCGGCATCTCGCCGGTGATGATCACGTCGCGGAGTGTCTCCGCAGCACTGAGCGTTTGGCGGAGTTGTTCGTCGGTGCTGAGGTCGAGGTCTTCGCGGATCTCGGGTTTGCCCTCGATCACCTCGCCGTGGCAGAGCACGCAGCTCTGGTTGAAGATCTCGCGCACGTTGGCGGGCAGCGGGAGAAGTTTTTCGATGCCTTCGTCGGCGTGCAGCGGTGCGGCCAAAAAGCTGAGGAGAACAACGGGGGCGAATCGCGGGATGAGTTTCATAGAGAAAAAATCAGGAATCGGCGGAAGCGTCGTCGGCCGAGAGGTCGCGCAAACGTTTTTCGAATGCGGCGGCATCGAGCGGACCGTCGGCGTTGAGGAGAAGAAGGTAGTCGACGAGCATCTGCTTCTCGGCGTCGGTGAGCCGCTCGCGGTAGCCGGGCATGCCGATCGCCTGCGAATCGCCAAAGTGTTTGGCGAGCCGGCCGAGCCAGCCGGACTCGATGTGGCGGCCGCGGCCGGTGTCGATCCAGTGGAGAATTTCGTCGCGGTCGCCGCCCGCGGTGAGCGCGAGAAAATCGCGACCGAAGAATCCGGGGATGTAGCCTTTGAAGGCGGCGGGATTGCGCACGCCGCCCTGCCCTTGCTCGCCATGGCAACTGAAGCAGCCGTGCTCACGAGCGAGCCGGTCGGCGGCCCGGCGGAACTCGAGCGTGCCCGGCTGCGGCGTGGCGGCGGGTTTTTCGCGTCCGGCGGAAGCCGTGGCGAGCAGCGTGCGGCCGAGTTGTTCGGCGAGAATCCAGGCCGCGAGGTCATCGATCTGCCGCGCGTCGTAGAAACCTGAATACGCCGGCATCTGGATGAACAAGCGACGATGCGCTTCGGCTTCGGCGGCGGGCGCACCGTTGGCGATCCAGTCTTTCAACACCTCGGCGCGGTCGAGGCCATTCTCCCAGAGCGTGGGGATCGCTTTGGGGCGCCACGCCCCTGAGGCGAGTTGGCGGAAGTTGCCGCGATGATTTTCCTCGCCGGTGCCGTGACACGCGAAGCAGCCGGCCTCGGACGCGAGACGTTCGCCGCGCACGGCGGGCGAAAATTCACCGCGACGTTCGAGAACGGCAGCGGCGGCTCCCGCCACGAGGACGAGGCCGCCGAGAACCCAAAGCAGGCGGGCAGAGATGGCGCCGCGGCGATCAGACATTCGTGAGACGGCCGGTCGAGTCGCCGAATCGCTCGAGGTGCGTCACGCCGACTTGATCGGCGAGGCTGAGGAAGAGGTTGCTCATCGGGGTCGAGCCATGCTGGACGAAACGACCCGGCGTGAGCAATCCGCCGCCACCGCCAGCAAGCAAGGCGGGCAGATTCTCGTGCGTGTGACGATTTCCGTCGGCGTTGCCGCTGCCGTAGAGGATGCGCGAGTTGTGGAGGATCGAGTTGCCGTCCACGTCCTGGATGCTGTCGAGCTTCTGCAGGAAGCGACCAAACTGGCTCGCATACCAGCGGTCGATTTGCGCGACCTTGGCGATGCGTTCGGGATTGTTCTGATGGTGCGAGAGGTCGTGGTGACCCTCGGCAATGCCGATCTCGCTGAAGGACCGGTTGTCGCCGTCGTGTCCGAGAATCATGGTCGCGACGCGCGTGGAATCGGTTTCGAAGGCGAGCGCGAGCATGTCATACATGATCTCGACGTATTCCGCCTGCGTGGCGGGGATGCCCTTCGGCGTGGGGAAATTCGGATCGGCGGGCGGACCGAACTGCTCGGCGCGCTGGATACGTGTCTCAATTTCCCGGATACCGGTGAGGTATTGATCCATCTTTGCGCGATCGCGCAGATCGAGGCGCCGCGTAAGCCGGCGCGCATCCTCGAGCACGAAATCGAGCACGGAGCGGCGTGTGGCCATGCGTTGCTGGGCATTGGCGGCGCGCTCGCCATGCTCGCCCGCGCCGAAGAGACGCTCGAAGACGAGACGCGGATTGGACTCGGGCGTCATCGGCGTCGTGGGATTTTTCCACGACACGTTGTAAACATAGGAGCACGCATAACCGGAATCGCAGCCGGAGGATTTGCGACCGGCGTCGCAGCTCAACTCCAGCGACGGGAAGCGCGTGAGGTGGCCGATCTCGTTGGCGATTACCTGGTCGATCGAGATGCCGGCGCGGACGTCGGTGGCGCTTTTGTTGATGCGCACGCCGGTGAGAAAGACGCTGTTGCCGCGCGCGTGATCGCCACCGCCGTCGTTGCCGGCATTGGCGTTGGCGTGGTCGAGTCCGCCGAGCACCTGGATCTTGTTTCGCAGGGTTTCGAGCGGATTCAGCGTCGCGCCGAGCGCGAAATCCGTGAGTCCGCCCGTCGGCCACCAATGCGACGGAATCGCGCCGTTGGGGAAAAAGACGAACGCCGTGCGCAGTGGCGCGCCGGTCGCGGTGGTCGCGAGCGCGGGGCCGCCCGCACCGACCAGTCGGGATGGAATCATCGAACCGAGCGTGGGCAGCGCGATACACGCGCCGAGGCCGCGGAGAAAGTTGCGGCGATCCATCGTGAACGAGCCGGAGGGGTGCGGGGTGGACGTGTTCATGGTTGGGGTGCGGATTGAGCGATGTGGGTGGCTGCGGTATCGACGGAGTCGAGCGCAAGGGAAGTATCGTCGGCGCGGCGCTGCTGGAACGGAGCAGCATTGATGATGCCGCGAAGGAGAACCGAGGGCTTGCCGCCGGAAGCCTCGAGTTGCTCGACGAGGCGATCGAGCGTATCGGTATCGCGATAGTCGAGGCCACGGCCGAGTGCGTAGGTGAGCAATTTCTCGCTGATGCTGTGGTAGAAATCGTGACGGTGGCCGGTCGCGAGGATGCGCTTCAGCTCGCGGATATTCGTGAATGCCTCGCCGGTGATCAGCTTGCCCTCCGGTTGAATCGGTTGGTTAAGTTCGGCGGTGCGGAATTTTCCGAGGGCATTGAAGTTCTCGAGCGCGAGACCAAGCGGGTCCATGCGGCTGTGGCACGAAGCGCACATCTTGTTTTTCGCATGGAGTGCCATCGTCTCGCGCAAGCTGAGTTCGGAGAGTTTGTCGCCCGCGGCGTTTTCCAGCGGCGGGATGTTGGGCGGCGGCGGCGCCGGGGGCGTGCCGAGAATCGCCTCGAGGATGAAGACGCCGCGTTTCACCGGCGACGTGCGGGTGGGATTCGAGGTGACGGCGAGCACCGTGCCCTGCGTAAGCACGCCGCCGCGCGGGCTGTCCTCGGGCAGCGTGACGAGCCGCATCTCGGGGCCTTCCACGCCCGGCACGTCGTAGTGTTTCGCCAACGCCTCGTTGAGGAAGGTGTAGTTGGCGTCGATGAGCTCGAGCAGGCTGCGATCGTTGCGTATCACGTATTCGAATACCAATTCCGACTCGCGGCGCATCGCGGAGCGTAGCGGATCGGTGAGATCCGGCTTCGGTGCGCGCAGAAATTCCAGAAACACCCGGCGCGCCTCGGCGAACGCCTCGCGCTGCTCCGGCGTGCGATTCTCATCGGGGATCGACACGATCGAACGGAAGGTTTCCCGCGCCTCTTCGACGTCGGGGCGCGGATTTTCGCGGAGGTAAACGTCGAACGCGTTGATCGGCACCGTCTCGATGTCGCGCGCCTGCAGCCACTGGCCGGTGAAGTTGCGCACGAACTCCTGCGAGCGCGGATCGTTGAGCATGCGGTCGACCTGCGCCGCGAGATTGGCGCGCAGTTTCCCCTCGCCCGCCAGCCGGAAGAGTTCCTCGTCGGGCATCGACGACCAGAGGAAGTAAGACAACCGCGAAGCCAACGCGTATTCGTCGACGAACGGGTGCGCCTGCCCCGGCCGCAACGCTTCCGTGCCTTCCTCGCGGAAGATGAAGCGCGGCGAGGCGAGCGTCGCGACCATCGACTGCGCGATGCCGGACTCAAAGGTGCCGTCCGGAACAGACGAAGCGCGCTCGGCCAGAGTAACGAGACGCTCCACCACGTCGGCATCCGCGGGACGACGGAAGGCGCGCAGCGCGAAGTTGCTCAAGAGCTCGCGGGCGTAGTTTCGTTTTTCCTCGGCCGATTCCGGCACCGGACGCGGGAAGAATTTCGCGTAGTTTTTCGGCGCGACCCAATGGCGCTCGTCGAACGGACCACGCACCGTGACGTTTTGCAGGCGAATGCGGAGCAAGCGCGGCTGCGGCTGCTCTTCGCCGACCGGCACGATCTCGACCGAAACGGCGTGCGTGCCCGCGGTCCACTCGCGATCGAAGGTAAACTGGAAGGACTTGTCGCTCTGTCGGACGAATTCCTGATCCATCAACACCTCGTCGCCATCGCGGACGATCAACCGGCAGCGGTTGTAGTCGAACTGATCGTCCACGTAGCGCTCGACCGCTTTGAAATCGACGACGAGCTGATATCTCCCGGCGAAGTTCACCGCGTGTTCCGCGCGCACGAGCGCCGGCGTGTAGTAGGACAGATCGAGCGCACTGCCGACCGGCTTCGGCGCAGGACGCAGGCGCGACGTTTGTTCGGTCGAGGAAGCCGCTTCATCAACGGAGGACGACGAAACGACCGCGAAATCACGGCCGGGAATCGGAGCCTCCGCGACCACGCGAGAGCGTGTGGGCACGGCTTCGGCGACGACGGTCTGCGCCGCATCGAGATATTTCTCGAGCAGCATCGGCGAGATCGAGAGCACGTCGCCAATATTGTCGAAACCATGGCCGGTGTCGTCGGCGGGAAACTCTTCCGCTGTGTTGTAATCAACGCCGAGCAGCTCGCGGATGGTGTTGCGATATTCGACCCGATTGAGCCGGCGCACCGTCACGCGGCCGGGATCCGGCAGCGAAGGATCGAGCGCGAAGGCATCGCGCTTGATCCAGCGGATGAGCGACGCGACTTCATCCTCGCTCGGCTGCGGCTTGTCCGCCGGCGGCATGATGTGGCTGCGGACATTTTTCAGCACGCGCAACCAGAGCGCGTGATCGCGCAGTGCGGCTTCGTCCTCGAAACCATCGAGCACCACCCCGCCCTTGTCGCTGCCGTAGCCGTGGCAGTCGTAGCAAAATTGATCCAGCACCGGCAGCGCATCGCGCTCGAAGCTCACCATCAGCGACTCGGTCGCGGCGAGCGATGGCGTGGCCAGACAGGCGCCAAAAAACAGGTGCTTGCTCCAGCGGAGACACGACGACCACGCCGCCGCGCCAGGGGTCCGGGGGGAAAGTAGCATGTGTGGGGAAACTACGACACGACTGACGCGAGCTTTTGCTGAAGGATGCGAAGAAATCTGCCGAAGCGCGCAAATCACCCGCCGTGGCAACTTTTCAGCTGTGTTTAAAAACCGACCGACCAATGTCCCACCCATGAAAACGCGCCGTGAGATCGTCGAGAACTGGCTGCCGCGCTACACCGGAGTCCCATTGAAGAAGTTCGGCAGCTACATCCTGCTGACCAATTTTCACCGCTACGTGAAACTCTTCGCCGAGTGGCACAAGGTGGACGTCGAGGGCCTCGACTATCCGATGACGAGTGCCACCGCCGACGACATCACGATCATCAACTTCGGCATGGGCAGCGCGACGGCCGCGACGATCATGGATCTGCTCAGCGCGATCAAACCCGAGGCCGTGCTCTTTCTCGGCAAATGCGGCGGTGTGAAACACCGCGCCGGCGTCGGGGAACTCGTGCTCCCGATCGCGGCAATCCGCGGCGAAGGCACGAGCAACGACTACATGCCGCCCGAGGTGCCCGCACTCCCCGCGTTCGCGCTGCAAAAGGCGATCTCGACCACGATCCGCGACCACGCACGCGACTACTGGACCGGCACCGTTTACACCACGAACCGCCGCGTGTGGGAGCACGACGAGGCGTTCAAACGCTACCTAAAAAAAATCCACGTGATGGCCGTCGACATGGAGACGGCCACGATCTTCACCACCGGTTTCTACAACCAAATCCCCACCGGCGCGCTGCTCCTCGTCTCCGATCAACCGATGACACCCGAGGGCGTGAAAACCGCCCGCAGCGACAAGGCCGTGGATGCCGCGTATGTCTCCGCGCACCTGCGCATCGGCATCGATTCGCTAAAGCAACTCATTAACAAGGGACTCACGGTGAAGCACCTCAAGTTCTGAGGCTCACTCGACGACCTCGAACCAGAAGGGCGTGAACACTTCGCGCCCATCGAGATTCACCTGCGACCAAATCACATAGCGGCCCGCGCGCGGAATCGTGATCTTGAAATCGAGCGCCGGGCGGTGCGCGTCCGGGCGTTTCGTCAAATCCTGATCTCCCGGGTGCAGGTGCGCGAAACCGCTGCTCGCTTCGTCGAAAGCCACCAGGTGCGCGAAGGCGCCCATCACCGGCTCAAGGGGGACGGTGCCACCGTCGGGGCGCTCGATCGTGAGCCACAAATCCGCCGGCTGCCCCGCGCGAATCGGGAACGTTTGTCCTGAAAGTTTGAATACGTAATCGCCGTCCGTGACGGGCTCGAATCCGGCTTGAGTCGGGACCGAGTGCGCACCGGGTCGGGACAAGGTGCGGACCGGGTCGTGCGTCGGTCCGGCCACGGGCAGGTCGACGTGCGCATACAGTCCCCGGTTGGTCGCGGCCGGCGTGAAATCGGCGAACACGCGATAGGTGCCGCCGAAGCGCGGCGTAAACTCGAACTCCCACTCGCCCGGCGCGCGGCCCGGCTGCGGGTGGACGTGCTGATAATCCGTCAGCGTAGGATCGACGATGAGGAGATGCAGCAGCTCGGTGTGCGTAACGACGAGATCGGGCGTGCCAATCGGTTTGCCATTGGCCGTGCGCAGCACCGCGGTGGCGCGGACGAGTTCGCCCGCGCGGGCGTTTTGCACGCCGGACAAAGTCAGGTTCACGGGCGACGTCACCGCCACGACCGGGATAAACTGCGGATTCAGCGGATCGCAGAAATCGATGACGTTCTTCGCATCGACGCGAAAATCCATGTGGTTGAGATTCGTGCCGGTCGGCAGCCAGCGCATGAACGCGAAGATCGCGATCGCGACCGCGGTGATGATCGCGATCTGGCGCAACTGGCGGCGCGTCAGCGCAGGAGAAGTCGAGGGACTGGCGGTGCTCATTTCTTCATTTTGGCCACAAACTCCTTCGGCTCCCACACGCTGCCGTCGGTGCGATGCGCGATGCGGCCGTCGGCGTCGATCAGCAGCGTGGCGAGCGTGTGTTTGATCAAGTCGCCTTCGGATTCTGCAATGACGCCGAACTGCACGAGCAGGTCCTTGATCGCCGCTTCGGGACCGGTGAGGAAACTGAAGTTGGACGTGTCGATCCCGCGCTGCTGCGCGTATTCCTTGAGCACGCCGGGCGTGTCGTAGTCCGGGTCGAGCGTGATGGAGACGAGTTCGAGATTGGTCACGCCGGCCTCACGCGCGAGCCGCTGGGTTTGCATCATTTTCGCCGTGGCGGCCGGACACATCGTGGCGACCGGGCAGCGCGTGAAGATGAAATTCAGCATGATCTGCTTTCCGCGGAAACGCGTGCTCTGCACCACGCGCGCGTCCTGATCGTAGAGCGCGAAATCAGGGATCGCCTCGCCTACTTCGCGGTAGGCGTTCTTGCCGCGAATCATCGTTTCCTGGCGAAGCGCCTGGGCGCGTGCCGCGACCGCGGCCTCCGACGCAGCGTCGTCCGGCCAGATGCTCTCGAGCCGCCAATCGTCGTTGGCGCTCGGAATCAAACGGGCCCGGATACGCTGGCCGGGCTTGATGACAGCGACATCACCGGGCGACACGAGAAACTCCATCGTCATCGCCGGCATCAAATCTTCGATCGGATCATGGCGGACGATCATGACGTTGCGCTCGGGGTCGATCGAGATGACTTCGCCCGTGAGAGGGTGGCCGCGCTGGGCAACGGGTTGGCTGGTTTCCCTGCGTGCGCAGCCGGCGGTCAGCACCAGCGCTGCAGCGAACACGAGGACGAACCCATAAGATTTCATGGTGCAACGGATTCGCTGCCGGAAAAAATTGTCAAAGGGTTTGCTCACAGCAGCAAGGGGCCTTCTGCTGCCAAGTCTCCCTGCTCATGGACTCTTCCTCGGCTCTTCCACGCACTGCCGACTACAAGCCCGCACTCGCGCTGTTCGCCGGTTTCGGCAGCGCGTGGGTGTTTCTGCTCGTGGTGCTCGGAGCGTTCACGACGAGCATCGGAGCGGGCATGGTGTTTCCCGACTGGCCGCTCTCCAACGGGTCGATCAACCCGGAGGGCTGGCTGACGGACATCGCGATGTTTGCGGAGCACTCACACCGTCTTTCGGCGGGCGTGATGAGCACGATCACCATCGTGCTCGCAATCTGGCTGTGGCGTCGCGAATCGCGCGGCTGGTTGCGCAAGCTCTCCTATTTCGCGGTCGGACTGGTGCTCGTCCAGGCGCTGGTCGGTGGACTTCGCGTGCTGCTCGATCACCTGCATATTGAAATGGTGGATACATCGGTCGGGCGCCTTTTCGCGATGCTGCACGCGTGTCTCGCGCAGCTCTTCGTCTGCACGCTGATCGCGATCGCGGTGAGTTGCACGCGCGGCTGGATCAAGGGCGGTGCGAGCGTCGGACCGGCCGTGCGCCGCTGGGGCATCGCATGCTGCGCGCTGTTGTTCGTGCAACTGGCGATCGCGGCGGTGATGCGTCACAGCTTCGCGGGTCTCGCCATTCCGACGTTCCCGCAATCGACTCCGGATGGCGGGTGGCTGCCGGAGCTCTGGAATTTCCGCATCGGAATTCATTTTGCTCATCGCCTGATGGCGGTGGTGCTCTCGGTCGCGCTGATCGGTTTCGCGTTCAAGGTGCGCAGCGATGCGAACTCGAGCATCGGGATGCGACTCGCCGCTTCCAGCCTCGTGAGTCTGCTGGCGATTCAGATCATGTTGGGCGCGCAGATCATTTGGACGCAGCGTGCAGCCTCGATGACGACCGGTCACGTGCTGGTCGGCGCGCTGACGCTGGCGGTGACGTTTTGGCTGACCTGGGTCGCGCATCGCGAATCCATCGAGACCCGGACAACGGTGCGCACATGACCGAAGCGTCCTCCCCTTCCCGCGCGCGTTTTGGCGACTACCTCGAGCTGACGAAGCCGCGGCTCAGTCTGTTGTCGGTGCTGACGACGCTCGTCGGCTTTCTCGCCACGCGTCCTCCCGTTGATCTCACGAAGCTCGTGCTGCTCATGATCGGCACCTCGCTCGCCGCGGGCGGCGTGGCGGCACTGAACCAATGGCTCGAACACGACACCGATGCGCGCATGAAGCGCACGGCGAACCGCCCCATCCCGGCGGGCAAGGTGCCGACCGGTTCGGCCTTCGTGCTCGGCGTGTTGATGTGCATCGCGTCGCTGTTTCTCACCTTCGCCAAGGTCGATCGACTGGCGGCCTTCTTCACGCTGCTGACGATTTTCTCGTATCTCGGTTGGTATACGCCCGCGAAACGGTTTTCGCGTTGGAGCACGGAAATCGGCGCGATCGCGGGCGCGTTTCCGCCGTTGATCGGCTGGGCGGCGGGCGAAGGCCGGATCACCTCGCTCGGCTGGATTCTGTTTGGCGTGCTCTTCTTCTGGCAGATCCCGCACTTCATGGCGATCGCGTGGAGCTACCGGCGCGACTACTCGGAAGTTCATTTCCCGATGCTGCCGGTCCGCGATGAAGCCGGCGGCAAAGTCGCGTGGTGGTCGCTGATCAACACGGTGGCGTTGCTCGTGGTGAGCCTGCTGCCCGCTTATCTCGGCCAGACCGGAGCACTCTATAATATTACAGCGGCGCTCGCCGGCCTGTGGTTCCTGTGGCGCGCGGTGGTGTTTCTGCGCGCGGAAGGCCGCGACCGCGCGGCGCGTTCGCTCTTTTTCACTTCGATCGCCTATCTGCCGATCGTGCTCGGCGCACTGGTGGCTGATCGGCTCCTCTCCTCCTCATGAGCCTCCACGATATTCCGGCGCTGAACGCGGCGCTCAACGCCATCGCTACCGTGCTGATCGTGCTCGGTTTCGTGCAGATCAAGTCGGCGCAACGCGCGCACGATACGCGGGTGCGCTCGGGGCGTATTCTCACGCATCGCAAGCTGATGCTTGCTGCGGGCTTCGTGTCAGCGGTGTTTCTGGTCGGCTACGTCGCACACAAGATTCTCGTGCGGGGCGTGCACACGCCCTTCGGCGGCGAGGGCGCGATCCGCACCGTTTACTATGTGATGCTGATCACCCACATCCTGCTCGCGATCGCGATCGCCTATCTGGTGCCCCGGACGTTCTGGCTGGCGCTGAAGGGCGAGATCGAACGTCACCGCGCGTGGGCGAAGTGGACGTATCCGATCTGGCTTTATGTGAGTGTCACCGGGGTGCTCGTTTACTTCTTCCTGTATCAGTGGTGGCCGGCCGCGCGCTAAGGCGCGGTAGCCGCGTTGATTTTGGGTTCTGAATTTTGAGTCAGGCCGCTTGAGGGCGGGCGCAAAAAAGCCGGCCTTGCGGCCGGCTGAAAAGCGGTGGGTTCGCAGGTCGAAACCCGGAACCCAAATTCAAAACGTTGAACGCGGAGCGGTGATTACTTCACCACGAGCACGCCCTTCATGCCCACTTGCGCGTGAGCGGGGAAGGAGCAGAGGTAGGGATATTCGCCGGGAGGCAGGTTGACGGTGATGTCAGCCGACTTGCGGGGCCCGAGCAGCGGAGTGTGCGCGACGACCTGATCGTTGAGATTTTCAGGAATGTAGTCGTTGGCCTTGGCGGTCAGAGCGGCCGCCGCGTAGGCGTTCACATCGCTGCCGGGTTTCAGGATCACGAGATTGTGGCCCATGACTTCCTTCGGCTGCGTGCCAATGTTGACGAGAGTGATTTTGAAGTCGGTGTTCGCCGGCGCTTCGATGCGCGTGAGGCTGAACTTCATGTTATCGCCGCCGGTGACTTCGACGGAGGTAGCGGCTTGGGGGGCGCTCGCCTCAGCCTTCGCAGGGGCGGCGGACGACTGAGATTGGTTATCCTTCTGTCCGCAGCCGGCGGCGACGAACGCGAGGGAAATCGTGGCGACGAGGAGACTAGGTTTCATACGGCGTAAACCGTCAGAGGTCGGCCATTAAAACGCAAACTGAACTCCCGAAATCCGCACGTGTTTGCACATCTCTAATAACCCTCGAAAGCGCGGCAAAATATGCACAAGTGCCGGCAAAAAATGCGGATTATGGCTTGAAACGCCCCCTCGTTTGCGAACTCTCTCCCGGTTCCCCTCCGGGGCAACTGCTTCGCTTCTCTCACGCCTGCACACATGCGTTTGTTCTCCCTCCTTCCCTCCCTCTCTCGCTGGGTTCGTGGCGCGTTTGCCTTCGGTGCACTCGCTCTGCTCACGGGCTGCGACTATAAGTTCTGGCGCATGGATGGACCCCAGTCCACCATCGTCGTCGACGGCCCCGTTGCCCGCTCGCAGTTGGGAGTGTTCTACACGACCGTTGCGGTGACGTTTGTCATCTTCGTCCTCGTTTCGGCGGTGCTCGCCTATGCGACGCTTAAATTCAAGGCGCGCGACGAAGCCGACGAAAACGCCGAACCGCCGGAGCAGAGCCACGGTAATCCGCTGATCGAGCTCGGCCTCATCGGCGTGTCCGTGCTGGCGCTGGTGATCATCGCCGTGCCCACGCTGCGCGGCATCTGGTATACGCACGACGTTCCGGTCGAAGATAAGGAGAACGCCTACGTCGTCGAAGCCACCGGTTTGCAGTGGTGGTTCCGTTTCACCTATCCGAACGAGCAGATCGAAGGCGCGGGTCCGCTCGTCACCGCCAACGAACTCGTCATCCCGGCCGGTCGTCCGGTGCGCATCAATCTCCGCACGACTGACGTCATCCACAGCTTCTGGGTCCCGAAGCTCGCCGGTAAGGTGGACATGATTCCGAACCGCGGAAACTTCCTCTGGCTGCAGGCGGACGAACCCGGCTATTTCTGGGGCCAATGCGCCGAATATTGCGGCGACTCCCATGCCGTCATGCGTTTCCGCGTGATCGCTCTCGGGCCGCGTGAGTTCAACGAGTGGCTCGAGCAGCAGTCCTCCCCCGCCCGTTCGGTGCAGGCCGTGGCGGACGCCAACGACGCCCCGCAAGCCCAGTTTGCCTCCTGGAAAACCGAGTGGAAGCGCAACGAGAAAGGTTACACCGAGGAGTTCGACCTCGCCCCGCTCGACTCCTGGCGCGCCAAGCAATTCCCTGAGAAGAACGAAGATCCTGCCCTCATCGCGAAGGGTCGCGAGGTCTTCCGTAACAAGAACTGCATCACCTGCCACCAGGTGCGCGGGCACGAAGGCGCCGGTCTCACGGCTCCTGACCTCACTCACGTCGGTTCGCGCACCACGATCGCAGGCGGTTTGCTGGAAAACAACGCCGAGCAACTCGCTCGCTGGCTCACGCACCCGAACGAAGTGAAGCCCGGCAACAAGATGTGGACGGGCATCGGTGCGATGAACGGCTACGCCTCCGTCGACAAATACGGCACGGTCACGGCCCGCCACATCGAACTCAACTCCGACGACGTCGTCGCTCTCGTCGCCTATCTCCAGAGCCTCAAATAATTTAGACCATGGACGCCACGGTTAAATCTTCCTTTATCGCCGAACAGCCGAAGGCTCCGGCCAAGCCCCTTGTCCTTTGGCGCCCCTCCGCCAAGACGGGACTCATCAGCTGGCTCACCACTGTCGATCACAAGCGGATCGGCATCATGTATGGCCTGTTCGCCATCTTCTTCTTCCTCGTGGGCGGTATCGAGGCGCTCCTCATCCGCCTCCAGCTCGCGGTGCCGAACAACGACATCCTGACCGCGCATCAATACAACACCCTGTTCACGATGCACGGCACGACGATGATCTTCCTCGCCGTGATGCCGTTGGGCTCGGCGTTCTTCAACTTCATCATGCCGCTCCAGATCGGCGCGCGCGACGTCGCCTTCCCGCGACTCAACGCGTTCTCGCTTTGGACGTTCGTGGCCGGCGCGATCATCGTTAACATCGGTTGGTTCCTCCCCGAAGGTGCTCCGGATGGCGGCTGGTTCGGTTACGCTCCCCTTACTTCCAAGACCTTCATTCCGCGTCACTCGATCGATTTCTGGGTGATGGGTCTGCAGCTCCTCGGCGTCGCGTCGATCGCCGCTGCGCTGAACTTCATCGTCACGATCATCAACATGCGCGCCCCGGGCCTCACGATGATGCGCCTGCCGGTGTTCACGTGGATGACGCTGATCACGTCCTTCCTCATCGTCCTCTCCTTCCCGGCGATCACGATCGCGCTGGTCGAGCTGATGATGGACCGCCAGTTCGGCACCAACTTCTTCGAAGTCTCCAACGGCGGCATGCCCATCCTCTGGCAGCACCTTTTCTGGATCTTCGGTCACCCTGAGGTTTACATCCTCATCCTGCCGGCGATGGGCATCGTCTCGGAAATCCTCCCGACCTTCGCCCGCAAGCCGCTCTTCGGTTACCCGATTGTCGTCTTCTCCGGCGCGTGCATCGGTTTCCTCGGTTTCGCCGTCTGGAGCCACCACATGTTCACCACCGGCATGGGCACGGTCGCCACGGCGGCCTTCTCGCTCGCGACGATGGCGATCGCTGTTCCGACCGGTGTGAAGATCTTCAACTGGATCGGCACCATCTGGGGCGGCCACCTGAAGATGCGCACGCCGATGATGTTCGCGCTGGGCTTTATTTGGATGTTCATGATCGGCGGCTTCTCCGGCGTGATGCACTCCGCGGCTCCGGCCGATGCGCAGCAGCAGGATAGCTACTTCGTCATCGCTCACTTCCACTACGTGCTCATCGGCGGCTCGATCTTCGCGCTGCTCGCCGCGATCCATTTCTGGTTCCCGCTGATGTTCGGCCGCAAGGTCTCCGAGTTCTGGGGCAAGCTCTCGTTCTGGGCCATCTTCGTTGGTTTCAACGTCACGTTCTTCCCGATGCACTTCCTCGGCCTGAACGGCATGCCGCGCCGCACGTTCACCTACGACGGCAACATGGGCTGGAACTCCGCCAACCTTATCGCGACCGTCGGCGCCTTCATTCTCGGCGTCGGTATCGCGCTCTATTTCGCCGTCGTAATCTACACCTTCTTCAAGGGTGAGAAGACCAGTCGCGATCCGTGGGATGGCCGCACGCTCGAGTGGTCCATCGACACGCCCCCGCGCGAATACAACTTCGCCGTCATCCCCACCGTCCACGCTCGCGACGCCTTCTGGTATGAGAAGCACCACAAGGAAGAGATCGCGAAGGAAAAGGCCGAGCACGCCCAAGCCGAGGACTCGCACGGCGGCATCCACATGCCGTTCCAGTCGGTCTGGCCGCTCGTCGCTTCGGTCGGTGCGCTCGTCGGTGGCATCGCCGCTTGCTATCACAATCTCGCGTGGTCGCTCGTCGGCCTCGTCATCCTGCTCGCCGGCATCTTCCTGTGGGCCCTCGAGGGTGCGGATGGTTACCACATCCACCTCGATAAGGACGGCAACATCCTCGACGAGGACGCGCACGCCAAACACTGAGCCGGCCCCTTCCCTCCGGCTCCAACTTCGACCTCTTAATTTCGATCTCCGAAAAAATGAGCAGCCACGCCACGGCCACCCTCGATCATCACAACGATCCGACGACCTCGACGGGCATCCCTAACAAGAAGCTCCTGATGTGGGCGTTCCTCGCGTCGGACTGCATGTTCTTCGGGACCCTGATCTCGACGCACATGATCTACCGGCTTCACCCGCCCCCGGGTAATCCGGATCCGCGTGCGGTCTTTGACATCCCGCTGACGTCGTTCTCGACCTTCATCCTCCTGATGTCGTCGCTCATGATGGCGCTCGCGGTGAACGCGATCCAGAAGGGCAACGTCCGCTCGATGCGCTTCTCGCTCCTGACGACGATCTTCTTCGGCCTGATCTTCCTCGGGTGCCAGGTCTACGAGTTCTCGCACTTCGTCCACGACAAGGGCCTGACGATCAGTAACAGCATCCTCGGTTCGACCTTCTACACGCTCACTGGCACGCACGGTCTTCACGTGCTCATCGGCGTGATCTGGCTGACCGCGATGTATTTCTACTCGTTCACCGGCCGCGTCACCGAGAAGCAGGCCATCGATGTCGAATCCATGGGCCTCTACTGGCACTTCGTCGACATCGTGTGGATCGTGATCTTCACGGTCGTCTACCTGCTCGAGTATCTCTGAGCCGCGCCCCCCGCCCTCCCGCATTCATCATTTCTTTCTCCGAAACATGAGCCAAGCCACCGCTCCCGCGCATCCCGGCGAACACCACGCCGAAGAGAGCAAGTTCTGGGTCTACGTGCAGATCGCGATGCTGCTCGCCGTCATCACCGGCGTCGAAATCGTCGCCATCGGCCTGCCGTTCTCGAAATGGCTTCTCGTCACCTCGCTGGTGATCCTCTCGGTCGTGAAGTTCCTCTTCGTTATCTTCTACTTCATGCACTTGCGTTGGGATAAGCTCTTTTGCACGATCCTGTTCTTCATCGGACTCGTGCTTGCCGGCGGCACCGCGTGGGCGCTCATGCTCCTGTTCGGCGTCGAGGACAGCAAGCCGCTCACCTATGAGGAAGCGGCCTCGATCTCGGCTCCCGCCGACGTTCGTTTTATCAGCTAAAGAAGCCCTCCACACACGGGTTTCCCGCAGAAAAAGGGCGGCCTCCTCACGGGAGGCCGCCCTTTTTGTTTTCTCAAAACGACCGCGACACGGTCACTCGCAGCGTTCTCGGCTCCGCTGGATGGAAATGCACATCCGCCAGGCCTTCCGCCGCCTCCCCCGGCAACCGCGACTCGTAGAAATACGCGATATCGTAGTTGTCCCGACCCAATACGTTCAGCACTTCCGCCGACGCCTCCCACACCTTTCCTCGCCAGCCGAGCCGCAGGTTCGTCGTTACCGACGATGGTGCCCGGACACTGCCATCCTCGACCAATGGCTGCGCGCTGAAATAGCGCAGCCGCACGCTCGCGAACCAGCCCGACTTCGTCTGAACCGTCGCCCCCGCCGTCACCACACGCGGAATTGAATTCGCGATCCGATCTTCCTCACCCGCGTCGCGATACCGCGCTCGTGTCACCGCCAAATCCGCATCGAGCGCCAGCCACGGCGTCACCCGATAGAAATTCGCCCACTCCAGACCGACCCGCCGCGTCGCACCGGCCTCCTCCGTTCCGCCCGCATCGCCCACGAACACGAGTTCCGAATCCAACGTCAGCGCCCACACCGCCAGCGAACTCACCCACCCCTTCGCCGGAGTGGTCCTGACTCCGATCTCGGCACCGCGCGACCGCACCAGCGGATCCACCGCCTCGGCCGCCTCTCCGGTGGCCGGATCGACGCGCACCGTCGTGCCGCGGGCATCGTTGCTGTGAAACCCGTCTCCAAAATTTGCATACACCTCCGTCCCTGCCCACGGCCCCAGCACCACGGCCACCTTGGGGGTCGCAATTTCCGCCGTCCGCTCGCCCGAGTTCACACTCCGATCGCTCTCCACGTCAAAACGATACCCGTCCACACGCACGCCCGCCTCCGTTCTCAGCCAGGGAGACCAGCGGGTCTCGTTCTTCAGGAACACGCCTGCGCTGGCCTCGCTCACCTCGTCTTCGCGCACCGTCGCCAACCGCCGCCGCGCCGCGGTCCGATAAAGTCCCACCTCGTCGATGAAATCCGCGCGCACCTGCGCGCCCACGGTCGTCGTTCCCCGCGTCCCCGTCCACCCATGCGACGACGACGCGCCCAATACCCATCGGCGATCCCGCTGGTTGAACTGATCACCTTCGTCCGGATCATCCAGGAAGTAGGTAAAGTTTGAATACAGATCGAGCCGGTAGCGCAGAGCATAGACGTTCAGCTGCGTCGTGCCGCCCGCCCCCGCGATCTTCGCATCAAACGACATGCCGGCGCGCTCTGATGTCCCCCCCGCCGTCGGATCAACGGTGCCGAACCGATCCATCGCTCCGGCCTCGACCGCCCGCAGCGGGATCTGGTCCGTCGCCGTCCACGTCCCGCGATACGCCATGCCCGTTACTCGAAACTCTCCCGCTCCCGCGCGCCAGTGATGCCGCAAGAACCCGTTGAACCGATTGAAATTCTCGTCGATCTCCCACGGTCCGTCGTCGTGCGTCGCCTCCACCGCATACGTGGTCGTTGCTCCGCCCGCTTGCACGGTCGAGTCCGCCACCACCAGGCGCGCGAATCCATTCTCACCGATCGTCGCGCTCGCGATCCCGCGCGGCAGCACGTCGAACAACCGAAACTCCGCCGCACCCGCAGCGGAGAAATCCCCCACCGCCGCATCGAACGGCCCTTTCCCATACTCCACCTGACGCACCAGCTCCGGGATCACGAAGTTCAAGTCCGAATACCCCTGCCCGTGCGCATGCGTCCGCATGTTCACCGGCAGTCCATCCACCGTTACCGCGAAATCAGTCCCATGATCCAGGTTGAACCCGCGCAGAAAATACTGGTTCGCCTTCCCACCGCCTGAGTGCTGCGTGATCACCACGCCCGGAATCACCTCGAGCAGCTCGCCGCGCCGCAACCACGGCCTCGCCTCCAGTTCCCTCGCGCCTACGAGTCCCTGCGACGCCGCCGTCGCCGCGCCTACGAGATCCGCCTCGCGTCCTTCCACCACGAACCGCTCCAGCAGCGTCGCTCCGGCCGGCGAAGGATCCGGCGAGACCGTTTTGGCCCGCACCGCTTCGGCACCACAGGCAATGAATGTCACCAACACCCCTCGCCTCCAGGCGTGGGAAACAGAAGTAAAAATTGAGAAATGCATCGAACAAGCTGACAGGTTTTGGTTTGCGCCCGCGCCGCCGCGGCAAGCCACGTCCCACGCGAGCAGTCACACACACGCCGCCGGTGGAGCGGGTCTCAGACCACCCCTCTTCCGGCTCGCGCTCACATCCGTTTCACCGTCAGCCCAGCCGCGGCGGCCCGTGCGGCGGCGGCGCCCGCAGCGCGCCCGCGTCCGCCACTTCACCGCTTCGTGCCTTCGCCTCCCGCAATCGCGGCGGGAGAAATTCACCTGTCTGCTCGACCTGCAGCGGCATCACTTTCCACGTCACGTTAGCCGGCAGCGCCTCACGCTCCGGCTGCTCCGGCAGTTCCGCCGCCTTCGCCAGCACTCCCTTCACCGCCACTCCGGTCAACAACTCCGCCACGGTCGCCGTCAGCCGCTCTTGATGCGAAAACGTCCGCGCTTCACCCGCCCAGATCACGGCCAGCGTCACCGCGCCTTGCGGGGTATTCGCGCACAGCCAGGCGACGAGCAGCGCCCAGAAAGGCCATTGCCTCACCCGATATCGTTGCCGCGTCCGGCTCATGTTCACCGCTTTCATTCAGCAATCGCCATGCTCAACGCCGCAACATCGTCGCGCCAACCGCCTGTCGGACCCAAAATGCGCATCACGCCCCCACCGCACGCTCCAGCAGCCAATAACCGCCGAGTCCCACGGTCGCGAGGGAGGTCCATTTCCTTGCCGCGCGAGCCCGCTGCTCATCCCTCGCCAGCTGCCAGTAGATCGGCAGCACCACCGCCGCGATCGCCAGCTGGCCGAGTTCGACGCCCAGGTTGAAACTGAACAGCGGCAGCGCGATCCCTCCTCCATCGCGCCCCACGCCGAAATCGCGCAGCACATTCGCAAACCCGAATCCGTGCACCAATCCAAAGATCAGCGTGACCGCAGCCCGCCCGCGCAGCGCTTCGCCTCCCCGCCACAAATTTTCCACCCCCACCAACACGATCGATGCCGCGATCGCCACCTCGATCACCTTCGGCGGCAGCCTCACCCAGTCCATCGTCGCCAGCCCCAGCGTGACCGAATGCGCCACCGTGAAACACGACACGATGACCAACACCGACCGCAAATCCCGGCACACCACCAGCAGCGCGAGCAGAAACAGCAGGTGATCGTAACCCGTCCAGATGTGCTCCACCCCGAGTTGAAGGAACGCCCCGAATCCCGCTCTCCTCGCCATACTCCGGTCACCGTTTTCCCCACCCGATTCAGGTTCACTCCTCGTCGCCCCGGCATCGCTCTGCGCAGAAACCACCTCGCTCGCCGTCGCCTCCACCCGCGCGAGCGCGCCTGCAGCGACAAGCATGGAAACCGTGGCGACAATACGAATGAGCCACATGGCTGCGTTCCGAAAAACTATCTCGCTGGGCACGCTGCCTCACTGCCCACCCGCCCCCTTGCGCGCAATCGCAAACACTGCGCCTTCGCGAAGTCCCGGCTCGCTGGCGCTCCTCTCGCGCCGCCAACTCCCCGCCGGATGCCGCCGCCCCGTTGCTCACGTTCACGATCTCACCGAATCTTCCGCCAAGGCCCCATCACCACTCGCAATTTCACGGCGCGCAGGTCAGAAACGCAGCCGTCACCATTCTCGCAAATCCGGACGCATCGGCCCCTCGTGAGTCGATACCGGCATCCGCTCGATGTCTGCACTCGCCTTTCCATGCGCGACCCTTTCCTCAGCCCTTTCCTCCAGAAATCGAACGCCAGCGCTGGTTGACCGGCTTGATGCGGATCTTTCATCTCCATATTGCGAATAACTTCTGGCGCTCGTCACCCGCCGGTTTGCAGCGGCATTCCGAAATCTCCCTGCTAATCGTCTCTCCTTTCGTGCAGCGGCCCTTATCACCTGCATCCCTATGATCGAATGGCGCCATTGGCACAACGAACCCTATCTCATCGGTGGCCTCGTGCTCCTCGGCTGGCTTTGGGCCATCCTCGCCGGACCACTGCGTGAACGCCTCGCACCGGGCGAACCGTTTCCCCGCCAACACGCGCGGCGCTTCTACGCCGCGCTCGTGGTGTTCTACCTCGCCGTCGGCTCCCCGCTCGACCAGATCGGCGAACGCTTCCTTTTCAGTGCGCACATGCTCCAGCACCAGATTCTCACTTATCTGGTGCCGATCCTCTTCCTCTCCGGCGTGCCGTCCTGGATGATCGATCCCGTCCTCGGGAGCACCGCGCTCCGCCGCGTGCTCCGCGTCCTCCTGCATCCGATCCTCTGCGTCCTCACCTACGCGCTGGTGATCTCCACGTGGCACATGCCCACGCTCTACGAATGGGCCCTGCAGAACAAAATCGTGCACGTCATCGAGCACGTGATGTTCTTCGGCGTGGCACTCCTGTTCTGGTGGCCGATGCTCAGCCCGTCGCGCGTGCTTCCTCCCATCTCGCACGGCAGCCAGATGCTCTACTTCTTTCTCAGCGTGCTCACGATGACGCCGCTGTTTGCCTACATCGCGTTCTCGCACGACATCCTGTATCCAACCTATGAATTCGCGCCGCGCGTCGTCGCCGATTTTTCGGCCAAGGACGATCAACTCCTCGCTGGCGTGAGTATGCAGCTCATGAGCGTCGCCGTGGCGATTGCCGCCTTCGGCGTGGCGTTCTTCCGTTGGTCGCGCACAGATCAACTCGCAGCCGCGAAAACGCGATCGCAGGCCGCGCGCTGATCCCGAGTCGAGCCACAGTTCGGCCCGAGTCGGGACACGGTGCGCACCGAGTCGAGCCCAGGTGCGGACAAGGTCGCCCTCACGTCCGTCCTCGGTCGTGCCAAGGTGCGGACCGGGTCGTGCCCCACGGCGGCTCGGGTCGCGCCAAGGTCCGTCCAAGCGTGAGCCCAAGTGCATCCCTGGTCATGCCGAAGTGCGCACCATCGTGCTCCCATATCCGCACCCCCGCCCCGGCGGGAGCTCGCCTCTCCTGCAGCAACTCGCCGCCTGGCCAAATCACAATGTCAACTATTGGTTGACATTGTGGCGGGTGGTTGGGCCGCGGCGGTGGAGGACAGGAGGAGCTTGGCGAGCTCGGGCGCTTGTTGGCGGATTTCGGGGATCGCAGTGCTTTCCCACAGAACGCCTTTCATCGGTGCACCGAGCGTAAAGATGCGAGCGGTGGATTCACCGCGGTAGCGCAGCACCTCGCCATTCGGCAACGCACTGATGCCGAGCGCGAGCGGATCGTGATCGATGAGGCCGCGTGCGAGCAGATGGATGAAAAGCGGATGCTGATACTTCGAATAATCGGTGCGCGGGCCGGTGCAGTTGATGACCTTGGCCACACGAAGCGCCTGATGGCGCAGCGAGCCGCGGTGACGCAGCAGCGCTTGCACGCCTTGAGAATCAGCTTCGAGCACCTGCAGACGGCCGGCGTAGAAGACGACGCGACCCTCCGACGCGAGTTGCTCGATGAGCTTCGCGGTGACCGGCGCGAGACGATGGCGGTGCGCCTCCCAAAACGGACGCACGTGGCGCATGAAACGCGCGCGTTCGTCCCACGAGAGGCTCTGCCAGACTTTTTGCGCGTGCGGGCGCACGGCGTCGACCACCGCGCGCCAGTCCACGCCTTGCGACGAAGCGCGTGCAATTTCCTCGCGAATAAAACGAACCCAGGCACGCGTGGTCGGCGGAATCGGCGGATTCGCCGGGATGGACCACGTGCCGACATCGGCGCGGTGCGCGTGCGGACGAATGCCGTGCCGCGAGAGCGCGTGGATCGTGCCGCGATGTCCGCGCTCGGCGAGTTGCACAATGAAGTCAGCCGCGGTCAGGCCCTGCCCGACGAGGAGCACTTCGTCGTCGGGCCCGATGCCATCGAGGGCGGCGGCATTCCACGGCGTGTGGACGTATCGAGGATCTCGATACACCGGGAGCGGCTTCGGAATGGGATACGAGCCCGGCAGATTGCCAACCGCGAGCACGACGCGGTCGCCATGGAAAAGTCGTCCGTCGGAGCTGTGCACGATGAGTTCGTCAGGCGTTTCCTCGAGATCGATCGCATCGGCGCGGATTTCAGCGAGGCCGACGTGCGGCGCGGCTTTGGCGCGGGCATCCGCGAGCGTGTCGCGAATGTAGTGCCCGTAGAGAAAACGCGGGACAAAGGCCGACGGCTCGATCTTTTCCGGCACGCCGGGCCGGCCGTGATTCAGGTGCAGCCAGCGAAGAAAGTGATCGGGCTCGTCCGGGAAAACGCTCATGCGCCCCGCCGGCACGTTCAGAAAATGCTGCAAACAGCGCGTGCCGTAGGCTACGCCGCGACCGACCTCGCTCTGCCGTTCGATCAGGATGATCTGGAGAGGCCGTCGCGCCTGGCGCAACAGATGAGTCGCAACGAGGCTGCCGCTGGCGCCTCCGCCAATGATGATGATGCGAAAGGGGGACTTGGAGTTGGACATAACGAAACAACGACGCGGCAGTCGCGACGACTTGGAGGTGAGCGAAACGGAAGAGTTCCGGTGAGCGGCAGGAGCAAAGTCACCGGAGGAGCGGAGGTCGACGCCTCGGAAAAAACACCCGGTCGGCGCGAACGCCTGAATTCATTCAAGCACGACTGCTCCAGTGGTCTGGTGGTCGTCGCAAAGGGGGCCGTTTCGCCCGCAGACGAAACGGCCGGTGAAAACAGAAAGTCCTCCGCGTAGTCGCGGTAGGACGAGAGAAAACAACTCAGGCCGTCGCGGCGCCGAGGAGGTCGTCCACGGAGTCGGTTTCGGTGTTGATGTCGGCGAAGAGCCAGGTCGAGAGGTAGCGCTCGCTGCTCGAGGGGATGATGGCAACGATCTGCTTGCCCTTGTTTTCCGGACGCTTGGCGAGCTGGAGCGCAGCCCACACGGCGGCGCCAGAGGAGATGCCAACCGGGATACCGTCGAGTTGATTGACCTGCTTCGACACCGGCGCGGAGTCGGTCTCCTTCACGCGAATGACCTCGTCGTAGATCTTGGTGTTGAGCACCGGCGGGATGAAGCCGGCGCCGAGGCCCTGCAGCTTGTGCGGACCGGGTTGGCCGCCGGAGAGGACGGGCGACGCATCAGGCTCGACCGCGACGATTTTGACGTTGGGATTCTTGGCCTTGAGCACTTCGCCGACGCCGGTGATGGTGCCGCCGGTGCCGATGCCGGAAACGACGAAGTCGACCTTGCCGTCGGTGTCGTTCCAGATCTCTTCCGCGGTCGTCTTGCGGTGGATCGCGGGGTTGGCGGGATTGGCGAATTGCTGGAGGATGACGGCATTCGGGATCTTGGCCTGGAGCTCCTCAGCCTTGGCGATCGCGCCCTTCATGCCCTTCGCACCTTCGGTGAGGACGAGGCGGGCGCCGAGAATCTTGAGCAGCTTGCGGCGCTCGACGCTCATCGTCTCAGGCATCGTGAGGATGAGTTTGAGGCCCTTGGCTGCGGCGACGAAAGCGAGCGCGATACCGGTGTTGCCCGAAGTCGGCTCGATGAGGACGGAGTCCTTGTTGATTTTGCCGGACTTGAGCGCGTCCTCGATCATGGCGTTGCCAATGCGGTCCTTCACGCTCGAGAGCGGATTGAAAAATTCGAGTTTGAGGAGGATCTCAGCCTGAGCGCCGTGGGCGGCCGCGGTGCGATTGAGGCGAACGAGGGGCGTATTGCCGATGGTCTCGGTGATGTCGTTATGGATCTTGGCCATGATTTTTTGTGGGTTGGGTTAAGAGGACGCTAGATGGTGTAATCGTCTTCGAAGGTGTGGCCCTGCCGCAAACGCAGGCGCACCAGATCGTTAACTTTTAATCCCAGTTTCGCCAGTTCAATGCGGGAGATTTCCACGTCAATGTTGTCGCGTGTCTGCACCAGCTCGACGGAGAGACGCGCCTGCGCACCGGCGGCATGCACGAAGCGCAACACGGCGGGAACACCGGACGCACCCGGTTCATCGGGCACCACATCGATATCGTGCGGACGCACGAACACCTGGCCGTTGGATTCGACGAACGGTCCACCCGAATAGGAGCTCTCATCGAGCACCTGACGGCGGAGAATATTCACGTTGCCGAGGAATTGGTAAACGAAGGGCGAGCGCGGACGGTCATAGACCTCCTGCGGCGTGCCGACCTGCTCCACGCGCGCGTTGTTCATGATTACGACCTCGTCGGCGATCTCGAGCGCCTCTTCCTGGTCGTGCGTCACGAAGACAGTAGTGAGATGAATCTCGTCGTGGAAACGACGCAGCCAGCGGCGGAGTTCTTTGCGGACCTTGGCGTCGAGCGCGCCAAACGGTTCATCAAGCAGCAGCACCTTCGGCTCGACGGCGAGCGCGCGAGCGAGCGCGACGCGCTGACGCTGACCGCCCGAGAGTTGACTCGGGAAACGGCGATCGAGTCCCTCGAGTTGCACGAGCTTGATGAGCTTGTGCACACGATCCGCGATCTCGGATTTGGACGGGCGAAGCTTGGCTTTGCGCACGTTGAGGCCAAACGCGATGTTCTCGAACACCGTCATGTGGCGGAAGAGCGCGTAGTGCTGGAAAACGAAGCCGACCTTGCGCTTGCCCGCGGGGACGTTGGTCACGTCCTCACCGTGAAATTGGATGCGGCCGCTGCCGGGATCGGCCTGCTCGAGACCGGCGATGATGCGCAGCAACGTGGTCTTGCCCGAGCCGGACGGCCCCAGCAGCGCGACGAGTTTGCCGCGCGGCACGTTGAGGTCCACGCCTTCGAGCGCGGTGAAGGCGCCGAAGGTCTTGCGGATGTTGGTCGCGAGAATGCTCATGGGTTAATACGGGACCGAGGTGGAGCGGGAGATTCAGCGTTTATTCCACGTGGGCTTGCGCATGGCGCCACTCGACAAGGCTCTTCAATACCAGGGTGACGATCGCGAGCAGCGCCAGCAGCGAGGCAACAGCGAAGGCCGCGACAAAGTTGTATTCGTTATAGAGAATTTCGACGTGCAAAGGCATCGTGTTGGTCTCGCCGCGAATGTGACCGGAGACCACGGACACGGCGCCGAACTCGCCCATCGCGCGGGCATTGCAGAGGATCACGCCGTAGAGAAGGCCCCACTTGATGTTCGGAAGCGTCACGCGCCAGAACGTCTGCCAGCCATTCGCGCCGAGGGTGATCGCGGCGTATTCCTCGTCGGCGCCCTGCGCCTGCATCAGCGGGATCAGCTCACGAGCCACAAACGGGAACGTCACGAACATGGTCGCGAGCACGATGCCGGGGACGGCGAAGATGATCTTGAGATCGTGCTCCATCAGCCACGGACCGAGCCAGCCCTGCAGGCCGAAAACGAGCACGTAGATCAGACCGGAGATCACCGGCGAAACCGCGAACGGCAGATCGATCAGCGTGATCAGAATGCTCTTTCCGGGAAAATGGAACTTGGCGATCACCCATGCCGCCGCCACGCCGAACAGCGTGTTCGCGGGCACCGCGATAGCCGCGGTGATAAGTGTGAGTTTGATCGAAGCGAGCGCGTCGGGATCACCAAACGCGGCAAAGTAGGCCCCGACTCCACGACGCAGCGCCTCGGTGAACACCGCGGCCAGCGGAAGCAGCAGGAAGAACGCGAGGAAGAGCAGAGCCACGGTCGTGAGCAACCAGCGCACCCAGCGTGGATCGTGCGTGGCCCGCGGCGCCGACTGCGCGGAACCGGAGTGAGAGGAAAGTGTGCTGGCAATCGCGGAAGCCATGTCGGGGAAAGTCAGACCTCAGAGCCGGTGGTGACGGCGGCTCCACTTTTGAAGGAGATTGATGAGGAGAAGCATCACAAACGAGACGACCAGCATCACGACGGCGATCGCAGTCGCGCCGGCATAGTCGTATTGCTCGAGCTTCGTGATGATGAGCAGAGGCGTGATTTCGGTGCGCATCGGCATGTTGCCCGAGATGAACACCACGGAGCCGTATTCGCCGAGCGCACGCGCGAACGCCATCGCGAAGCCCGTGAGCAGCGCGGGGAAAAGCTCCGGCAGGATCACACGCGAAATCGTCTGCCAGCGATTCGCTCCGAGCGTGGCCGACGCCTCCTCGAGCTCCGGCTCCAGTTCTTCGAGCACAGGTTGCAGCGTGCGCACCACAAACGGGAGGCCGATAAACGTGAGCGCCACGAACACACCGATCTCGGTAAACGCGACTTTCACACCGAGCGGTTCGAGCCACTGCCCTACCCAACCGTTTTTCGCATAAATCGCGGTGAGCGCGATGCCAGCGACCGCCGTCGGCAGCGCGAAGGGCAAATCGACGAGCGCATCAAGAATGCGGCGACCCGGAAAACGATAACGCACCAGCACCCACGCTACGATGAGGCCGAAGACGCAGTTGACCGCCGCCGCGGCAAACGACGCGCCAAAGCTCAGCTTGTAGGAAGCGACCACGCGCGGCGACGCCACCGCGGCCACGAAATCCGCCCAGCTCATCCCCGCGGTGCGAATAAAAGCTGCGGCGAGCGGCAACAGCACAATGATGCCCAGATACGCCAGGGTGAAACCAAGCGAGATCCCGAAGCCGGGAATGACAGAGCGTGAGACGCGAGCGGTGGACATCAGAGATCTTGAGCGTAAGAGATGAAGCCAGGGTAACGGGCGACGATCGCCTTCAGCGCAGCGAGGGCGGCTGACACTTGCAAGTCGAACGACGCGTATGCCGGAGTTTCGAAAATCACGTCGAACGGCTGCGGCCGCTGTTCACACGGTGCAGACAGCACGCCCTGGAAACACTGGCAGATCAGTCCGCCTTGCGCGGGAAAGCCATCGATCACCGCACGGCTGTCCACCGGCAGAAATGCGCTCGCCGCGTCGAGCGCGGGTTTGAGCAAAGCCTCGTTCAACACGCGCCCATGCGTGTAGCCGTAAACACCTTCGCAGGTGTCGTCGGCGTGCAACGTGATGATGCCGGCAAACGTGTGCGCCCGCAGCTCGCGTTCGATCGCCTGCACTTCCACCTCGTCGGAATCGCGCCAGAATTCGCGATTCAGATCCTTGTCGTTGGCGTTGTGCCGCGTGTTCTGCTCGTAGCCCGTGGGATTGAGCACGGGATAGAGGAAAAACTCGAAGCCATCCGCGAGCGAAGGCTCTTCGGCAATCGCGTTGGCGAATTCGATCAGCGCCGAACAACCCGCAGGTTCGTCGCCGTGAAGCCCGGCGAAGATACCGATGCGAATCGGGTCGTGTCCCGCGGCCGCGCCCACGAGACGCAACCGGGGCACGATATGCCGCGCGCCCGCATGCTCGAACTCCACGATCGTCTCGGGCTGCAACGTTGGATGCAGGTCCTCAAGCAATCCCTCCACCGTGCGCGTAGCGGCGGTGACAGTTGTGGAAGCGGACGGCATGCTGGCGCTGGACGGCATGGTTCACTTGCGAGTGTAGATCTGGTCGAATACGCCGCCGTCGGCGAAGTGCGTCTTTTGCGCGTTGGTCCAACTGCCCGCGACTTCCTCGACGCTGAACAATTCCAGCTGGCGGAAACGGTCCGGATAACGCGCGAGGACTTTCGGGTCGACGGGACGGAAGTAGTGTTTGGCCGCGAGTTCCTGGCCCTCCTCCGAATAAAGATACTCGAGATAGGCCTTCGCGACCTTCTCGGTGCCTTTCTTTTTAACGACCTGATCCACCCACACGATCGGATTGTCCGCGCGGATGCTGCTGGGCGGCACAATGGCCTCGAGCGAGTCGGCGCCGAGTTCGCGGATGGTAAGCGCGACTTCATTTTCGAAGGTGAGGAGCACGTCGCCGATCCCGCGTTGCGCAAACGTCGTCGTCGCGCCGCGACCGCCGGTGTCGAGCACAGGCACGTTGGCGAAAAACTTCGTGATGAAGTCACGCGCATAGGCCTCGTCGCCACCGGACTGACGCAGCGCGTAACCCCACGCCGCGAGATAGCTGTATCGACCGTTGCCGGAGGTCTTCGGATTCGGGAGAATCACGGAGACGCCGGGCTTCACGAGGTCGCTCCAGTCGCGGATATTCTTCGGATTCCCCTTACGCACGATGAAGAGGATCGTGGACGAGTTGGGCGCGCTGTTGTGCGGCAGGCGCGTGGCCCAGTCGGCGGGAATCAGATTCGCCTGCGTGTGCAGGATGTCGATGTCGAGCGCTTGATTCATCGTGACCACATCGGCAGCGAGGCCGTCGATCACGGACCGGGCCTGCTTCGACGAGCCACCGTGCGATTGGTTGATCGTGACGGTTTCGCCGGTGGACTTTTTCCAGTGCGCGGCGAAGAGCGGGTTGAACTCTTTGTAGAACTCGCGGGTGACGTCGTAAGAAACGTTGAGGATCGTGGTATTCGCCGAGGCCACCACGGCGGCAGTGAGAGACGCCGCGATGAGCGCCGGACGGAGAATACGCTTAAAGATGCTGGGCATAGGAAATGAAGCCGCGGTAGCGGAGGACAAAACGTTTGAGGATGGTGGCGGCCGCACGGGAGTAGAGTTCGTGGGGCCAGGCGGAGGGAATACGGACGGTGAGCTCGAACGGAGGCACCGGCAGATCGTCGCTGATCGAGAGCGGACCGTCGGAGAAATGCCGCGCCGGATCGCTTTCCCAGCGAACGGCAAACGGCTCCACGTCTTCCGAGGAAATCAACTCGGTGGACGGCGCGAAATTCTCGATCGGAGCAGCAGCGCGAAGCCGCACGCTCACCACATCGTCGCCTTCCGACGATTCGAGTCGCACGAAGCCGTGGTAGCCACGGACACGCGCGTCCTTCTCCAACAGGGACAACTCCGGGTAACGGCTGTGAACCCAGTTTTCCCGATCAAGTGCGCGCGGGCCAGAGAGAGCCGTGGCACCGAGCACATCGACGAGCGGGAAGAAAGAGAGATTCAGACCGTGACCAAGATCGGGTTCGAACGCGAGGCCCTCGACGATCGACGCAAGCGCCAAGGTCGGACGAATGTCGCGGTGATCCCAACCGGCCAGAAACGCGACACGGAGCGAAGCGTCCGAGGCGTTGGGACCGAAGTAGACGAAGCGGTGAAGATGAAAATGGCGGCCGCCGACGAAGAACGGACCTACGGGCGAACCGAACACATAGTTCGAGCGTTGGATAAACTCGTAAACGCGCGACAGCCGCTCGGCCAGAGAAGCCGGAGTCGAATCCAACGCGGGCGGCGCCAACACGCGGGCGACCGTGGTGTAACGGGAAGAAGATGAGGGATGCATGAGGATGCCTTTCATCAGGGAGGAATTTGCCGCGCGACGGACGCGCCTGTCGCCCGGTAGCGAGCGTCGCGCGGCAAAAGTTTGTGGGCAGTTCGCTTACTTGGCGTAGATCTGGTCGAACGACGCGCCGTCGGCGAAGTGCGCTTTCTTGGCTTGGGTCCAACCACCGAACGCCTCGTCGATCGTGAAGAGTTCGACCTTGGCGAAGTTGTCCGGATATTTCGCAGCGATCTCGGCGTTGCGCGGACGGTAGAAGTTACGCGCCGCGATCTCCTGGGCTTCGTCGGAGTAGAGATACTCGAGATAGGCTTTCGCGACCTCGGCCGTGCCCTTCTTCGCGACGACCTTGTCGACCACCGTCACCGTCGGCTCAGCGAGAATGCTGATCGAGGGCACGACGATCTGGAACTGGTCGGCACCGAATTCCTTGAGGGCGAGATACGCTTCGTTCTCCCACGAGATGAACACGTCGCCGATGCCGCGCTGCACGAACGTCGTCGTGGCGCCGCGAGCACCGGAGTCGAGCACGGCCACGTTCTTGTAGAGCTTGGCCACGAACTCCTTCGCCTTCTCGTCGCTGCCGTATTTGCGGCGCGCGTATTCCCAAGCAGCGAGATAGTTCCACTGCGCGCCGCCGGAGGTCTTCGGATTGGGGGTGATGACGGAAACGCCCGGGCGAGCTAGGTCATCCCAGTCCTTGATTTTTTGCGGGTTCCCCTTGCGCACAAGAAACACAATCGTGCTCGTGTAAGGAGCGGAGTTGTGAGGAAGGCGCTTCTGCCAATCGGCAGGGACGAGCTTGCCGTTGGTGGCGAGCGCATCGACATCGGCGGCGAGCGCGAGCGTAACCACGTCGGCGCGGAGGCCGTCGATCACAGAGCGAGCTTGTTTGCCGGAGCCGCCGTGCGACTGCTTGATGGTGACGTCATCGCCGGTCTTCGCCTTCCAGTGGGCGGCGAAGGCCTTGTTGTATTCGACGTAGAGCTCACGCGTCGGATCGTAGGAGACGTTGAGCAGCTCGATGGACTTGGCGAAGGTGCCCGAAGCCAGCGCGAGCGCGCCGAGGGCGAGGAGGAGAGTCTTGGACTTCATGGAAGTGCGAGTTGATCTTTCAGGTTAGAACGAGAGCTGGAGACGGCTGATGAAGCTGGTCTCGCTGTCGCTGATGAGGGCGTTGGCGGCCGGAGTGGCTCCCGGCGCGAGTTTGAACTCGTTGTGGAAGAAATCGAAGTTGGCGCGAACGCTGCGCGAGAGATACCAGTTCAGGCCGAGGCCGTAGGTGGTGATCTCGGTGGCGCTCTTGTTGGGATCGGCGAAACGGGTGAGCGGGTTGTTGCCGAAGACAGTGTCATCGATGTCGACGCCCGCGATACGACCGACGATCTCGAAGGCGCCCCAGGTGCCAGCGGAGGGATTGAACACCGTGTTCGGGGTGACACCGCGATAGCTCGATTCTTCACCCGTCAGCACGTAGCCGACCGAGAGGTTATAGCCGTAGTTCTTCACGTCGGCGACGCGACCGATACCACCGCGCTGCACCTCGATCGAGGAGATGACATACTCCGCGAGAAGACCGAACGGACCGCGGTAAAAATAAGCCTGCGGCGACACGGTGAGGCCCTGCCCCACGGCGGCGACATCGGCCTCGTAGGAGAAGAACGTCTGCTGGCCGTCGGTGCGATAGCCGGCGGTGCGACCGCTGGTGGTTTCGAAATCGCTGACGCCCGCCGCCACGCCGAAGCCGAGTCCCTTGAGCGCAGACTCCTTGTCGTTGGCGAACGGCGTCGCGAAGAGACGCGCGGCGAAGAGCTTGTTGTTATCGAAATCGGTGGCGCCCGTGACGTTGTTGCCGCCATCCGGCACTCCGTTGAAGACCGCGAGCGTGTAGTTCAGGCGCTTGTCGAGGACGTCGCCGTAAACCTGCAGACCGACGTCGCGGTTCGGCGTGAGGCCGGTGGCGACGGAGCGCTCGTTGAAGAACGCGACCGGATCGGACTGGAGCTGCTCGAGACCGACGGGCGTCTTGAACTTGCCGACGCGCACTTGGATCGCATCGGAGAAACCGGCGTTCACGTAGGCGTCGAGGATCTGGATCGTGCCACCGAATTCCGGCTGCACGACATACGAGTAGTTCTTGGCGAACTTACCCTCAAAGATCAGACGCGCGCGACGCAGGAGGAACGTATCGTTGGGATCGTTGGCCGCATTATAGGCGCGGAAATCGCCCTGCACCAAGCCGCGGAGACGCAGCGACGTGCCGCCGTCGGCGGACGCGATTTCGACGCGACCATCGCTGGTCGTGATTTTCGGGCCGGACTTCGCCGCGGCCGCAGACTGCTCGTCCTTCAGCTCCTGTTTGCGCTCGAGGACGCGGAGCTTCTGGTCGAGTTGGCGAATTTGTTCACGCAGCGCCTCGATCTCGCTTTCGGGAGCTTGTGCGGAAACGGAAATCACACCGGCAAGGACGGCGCCGGCGGTAAGAGCCTTGCGGAAGGCAGGGCTGAAAAACTTAACGTTCATTGATGGAGGATTTTCTAGTCCGGCCTGGCTCAGTTGTCTGGTGAGGCCGCAAAACGGTGCGGTGTCGGTGTGGTGTGGCCGCCGTCTGGCTAACGGTAGGCCGAAAGATCAGGAATGAACCCGTTCCGAATTACCCGGCAGGCGGGTCTTTTCGGTGCGTTCGATTTGGGTCACGCGACCGTCGTGAACGACCAACTGCACGACGCCATAGCGCAGGCCTTCGACTTTCTCGCGCACGAGCGCGATCCACTCCGGCTGGGCCGGCAGGCGATCGGTAGAGGTGGCGGTGGTTTCCATGGCTAGAATCAAATGGTGTAGTCTCCGAGAATTTGGTGGATGACGCCGTCGGCTTCGGTGAACCGGGGCGGATTTGCCCGGCGACCTTGGAAGCGTGACGCCCGGGCGTTGGGGCCGGAAATGGGTTGGGAAAACGGCAGCGGCAGGCCGTCTCGTCGCAGTTTGCGCAGCGTGATCTCGACGACGTCCGAGAGCGTGTAGCGATCCAGGATGTTCGCGATCGCGTTGCGCACATCGAGCATCAGCATGCGCAGGCCGCAGTGGGCCTCGTCCGGACAGGTGCACGGCTCGTAAGCCGTCTGGCTCACGCATCCGATCGGAGCCAGCGGACCGTCGATCAAGCGGACGACCTGACCGATGGGAATTTCGCGCGCGGGTTTCGCCAAACGGTAGCCGCCGAATTTGCCGCGGACGCTCAACACCAACCCGCCGTCCTTCAGCTCCTGCATGATCTGCTCGAGGAACTTCACCGGCAGCTGCTCGCTGTCGGCCAACTCGGACACCTGCACGAGCGAGCGCCCGACCTCCTTGGCGATACCGAGGTTGATCAGGGTGCGGATGGCGTATTCTCCTTTTCGCGAGAGTTTCATTGGTGAGTTCCGGAATCTAGATTAACTTGGTAGGAATTGAGCAAGCCCTATTTTTAGTTTTTTGCTAAGATGACAGAAAGAGGTCGCTCTGCGCTACTTCCGAAAGATTACCGCATCTTTTATTTTCTCTTGTAACGCTACTTACACAACTATGCAGATTTATCGCAGAGGGCGTTCCGCCCATTCTCTTGCGCGCAATCCCTTCTCAATTCCTACCACCCGGATGAAAATTCACGCTTCCGCTGGACGGACATGCGTTCGCCTCGGCATAAATGCCGAGTAGTTAATCTCCCACCGACAGCGTCGTGGGTTGATACCGGATACTCCGGGGAGCGTCCCCTCGCCTCTAGGCGAGTCGCAGCTTCAGCCCATCATACGCGGGCTCGACTCCCGGTGGGAGCGTCGCCGCGAGTGCTGCGTGCTCGGACAAATGCGTGAGATGCGTGAGAAACGTGCGCTTCGCGCCCACTTCGGCCGCCGAGGCCACGGCTTCGTCGATGCTCATGTGCGACGGATGCGGATTGGGCCGCAATCCGTCCAACACCAGCACATCGGCTCCACGCGCCAGCGCGACCGCTTCGCGTGGCAGTCGCTTGCAGTCGGTGTAGTAAACGAATTTTCGCCCGCTGCTCTTCTCCGTGAACGCAAGCCCGAGCGTGTTCACGCCGCCATGCGGAAGCAGCGTGGACTCGATCGTGCCCTGAGGCAGCTCGAGTTTCTCTGGCATCATCTGGATGCTGAACGCCGGATAACCGCGCGTCACCGGCCGCTCCGCGACCGCATACGGAAACATCGCCAAAATACGTCCGGCGCCTTCGTCCGTCGTGTAAACCGGCATCGCCGTGCCACCGAGCAGATCGCAGAACCGCCGCAGATCGTCCATGCCCGCGATGTGGTCCGCGTGCCCGTGCGTGAGGATAAACATATCCGTCCAGCGGATACCGTTGGCGAGGCACTGCAGACGCAACTCCGGCGCGGCGTCCACCTGCACGTGCAGGCCATCCATCACGACGTGGATCGAAGCGCGCGTGCGCTTGTTTCTCGGATCGGTCGAGGTGCACACGCCGCAATCGCACGCGATCATCGGCACACCCTGCGAAGTTCCAGTTCCGAGAAAGACGACCTCCATTCCATCAGCGAAACGCGAACGTCCGCCGAGTTCCAGCTCACATCCGCGTCTACGTCGCTCCGCTCACTCGCCGGCGAGCAATCGCAGCAATTCCTTTTCGTCGATCACCAGCACTTTCAGTCGCCGCGCGACCTCGAGCTTCGATCCCGGTTTGTCGCCCAGCACGAGATAGTCCGTGCGCGCCGTCACCGTTTCCGCAACCGTGCCGCCCGCGCGTTCGATGCGCTGCTTCGCCTCCGCGCGCGTCATCGAGGGTAGCGCGCCCGTCAGCACCACGACCTTTCCCGCGAGCGGCCCCGTAAGCGGCGTCACCTCGCCCGGAGCAACGGGGCGCACCCCCGCCGCGACCAATTCAGCGATCACGCGGCGATTGCGTTCGTCGGCCATGAACGCCAGCACCGACTCCCCCGCCGACAGACTCACCCCTTCGAGCACGGGCTTTCCGTCGGCCACAAAATGCTCGGGCGCCGCAGCCATCAACGCGCTCAAAGTGCGAAACCGCTGCGCGAGCACTTTCGACGTCACCACGCCTATCTCCGGAATCCCTAGTCCGTGGATGAACCGCCACAACTCTGCGCGTTTGCTGCACTCGATGCCTTCCATCAAACGCTCGCCGTCCTTTCCGCGCCAGCGCGACGGCAGTTCGTGCTGAGAAAGTCGATACAGGTCGGCCACGTTCTTCACGAGCCCGGCGGAAACGAGTGCATCGACGCCCGCCGGACCGAGACCGCGGATATCCACCGCCGCGCGCGACGCGAAATGCACCAACCGCCTCCGCAACTGCGCCGGGCACTCCGGATTCGGACAACGCAGCGCCACCGCGCTTTCGTCGCGCTGCACGGGCGTCTGACATTCGGGGCACCGCTCCGGCGCGGCAACCGGCACCGCGTTTTCCGGACGTCGCGCGAGATTCACGCCGCGCACCGCAGGGACGATTTCGCCCGCTTTCTCGATCGTCACCCAATCGCCGACACGCACGTCGCGCCGGCGCACTTCTTCGGCGTTGTGCAGCGTCACGCGTGCGATCGTCGTCCCGCCCAACTCCACCGGATCCAGATCCGCCACCGGCGTCAGCACACCCGTGCGTCCCACCTGCCACGCGATGCCGCGGACGCGTGTCCCCACTCGCTCAGGCGGAAACTTGAACGCCACCGCCCACCGCGGCGCGCTGTCGCTCTCTCCCACTTCGCGCTGCGCCGCGACCTCGTCGAGTTTCACCACCGCGCCGTCCGTGGGAAACGGAAAACCCGCCCGCTCGCCGCCGATACGCTGCACCGTTTCCGACACGTCGTCTGCACCCGTGGCGGCCAACGCATTCTCGATCGTCGGCAATCCCCAGGCGCGCAGCTGCGCGAGCAACGCGTGCTGCGAAGCCGGCCGCGCCGACTCCGGCTCGCACGCACCGATGCCGTAAAAAACGACGTCGAGCTGGCGATTCAGCGTGGTCGCATCGATGCGCTTGAGCGTGCCGACCGCGAGATTGCGCGGATGCGAGTAGAGCGGTTCGCCCGCGCTCTCCTGCTCTTCGTTGATCCGGCGAAATTCGTCCCACGTCATGTAGATCTCGCCGCGCAACTCGACGAGCCGCGGCAGTTCGTTCGCCTTTCCGCGCAGTCCTTCCTGTAATCCGCGCACGATCGCGATGTTTTTGGAAACGTCTTCGCCTTCGCGTCCGTTGCCGCGCGTGACGGCGCGCACAAAACGTCCGTCGCGATACGTCACGCTGATCGCGAGGCCGTCGAACTTCGGCTCGACGACGAACGCTGGCTGCGGTCGCCCGCTCGCGCGCACGACACGCGCGACAAACGCGCGCAGCTCTTCCTCGGTGTAGACCTTGTCGAGCCCGAGCATCGGCGCGACGTGCTCCGCGGTCGGAAACGTGCCGCTCCGATCATCGCCAAAGGTCGCGCCTTCGCGCGGGATCGCCCACGCGGGATGCGCCGCTTCCAGCGCGGCGAGTTCGCGTTTCAACTCGTCGTAAGCGGCATCGGTAATCTCAGGCGTCGCGCGGCGGAAATACAGTTCGTCGTGCCGCGCGATTTCGCGCTGGAGAAACTCGATGCGCTCCCGCGTCTCCGCTTCACCGGGTGACGCCTGCGCGCCGCCGAAGAGCAGACACAACAACAGCACGCGGCAGAAAAGCAGTCGCGAAGCCATAGGGAAACGAGTGCCCATCCAGCCCGGCCCGCAAACGGAACCGCGCCAAGCCGCGTTTCCGCGCGAATTTACGTAGGTCCGAGTCGTGCCAAGGTGCGTCCCACGTCGGGAGAAGGTGCGGACCATGTCGCGCCACGGTGCGGACAGGGTCGAGACCACGTGCGGCCCGACTTGCGACCAGGTGCGCACAGGGTCGCGCCAGGTTCCGGACAAGGTCGCACGAAGGTGCGGACGCGATCGGGACATGGTGCGGCCCGAGTCGCGCCCCCATGCGGATCGCGTCGACCGAATCTGCGGTGGCGCTATCGCGCGTTTAAAGGGTGGCACCCGGCGTGCTCGCCGGGTCGGTCGGCAAGGCCGCTGAAAGCCCGGCGGGGACGCCGGGCTCCACCTGCGAAAACGACTCCGCGGGTTCGGCGAGTTCGGAAAAGAAAAAGGCGCTCCGCGGAGCGGAGCGCCTTGAGAGTTGGCGAGGAATTCTTGGGGGGCTGGACTTAGTAGTCCATGCCGCCCATGCCGCCGGCGGGAGCCGCGGGGGCTTTCTTTTCCTCGGGGAGCTCGGTGATCATGCACTCGGTGGTGAGCAGGAGGCCGGCGATGGACGCGGCGTTCTGCAGCGCGGTGCGGGTCACCTTGGTCGGATCGACGACGCCGGCCTTCACGAGGTCTTCGTATTTGTCGGTGGCGACGTTGTAGCCGAAGTTGCCCTTACCGGAGAGGACTTCCTTCACCACAACACCGCCGTCGATGCCGGCGTTGGCGCAGAGTTGCTTGAGCGGGTGCTCGATCGCGCGACGCACGATCTGGGCGCCGATCTTCTCGTCACCTTCGAGAGCGAGGTTGTCGATCGCCTTCGCGGTGCGGAGCAGCGCAACACCACCGCCGGAAACGATGCCCTCTTCGACGGCCGCGCGCGTGGCGTGCAGTGCGTCTTCGACGCGGGCTTTCTTTTCCTTCATCTCGGCTTCCGTGGCGGCGCCGACGTTGATGACGGCCACGCCACCGGCGAGCTTCGCGAGGCGCTCCTGGAGCTTCTCACGGTCGTAGTCGGAGGTGGTTTCCTCGATCTGGCGGCGGATCTGCTTCACGCGGCCCTGGATGTCGGAGCTCTTGCCGGAGCCTTCGACGATCGTGGTGTTTTCCTTGTCAACGACGATGCGCTTGGCGCGGCCGAGGTCGCTGATGGTGACGTTCTCGAGCTTGATGCCGAGGTCTTCGGTGAGGCAGCGGCCGCCGGTGAGGATCGCGATGTCCTCGAGCATGGCCTTGCGGCGATCGCCGAAGCCAGGGGCCTTGACGGCGCACACGTTGAGGGTGCCGCGGATCTTGTTCACGACGAGGGCGGCGAGAGCTTCGCCTTCAACTTCCTCAGCGATGATGAGGAGGGGCTTGCCGCTCTTGGCGACGGTCTGGAGCAGCGGGAGGAGGTCCTGCAGGCTCGAGATCTTCTTCTCGTGGATGAGGACGTAGGCGTCTTCGAGGACGGCTTCCTGAGCCTCGGCGTTGGTCGTGAAGTAGGGCGAGAGGTAGCCCTTGTCGAACTGCATACCCTCGACGACGTCGAGGGTGGTCTCGATGGACTTGGCCTCTTCGACGGTGATGGTGCCGTCCTTGCCGACCTTATCCATGGCGTCGGCGATGATCTCGCCGATGGTGTTGTCCCAGTTGGCGGAAACGGTCGCGACCTGGCGGATCTCCTCGCGGTCATTGACCTTCTTGGAGATGCGGGCGAGCTCGGCGACAGCGGCCTCGACGGCCTTGTCGATACCGCGCTTCAGGTAAACCGGGTTGGAGCCGGCGGTGACGTTCTTGAGACCTTCGCGGTAGATGCCCTCCGCGAGCACGGTGGCGGTGGTGGTGCCGTCGCCAGCGAGGTCGGAGGTCTTGGAAGCGACTTCCTTCACCATCTGAGCGCCCATGTTCTCGTAGGGATCGGGCAGCTCGATTTCCTTGGCGACGCTCACGCCGTCCTTCGTGACGGTCGGGGAGCCAAATTTCTTGTCGATGACGACATTGCGACCCTTCGGGCCGAGGGTGACCTTGACGGCCTTGGAGAGGAGCTCGACGCCGCGGAGCACTTTTTGACGCGCGGCTTCATCGAAGAGGAGTTGTTTGGCGGGCATGTTGTTTAGTGATTTTTAGATTTTGAAACTTAAGATCTGAAGAGCGCGGCGCAGAGCGCACGCGCGCGGACTTAGGCGATGATGCCGAGGATGTCGTCCTCGCGAACAAGGGTGTATTTCTTGTCGTCGACCTTCACTTCGGTGCCGCCGTATTTGCTGATGAGGACGCGGTCGCCGACCTTGACCTCGAACGCGCTGACCTTGCCGTCGTCACCCTTCTTGCCGGTGCCGAGGGCGATGACCTTGGCCTCCTGCGGCTTTTCCTTCGCGCTGTCCGGGATGATGATGCCTCCGCGGACTTGCTCTTTTTCTTCGATGTGCTCGACGAGCACGCGATCGCCGATGGGCTTGATTTTGACGTTAGCCATATTTGTTGGGTTTGGATTAGAGGTTTGTTGTGTTCAGCAAAGCGCGCCACGGGCGAAATGGCCGGGTGGCGCGCAAAAGTGAGAAAACTTACTTCTTCTTGTCGTCGTCCACGACCTCGAAGTCGGCGTCGACCACGTCGGCCTTCTTCTCGGTCTTCTTGCCTTCGGACTTCGGCGCAGCGCCGGCGTCGCCGCCAGCAGAAGCACCCGCAGCCTGAGCAGCCGCCTGAGCTTCGGCGTAGAGTTCGGCACCGAGAGCAGTGAGTTTCTCCTGCGCGGACTTCATGCGCTCGGAGTCGTTGCTCTCGAGATCCTTCTTCGCGTCGGCGATGGCAGACTCGATCTTCGACTTCTTGTCAGCGGGCAGTTTGTCGCCAGCGTCCTTCAGCGTTTTCTCGAGCTGATAGATGGTCGAATCGAGCTGGTTCTTGGCCTCGACCGCTTCCTTGCGCTTGCGGTCTTCTTCGGCGTGAAGCTCGGCTTCCTTGGTCATCTTCTCGACCTCTTCCTTGGAGAGGCCGGAGGAACCTTGGATGGTGATCTTCTGATCCTTGCCGGTGCCGAGATCCTTGGCGGAAACGTGGAGGATGCCGTTGGCATCGATGTCGAAGGTGACTTCGATCTGCGGCGTGCCACGCGGCGCGGGCGGGATGCCGTCGAGCTTGAAGGTGCCGAGGACCTTATTGTCGCGCGACATCGGTCGCTCCCCCTGGAGGACAACGATTTCCACGCCCGGCTGGTTGTCAGCGTAGGTCGAGAAGACCTGAGTCTTCTTCGAAGGAATCGTGGTGTTGCGCGGAATCATCGGCGTGGCGACCTGGCCCGCGGTCTCGATGCCGAGCGTGAGCGGAGTCACGTCGAGCAGGAGCACATCGCGAACGTCGCCCTTCAGCACGCCGCCCTGAATCGCAGCGCCGACCGCGACGACTTCGTCGGGGTTCACGCCTTGGTGCGGGGCCTTGCCGCCGAGGTTCTTGGCGGTTTCAACGACTTTCGGCATGCGGGTCATGCCGCCGACGAGCACGAGCTCATCGACCTGCGAGGAGCTGAGATCAGCGTCCTTCAAGCAGTTCTTGAACGGAGCCACGCAGCGCTCGAAGAGGCGGTCGCAAATTTGCTCCATCTTGGCGCGCGAGAGCTGCACGTTGAGGTGCTTCGGGCCGGAGGCGTCAGCGGTGATAAACGGCAGGTTGATGTCCACCGTCTGCGCGGAGGAGAGGGCAATCTTGGCCTTCTCGGCTTCTTCCTTCAGGCGCTGGAGCGCCATCGGGTCTTTGCGGAGATCGATGCCGTGCTCCTTCTTGAAATCGTCGACGAGCCAGGTGATGAGGGCTTCGTCCCAGTTGTCGCCGCCGAGGTGGGTGTCACCGTTCGTGGCTTTCACCTCAAACACGCCATCGCCGATCTCGAGCACGGACACGTCGAACGTGCCGCCGCCCAAGTCGAAGACCGCGATCTTCTCGTC
>Ga0182793_1000044_pt1 | contig 119043 bp, 93 predicted proteins | sample Passage237A_FD_130498 | JGI IMG/M metagenome (GOLD analysis project Ga0182793, IMG submission 130498) | Cellulose adapted compost microbial communities from Newby Island Compost Facility, Milpitas, CA, USA - Passage2 37A (version 2) (version 2) ... | reverse complement strand
GCTTCCAGCCCCACACGGGCTTTCAGATCGGGACTATACTGACGACGTTTCTTCGACATGGGGATCGTTTGGCTGAGTTTCGGTTAACGATCCGTCCTGTCCAACTTTTGGGGACCAGCTCACAGCGGGTTTCCCATGATGAGCTGTTGGCGCTCCATCCAGTTCAGCAAGCTCGACATCGCCGCGAGGAGATCGTTGAGCGTTTTCGCTCGGAGATTACTGGTCGCGCGCCAGACAGTGAATGACTGGGCACTCACATCGCGCACCATCACCCAGCGGCAGCGCCGACAAAGGGCAGGAATGCAGTTTCGGTATTTACCGAGAGTATTCGATGCACGGCCCTTCGCTTCCAGATCAGCGAGAAAGGCTTTTAAATGCGTCGAGATGGGTGTCTGCGCCGCATCGCGCATTAACTTTGGCGCGAGAATGCCCGCTGCTTCGCGCTCAAGTTCCTGCACCAGCTTTGCGAGCTTCTGTTCTGCGACGCGCTTATCTGTTACGTGCAGGGCGAACGTTCGGTCCTTTACCCAGCCTTCCAAACGCACGCGGGCGGACCACAGGCGAGACTTCACGCCTCCGCGTGAGTGCTGATAAATGTGCGCTTTCATGCTCCGGCGCTCTTTTCGGAAAGTTGCCGCACGTAGGCTGCGAGTGTGTTGGTCGAAACGCGGCTAGCTCTGCCGATTTTTACGGGCCGGGGAAACCGTCCTGCTGCGATCTCGCGATGGAGAGTGCGTATGCTGATCGATAGACGTTCCGCCGCTTCATCCAAGGTGACGAGCTCACGGACTGGGGAAGCGGCGGTATTCATAGGGCGTTTCGTTCGTGATCGTTGTTCGACTTCAGCTGCTTGTCTGCCTGCTCCGCAGCGAAGTCGTTACGCACATCTTCGTCGAACATCGCCACGACGCGCTTGAAGACGTCCTTCGTTTCACAGGGGAGGGAACCCTGCGGGTATTTGTCTAGCGCGTAGCGGAGGAGGTCTTCGGCGGCCGCAGTCATTGCTCGCTCCGCCTTTTCCTGCTCGTATTCCTCCGGATCGAAATCGAAAGGACTCTGCTTCGCCAGGGATTCGTTACGGGCCTGATCTTCTTCGTGCTGTCGCTGCACCTCCAGCCACAGTTGGTAGGCCCGGTATACTTGGCCCCGGGTGATAGGATAGCCCAACCGCTCGCTTAGAAATTCGGCGGTTTTCGCGTAGCTGAATCCCTTTTTCTGCATCGCATCAATCGCCTCCATGTAGTCCCCGAAGGCATAAGTCTTGGCAGGAGCCTTGCCGCGGATTTCCGCCAGCAACTCGTCAGGAGACGGTCTTTTCTTCTTTTTTCTAGGTGTCATGCGTGAACCGTGTTCTGTTCCCAAACAGATGTCAACGTTTAGTTCTGTTTACTACTGTTTATTGTGTTGAGCGTGTCAGTTACACCAAGAGTAAACAAGGAAAGGCATAGATGGGTGCGGGCCACGCCCTCCGGGCGTGGCCCGCGCCCATCTGCGACCTTCTCCGCAGACTGATCCCTCCTGTGCAGTTCTGGCATCCTCGACCGCCACTCTGGGAAATTGTGGCACATTATATAGGGTGTTAAGCCCAGTTAAGCTTTCCTTAATAGCTAGTTAACAGCTACTTGCAACATCGCGGGTGCTTTGGCGTGCAATTTGCAATGGCAGAAGGCCTATGTCTGCAATACCGCGACATTCAACACATAACACTAATGTTTACGAAAATATGCCTCGAAAATCGAGAGGCCATTTATGGCCTGCTCTCCCGTAGAAATACTGCTCCCGATCAAGTCTCCTCTTCAACTGGTTCTGCATTTGCTGTTGCGCCTGGGATTCTAGTGACGGCCGCGCACTGCGTGTTCGACCAAAGTGACCCGGCACACCCGCCGTTTTCTGACTTCTTGGTGATACGAGCCCCCGATGTGGGGCGGCCACATGAAGTCGCCAGCCTTGTTGCCTTTGATGAAGGCACAGATCTGGCCATACTCAAGATTTCGTCTCCGCGCTCTCAAGCGTTTCTGCGGCTCGCCGATCGTCCGGCGTTCGTCGGCGAACATTGCGGTGCGTTGGGGTTCCCACTCTCTGGCGTCGAAGCAACCCCGAGCGGATTGCTTCATACGCTGATAGAGCGCTTTCAAAGCGCCGCCGTGTGCGCCTGCCTAACCGAAGGGACGCAAACGCTCTATGAAACGGATTCTCCTATGTATCCGGGTTCTAGTGGGTGTCCTGGTTTTTTGCCGGATGGCACTGTCTTCGGAATGCACAATCGGTCGCTGCTTCACGGACGGGATAGTCATCGGACCTGTATTTCACGATGGGTTCCTGCTGCAACGATACGGAAATACCTCACCGCTCATGACGTCCTGCTGAGTGAGGCTGCGTAGAAAGACTCATAGATTAACCCGGGTCAGATCGCGCACCAGCAGGACGCGATCTGACCTATTCTTAAGCCGAGCGGCTTATGCGATTGCGGCGCCGCTAACAGTTATTTGCCCTTTCTCAGTGATGGCTCGCAAAACGCGCACCTTAATTGATTGGAAGAGCTTCGGAGTTTCCCAAGGTTTCTCATCGTGACGATGGCGCCACAAGAAGACCTGTTCACCATCAGAGACACTTACCGTCGTTTGCCTATACTTCACTTTCTCCCATTCCTTCTCCTCGGTTCGCACGGCGATCACTGTGCCCGTGAGGTAGAGGCCTCCACTAAGCTGCGGCTGCGTTGCGAGGGATGATGGCGAGGCCGGCGTATTGTTTGTGCTCATATTGTAATATTAGGGCTTGTTGCTGGCTGATGTTGACCACGCCCGGTGCGGCCAGCTGACGCCTCTGAGCGATGGTTTCATAGGCGCGCATCAGAAGAAGCGCGTTGAAAGTCATTCGGAGCTTCACCACGCGCACACGTCGCTGCCCGGCGCGATCGTCCGTTATGAGGAGGGCTTTCTTCGCGTCCCATTGACGGCGTGTGATGAGATCAACACGGACAAGGCAACTCCGTGCTTCTTGCCGCGCAATCTTCCGAGAGCTCCGCTTCGTGTAGAAGCCACGTGACGCTTGAAACACCCTCAGGCGTCCTCGGTGGTGCGCTACCCATTCAGGCACGTCCTCGATGCTTTTCGCGACATACTTGAAGACGTAGAAGATATCCGGGCGCTTTACTCGGCGGACGTTGATTCGCCCGAGACTCCACCACGCTTCTACCTCGCTGAGCACCTGTTCCGGTATGCGTTTGGTATACTCGATAAGCAGGTGCCAGTGAGCAAAGCCGTCGTCGTGAAACTCTAGCTTCCAACACCACCTGAACGACACACCGATCGCTTTTCGAAAACGCGCGAGGAAGCGGCGCAGGCGGTCCTTGCCTCGCAGATACGCTTCGTAAGGGGAGCCGTTACGGTTCGGGACGGTGAGCGTTACGAAGCGCCAGTTTTTGAAGCTGGGAAGGCCGGCCTTTCGCAAACGAATCAGCTTCATCCGCGCACCTTCGGAAGTGAACCACGACTCAGACGCGTAGGCGTGAAGCTCCGGTGGGCTATCGTTGTCCCCCGTGCTCATGACAGGCCCTCCCCACGACTGCCAGACTCGCCAAGGCACGCCCCTTGCGGGGCAGGGGAAGGCGAGGAACCGCAGTCGGGCCGGTCCGGCTTGCGTCTATCGAGTGTGCTTCCCGGTGTGCAGCCCTCTAGCTCTTTTAGGCAACTTAGCTGAATTCGAAGCGCTTCCAAAAGGATGCGCACGAGTTCGAGTCTCTTCGCCCGCTCCATTTTCGAAAAACCGCTGGAATCGTCTCCAGCGGTTTTTTCGTGCCTGCATGACATGAGGAACCGACGCGTGGAAACTCAGACTGAAGATTTGCCGCGAACGCACGCGCGGCGTGGCTCAACCGCTTCCATGTCATGACCCCAACTGTATTTCTGCCTTCGCAGCGGCTGTTACGAAACGCGATTTGTCGCTTGAGCGTGCTCGTGGTGCTGGGTTGGACCGGGAGCAGCTTCGCCACGCCTAACGGCGCGCGGATCTTCGATCTCCATGTTCACTTGTGGCACGACGAAGCGTTGCTGCAGGCCTATGAAGAGAATCTGAAGAAAACCGGGCGCGAAGTCGCGGCGGCCGGTGTCATGTGGTTCGGCGGCCCCAATCAGGCGCTGGCCAAGCAGCCTGAAGCGATCGAGGCGGGAAACGACGGCATCATCGCTCTCGCGGCGCGGCACCCGACGCTCGTGCCGATTGCCACGGTGCATCCGTATGATGGCGAGGCCGCGATCGCGGAGCTGGAGCGAGTGGCGCAGAAGGGCGTGAAAGTGCTCAAGATCCACGCGCACACGCAGCGTTTCGATGCGGCCGATCCTCGTGTGCTCGCGCTGGTGCAGCGCGCGGGAGAGTTGGGTGTCGTCGTGCTCATGGACAACGCCAGCATCGTGCCCGGCGACTGCGAAAAGCTCTTCAATCTCGCGCTGAACGCTCCGCGCACGCGCTTTGTTTTCGCGCATCTGGGCGGGATGAACTTTCGCTTTTGGAACATCCTTCGTGCGGCGCGCACGGCTGAGGGTTTGTTTGCCGAGAACATCTTTTTCGACGTCTCGGCGATTGTCGCGTTGGTGGCGGATTCGCCGTTCAAGGACGAGTTTGTCTGGACTATGCGCAGCGTGGGCATCGATCGCCTCCTGTTCGGTTCGGATTACCCGCAATACTCCGTCGATCAGAACCTGCAGGCGCTCGATCAACTCGGTCTGGAAGATGAGGAGAAGACGAAGATTCTCTACGAGAACGCGCGCGGTTTGCTTGGTTTGCCCTGAGCGACGTAATCGGGCGGGGCGGCGAAAGTTCGAAAAAGACCGCTGTTCGAGCGGAGGATTTTTGTGCACGTTGGGCGCGTGAAAGCCTCCGAGTTGTTTACGTTGCCCCCGTCGCTGGCGCGGTTTGCGGAATTCTTCCCCGGTGAGGTCGCGCCGTGGGAGTGGTTGAAGCGAATTGGCGCGGCGCTGACGTCGCTCGAGCCGTCGACGAGTCACGTCACGCCGCCGGGCGTGAAGATCGAGGGCGCAGTGTGGCTGCATCCGAGTGTGAAGTTGCCGGCGTATGCGACCTTGATCGGACCGGCGTGGATCGGCGAGGGCACGGAAATTCGGCCGGGCGCATTCGTGCGCGGCAACGTGATCGTCGGCGCGAAGTGCGTGCTGGGCAACGCGTGCGAATTCAAGAACGCGCTCCTCATGGATGGCGTGCAGGTGCCGCATTTCAGCTACGTGGGCGACTCGATCCTCGGCAACGGCGCGCATCTCGGCGCCGGCGTGATCTGCTCCAATCTCCGTCTCGACCAGCGCACGATTACGGTGCGGGTGGGCGAGGAGACCGTTGACACCGGCTTGCGAAAATTCGGCGCGATTTTGGGCGACCAGGCGGAAGTTGGTTGCAATGCCGTGCTGCAGCCCGGCGCGGTGCTCGGCCGTCGTTCGCTGGTGATGCCGCTGACGCCGTTTGCCGGTGTGTTGCCCGAAGCGACGATCGCGCGGAGCCGTCAGAGTGTGACCCTTACTCCGCGGCGGGATTGAGCGAGAGCGCAGAAAAATCGTTCTCGTTCTCAGCCTCGTTCTCGTTCTGTCTATCCGATCCAAGAAAGAACGAGCGATCATGCGTATTCTGACTGGCATCACTCCCTCCGGCACGCTGCACATCGGCAACTATTTCGGCGCGATGCGTCCGGCCATCGAGCTGCAGGACCGTGGCGAGGCGTATTATTTCATCGCGGATTATCACTCGATGACCGCGCTCACGGATGCGGAGGCGCGTCGCGGTTTCACGCGCGGGATCGCGCTCGACTGGCTCGCGTGCGGCCTCGATCCGAAGAAGGCGATTTTCTGGCGCCAAAGCGATCTGCCCGAGGTGTGCGAACTCACCTGGCTCATCGGCTCGCTCACGCCGATGGGACTGCTCGAGCGCGCCCACAGCTTTAAGGACAAGACCGCCAAAGGCATCTCGCCCAATTTCGGTCTCTTTGCGTATCCGGTGCTCATGGCCGCCGACATCCTCCTCTACGACACCAACCTCGTGCCGGTGGGGAAGGACCAGAAACAGCACCTCGAGATGACGCGCGACATCGCGATCAAGTTCAACCAGACCTACGGCGAGACATTCGTCGTGCCGGAGGAGGAGATTCGCGACGAAGTCGCCGTGGTGCCCGGTCTCGACGGCCAAAAGATGTCCAAGAGCTACGGCAACACGGTGGAAATCTTCGGCGACGAGAAGGCGCTCCGCAAAAAGATCATGGGCATCGTCATGGACTCGCGCACGCCTGCGGAGCCGAAGCCTGATGCGGACAAGAATCTCGCGATCCAGCTGCTCAAGCTCGTTGCCCCGGCGGACGTCGCGGCCGACTACGAGAATCGCCTTCGCGCCGGCGGTCTCGGCTACGGTGATCTGAAGAAGGGGCTCTTCGAGCACTACTGGAACTACTTCGCCCCTTACCGCGCCAAGCGCGCCGAGCTCGCGGCCAATCTCGACTACGTTGAGTCCGTGCTCCGCGATGGCGCTGAGCGCGCTCGCGCCACGGCGAGCGTTGTGCTCAAGCGCGCGCGCAAGGCCTGCGGTCTCGAGTAAGCGAACGCAGTTTCCGGATAACGCGCAGCTTCCCGGCTGCGCGGTTTAAACCACCACCGGATTGGGCAGTTCCAATGCTGCCACGGCGCGCATGATGCGCTCGCTGGCGATCTGGTAGCGCTCCTTGCCAGCGGCTGCGTCGTCGAATTCGGACGGCTGTAGTGCCGGACCGAATACCACGCTCACCGGCGTGCCAAAGCGCGGGATCTTCACGCCTTTCCCATACGCCTCGAACGAGCCGAAAATGCGCGCGGGAATCACCGGCACCTGCGCCTTGCACGCGAGCAGGCCTACGCCGGCCTTGGCGCTCTGCAGTGTGCCGTCGGGCGAGCGGGTGCCCTCGGGAAAGAGGATGAGCGCTTTGCCTTCCTTCAGCGCTTTGAGCACGCGCTTGATCGCGCTCACGTCCTGTCCGCCGTCGCGATCGACGGGAATCGTTCCCACCGTGTCGAGCCACCAGGAAGCGACGCCCGGTTTCCAAAGGGTTTTCCGCGCGAAGAACGCGATCTGTCTCGGAACGCGGCAGCCGATGAACGGCGGGTCCATGAAACTCGCGTGGTTGGCCGCGATCAGAAAGGCGCTGTCGCGGGGCAGGTGCTCCTGGCCGTGATACTCGCCATGGAAAAACGCATCGGCGAAGACCGTGATGACGTAATGGCAAAAGCCATACACGGGCTCCATCGCGACCTGCGGAAACGCGCGGTTCATGCGGCCTGAAGCTTGGCGGAAATTTCTCCGGCGATCTGCTCCACCACCTGTTCGAGCGTCAGATAGGTGCTGTCGATCAACGTCGCGCCTTGCAGGCTCTCGCGCAGTCGCTGGCTGTCGAGCGTGTCGCGCTTGGCGACCTGATCCTGCAAGCCCTGCTGTTCGCGACGACGGGCGCGCTCGGCCGGATCGGCGAAGAGAAAGTAGCGCAGATCTGCGTCGGGAAAAATTTTCGAACCGATGTCGCGGCCTTCCATCACCAGGCCGCCGAAACCGTGCGTCCGCGCGGTCTCGGCTTGGCTGCGTTGGTAGTCGAGCAACGCCGCGCGCAACGCCGGGATCGCGGCAAACGTGGCGACATTCGCGGTCGTTTCCGCGCTGCGGATCTCCGTTTCCGGCACCTCGCGTCCGCCAATCTGCATGACGGCGCGGCGTCCGCGCACGGTGGTGGCGAGGCTGACGCCGGCGAGAGCGTTTTGCACCGCAGCCGGATCGGTGGGCGAGATGCCGAGGCGCAACAGCTCCGCCGTGACGGCGCGGTAGTAGGAGCCGGTGTCAGAGTGCAGGAAATTGAACCGCTCGCTGAGCGCACGCGAGGTGGACGATTTTCCGGAGGCGGCGCCGCCATCGATGGCGACAATGATGAAGGTCGAGGACGGCATCTAGGCGGCCAACGATTTTTGGCGCAGCGACTCCAGCAACTCAAAAAAGTGCGGGAAAGTTTTCGCGCAGCAGGCGGGGTTGGAAATGGTGAGCCACGGACGGCCGTCGCCGCGCAGATCGTGCGAGCCGAGCACGCCGAAACTCATCGCGAAGCGGTGGTCACCATACGTCTCGATTGTCTGGTCGACGCGCAGCGGACGCGGGTGAATCTCGAGAGCGTCCTCGGTCTCGATCACGTGCTGACCGAGTCGCGACAGTTCGCGCGCCATGCCGGCCACGCGATCGGTTTCCTGCTTCCGCGTGTGCGCGATGCCGCTGATACGCGTCGGGCCGTCGAGTAGCGGCGCGAGCGCAGCGAGCGTGAGAAACGTATCCGAAAACCCGCTGAAATCACGTGTCACGCCGCGCAGGGCTTTCTCGCCGGAAAACTCCGCCGTCACGCCCGCGTCGCTCGTTTGCACGGTGAGACCGACTTCTCCGAGCACGGCGGAAAACTGCGTGTCGCCCTGCAGTCCGCCGCCCGGTCCGCGCAAACCGCGGAGCAGCAGCGAGCCGCGGGTGACGAGCGGGAGCGCGAGGTAGTAGCTCGCCGCCGTCGCGTCGGGCTCGATCGCATACGAGTCGCCGCCGAGGCCGTAGCGCGTGTCGTTTTGCACCGCGAGTTCGTCGTCGCTCAGGCGCACGACGGGCTTCTGGCCGAAGTGCTCCATGAGCCGCGTCGTCATCTGGACGAACGGCCAGCGCACGCCGCCGACGAGTTTCACCTGCACGGGCGTGGCGGCGAGCGGCGCGACCATGAGCAGCGCAGAAAGCAGTTGGCTGCTCTCGCGCGCGTCGATGCTCACCGTGCCGCCGCGCAAACCGCGCGCGTGAATCTCGAGCGGGAAAAATCCTTCCTCGCCGGTGCAGCGGATGTCTGCGCCGAGCGCGCGCAGCGCTTCGATGAGGCCCTTCATCGGACGTTTCCGCATCTGCGGAATGCCGTCGATGCGATACACACCCGATGGAGCCGCCGCGCAGAGCGCCGTGAGGAAACGCGCGGCCGTGCCGGCGAGGCCGACGAAGAGATCCGCCTGGCCCCCCGAGAAACCGCGCACCTGATTCGAAACGCGCAACGTCAGCGCGGCTTCGTCGGCCTCCACGGAAAACCCGAGCGCGCGCAACGCTTCGACCATCAGGTGGGTGTCTTCGCTGAAAAGCGCGCCGGTCAGCGTGACCGGTTGCGGACACAACGCCGCCAGCATGAGCGCGCGGTTCGTGAGACTTTTCGAGCCGGGCAACGTCACTTCGCCGCGGGCGGGGCGGGGGAAAGGCTGGATCGGCAATAGGTCGGGCAAGGGCATGAAAGGCGCAGAGCGTCAGCGATCGGCGGCGCGGCTTCCAGTCCGCATTTTCAGGCGGACGGAGCGCGGGCGGGACTCACACGCGAAACTCGCTGCGGTAGGCGCGGCCGCGTTCGAGCCGGGCGGTGAGATCGAGGTAGTCGCGATTGGCGAGCGCGATTTGGAACGCGTGCAACTCCTCCTGATACTCGCGCAGCGCGCGCAGGATTTCGTCGCGGTTCTGCTCGATGATCGTGCGCCAGAGCTGCGGATCGCTGCCCGCGATGCGCGTGGTGTCGCGCAGGCCGCCGCCGGCGAAGTTACGCCACTGCGGATTTTTCTTGGCGAGAAACGCGCACAAACTCGATGCGATCATCTGCGGGAGGTGGCTGATGTGCGCGACGATTTCATCGTGCTGATCGGGCGAAATCGTGACGGGTTCGCCGCCAAGTTCGCGCCAGAACTTTGCCACGGTTGCGGCGGCGTTCTCGTTCGTGTCAGCGAGAGGCGTTACGAAACACGTGCGTCCGTCGAACAACGTTTCCGTCGAGTGCTGCCAGCCGGTTTTCTCGGAGCCGGCCATTGGATGCGAACCGACGAAATGCGCGCGGCTGCCGAGTGCGGCGTGGCCGAGGCGTGAGATCTCGCCTTTCACGCTGCCGACGTCGGTGACGATGGCGCCGTCGGCGAGCGTCGGAGCGATTTCGCGCGCGAGCGGCACGATGTGATCGACGGGCGAGGCGATGACGACGAATTGCGCGCCAGCGACCGCGGTCGACGGCGAGTCCGCGACTGCCTGACACCAGGGTTGTGAGGCGAGCTCCAGCCGCACTTCGGGGCGGCGCGCCCAGATCACGATCCGTTTGGCCACGCGGCGGGCATGGGCAGCGCGCGCGACGGAAGCACCGAGCAGACCGGGGGCGAGGATCGTGAGCGTTTCGAGCATCGCTTTTGCAAAGGGCAAACCGCCCGGCGTGTCGAGTCTGGCGGAGCCGCTGACTCGGGAACGCGTTGCGTTTCTCCCGGCCGCCGTTTGCCTCGCGTTCGCATGTTGCGCGCAACCGAAGACGCGCTGACCGGGGAGTCCGACCGGCGGCTGCTGATCTGGCGCTGGATCGTCGCTCCCGCTGCGATCGTGGCGGCAGCCGTGCTTTGCTACGTGTGGTTCACGCGCGAACCGCCTGCGCCAAATGCCGAGCGTGGTGCGGTGACGCGGATCGCGCTCACCACCGAACAGCGACGCATTTCTGACGATGTGGGCGAAGCCGAACGCGAATACCAACGCCTCACCGAGGCGGGCGCGACCTCGGCCGAAATGACTCCTCTGCTCGAGCGAGCCATCCGCCAGCAGCGCGATCTGTTGCAACTCAACCCGCTCGCCGGCGTGGAGCACAATGTGCGCCTCGAACGCCTGCTCGCAGCGCGCGATTCCGTGCGAGCGCGCGAACTCAATCTCCAGATCGCCACGCTCCACGAAGACGCCGAACGCGAGCAGCGTGCCGGCCGCGTTGAGCTCGCACTTGAACACTACCGGGCGGCGCTCGCGTTGCAGCGTGAGGTCGATCAAAGCGACGCCGAACCACGCTGGAAAAACTTCGTGCGCGAACTCGCGCTCGAGCAGGCGATCGAGACCTTCGAAGCAAAGCCGCTGCATGAAGCGATGTCGGCGCATCTCGCGAGCGCGGCTGCGGCTGTGCAGGCTGAGCGTTGGACCGACGCGCTCGGCGATTTTTCCCGCGCGCGCGAGCTGCAGGCACAGTTGAACGAGCAGTATCCGCGCACGCGATACGCGGATCTCACGGCGGTCGACCGGATCGAGGGCGAGATCGCTTCGCTCCAGGCGGCGGGCGTGGCCGAGGACGTCGTGCGTCACGAACAAAGCGGCGACGCCGCGGCGAAAAAGGGGCGCAACGACGAGGCAGCGGAGCATTACCGCGCGGCGGGCATTGCGCAGCGGAAGCTGAACCACGAGTTTGCGCGCAGCCGTTTCGTATCCACGGCGAAGATCGACCAACTCGAGATCAAACGTCAGACCGTGCTCGCAGCCGAGCCGATCGCGGCGGTGGCGACGCTAGATCGCACGATCGCGAGCCTGCTTTTGAAGCGTCAGGCGTTTGCCGCCGAAAAGCGCATCGCCGACGCACTCGAACTCATCGCGCTCGTCGAACGCGAGTTTCCAAAAGGGCAGACGCTCGATCCGGCGCTGAAGTTGAAACTCTCCTACCTCGGAGCGCGCGGCTCCGAACTGCGCGTGTTGCAGGATACGATTTACGAGCGGCTCGCGCCGATTCCGGGCGAGGAGCCCGTGCTGATGTTCAAGACCGAGGTTTCCCAGGAAATCTACCAACGCGTGATGAGCACGAATCCGAGCCGCCACGCCGGACGCGATCTGCCGGTCGATTCGGTGAACTGGCTCGAGGCACAGGAGTTTTGCCGCCGGCTCTCCTGGGTGCTCGGCACGCGCGTGCGACTGCCGCGCTGGGATGAACTCCAACGCGCGCTCGGCGACGGCGAACCCTCGCCCTGGAACGCGGTGGTGGCAAAAGGCGCGACGCGCGGTCTCGCGGCAGCGCAGCCCAACGACGTCGGTTTTGCCGACCTGTTGGGGAACGTGGCCGAGTGGATCGAAGACGCGAGCGAGGCAGCGCGAGCACAGATCGTCGGCGGCAGTTATCTCGATCCGGAGCCGAGCCTGACACGCACCGACGCCGCGAAAAACGAGCGCGCGCGCCACGTGGGTTTCCGCATCGTTGTCGAACTGGCGATGCAGTGACGAGTCGTGCTCGCACGCGGACCGGTTGGGGCCGAGTGCGCTCCGACTCAAGCCAAGGTCCGAACACGGTCGAGCCACAGTCCGGACATGGTCGAACGAAGGTGCAGACACGCTCGCGTGAAGGTGCGGACCGGGTCGAGCCACGGTGCGGATGCAGTCGAGCTGAGGTGCGGACATGGTCGAAGGCATGTGCGCACACGGTCGCACTCTGGTCCGGACAACCTTGAGCCGAGGAGCGAACACGGTCGGCCTCAGGTGCGGACAGGGTCGAACCACAGTGCGTCCCGGATCGGGACAAGGTGCGCACCTGGTCGGAACGTCGGCCGCATCACGGCGCGACCCGGCCCGCAGCCCAAAATACAAAGTCAACTAATGGATGACTTTGTGGCTGGCGTGGTGGAGGTCGCGGAGGCGGTGTATCCGCGGCGTGGTTACACGGGGCCGCCGCCGAGTTTGACGATGCGCTTGAAGGCGTCGGCGGTGAGCGGGATCACGGAAAGACGGCTCTGGCGGAGCAGGGCGATGTCGGCCAGTGTGGGCTCGGCTTTGATCGCGGCGAGCGTGACGGGTTTTTTGAGCGCTTTGTCGGCGGCGATCTCGACGGCGAACCAGCCTGACTCGTCGGCGGTGGTGTCGGGGAAGGCGGTTTTGGAAACGGTGGCGAGGCCGAGCACGGCCTTGGTGGTGACGCTCTCGTAGAAGAGCACGTGGTCGCCGCGCCGCATGGCCTGGAGGTTGAGTTTGGCCTGGTGATTACGCACGCCGGTCCAGTCGGTGCGGCGATCGCGCACGAGGTCGGTCCACGCGTAGGCGGAGGGTTCGGATTTAACGAGCCAGTATTGGGTTGTCATGCCGGGGGCGGTTTGGTGGCTTCGCATCGAAATGGAGCCGCACGACCCCGCAACGGAAAATGCCGCGAAACATCGGCGTATCCTGTTGATCGCCGTGGCGGTGGGCGTGGGTTTGCCGCTCGTGTTGTTCGCGATTCGGCATTTGGGTCTATTCTGATGAACAGGACGCTGCTCCCGATCCGACTGGTGTTTGTGACCCTCTGCGCCGCGGCCGGCTGGCTGGTGTGCTACACGGTGCAGGAGTGGGACGACCATCGCGGGCTCGCGGTGACGATCGGCACGTTGATCGGCGTGCTGGTGGTGCTGGTGGATATTTTGCTGAAGGGGTTTTCGCTGCGCGGGCTGTCGGCGCTCACGTTCGGTTTGGCGGTGGGGTCGGTGATTTCCTACCTGATCGGGACCTCGCCGCTCTTCGGCATCGGCGATCCGGAGACGCTGTTTTTGATGAGGCTCGCGCTGTTTCTGGTGAGCACGTATCTGTGCACCGTCATCGCGCTGCGCGGGAAGGATGAGTTTAACTTGGTGATCCCGTATGTGCGGTTCGTGCCGCACGAGGTGGATGTGCCGCTGGTCGTGGTGGACACCAATGTGCTGATCGACGGGCGCATCTCGCGCGTGTGCGCGGCGGGATTCTTGAACGCGGCGCTGGTGATCCCGCGTTTCGTGTTGAACGAGCTGCAGGCGGTGGCGGACTCGAACGATCCGCTGAAGCAGGCGAGGGGACGCCGCGGCTTGGAGGTGCTCAACGAGCTTCGGCGCATCCCGCATCTGGATTTGCGCACGCCCGAAAGCGAAGTGACGAAGCCGCAGGACGTGGACGCGAAGCTGGTGTTTTTGGCGCAATCGATGCGCGCGAAGCTGCTGACGACGGACTATAATCTCGCGAAGCTCGCGGAGTTTCACGGCGTGCCGTGGCTGAATTTGAACGCGTTGGGCAAAGCGTTGCGTCCCGAGCTGACGGTGGGCGAAATGCTCGAGGTGGACCTCGTGAAGCAGGGCAAGGACGAGGGGCAGGCGGTGGGTTTCCTCGACGACGGCTCGATGGTCGTGGTGGGAAATGCACGCAGCCTGGTCGGCAAGCGCGTGAGCGTGGAGGTCGTGAGCGTGCTGCCAACAGCCGGTGGGAAAATGGTTTTTGGCCGTTTGGTGTCTCAGATCGAGTAGAAGCAGAGGAATTTGTGACGAGTTAGGCGCGCAGGCGAAAAATGGTATTTACTCGGCTGCGCTGATTCCCCAAAACCTCCCCTCCCTCGTGGGGCAGTAGCTCAGTTGATAGAGCGCGTCGTTCGCAACGACGAGGTCGTCGGTTTGATCCCGATCTGCTCCACCATTTTTTTCGTCCGGAAGGAAGGACTCGGCTCGAGGTGTCTCGCCGGCTTCCGCGGAAAGATCGACATCGATGACGGCGGGGCGACGTGTGCCCGCGTGGACGAGGGACGAAAGCGATCCACCGCGAGCGTGGCCCGGGGGGACGGTGTGAAACGTCTCGGGCCCATACCTGGCTTGACAAAGCAAACCGGTCGGGCTGCGTTTCGACCGTGAAGACTAAAAATAGTCCGACCGGTCTAAAAATGTCGTTTATCGAGCAAGCTCGGCGGCGCCAGTTGATTGAGGCGCTGATCGAGGGGGTGGCTGAGGAGGGCTATGCAGGCGCGTCGCTGGCGAAGGTCGCGGAGCGCGCGGCGATCAGCAAAAGCGTCGTCGTCTACCATTTTGGGACGAAGGACGAACTCGTGGAGGCGGCGGTGGAGCAGATTTTCGGCGAGATGCGGGCGTTTATCGAGCCGCGCCTGGATGCAGAGCAGACGGCTCGCGGGCAATTGCGCGCCTACATCGGATCCGAGTTCACGTTTCTCGAACATAACCGCGCGAAGCTGCTGGCGGTGTCGTATATCCTGATGAATCACCGCGACCAGCGCGGCGTGTTGTATCTGCAGGAACGCTCGGAGTCGGCGTATCTGAAGTCGGTGATCGCGATCCTGAAAAAGGGCCAGGCCGACGGTGAGTTTCGGTCGTTCGCGCTCGTGCCGATGGCGACGACGCTCATGCACGCGATCAACGGCGCGTTGGCGCAGTGGGTGGCAAATCCGAAGCTGTCGCTCGCCGAGTATGCGGACGAGCTGATCACGATCTTCGATCTCGCCACCCGGAAATCCTCCACGCGGGCGACGGGCAAGGCGGCCGAGTAACAGCCACGCCTCCGGAGTCACTTTCCACACAAGGCTGCGAACCCCGCCACGCTCATGAAACTCCGCCGTCTTTTCTCTGCTTTCACCGTTGCCGCCCTCATGTCTTCCGCATCCGCCCACGCCGCTGCTACGTCCGAGCCTTCGCCCTTTGGCATCGGCTGGGGATATCTTTATGGACAACTCGGCGTGAAGCCGCGCCCGTATGTCGGTGACGTGCGCGAACTGGGTGGAGGCTTCAGTCGCGTGATCTTGTTCTGGGACCAGATCGAACCCGAGAAGGGGCGTTTCAACTGGTCGGACTTGGATCTGTATGTCGGCGAGCTGCGGCACGCTGACGAGGGATTCGTGACGCTTTACTCCGCCTCGAAATGGGCCACGCGCGTGTCGGCGATCATGATGCCCGCGACGCCGGCGAAGGATCCGGACGACTACTACCGCTTTGTTTATGAGACGGTCAGTCGCTACCGCGGTCGCGTGCGCTACTGGGGCAACGACGCCGAACCGACGAATCCGGCGTTTTGGGGCGGCACGGTGGAGGAGTTCGTGGCGCAGCTCCGGATCTTTTATCGCGCCGTGAAGGACGCCGATCCCGACGCACTCGTCGTGCTGGGCGGATGCGACGGAATCTTCATGCCACCGGGTCTGAAGATGCCCAACGGCGAACCGGTTCCGCCGATCCCGCATCAGGAAGTCTCGCTGGCGTTTTTCGATCACGTGCTGCGAGAGGCGGGCGACGCTTTCGATATTTTCGATCTGCGTCTTTACATGGCGCCGGAAACGATTGGCGCGCGCGTGGCCTACATCCGCGAGCGGATGCGGGCCAATGGCTACGAGAAACCGATCATCGGCGGCGAGTATGGCGGGCCGAATTTTTACGAGATGCCCGACAACCTGCAGTATCTGTCCATTGTGCAGCAGTGGGCGGTGAAGCCCGACGAGAGCGGCACTGCGCAGGTCGATCTCGCGCTCGGTCGCGCCGTCGCCGAGCTCTACGAGAAGATGCCCGAGCTCTCGCCGCAGACGCAGATGTTCATGTGGGGCTGCCCGCCCGAGTTGGAGGAAAAGCTCCGCCGGATCCAGTCGCGCACGATCGTCATGCAAAACCTCTTCGCGCTCGAAGCCGGACTGAAGCGCTCGCTGCTGTGGTGTTATTCGCCAGCGACGAACGAGCGCGACGACATCATGGGGCTCATGTTCGGCAAATTCAGTCTCATGGTAAACGAGGGCGACACGTGGAAACCCACGCTCACCGCGCATGCGTTTAAGCGCATGACGGAGTTCCTCGGCGGTGTGCAGTCGGTGAAGCGCTTGCCGATACCCGAGCGTCCGGCGATTTATCTCTTCGAGGTCGATCGCGGCGCACGCGGCCCCGCCTTCGTGGTGTGGGAACAGCGGGACCGTTTTAGCGGCGAAGATCAGCCGCCCGTCGAGTTCGGCTGGACGACGACGTGGAAATCGGCCGGGGCGGTTGACGCGCTGGGAGAAAATCACGCGGTGGGGCTCTCCGACGGGCGCATCACTTTGCAGGTGGGAGCGACGCCAACCTATGTCGTTCAGGGCGAATGACGCCGCTGCCCGATTTCGCACCGAGCGCTCCTCAGCCGGGCTGAGCGGGACGGCCTGCGAATGGCAACGACACCAACTCATCGGAGAACACCGCTGAACCGTTGGAGGGGGTTGGGGTCTGGCTGCTCTGTGCGCCCGCGTGCTTTCTTCCCCTCGCACCTGCGTTGGTCCTCCGCGTGAGCTGCGGCTGCGCATCCCCATGCCCCTAGACGAAATCACGCCGCCCTGCGAGGGCTGCACAAGCGAGATGGTGCCAAGCGATCTGGCAGCCATCGTGACAACCGAGGAACTGGAACGCCGTCCCAAGCGGCTTCGCGATGTCGTCGCGGAAGCCGATGCGATGTCGTCGCTCGCATCGACGATGTCGCAAGAGCCGGAGGGATTGTTCCAGCGTTTGGCGGACCTCGCTCTGGTGCTCTGTCGCGCCCATTCGGCAGGCGTGAGTCTTCTCGAGACAAACGCCGGCGGCGTGAAAGAGTTCAGATGGCGCGCCACCGCGGGTAAGTTTGCGCCGCTGGTCGGGCAGACGCTGCCGCGCCACTTCAGTCCCTGCGGAGTGGTGCTGGATCGTGACGCGTTGCAACTGATGACCAAGCCGGTGCGGTATTTCACCTACGTCGCGGCGCTCAATCCGCCCGTCGAGGAAGTGTTGCTCGTGCCGTTTCACGATGGCGGCACGCCGGTGGGCACGCTCTGGGTGGTGTCGCACGATGAAGCGCGGAAATTCGATGGCGAGGATGCGCGGCTCGCCACGCGGTTGTCGGTCTTTGCCTCGGCGGCGTGGCAGGCAATCGTGCAGCGGCGTCTTTTGGGCGACAGCGCCAAGGCGCTCCAAGCCCGCGAACGGGAGCACGTCCGCGCGGAAGCCGAGTTGGCCGAGGCGCGAAAACGCTCCGAGTCCGCGATGATCGCGGGGGAGGTCGGCGTTTATCGTTGGGATGTCGTGGCCAACCGGCTCACGGGGGACCGAAACTTCCTCAAACTTTTCGGCATCACGTCCGAAGAGAGCGAAGCCGCTCCGCTCGAACAGTATATGGTAGCCATCCATCCGGAGGACCGCGCCTCGGTGATGGAGCGCGTCCGGGACTCCGTCGAAACCGGTGCGGACTACGAGGCGGACTACCGCGTGCTCACGCCGGCGGGATTGCGCTGGGTGACTGCCCGCGGGCGAATGCAGAAGGACGATGACGGCCGGGTCGTGGGGTTCCATGGCGTCGTGCTCGACATCACCACGCGCAAGCTCGTGGAAGAGGAACGCCAGACGATCGCGGAACGACTGCGGCGATTGACCGCGATCCACGAAACCGTGCTCTCGGCGATGAACGATTTCGCCTACGTTTTCGATCTCGGCGGGCGTTTCGCCTACGCGAATCGGCCGCTGCTCGAGCTTTACGGGAGAAGTCTGGATCAGGTGGTCGGCAAGACCTTCTACGAACTCGATTATCCCACGTGGCTCGCCGATCGGCACACCCACGAGATCGCGCACGTGGTGGCAACGAAACAGCCGGTGCGCGGCGAGACGGCGTTCACCGGCGCAAACGGCGTCTCGGCGATCTACGATTACATTTTCACTCCCGTCTTTGGCGCCGACGGCGAAGTCGAGCTGGTGGCCGGCACCACGCGCGACGTGACGGACCGCCGGCGCGCACAGGATCGCGATCGCTTGCTGGTCGCGCTCGACGATGCGACACGCCCGCTGACCGAAGCGGCGGAGATCACGGAAATGTCGGCGCGCTTCCTCGGAGAACACCTCAGTGCCGATCGTTGCGCTTATGCCGACGTCGAGGAGGACGGAAATACGTTCAACCTCACGGGCGATTACAACCGCGGCGTGCCCAGCATCGTGGGTCGCTATCGTTTCGATCAGTTCGGCGCGGAGTGTCTCCGGTTGATGCGAGCGGGGCAGCCTTACGTGGTGACCGACGTGGAAACGGATCCGCGCACCGAGAACGTGAGAGACGCCTACCGCCGCATTCAGATCCGTTCGGTGATTTGTGTGCCGATGCTGAAGGCCGGCCATTTCGTTGCCGCGATGGCGGTGCACCAAATCGCTCCGCGCGAATGGCTGCCGATCGAGGTGGAACTTGTGCAACGCGTCGCCAGCCGTTGCTGGGAGTCGATCGAACGCACGCGCGTCATGCGAGTGCTGGCGAAAAGCGAACAGCAGTTGCGGCTCGCGGTGGAGACGGGCCGTCTCGGCATCTGGGAGCTGCAATTGCCCGCGCAGACTCTGGTGTGTTCCCCGCAATGCAAAGTGAATTACGGCCGGGCGGCGGACATGTCGTTTGGCTACGAGGAGTTCGTCTCCGCCGTGCATCCGGACGATCTCGACCGCGTGCTGGGCGCCGTGGCGCGCTGCCTCGAAGATCGCTCCGTGTATGATATGGAGTATCGCGTGTGCTGGCCCGATGGATCGGTGCATTGGGTGCTGGCGCGCGGTCAGGCATCCTATTCTGCGGAAGGGCGGCCCGTGCGCATGATCGGTGTGAGTCTCGACATCACCTCTCGAAAAGAAGCCGAGCGCGAACAGGTGCGGCTCCGCGAGGAAGCCGATCGCGCGTCGCGCGCGAAAGACGAGTTTCTGGCAACGCTCTCGCACGAGTTGCGCACGCCGCTCAACCCCGTGCTGCTGGTCGCGAGCGACGCGGCCCGCGATCCGGCGATCCCGGATCACGCGCGAGCGACCTTTGAGATGATCCGGAAAAACGTCGAACTGGAGGCGCGCCTTATCGACGACTTGCTCGACCTGACCGGTATCGCACGGGGGAAGATCATGATTCGTCGTCGCGACGAGAATCTTCACGCGATCTTGCGCGATGCTCTCGCGATGGTGCGCTCCGATTTCGAGCAGAGAAAAATCACCCTCGAGGTGCAGCTCGATGCGGCCTGCGATCAGGTGTTGGCCGACGCGGCCCGCCTTGTGCAGGTGTTTCTGAACCTCCTGAAAAACGCGGAGAAGTTCACACCGGCAGACGGGCGCGTGACCCTGCGCACGAGCGAAAACGACGATCGTATCGTCGTGCGTCTTTCCGACTCGGGCATCGGCATGACCGAAGCCGAGATCACCCGCGCATTCGGCGCTTTCGAGCAAGGCGATCATGCGGCGAACCTCGGCTCGCGGCGCTTCGGCGGTTTGGGACTTGGCCTCGCGATCTCGCGGCGACTGGTGGAAATGCACGGCGGCCGGATCTCGGCACTCAGTCCAGGACGGGAACAGGGCTCGACGTTTATCGTCGAGTTGCCGCTGCGCACCGCCACGCCCGCCGTGCCCCTCGCGCCTCCGGTGCCGGCGACGACATCGCGCGTGCGTGTTTCCGGTGAGCCGAAGCGCATCCTGCTGGTCGAGGATCACGAACCGACTCGCAAGACGCTCGAGCAACTCCTGCGTCGGCGAAACTTCTCCGTCGTGTCCGCGGCTTCGGTGCACGAGGCCAATTTGCGCGCCGCGGAGTCGTCGTTCGATCTGCTCGTCTCCGATCTCGGCCTGCCCGACGGAGACGGGGCGGAGCTGATGGCTTCGATGCGCGACCGATTCGGCTTGGTGGGAATCGCGCTGACCGGCTACGGCATGGAGCAGGACGTAGCGCGCTGCCGCGCCGCTGGATTTTTGGCGCATTTGACCAAGCCGATTCGCGTCGAATCACTGGAGTCTGCGCTGGCGGAGGTCACGGGCGCGCCGGTGAGTCGGCGGTGATTTTCGCGTCACCTCGCGAGGTGACGATCAGGTGAAATCAGTGGGCGTTGGGTTTGGCCCCCAATTTGCTTTTTTTCGTTTCGAAACTGCCTACGCTCGGCCCGGTCAACTCGACACCTGATCTGTCATGAAGAAAACTACCAAACCTGCTAAAACGCTCACCCCGGCGAAGAAACCCGCGAAGACCGTCCGTAAGAAGACGGCTGCCGCTGCTCCTGCCGCTGAAAAGGTGGCGCCGGTGGCAGTGGTGACCAAGATCGTCGCGAATTTCGACGTCGGCTTCGGCAACGCGCTCTATGTCCGCGGCGATGGCCCGGGCCTGAGCTGGGAAAAAGGCATTCCGATGGAATGCGTGGACGACACGACCTGGGCGATCACGCTCCAGGGCGCGGTCGGTCCCATTCCGTTCAAATTCCTCATCAACGACGAAAAATGGAGCGCCGGCGAAGACTTCGTCGTGGCTCCTGGTGGCAGCGTCACGCTGACGCCGTCCTTCTGAGTCGTTGAATCTCTCCGCCGTGTCTGTCGTCCCTCTTAGGAGACGGCAGCACGGTCCGGATTGATGGCGAGCATGCGCTCGCGGATCGTCGCGACGGCACCGTCGCGATCCGCCAACGTCGCGTTCGGCACCAGCTGGCACTGGATGCGCACCTTGGAAAAGGGTCTGGGCAGATAAAACCGGTCCCAGCTTTTGAGCTGCCACGCCGAGTCGAAATCGCCGCCCAGCAAGAGCAGTGGCGCGCCCGTGCGACGCGGCACGATCACCGCGCCGGCCTTGAAATCGTAGCAAGGTCCGCGCGGTCCGTCCGGCGTGATCCCGATATCGTTGCCCGCTCTCTGCTGCTCGATGAGCGCCGACGCCGCTTCGCGTCCGAGGCGGCTGCTCGAGCCGCGCACTGCACGCATGCCGCCGACCATCTCGAAAAACGCGGCGAGCAGCGCGCCGTCCTTGCTCGCGCTGATCAGCGCATACAACTCCCGCCCGCCGCGATACCGGCGGTAAACTTCGGAGACGAGAAACAGCCGATTGTGCCAGACGACGAACGCCACCGGCTCGTCGTTCTTGCGCACGTTGCGTTCGTCCTCGGGTGAAATCTCGAAGCGCAGCGTGCGTCCCCACCACCGGACGAGCAGAGCGAGCGGCCAAAGTAGCGCGCGGCGCCAACCGGCGACGGCGTGCACCGTGGGCGGAGGAGGGGAGGAGGCGTTGGCGACGGTGGGGTTCAGTTTCGGGTCGGGGATCGTTTCAGGTCCGCCGAGTTTGCGGGCAAAATCTCCGCCGCGCCAAGCGAAGAGTCGTGGCGGGTGATTGACGTGCCGCGCGCGATCCGCCACCACACGCGCCGTGTCGTTGCCGCTTCCTTCCTGTCCCCACTTGCCCGAGCCGCGGACGGATTTGGATTGGCGAACGCTGAACGTCTTTCGCGACGGCGAACGTGGTGGCGCGTTTTATCTGGCCTGCCTCGAGTATGGCCATGCTCTCTGGAAACGCCGACTCGTGGGCCGCGCGATCCTCTGCCTCGACCGCGCGTTTGCCGCGGAGCTCAGCGGCGCCGAGCCGGAACTCCGTGCGTTTCCGCTCCCATATGCGGCCATGGCGTGGTTCCTGAAACATGCGCCGCGTGAAACCTTCGTCGGCAATCCGCGCGTGCATTTTCAGCACTACGCCGACCGGATGAACGAGCCGCGACGCGCGCTCCGCACCGCGCGTGCCTGGGCCTGCTGGGCGCTCGCGCGCGTGATTCGACCCGAGCTGCCCGGAGATCCGCGCCACGCCGTTGTGGAGCCGACCTTCGAGCAGATCGAAAGCGCACTCGCGGAGCACGGTTTGCCCGGCGAAGCGGCGCTGTGGCGACAGGTCTTGGACGCACATCGCAGCGCCGAGTGACGACGGTCGCGTATCCGCCACGTGTGCGGTGCGAGCGAACGCAAAATCCTTGTTGGTTGCTCCTTGGCGGCTAAGCTCCGGGCAACCCCTTACCCCTATGAAGACGTTGAACCTCCAACGGCTGCTCGTGGCTGCGACGTTGCTCTTCTTCTGTGCCGGCGAAGCGGCAGCGAAACGCGAGAGCTGGAAAGATACCCAAGGTGGACAATTCAAGGGCGAGGCCGTCGAAGTCCTCGGACCTTTTGCCCTGTTTAGGACCTCGCTCACGACGGGCCGCCGGCTGCCCTTCCGCTTTCTGCGCCCGGAAGATTGTGTGCGTTTTCACCACGGGCTCGCCGACGTGCCTGCGGCGGTGACCGACTGGGCCAACACGAAGAGCCCCGTGCCGCAGGATTTCCTCGGCCGCGTGATGCGCCTGCAGGACGACAAACTCGTGCCCGTCGATCTCAAGGGCCGTCCCGAGCCGAAGGTCTACGTGATCGCTTTCGTCAACAACGCGGAAGGGAAATCCTGGGAGATGCTCGGCACCGTGAACGCGAAATACCACGAGCTCGTTGCGGCGTATCCCGGACAGATCGAGGCGTTGATGTTTGGCATCGGTCATGGACGGCCGGAACACACCAACATGGCCGCGACGATGAAGGTGCCTTATCTCGTCACCGATCTTTACGAGCAAAAGAACTTCCTCCGTGTCGTCCGCTTTGCTCCCGCTGACTTCGGTCTGATCGCGCTCTCCCGCAGCGGCGTGCCGCTCGGTGGGGTGGGGGCTCCGCAGAAAGCCGAAGACATCGAGAAATTCTTCACCGAACTCTCCGCCCTGCTCGCATTGATCCAGGACCAGAATCCCGCCGGCTGGCAGGACCGCGTGCACTATTGGGCCGCCGTGCAGCCTGCGATCCACGCGCAGGGCGAAGCGCCCGCGATTCTCGTGGGCAACCCGCTCGCGGCCGACGCGCTCCGTCAGCGCGGCGTCTCGCGCGTGGCAGCGGAGATTTCGCTCAGCGAGAAAGGCGAGGTGCGCAACGTCGCTTTGAAGCCCGACGGCATTCCCGAGGCGCTCCAGCAGCCGATCGCGGATGTGCTCACGCGCGTGTCCGTCTTCGTCCCCGCGGTGAAAAACGGCCGCTTCGTCGAGAGCACCTATTCGTATCTTCTCGAAACAGGGCTGTGAGTTTTCTCCGCCGCGCCTAAATCGGCACTTCCCCGGCGAAAATGGCGCGGTGGGCGAGACTCGAACTCGCGACCGACGGTTTAGAAAACCGTTGCTCTATCCGGCTGAGCTACCACCGCGTAATAGCGTGGTAGCACGCGTAAGTTGACGGCAAAAAATCGACAAGGGGAAAACCTCTTGACTCATGTCCGTGCGATTCTACGTTCCCGCCTCCTTTCCCCTCACGGGGTGGTAGCTCAGCTGGTTAGAGCGTCTGCCTGTCACGCAGAAGGTCGCGGGTTCGAGTCCCGTCCATCCCGCCATTTTATGGCCCAGTAATCCTCCCGATTACTGGCTTTTTTGTGGCCATCCGGCCTGTGCCTGACTGTTGGGTCGCACTGCACTAGAAAACTGGCGCTTCAGGTGCAGTTCGGCTTCTTTTCCGCCCCATGGTTAAAATCACTGGCGAATATCAGGGCGAACTTCACTGCAACGCGCTGCACGTTTCTTCGGGCAACCAGCTCGTGACCGATGCGCCCAAGGACAATCAGGGCCGCGGCGAGGCGTTTTCGCCCACCGATCTCGTCGCCACCGCGTTTGCGACCTGCATCGTGACCACGATGGCGATCGTCGCCCGCCGCAACGGCTTCGAACTCCCACCGGTGAAATTCGAGGTGACGAAGGAAATGTCCGCCGACGCTCCGCGTCGTATCGCGCGCCTCGCCACTCAACTCTGGATGCCGATTCCCGAATCGCACCCGCAGGCGGCGGCGCTCGCGGCGATCGCCAGCAACTGCCCCGTGCACCACAGCCTCCATCCGTCGGTGGAGCGTCCGGTGACGATTCACTGGGCCCAAGCCTGACCGCACCTCGTCCCGACCCGGTGCGCACCATGTCCCGAGTCGGTCCGCATTTGGTCCCGACTCGAGCCGCACATAGTCGCGACCCGGTCCGGACATGGTCGCGACTTGGTGCGCAGTGAGTTCCGACGCCGTCCGCACTGTGGCTCGACGTGGTTCCGCGGGCCTATCTTTCGCGTTGCGCGTCGTCGGCGCGGCGCGTCATCTGGTCGGGATATGGCCAAGAAGTCCTCTCACGTCACTTGGGGTGGTCGGTTCTCCGCCGGCCCGGCCGAGTTGATGCTGCAATTCAGCGAATCGGTCTCGTTTGACCGTCGGCTCGCCCCGTTCGACATCGCCGGCAGCAAGGCACACTCGGCCATGCTCGCGCACGTGGGCCTGATCACCAAGGCCGAGCGCGACGCGATCCACGCGGGCCTCGATGCGATCCTCGAGGAAATCCAGCAGGGCAAATTCGAGTGGGACACGAAGCTCGAAGACGTTCACATGAACATCGAGCAGGCGCTCACGAAGCGCGTGCCCGCTGCCGCGAAGCTGCACACCGCCCGCAGCCGGAATGACCAGGTCGCGACGGACATGCGGTTGTTCTTCAAATACGCGTGCGGCGTGTTGCAGCAGAAGATCCGTGGCGCGCAGCGCGCGCTCCTCGAAGTCGCCGATACGAACGCTCAGGTGCTGATCCCCGGTTACACGCATTTGCAGCGCGCGCAGCCGGTGTATCTGGCGCATCATCTTTTCGCGTGGATGGAAATGTTGGAGCGCGATCACGCGCGTTTCGGCGAGGTCGCCACGCACGCCAACTGGTGCCCGCTCGGCGCCGGCGCGATCGCGGGCACGACGCTGCCGATCGATCGCGAGTTCACCGCGACAGTGCTTGGTTTTGTCGACGCGAAGGGCCGTCCGCAGGTCACGCAGAACTCCATGGACACTGTGGCCGATCGCGACCTGTTCATCGAGTTTGCCGCCGCGTGCGCGACGTTTGGCGTGCACATCTCGCGCATCGCCGAGGACCTGATTTTGTGGAGCAGCGCGGAGTTCAAGTTCGTCGATCTGCCCGACGCGTTCTGCACCGGTTCGTCACTGATGCCGCAGAAGAAAAATCCGGATTCGTGCGAACTCCTCCGCGGCAAATCCGCGCGTCTGCAGGGCAATCTCCACACGCTCCTCACGCTCGCGAAGGGCCTGCCGCTCACCTACAATCGCGACCTGCAGGAAGACAAACCGCCGGTCTTCGACAGCTTCGATCAAACCGCGATCTGCGCCGACGTGCTCGCGGGCACGCTGGGCGGCATGCGTTTCAATCCTGCCCGCTGCGCCGAGGCGGTGGCCGATCCGCTGCTGCTGGCGACGGACCTCGCCGATTATCTCGTGCTCAAGGGCGTGCCGTTCCGCGATGCGCACCACGCCGTGGGTGCGGTTGTGCGTCTCGCTGAAAAGACGAATGTCGAGATCAACAAACTTCCGACCGAGGAAGTCGCGAAGATCAACCCGGCCTTCGGCTCCGACTGGGTCGAGGTCTTCGATCTCGGTCGTGCGCTCGCCAAACGCGCCGGCACCGGCATGCCCGGCCCCGCGCAAGTGAAGAAACAATTCGCCCGCTGGAAAAAAATCCTCGAGTGAGCGGAGGTTTAATCACGGAAACACGGAAGCACGGAATGGAACTGGTGGCTGAACAACAGACCGATCGGGTGCTGAACGCGGCCGTCGCTGTTCACCGTGAACTCGGACCGGGTTTCTTGGAGTCGATCTACGAAGAAGCGCTGCGTCACGAACTCACTAAGCGCGGCCATCGCGTGGAGCGGCAGAAGAACATCCCTGTTCGCTACGACGGCGTTACTGTTGGAGAGCATCGGCTCGATCTGCTCGTCGATTCCGAAATCGTGGTGGAGTTGAAAGCCTGCAAGGGCATCGAAGACATCCATCTTGCTACGGCCCGCTCGTATCTGAAAGCCACGGGTTGCCGTGTTGCGCTGGTGTTGAATTTTGCCGAACCGAAGCTCGGTATTCGCAGAGTCGTGCTCTGAGTCCTTTCCGTGCTTCCGTGTTTCCGTGATTAGTCTTCTTCGTTCCCATGGCCAAGGTTCGTATTCTTCCTGACCGCGTCGCGAATCAGATCGCGGCGGGTGAGGTCATCGAGCGGCCGGCGGCGGTGGTGAAGGAACTCGTGGAAAACGCGCTCGATGCGGGGGCCACGCGCATCGAGGTGGAGTTTCGCCACGGCGGGCGCTCGCTGATGCGCATCGAGGACAATGGTCACGGCATGTCGCGCGACGATGCGCTGCTGGCCCTCGAGCGACACGCGACGAGCAAGATCAGTGAGGCGGCCGATCTCGACCATCTCGCGAGCTACGGTTTTCGCGGCGAGGCGCTGCCGTCGATCGCGAGCGTATCCCATTTTCAACTACAGACGCGCGAGCAGGGCAGCGATATCGGCACCGAGATCGTGATCAACGGCGGCAAGATGGTGCACGTGCGCGAGTGCGGGCGCCCCGTCGGCACACGCATCGAGGTTTCGCACCTGTTCAACTCGGTGCCGGCGCGGCGCAAGTTTCTGAAAACCGACGCGACCGAGGCGGCGCACATCATCCAGTGCGTGCGGCTCTACGCGCTGGCTTGTCCGCGCACGGCGTTCACGCTGATCGAAGAGGGCAGGGTGGTGTTTCGCTCGCCCGAGTGCTCGACGCTCGAGGAACGGATTCGCGAGATCTTCGGACGCCAGACCGCGGACGCGCTCGTGCCGATCGAGTCGGTGGAATCAGGGCTGCGTTTGAGCGGATTGATCGGACGTCCCGGCGTGGGGCGCGGCACGCGACACGAGATGATCGTGTTCGTAAACGCGCGGCCGGTGGACAGCCGCACGCTCAACTACGCGTTGATCGAGAGCTATCACGAATCGCTGCCGAAAGGGCGCTACCCGCTCGCGTTTGTTTTTTTTGAGTGCGATCCGGCAGCAGTGGACGTCAACGTGCACCCGGCGAAGCGCGAAGTGCGTTTTCGCAGTGAGGCGAGCGTGCGGAGTTTCGTGATTCGCTCGGTGCTGCAGCGACTGCGCGAGCTCGGCGAAGCGAGCGCGCCGATCGGAACGCCAGTGGTGCCGATCGCCGCTCCGCCGACGCCGACGACCGAGCCGAGTGCGGCCGCTCCTTCGAATCTGACTCCGATTTCTCCGCTGAATGTGCCCTCGATTTCCGCGGCACTGAGCGGAGTCGATGCACGTGCGAGCGGAGTGACACCGGCGGCATCGCGAGCGGCGATGTCGGTGCCCGTGCGTGCGCAACCGCCAGCGGGGGCGACGCCGGTTTTGCCGTCACACTCGGCGGTGCCAGTTCGACCCGCGATGCCGGCGTGGCGTTTCGTGGGGCTCGCCCATGGGAGCTATGCGTTGTTCGAGACGGCCGCGGGACTCGTGTTGCTCGATCGTCGCGCGGCGCATGAGCGAATTTGGTTCGAGCGTTTGCAGGAACAGTTTCGCGCGGGCGATGTGCCGGCGCAGCGACTCCTGCTGCCGATCCCCCTCGAGCTGGATCCGGTCGCATCGGCGTTGCTGCTCGAGCGGCTGCCGTTCTTGAACCGCCACGGCTTCGAGGTGACGGAGTTTGGTCGCAATTTCTTCCGCATCGAAGGTGTGCCGGGCTGGATGGAGCCGGGTGACGCCGAGGCGTTTGTGCGCGATCTTCTCGGTATGTTTCGGGACGGACAGTGGCCCGACTCGAGCCTCGATGTGGCGCGGGAGATGTTGGCGCGGGTCGCGGCCACGAAGGCCGTGCGTCTGCCCGAGGGCGCGAGCGAGGCGGACCTCCGTGCTCTGGTGTCGCAGCTGTTTGCCACGCGTTCGCCGCTGACCAGTCCGGCGGGGCGTCCGACTTACATCGAGCTGAACCACAGCGAGCTTGCGCGACGCTTCCAAAAATAGGCGTGCGTTTGTCCACCCCGTGGCACGAAACTTGGTTTCTTTTCCGCCATGGCGACTGCTTCCAAAAAGTCCTCCGTCAAAAAGCCTGCCGCCGCCTCTACCGAGGTGCATCCCGCTTCCCCGGCCGAAAGTCTCGCCGCACTGCGCAATCCAATCACCGCCTCCGATCAGCCGGTCGATGCCCTGCGCGCGCTGATTCAGCGCCATCTCGTTTCGACGCTCGCGCGTCACGCCGGCTCGGCGACGCCGCGTGATTGGTGGATCGCCACGGCGCTTGCGGTGCGCGACCAGATCCACGAGCGCATGATCGCCACGCAGGCGGTGCACAACGCGCAAAACGTCCGCCGCCTCTACTATTTCTCGATGGAGTATCTCATGGGCCGCTTGTTCGAGAGCAACCTGCTCGCGACCGGCCTGCTCGACACCGCGCGTGAAGCGCTCAAGTCGCTCGGCGTGGACTTCGATGCGGTGCGCGAGTCCGAGCTCGACATGGGTCTCGGCAACGGCGGTCTCGGACGCCTCGCTGCGTGCTTCCTCGATTCGCTCGCGACGCTCGATTACCCGGCGCTCGGTTACGGCATTTATTACGAGTTCGGCCTCTTCAAGCAGGAGTTCGTCAACGGTCACCAGGTCGAGCATCCCGACCGCTGGGGCATGTTTGGCGATCCCTGGGAAGTCGTCCGCGCCGACTACACGCAGGAGGTGCACCTCTACGGTCGCGTGGAAAACGTATTCGACGATCGCGGCAACTCCCGCCCGCAGTGGGTCGGCACCAAGACGATCATCGGCGAAGCGCACGACATTCCGGTGGCGGGTTTCGGCACCAAGAGCGTGAATCTTCTCCGCCTCTGGGCGTCGAAAGCCTCGGAAGACTTCGATTTGGCGGCGTTCAACTCCGGCGGCTACGTCGAGGCCGTGCGCGAAAAGGCGGTCGGCGAGACGATCTCGAAGGTCCTTTACCCGAACGACAAGACCGAGAACGGCAAGGAGCTGCGCCTCGTGCAGCAGTATTTCTTCGTGTCGTGCTCGCTGCGCGACATCCTGCGCCGTCACTTCCGCAATCCCTCGAACTCCTGGGCGAATTTCTCCGACAAGGTCGCGGTGCAGCTCAACGACACGCACCCCGCGATCGCCGTGGCCGAGCTCATGCGCATTCTGCTCGACGAGCACGCGATGCAATGGGACGCCGCGTGGGCGATCACCACGCGCACCTTCGCCTACACCAACCACACGCTGCTGCCCGAAGCGCTGGAGCGCTGGGGCGTGCCGCTCTTCGAGCGCGTGCTGCCGCGCCATCTCCAGATCATTTACGATATCAACGCGCGCCTTCTGAAGTCCGTCGAGGCGATGTGGCCCGGCGACAGCAACAAGCTCCGCGAGTGTTCCCTGATCGAGGAGGGCGGCCACAAGATGGTGCGCATGGCCAATCTCGCCGTCGTTGGTTCGCACACGGTCAACGGTGTCGCCGCGCTGCACACGGAGCTGCTGAAAAAGGATCTCTTCCCGCAATTCGACGCGCTCTATCCGGGAAAATTCCAAAACAAGACCAACGGCATCACGCCGCGCCGCTGGCTCGCGCAGTGCAACCCGCAGCTCTCCGCGCTCATCACGCGCACGCTGAAGGACGATGTCTGGCCCCGCGATCTCGACCGCCTCCGCGGGCTTGAGAAGGTCGCTGACGATCCCGAATTCCAGCGCGAGTTCATGGCGATCAAGCGCGCCAACAAGGTCGCGCTTGCGAATGTCATTCGCACGGAGTGCGGCATCGACGTCTCGCCCGACGCGCTCTTCGACGTGCAGATCAAGCGTCTGCACGAATACAAGCGCCAGCACCTGAACCTGCTGCACATCCTCGCGCTGTATCGCCGGCTCCTGCAGAACCCGTCGCTCGATATCGTGCCGCGCGTGTTCATCTTCGCCGCCAAGGCCGCGCCAGGCTACGACCTCGCGAAAAACATCATCCGCGCGATCAACCTCATTGGAAACAAGATCAATCACGACCCGCGCGTGAACGACCGGCTCAAGATCGCGTTTCTCCCGAACTACCGCGTTTCGCTCGCCGAAAAGATCATTCCGGCCGCCGATCTTTCGGAGCAGATTTCCACCGCCGGCAAGGAAGCCTCGGGCACCGGCAACATGAAGCTGGCGCTCAACGGCGCGCTGACCATCGGCACGCTCGACGGCGCCAATGTCGAAATCAAGGAAGAGGTCGGCGACGACAACATCTTCATCTTCGGCATGACCGTGGAGGAGGTCGAAGCGCTCAAGGCGCGCGGCTACAACCCGTGGGATTACTACCGCGGCGACGACGAGCTTCGCGCGATCGTGGACTGGCTCGGCAGCGATTACTGGACGCCGGGCGAACAGGGCTCGTTCTCCATGCTGCATCACAGCCTGCTCAACGGCGGCGATCCATTCATGGTGCTCGCCGATTTCCGCGCCTACAGCGACGCGCAGGCTCGCGTCGATGCGGCCTACCGCGACACCGCGGGCTGGGCGCGTATGGCGATTCTGAATACCGCTCGCGTGGGCAAGTTCTCCAGCGATCGCACCATTCGCGAATACGCCGAGCAGATCTGGAATCTGCCGTCGGTCACGATCCCGTGATCGCACGCGTGAGGGCGGGGCGGGCCATTTGCGGGCTCGCTTCCGTCCGGTCCGCCGTTAGTCCGTTGGTCTCGGCCGTATGCCCCGCCTGCCTTTGACGCGCTTCGCCGGCGTTTTGCTCATCCTCGTGCTGTCGTTTGTCTCGGCCGCGCACGCGGAGGAGTCGAGCCTGCCTCCGATTGCCGGCGGTTTTCGCGGCATCGCGCGCGCCCTGTTCATCCCCGAGCTGCCCGACATGCAGTGGGACGTGACGATCGACGGCCTCAGTCGTGAAGGTATTCGCGCCACGGTGACGGCCGAGGCGCCCGAGATGCTGTTTCGGGCTTCGGTCCTGTATCGGATAAATGGAGACGTCGATTGGGAGCTTCAGGAGGGGCGCATCGGTCTCGCGCGCTGGCTCGAAATTTTCGCGGAGCGGCCCGAACTGCAGGCGGTGCGTCAGTTTTCGATTACCGGTTCGGTGCATCTCGCGGGCAGCGGCGCGGTGCGCGAGGGAGTCTTGAGCGGTGAGGCCACCGCCGAGTTACGCGACGGCTCCCTGTCGGATCCGGTGTCCGGATTGATCGTGAAAGGCATCGCGGGTTTTTTCCGGCTCACGAGCCTCGATCCGCTGCTCGGCGATGCGCCGCAGATTTTCACATTCAGCGAACTCAGCGTCGCCGGACTCACTGTGACGGACGGTTTCGTGCGCGCCCGCATGTCCGAGGAAAACATCGTCGATGTCACCAGCGTGGGCATGCAGGTGCTCGGCGGCACGATCTCGGTCGACCCGTTTCGGTTTTCGCTGCTCAACCCGGAAATCGAAGCGCAGGCGCGTTTTTCGAAAATGCGGTTGGCCGATGCCGTGCCGCTCATTCCCGATGTGCTGGCGGCGGCCGAAGGGCAGTTGAGCGGGCGCGTGGTGTTGCGCTGGTCCGAAAAGGACGGTCCGAGCGTCGGCGATGCTCGGCTCCGGGTGGAGCGCGATTCGCCTCCGATCATCCGTCTCGCACCGAAATCCGGCCTCCTCACCTCGGCGCTGCCGCCGCGTTTCGAAGTGCTGCCGCGCCGTCGCTTCGGTTCGCTCGCGTGGTTCCTTTCGCTCAACAACCCCGCGCACAGGCAGGCGCGCGACATCGAGCTCGGCGTCACGCGCCTCAATGTCGACTCGCTCCGCCTCCGACTTCACCCCAACGGCGACAACGAGGGTAGGAGCCTCACGCTCACGCTCGAGGCGCATCCGTCGGATCAAAGCCTCGTCGAAAAGGTCACCTTCCAGGTCAACGTGAGAGGCCCGCTGCAGATGGTCATTCAGCAGATCGGGCTCAACAGCACCGCGACCATCAGCGCCCACTAACGATTTGCGTCCGCCGTTTCATACTTCAACGCTTCCTCCCATGCTGCGCGTTTTCCCGCTTCTACTCGCTCTGGTTCTCACGTCCGGCTGTTTGCATATCACGATGGATCCCGTGCAAGTGCATGCGATCGTCGATGTGAACGTGAAGGTCGACAAAGCCCTCGACGACTTCTTCGGCGACCTCGATGAGAAGTCCGCGACCGTCGAGTCCCCTGCCAACGAATGATCCACCCATGAAAACGAATCTCCTCCGCTACCTCTCGCTCCTCTTCGTGTTCGTTCTTGGCACCGCCGCTTTGCCGGTTCGAGCCGAGGATCTCAACGCGGTGAAATCGCGCATGACCAAGCGCATTTCCGAAATCGACGCGCTGAAAGCCAAGGGCGCGATCGGTGAAAACAACCGCGGCTTTCTCGAAGCCCGCGGCGAAGCGGCTGGCGCCGCTGCCGTGATCGCCGCCGAAAACAAGGACCGCCAGACCGTTTACGAAGCGATCGCGAAGAAAGCCGGTTCGACGGCCGAGTCCGTTGGCAAACAACGCGCCCGCCAACTCGCCAGTGCCAGTGCGTCGGGCGTGTGGATCCAGAAAGAAAACGGCACTTGGTATAAGAAGTAAGCGCACCGCGCTTCGCTTCCGTCATTCACTTCAAAGCGGCCCCGCAACGGGACGCTTTTGTTTTTGCAGGAGCGACGTTCAACGCTCGACGGAGCGGAGCGTCTGCCGCGTCGTTTCAGGTTGCCGCCGAAAGACGGACTGCTGACCTCGGTCTTGCCTGTCCGCCCTCCCGCAAGTCTGGAGGCCGAGTCAGATGACTCCTCAAGGAGGACGCCGCCGATGACCTCGGCGGCGTTTTCATTTCATCTCGAGTCGTGCCAAAGGCCGGACCACGTCGGGACTCAATGCGGACCGAGTCGAGCCATGGTGCGCACCGAGTCGGGACAATGTCCGGGCACGGTCGAGCCGGAGTGCGGACACGGTCGAGCCAAGGTGCGGACAAGGTCGCGCCAAGGTGCGGCTTGGGTCGTGCCGCGGTGCGCGCTCAGACGCCGCGCTGGAAGAGTTCGGTGATCACTTCCTCGAGCGGCACGTCTTCGATCGTGATGTCGGCGACGGGGCCGGTGCTCAGGATTTCCTGCGAGACGGCGACGACGTTTTCGCCGGGCACGCGGAGCGTGAACTTGCCATCCTCGGTGCGTGTGGTTTCGCCGAAATTGGACTGCCACGTTTCGGGAAAAGAGGGACGGCCGCCGGCGTCGGTCGCGGTGGGCTCGAAAGTGATGATCTTTTTCTTCGCGCCGCCGGCGTGTTCGAGGCGGCTGAGCGCGCCGTCGTAGATCTTGGTGCCTTTGTGGATCACGATCACGCGTTCGCAGAGTTCCTGAATGTCGGCCATGTAGTGGCTCGTGAGCAGGATCGTCACGCGGTGGCGGCGGTTGTAGTCGCGGAGAAACTGGCGGACGGCTTTTTGCGAAACGACGTCGAGGCCGATCGTGGGTTCGTCGAGGAACAGCACGCGCGGGCGGTGGAGGAGCGCGGCGATGAGCTCCATCTTCATGCGTTCGCCGAGCGAAAGCTCGCGGACCATGACGTTGAGCTTTTTGCGCACGTCGAGGAGATCGACGAGTTCGTCGAGCGTGGCCTGAAACTGGTCGGCCGGCAGCGCGTAGATCGCGCGGAGGAGATTGAAGGATTCGATCGCGGGGAGATCCCACCAGAGCTGGTTTTTCTGTCCGAGCACGAGCGCGAAGATGCGGCGATAGGCGTTCTCGCGTTTGGAAGGATCGAAGCCGGCCACGCGCGCGGTGCCGCTCGTCGGGTAGATGAGGCCTGAGAGCATCTTGAGCGTCGTGGTCTTGCCGGCGCCGTTGGGGCCGAGGAAGCCGACGAACTCGCCCTCGGCGATGTCGAAGGAGATGTCCTTGGCCGCGGCGGTTTCCTCAAACTCGCGATGGAAAAGTCCGGTGATGCCGCCCCAGAAACCGGGACGCTTTTTGTAGGTGCGAAAAACGCGGGTGAGATTGCGGACTTCGATCATCGGTGAACGGAAAACGCGGGGCGAAGTCGGAGAAGAAACAGGAGAACGTGCACACCGCAAGGATGGCGGTGAACACACTCGAAACGCGAAGACGCAAAGGAGCACGAAGAACCGCGAAGTGCTGGGAAGATGGCGCCCCACGTTTCCGTCGCGCCGATAGAGCGTGCGCTGCCGAATGCGTCGGCGAATTACTCGCGGCGACCGTTGCGCGTCGGGCCGCCTTGGAGCATCGGCCAGCCTTTCGTGGCGGGCCCGGCGCTGAGGGTGAAAGCGTGGAGCTTCGCGTCGGCGCTGCCGAAGTAGAGGCGTTTGCCGGCGATCACGGGCGAAGAGCGAATCTGCAGCGCGGTGGGGAAAGTGCGGGACTTCGTGCCGTCGGGTTTGATCGCGTAAACGCGACCGTCGTAGCAGCCGACGTAAACGTAACCGTTGGCGGCGATGGCGGGCGAGGAGGCGCGCACTTCGTCACCGAGTTTGTAGCGCCACTTCTGTTTTCCGGTGCTGCCGTTAAGCGCGTAGAGGTAGCTGTCGTAGGCGGCGAAGTAGAGTGTGCCGTCGGGCGCGATCGCGATCGAGGAGGTGATGCTCGAGCGGCTGGAGTTTTTCCACTTCCACTTCGTGGTGGCGGAGGAGCCGTTGTCCTTCACGGCGTAAACGGTGCCCTTCAGTGTCGCGATGTAGACAGTGCCGTCGGTGGCGATCGACGGAGACGTGTAGACATCGTCGTCGGTGGAGAGGCGCCACTTGCGTTTGCCGGTGGTCGGGTTGATGGCGTGAAGGTGGCCGTTGGCGCCGACGTAGATCGTGCCGTCCGTGCCGATCGCAGGCGACGAGTAGGTGCCGCTGCCGCCGAGCGTGTAGCGCCATTTTTCGAACGCGACCGAGGAGCTCAGCGCGTAGAGCGTGGTGTCGTCGCGGAAATAAATCGTGTCGTCGGTGCCGATCGCGGGAGTGGAGGAGATCGGGCTGGATGCTTTGTAGCGCCAGCGGCGGGAGCCGGAGCTGCCGCTGAGAGCGTAGAGATAGTTGTCGACGCCGCCGATGTAGATCGTGCCATCCTTGCCGATGGCGGGCGCGGCCATGTCGAAACCGCCCTCGACGCCGTCCTGGTTGGACTTGGGATATTGCCACTTCAGCGAACCGCTGGAATTGACCGCATAGACGTAGCCGTCGAGCGAACCGAAATACACGGTGCCATCGCTGCCGACAGCGGGTGACGAAGTGACCTCGTCAAACGTGGGAAACTCCCAGAGCGAATCGGTGAGCGTGAGGATGAACTCGGCGCCGTCGTTGCCGGTTTGTTTGTAGTCGTCGACTTGGAAATAATACTTTTTGCCCTTCGTGGCTTTGAAGGAAACAAGCGTGTCGGTGTTGCCGCTGTCCTGGTTGTTGTCGTTGGACGCGATCTTTTTGAGCGAGCTGACCTTCGAGCCGGTGTAAACGGCCGCGACGGTGTCGATCTGCGTGGCGAACGCCGCGAGCGAGTAGCGTTTCGTGGATGGCGCGGTCCATTTATACCAGACGGAGTGTCCTGACGATCCGGATACAGCGAGCGGCTCGCCGGACTGGCGCGTGGCGTTGCGCGTGGTGCCCGCAACCCTGATCTGCGAGTTTTTCGAGAGAGCCTTGGCCTTGGAGAACGTGTTGTTGGGGGGCACCGAGCCGATGCGGAGCGCGGTGTAGCCGGTGGAGGAGGAGCGGCTGCCGACGGAGATTTGGTAGGTGGTGCCCTTCTTCACCTTGAGCACGAGCCGGCTCGTTTTCGTCGAGCTGCTGGCGTTGTTGTTCGAACCGATGAGCTTGAGCTTGGAGAGGCTCGAGCCGGTGTAGACGGCAAGGTGCGTGTTGTAGCTGCTGCCTTCGGTGGTGAACTCGACCTGCGTGGTCGCGGGCGCCTTCCACGACCACCAGAGCGTCGCGTTATGCGAGCTGGAGGGTTCGCCGCTCTGGCGCGTCGCGCCTTTGTTGGAAGCGCGCACCCGGATGTTTTCGCCCACGAGCTTGGCGCGGCGGGAGAACGAGTCGTTGAACGGCTTGTTGCTGGTCTGCTTGACCGCGGTGGCGAGATTGAGGCGGCCGCCCGTCTGGACCTTGCCGCTGAAGGCGGAGAGTCGGTCAACGGAGCGCAGGAGCCGGTTGATCGACTGACGGTAGGTGTCCTTGGGATACCTGGCGCGGAGCAGCGCGAGCGCACCGGTGACGTGCGGCGCCGCCATGGAAGTGCCGGAAAGCGTGGCGTAGTCGGAGCTGGAGCCGTTGAACGTGGAAATGATCTCGTCGCCGGGCGCGGCGAGTTCGACCAAGCCCGCCCCGTAGTTCGAAAAACTGGCCAGCCGGTCCTTCCGATCGCTGGCTGCCACCGCCACGATGTTGTCGAGCGGATAGCCGGCGGGGTAGTCGGGGATCAGATCGTTGTTGTTGGCATCGTTGCCCGCGGCGACGACTACGATCACGCCCTTGTCGCGGGCGCGCTTGATGACCTCGTATTCGGCTTTTGAATACGTTTCCGAGCCGTAGCTGGCGTTGATGACCTTGGCTCCATTGTTGATCGCGTAGTTGATGCACGCGATCGAGTCGGAGGTGCTGCCTTCGCCCTCGGCGCCGGACAGGAAACGGAGCGCCATCAGCTTGGTCTTCCAGGCCACCCCGGCGACGCCCCGGCCGTTGTTTCCAACGGCACCGATGATGCCGGCGATGTGCGTGCCGTGGCCGTTCTCCGAATCGTTGGGATTGGTGTCGCTGGTCCGGCCGTCGCCATCGATCGCGGAGATGCCGTAGCGGCCACTCGAGTTTTTCCAGAGGTTTGACTTGAGGTCCTCGTGGTTGAGGTAGACGCCCGAGTCCACGATGGCCACGGTCACTGAGCTCGCGTCGGTGAAGGTGTCCCACGCGGCGATCGCGTCGATGTCGGCACCGCTCGTGCCGCCACTCTGGCCGGTGTTTCGCAGGGCCCACTGATCAGAAAGGTAGGAATCCGAAGGCACGCGGCGGGCCTTCAGGATGCGGTCGGGTTCCACATACTCGTAATGCCCGGACTCGCGCAGGCGCTTCATGGCGAGATCGGCAGAGGCGCCGGCCGGTAGTTTCAGCACGCGCAGATTACCCAGCTCGGAGAAACGGCGCTGCACGCGCATACCCTCGCGAGCTTCGAAATCCTCGAGCACGATCCGCGCGCCGGCACGCGGCTTCGCGATCACGGCATCGTCACGATAGCCCTGCGCACGCTCCTTTTCCGTGAACTTCGAGGTGGGCAGCGCCGCGTGCACCAGTGGCGCGAGGAGGAGAAAAACAAGGAGGCGCGACAGACGGGGCATAGTTGCAGTTTAGCGACGAAAACGAGGGCAACAAGCACGTGGAAGACGCAATTCCGGCCGCTTGCGTAACGCTTCTTTTACGCGGCCCTGACACGCTCTCGGCGCGCTATTTCGTCGTCGCGGCCGGCTCGGCATCGAGCCACTTCGCGAAATCGGCATCGTCCAGGACGTTGACGCCAAATTGGTAGTCCGGCGCAAGCAACCGCGCGTAGTCGGCCTCGAGAAAGCGTCGGCAGTGCAGCAGCACGCGCGTGCGATGTCCGGGCGCGCGCACGAGGCGGCCGAGCGCCTGGTTCACCTTGGTCATGCCCGGGATCTGATAAACACGCCGGATCGCCACCGCGCGACCGAGCGGTGAAAATTCCGCAAGCCGCGCGCGCTGCACGGCGTTGACCTCGGGAAGCGCGGGGCCGACGACCATCGCGTAGCCGATGCGTCCGCCGAGCAGATCGATGCTTTCCGCGAAGCTCGAGCCGAGCACGAGAAACATCGCATCGCTCAGTGCCAGCGCCTCGTCGACCCACGCCGTCTGCGCGGCGAGCTGGTGCAGGCGCGGCTGCAACGCCACACGCAGCGGCGACGCGCGCTCCAGCTCACGTGCGACGTTTTCCGCGTAAGCGTAGCTCGGAAAAAACACCGCCACGCAACGCGACGTGCCGGCCTCCGTCGCTCGCGCCCGCGCCGCTTCGTGCAACGCCGCCACCGTCGCGGCCGTGGTCGGCAGGTGTCGCGCTCGCTGCTGAAACGTCGTGTCCACACGTGCGTCCACGGCCACATCGTAGGCGCCGGCGCGCCACGGCGTATGTGCGACCACGTGCACCGGCGCGGCTTCCTCGAGTCCGCAGGCCTGCGCAAACTCGCCGACCGGCCCAAAGGTCGCGCTCGCGCACACCACGCCGCCGAACTCACGCAGTGTTTCGCCAATTGCGTCGGCTGCGTCGATGCAGGTGAACGAGAGCTGACCTGCGCGCGGGCACCACAGAAGTTTCCGCAGTCGAGAATCGTCGAGCCACCCGACCAGTTGCGGCACGATCCACAGTTGCTCTGCGATGCGCGGACCGAGCGCGGCGTAGTCGAGCGGCACGGTTGCGAGTTCGTCGGCGATCCGCGTCAACGTGTCGGCGACATCCGCCTTGAGCGCCGGATCAAGCGATTCCACGGGAGCGAGCGCGAGCAGGAGCTGAGTCCAGCTTTCCCAGGCGCGCAGCAGCGAACGCGGCGCGCGCACGTGATCGAGTTCCGAGAGCACCGCGCGGGCGTCCTCGGCGAGCACGACGTGCGAATACGCATCGGCCACGCGCGAGGGCAGATTGTGCGCCTCGTCGATCACGAGCAGCGTGCGCGCGGGTGAGAAGCCGGGCTGGTTGTAGAACAACGTGCGGTTCGCGGGCGCGAAGACGTAGTTGTAGTCGCCGACCCACACGTCGTTGAACGCGAGCGCGGTGCGCGTGATTTCGTAGGGGCAGATCGTCGCGTGGCGTCCGGCCTCGCGCAACGTGTCGAGATCGCGCGGGTGCCGCTCGAGCTGATAAAAACGTGCGAGTCCGCTCGTGGGCCACCGCGTCTCGAGCCGATCGAGAAAGCGGCAGCTTTCGCGGACGCAGTGGAAAACATCGTTCACGCAATGCTCGCCCTTGTTGCGCACGTGCCACGCGGCGACCGCGGTGCCGCCTTCGAGATCAGCGCCGGGCGCGGTCATGCGCTCCAGCGTATGCACGACCTGCAGCTGGCCGGTCGATTTGCTCGTGAGATAGAGGGCGCGATCGAAATGCCCCGAGCGCAGTTGCGTGAGCAGAAATTCCAACAGCACGCCTGTCTTGCCGAAGCCTGTGGGCGCTTCGAAAAAGACCAGCGGCGTGCGCTCGAACGCTCCGCGCAACTCTTCTCGCGTTGTTTCCTGTCCGGGCCGAAGCGTCGCGAATGCCGGTCGAAATGCGAGATGCCGCAGTCGCTCGCGCGCGCGGTGGCGCAGGTCGAGAAACTCCGCGACGCGCTCGAGCTGCACCGAGAGAAACGATTCGTCGGCCGACGTGAGCCCGATCGTCTGTGCGAGGCCGGAAGCCGTTTCGACGAACACCAGTTCGGGCCGCACAACCTGCCCGGCGGCGTGGCCCGAAAGACCCGCGATCTGTGCGCTGGTGTCCACGCGCAGCAGAGCCGCGTAGACGGCGAGCTGCGCGAAATACGAGGGATACGATTGGCGCAGCTCCGTTTCGTCGGCGGGTAGCGGGCGCGTGACGGTTTTGATTTCGCGCAGCACGAGCTCGCCCGCGCGCGGCACGAGTTGATCGATTCGACCGGTGAGCAAAATCGTCCAGCCGCGGTGCCACAGCTTGCCCGAGATCGGCACTTCGAAAGTCGCTTGCGGTTCCTCGCCGGCGGTGCGTTGACGCATTTCGTTGTGCCAGTGCGTGCCGAGCTGCGCGCGCCAGATCCCGCCGCCCCCGCTGCCGCTGTCGCGCGGCCCCGTGGAAAAGTCCGCGAACTCGCCCACGCTCAAGCTGGCCGTGCGTTGGTCGAGATCGAAGTCCATGGAGAGTGAACCACGAAGGTTACTGCGCGCGAAAAGCCAAGCCCGCGCTCGTCGCGCGACGCTTACCGCTTGAGCCGTTCAAAGATAAATCCTCGCCGGGCGTGGCGGACGCCACGCACAGGCGGCCTAGTCGAACACGATTTCCGTGTGACCGCGCAGATATTCTTCGAGGCGGGAGGTGAGTCGCTCGACGACCTCCGCCGGCGCGTCCTGCGCTGCGAGCGGTTGATTCAGGAGCTTGGCGAGATTGGCGCGATCCTCCGCGGGCAGGGTCGGGAACCATTGTTGCGACACCGGGTGACCCTCGTCGCGGGCGAAAAGATACACGCTCTTCAAGCGCACGATGTCCGGCCGCGTGCTTTGCGCGAACGCTTGAAACGCCTGCCGCAACAGCGTGGCGACGGAGGTGCGACTTTCCTCGGGCACGGGATTGCGCGCGACGAGATTGGCGATCGCCGAGGCGTGCAGCAGCGCGGAGTAGTTGCGGCCGATCGTGTGGTGACGCGTGAGGATGCGCGCTTCCTTGAGAAACCACGTCTGACCCTGATTGGAACTCTCCACCGTCAACGCGACCTCATCGAAGAGATCGAGCGGTGCGATCGTGCCCGCCGATTTCTTCGCTTGCCGCTGCAGCACGCGCAGCGGGCCGTGCTCGACGGAGAACACCGCGAGCGGCTGAAACGCCTCCATAGGCGGCCGCTTGGCGAGCACGAACGCGTCGAACGAAAGCGATTGGCCGGGCATGTCTCGACAATGACGCAGCGACGCCGCGCAGGCAGGCGCGTTCGTTTATCGCGCGGTGGAAATCTCCGCGACGCTCGTCGGCGTCCATTCCGGAGCGACCGCGCCACCGGAGATGATCATCTTCATGCCTTCGCCGACCGACATATCGAGCTCCACGACTTTTTCCTTTGGAAACAGCACGAGAAAACCGCTCGTCGGATTCGGCGTCGTGGGGATGAAAACCGTCCACGTTTCCGTGCCCGTGCGTTGCTGCGCCTCGGCCTGCTCCTTTGTCGTGAGAAAACCGATCACCCACGAACCGGTGGTCGGAAACGGCACCAGCACGACCTTGCTGAAGAGGTTGCGATTCTTCGGGCCAAACGTGTCCACGATCTGCTTCACCGTGCTGTAAACCTGGCCTACGCCCGGGATGCTCAGGATCGCGCGCTCGCCGATCTCCCAGAAATATTTTCCGAACACGTAGCGCGACAGATAGCCGAGCAGTGTGACCGAGAGGATCACGAAAAACGTGCCCACCAACTCCCACACGAACGGAAGTCGCTGCAGCGCGTCGGGCAGCAGTCGGATGAAGAGCGGACTGATCGAGCCGCCGACGACCTCGATGATTTTTCCGAACGCCCAGATCGTCACCACCAACGGAGCGAGCAGGAGCAACCCCGAAAAAAAAGCGGTGCGAAAGGAGCCGAGCGAAGACTTGGACGTGGACATGGCGGCGAGTGAGTTAGCGACGCGTGGCAAACGACGCACGGAAAAAACTGTCCGCGAGCGCGGCCGCCATGGCGCACTTGGACCGAATCGCGCCAAAGTGCGTCCACGGTCGAGCCCAGGTGCGGACCGGGTCGAGCCAAGGTGCGTCCACGGTCGAGCCAAGGTGCGGACCGAGTCGGGACTTGGTGTGGACTGCGTCGAGCCGTGGTGCGGCGTGCGTCGGGACCTAGATCTGCCAGTCGTGGCTCGTCTTGAGGTCGGCCCAGGAGGGATTCTCGATGAGAGTTTCCTTTTTCCGGCGTGAACGGGTGACGAGGTTTTCGCCCTTGTTGTAAACGACGGAGTCGGGCGGCACGGATTTGATGAGCCACACGTTGGAGCCGATGATCGAGTTTTCGCCGATCGTGGTGTCGCCGCCGAGGATCGTGGCGTGCGCGTAGATCGTCACATGCGGGCCGATGTCGGGGTGACGTTTCACGCCTTTGATCGGAGCGCCCGTGTCGTCGGTCTCGAAGGATTTCGCGCCGAGGGTGACGCCTTGGTAGAGTTTCACGTGATCGCCGATCGTGGCGGTCTCGCCGACGACGACGCCGGTGCAGTGATCGATGAAGAAATGTGCGCCGAGTCGGGCACCGGGGTGAAGATCGCAGCCGGTGCGTTCGTGCGCGTATTCCGTGATCATGCGCGGAAGCAGCGGCACTTTCAGCAGGTAAAGTTCGTGCGCGAAGCGCTGGAGCGAGATCACGAGCACGCACGGATAGGCGAGGATGATCTCCTCGATGCTGCGCGCGGCCGGGTCACCGCGGTAGGCGGCGGCGACGTCGGTCTGAAGGATTTCACGGAGCGCCGGCAGGCGGCTGAGCAGGATGTTGGTGACCTCGCGGGCGTGTCCGACGGGATCGGCGTGTTTCGAGAAACGGAGGCATTTCTCGATCTCGACCGTCAGGCGTTTCTGAATCTGGCCGAGCAGGCGGGAGACGAGCTCACCGGCGGCGCCCTTGGTGAGTCGGGTTTCGTCGAAGAACCCCGGGAACAGCAGGTGCATGCAGTCGACACAGAGCTGGTTGACCGAGGACTGCGCGGGGAGATTAACGCCGTCGAGGTGGTTGATTCCGCCGTGTTGTTGATACGACAGGAGGAGGGCCTGCTTGATGTCGTCGAGACTCATGCGGCCAAAAGCAAAGGGGCAGAGCGGCCCCTGAGGCGAGCGCGAAGCGTGGCAGCGCGGGACGAGCCTCAGATGTAATACATCTCTTCGGGGCTGCGCGTGATAAGCTGGTCGAGCGTGTAGCTCTTGGCCGCTTCGATGAAATTTTCCCGCAGCTCCTGCCAGACTTCGGTCATGCGTCGACAGGAACGGCCGACGGTGTGGCCGCTGAGCGCGAGCACATCGCCCTCGATCGCGACGATGATGTCATAGAGCGAGATGAGATCAGGCGGGCGGGCGAGCGCATAGCCGCCCTGGATGCCGCGACGGCTGGTGATGAGTCCGGCGTTGCGCAACTCGCTGAGAATTTGCGCGAGAAAGTTGGGCGGCACGGCTTCGACGCTCGCGAGGTGCTCGGCCTGCGCGAGTTGCGCCGAGCCATGAAGACGCGCGAGCTCTGCCAGGACTCGGCAGGCGTAGTCGACTCGCGCGGAAATCTTCATGGCTGGACGGCGGTGTCAGATCACGTAGTCGCCGCTTTCGGGTTTCACGAACTCGAGCGGAGCGGCCAGCATGCCGGCAGCGACGGTGGCGTTGGTGCCTTGTTCAATGAGAATGAAGGCACCGGTGAGGCGGTTGGACGCGTAGCCGTCGTAGAAGATCGGCTTCGCGGTGCGGATGCGGATTTCGCCGAGGTCGTTCATCGCGAGTTCGGCGGGCGCGGCCTGCGCCTCGAGCGTCTCGATGTTGAGCCGGTGTTCGATCTCCGTGACGACCGCCTGCACGGTGTTGGTCGTGTGCTTGAGGAAATACTTTTTGCCGCGTTGAAGTGCACGCGGGTGCATCCAGCAGACCTTCGCGGTGAGCTCGGTGCCCGCGCCAGGAAGCTGGTCGAGGCCCACGATCATGCTGCCGCGGCTGATATCGATGTCGTCTTCGAGGACGAGCGTGACGGACTGTGGACCGAAGGCTTCCTGGACGGCGCCGTCGTAGGTCCAAATCTGCTTCACGCGGGAAACGATGCCCGCGGGAAGCGCGAGGACCTTTTGGCCGACCTTCACCACGCCGCTCGCGATCTGACCGCTGAAGCCGCGGAAATCGTGGAGGTAGTCGTCCTTCGGATTGTGCGGACGATTCACCCACTGCACCGGCAAGCGGAAGGCGTTCAGGTTGAGATCGCTCGCGATGTGCACCGTCTCGAGATGGCCGAGCAGCGTCGGGCCGGTATACCACGGCGCGTTGGCGGAGCGTTCGACGACATTGTCGCCGTTGAGCGCGCTGATCGGGATGAACTGCACGTCCTTGATGCCGAGACGCGGGAGGAAGCTCTCAAACTCGGTGCGGATTTGCACGTAGCGTTCTTCGCTCCAGCCGACGAGGTCCATCTTGTTGATGGCGACGACGAGGTGCGGGATGCGCAGCAGCGACGCGATCGCGGTGTGGCGGCGGCTCTGCTCGATGACGCCGGCGCGCGCGTCGACGAGAACGATGGACAGGTTCGCGGTGGACGCGCCCGTGACCATGTTGCGCGTGTATTGAACGTGGCCCGGAGTGTCCGCGATGATGAACTTGCGCTTCGGCGTGGCGAAATAGCGATACGCGACGTCGATCGTGATACCCTGCTCACGCTCGGCGCGGAGACCGTCGGTGAGGTTGGCGAGGTTGATCTGTCCGCCGCCGGTGATGTCGGCGGAGCGTTCGAGCGCCTCGATCTGGTCCTCCATGAGGGACTTTGAGTCGTAGAGGAGGCGGCCGATGAGAGTGGATTTACCGTCGTCGACGCTGCCGCAGGTGTTGAAGCGGAGGATGTCGATCGGGTGCGTGCTCAAGGCCGCGCGCGGCGCGGCCGGAGATGGGAGATGGGAGTTGGCAGATGGCGCGGACGTTGAAGAGACGAGGGCGGACATGGAAATTAGGCGCGGCGTTGTTCGGTGGAGCGGATGAGGCCGGTCGTGAGTTTCCCAACGGAGATGAGGAGGCTCTGGAGCCTTTGAATTTCGGTGGGAGCGGCGTAAGCGAGATCGGAAAGGAGATAGGAGAGGGAGCGGACTTCGCCGCAGGAGGCGCGGGCGATATTATAGAACTGGAGTTTCTCGGCGACGTGAGCGCGTTCGAAACCCTCGGCGAGATTGGTCATCACGGACACAGCGGCGCGTTGCAGTTGATCGCGCAGGCCGAAATCACGCGCAGCGGGTTCGCGTCGAAGGATGGTGTAAACCACGCCCACCAACTCGCGAGCGAGCTGCCATGCTTCCAAGTCTTCGAAGGATTTGATTCCATCTGCCATCTTCCATCTCCCAACTCCGCGGGTTAGAAGTAACCCGCCTTCTTGCGGTCTTCCATGGCGGCTTCGGAGGCCTTGTCGTCGGCGCGGGAACCGCGCTCGGTCACACGCGCGGCGGCGATCTCGGCGATGATGTCGTCGAAGTTGCTGGCGGGTGATTCAACGAGGCCCGTGCTGATGATGTCACCGATGGTGCGCACGCGGACGACGAGTTCGCGGACTTCTTCGTTGGGCTTCGGCGGAAGGATGTCGTTGACCGGGAGCCACTGGCCGCCGCGGCGAACGCACTGGCGCTTGTGCGAGAAGTAGATGTTCGGCACCTCGAGGTTTTCGCGGCGGATGTATTCCCACACGTCCATCTCGGTCCAGTTGCTGAGCGGGAACACGCGCATGTTTTCGCCGGGATTCAGGCGCGCGTTGAAGAGATTCCAGATTTCCGGGCGCTGATTTTTCGGATCCCACTGGCCGAAGCTGTCGCGGAAACTGAAGAAGCGCTCCTTCGCGCGGGCCTTTTCCTCGTCGCGACGGGCGCCGCCGATGCAGGCGTCGAAACGAAACTCCTCGATCGCGGCGAGCAGCGTCGGAATCTGGAGCTTGTTGCGCGAGATTTCTCCGGGCGCCGGCGTGGCAATGCCCTGATCAATCGCGTCCTCGACTCTGCGAACGATGAGCTTGGCGCCGAGCTCCCTGGCGCGGCGGTCGCGAAACTCGTTCAACTCGGGGAAATGGTGTCCCGTGTCGACGTTGAGCAGCGGCATCGGGATGTCCGAGGGACGGAACGCTTTCTCGGCGAGACGCAGCAAGCAGATGGAGTCCTTGCCGCCCGAGAAGAGCAGGGCGGGACGTTCGAACTCGCCTGCGACTTCGCGCATGACGTGGATCGCTTCAGACTCGAGATGCTGGAGATGGTCGAGATGGTAGTTGCTCACGGATAAGCGGAGAGCTGAAAACTTGGCGCTGAGTGCTGAGGGTGTTTAGGCAGAGGCGGTGGCGGCGGCGTTCTTGCCCCACGCAGCGTGGAGGCCGCATTCGCGTTTTTCGTCGGCTTTGGCGGGATCGAAGTAATCCCACTCGTTGGGCAGGTTGTGCTTGGCGAGATACGCCTCCATGTCGGCGTCGCTCCAATAGAACACCGGGCTGATCTTGAGCGTGTTGAAGTTCGCGTCGTGCGACACGATATCGAGGCCCGCGCGGTTGGGGTTCTGCACCTTGCGCAGCGCGGTGATCCAGATCGTGGGCGCGAGCTCGCGCATGCCGCGCTGGAAGGGCTCGAGCTTCATCACGGCGCTGAACTTCTTCAGGCCTTCCTCGTCTTCGGTCGACGGGATCGGACCGTGGATCGCGTCGCGGTGCGCGGCGGTGATCTTCGGGAGAAATGCGTGAATGTTGAGGCCGAGCTGTGCGCGCAGTTGCTCCGCGTGTTTGTAGGTGGCCGGGCGGTTGTAGCCGTGGTCCACCCAAAGCACCGGAATGTCGGGCTTCACCTGCGTGACGAGATGGAGCACGACGGCTTCGTAGGGACGGAAGTTGGTCGAAACGATCGCGCGTCCGTTGGGCTGCGTGAGCGCCCAGTGGATGATGTCGAGCGGCGACTTGTCGCGGAGGGAAGCGTTGGCCGCGGCGATTTGTTCAGCGGAAAGGGACATGTCTCGAAGGGAGAATTTCGGGAGTGTGGAGGGCTCGATCGAAAAGGCGCGGAGCGAACTCCGCGCCTCGAGGTCAGGCGGTCGCGGCAGGAACGGCCGCGGCGGCAGCCTTGGCCGCAGCAGCGGCTTCGGCGGCGGCCGCTTGCGCGGCGGCGATCTCGGGCCAGATCACGCGCGCGGCGAAATCGCCGAAGCGCTCGCCGGGCAGGCGGTCATTTTTCCAACGCGTGAGCAGCGGGCGGAGTTCCGCTTCGATCTCGGGATCCTTGACCACTTCCTTGTAGACGCGATTGAGGCGCGTGCCGGAAGCGTTGCCGCCGAGCCAGAGTTGGTAGCGGCCCGGACCTTTGCCGACGAAGGCGATTTCGGCCATGTAGGGACGCGCGCAGCCGTTGGGGCAGCCGGTGGAGCGAATGATGATTTCTTCGCCGCCGAGACCGATTTCGCCACCGAGTTTTTCGATGCGGTCGATCATGCCGGGCAACCAGCGCTCGGACTCCGCGAGACCGAGACCGCAGGTCGGGAGCGACGGGCACGCCATCGAAGCGGCGTGGAGAATCGAAGCCTGGTTGTCCACGCGCACGCCGTGCTGCGCGAGCAGGGCAGTGATGCCGGCGCGATCGGACTCGGGGACGTTGGCCAGAATGATGTTTTGGTTGGCCGAGATGCGGAATTCGATGTGGCCGAACTTTTCCGCGACCTGGCGCAGCGCCGTCTTCATCGTGTGGCCGGGCACATCCTTGATGCGGCCCGTTTCGACGAAGAGCGTGAGGAAGAGTTTGCCGTCCACCGCGCGGTGCCAGCCGTAGAGATCGCCCGTCGTGGTGAACTCGAAACGACGCACGCCCGACAGGACGCCGCCCGTGCGGCGGTTGATTTCGGCGGTGATCCACTCGGTGCCGCGTTCCTCGACGACATACTTGAGGCGCGCGTGGCGGCGGTTGGTGCGATCGCCGAAATCACGGTGGATCGTGAGCACGGCCTTCGAAACCTCGATCAGGTGCTCGCGACGGAAGAAGCCCACGACGTCGGCCAGACGCGGATACGTCTGCTCGTTGCCATGGCTGCGGCCGAGACCGCCGCCGACTGCGAGGTTATAGCCGATGAGCTCGTTGTTCTCGATCACGGCGATGAAGCCGAGGTCGTTCGTGTAGATGTCCATGTCGTTCACCGGCGGAACGACGAAGGACGTCTTGAATTTGCGGGGCAGGTAGGTCTGCCCGTAGAGCGGATCGACGAAGTTCTTGTTCTCCGGATCGTCGAGATTGAGTTGCACGCCATCGACCCAGATCGAGTGGTAAGCCTTCGTGACCGGAGCGAGCGCGAGCGCGACCTTCACCGAATCCTTGTAAACTTCCTCGCGGGCGATGCTCGTGGACGGAGTGGGCGAAGCCGTGACGTTGCGGTTCACGTCGCCGCAAGCGGCGAGCGTGGAGAGCATCGACTCGTTGATGCGTTTGACCAGCGGACCGAGGCCGGACTTCAGCACGCCGTGGAACTGGATGCTCTGGCGCGTGGTAAGGCGGAGGGTGTTGTTGCCGTATTGCGTCGCGAGGTCGTCAAACGTGATCCACTGCGCCGACGTCATCACGCCACCCGGGATGCGGCCGCGGATCATCACCATGTATTTCTTACCCGTCTTACGCAGGTCGCGGTCGTCCTGCTGATAGATGCCGTGGAATTTGATGAACTGCTCGTCGTCCTCCGAGAAGCGGTCGGCATTGGGGTCGTGGAGCGTCGCCGCAATATTCCCGGCCAGAGTCGGGATCTGGGTCTTCAGGATTTCGTTCTTGGTGACGGCGGCAGGAGCGGTGGGTGCTTGAGACATGGAAAAGAGGAGCGGAGAGTTGACTACTTCACTAAAGAAGTAAAAACGAAAATAGCACATGACAAACTTCCCTTCCACTTCGCCGGCCGAAAAGCCCGGTCGCGTCGTTTTGATCGGCGCGGGTCCCGGCGCGGCCGACCTCATCACCGTGCGCGGCGCGCGGGTGCTTCGGGAAGCGGAAGTTGTTCTTTACGATGATCTCGCCAACGCCGAGCTGCTCGATCTCTGCTCTGCCACGTGCGAGAAGATCTACGTGGGCAAGCGCCTCGGTAGTCACAGCGCCACCCAGGAGCACATTTGCAATCTCCTGGTGAATCGGGCGCGTGCGGGCCGCTACGTCGTAAGGCTAAAAGGTGGCGATCCGATGGTTTTCGGCCGCGCGGGTGAGGAGTTGCTCGCCCTCTCCGGTGCCGGCATCCCGTTTGAAATCGTGCCGGGGGTCACGGCCGCGTCGGCCGCGAGCGCGAGCACGGCGATCCCGCTGACGCAACGCGGTGTCACCTCGACGCTCGTGTTCGTGACCGGACATCCCTGCGGCGGCAAAAGCCAGACGCCCGTGGACTGGCGCACGCTCGCCAAACTTCAGGCCACCCTGTGCATCTACATGGGCACGCAACGCTTCGTCGAAATCGCGCGCGAACTCCGCGCCGGTGGACTCGCCGACACGACTTCGGTCGCGATCGTCGCGGGTGCGACGCTCTCTTCGCAGACCGTGCGTGTTGGCACGCTGGCCGACGGTGCCGAATTGCTCGACGGCCTCCAAGGCCGCCCCGCGCTCATCCTCGTGGGCGAAGTCGTTCGCTGGAGCGAACTCGTGCGCGCCGCTGACCAGTTCGCGCTCGCGAGCTGCGAGATCTGAGCGGTGGAACGCTTTCCCAAGCGTCCGCAGTCGCCTCGCATTTTCTGTCCGCGCACATTCGACGGATGCCGATGAACCGACGCGTGCTGCTTTTCGATAACGGCTCGCTTGAGCCCGCGAGCACGCGGCAACTTCGCGCGATCGCCGAGACGCTTTCCGTTCGACTCGCGCTGCCGGTCGACCCGGTGTCGCTCGCGCATTCCGACAAAATCCCGGCCGAGCAACTCGACGGAAAACCGGCCGAACTGTTTTCCGACGCTCTGCGCCGCCTCGAGACTGAAGGCGCTACTGAGATTCTCGCATTGCCGCTTTTCATCGGACCCTCGCTCGCGGTCACGCGCTGGGTGCCGGGGATGGTGGCGGAGTTCGCCGAGCGCGGCCTGGGTCGAGCCAAGGTGCGGATCGGGTCGTGCCTGTATGCGGACCACGACGAGCGCTTGTGCGGCATCGTTCGCGACCATGTGCGCGCCGTGTCGCGCCCGGGTGCGCGTCCGCGTGTAGCCTTGGTCGATCACGGCAGTCCCGCACCCGCGGTGACGGCCGCGCGCGATGCGATCGGCGCGCAATTGCGCGAAGCGCTTGGCGATGACGCGACCGAAGTCGTCGCGTGCAGCATGGAGCGACGCGAGGGCGACGATTACGCATTCAACGAACCGTTGCTCGCGCGTGTGCTCGAGCGCCCGGAGTGGCGCACAGGTCCGCTCGTGATCGCGATGCTTTTCATCGGCCCGGGACGTCACGCCGGCGCCGGCGGCGACGTCGAAAAAATCGTGCGTGCCGCGCGCGGCGACGACGACGTGCAGTTCACCAAACTGCTCGGCCAGCATCCTGCGCTGATCGACATCTTGGTCGATCGCGCCCGCGAACTCACCACCTCCGCCTGAGCTGCGGCACCAGATCACCGGCGCAAAGCGCTGGGAAATCCGCCTTCGCTTCGCCGCAAAACCCCGGCCAAACGCCATTCGTAAGCTGTTGTGGCAACGTGGATTGCAATAGTTTGAACCGTATTACGGTTCAAATGAGGGAGAGCTGTTCGCGGGAACGGAAGAGGGCGCTGATGAATAGAGGCCGTGCTGGTGTGCAGCGGCGTGCGGACGACTGCGGAGGGCGTCAGTCTTTCAGGCCGACGTGCTTCCAGGGATGATTGTCGAGCAGCGTCGGGTGAAAACCGGTCACGCGTTCGCTCACGAGGCGCGGGCGCGTGTAGTAGAAGAGCGGCATGACGGGCAGTTCTTCCACGAGGATCGCGTCCATTTGTTGATAGAGCGCGAAGCGCTCCTCGTCGGTTTTGGCCTGCAACGAACGCGCGAGCAATTCGTCGTAAACGGGGCTACCCCAGCCGGTGTCGTTGTTCAGGTTGTTCGTCTCCCAGAGGTCGAGAAACACATTTGGGTCCGTGTAGTCCGCGATCCAGCCGGCGCGCTGCATCATGAAGTTGCCGGTGTCGACGGCGTCGAGATACACGCGCCACTCCTCGTTGCGGAGGACGACTTCGATGCCGAGATTCTTGCGCCACATCTGCTGAAGCGCCTCGGCGATGAGGCGGTGGTTCTGTTGCGAGTTGTAGAGGAGCTCGATCGTGGGAGCACCTTTGCCGTCCGGATAACCGGCTTCGGCAAGCAGGCGTTTCGCGTCCTCGAGGGTGCCAGTGAGGCGGGCCTGAGGCGTGTAGCCGTTGTTGTTGGGATAGCTCACGGCGTAAGCCGGCTGCTCGCCGGCGCGCGTGACGTTTTTCACGAGACTCTCGCGATCGACCGCGAGCGCGAGGGCCTTGCGCACGCGGACATCGTCGAGCGGGGCGCGACGCGTGTTGAAGCGGTAAAAATAGATGCCGAGATACGGATCGATGCGCAGGACGCTCGGATTGTCGCGGCGGTAGGCGTCGATTTTTCCGACGGGAATTTCCTGCGTGATGTCGAGTTCGCCGGTGCGGAACATGCGCTCCTCGGCGTCGAGGTTGTCGACGGGATAGAACGCGATCTCGTCGAGCTGCACGGTGTCGCGGTCCCAGTAAGTCGGCGAACGCTTCACGACGAGGCGCTGGTTCGGTCTCCATTCTTTCAATACAAACGGACCGTTGCCCACGAGGTTTTCCATGCGCGTCCACGCGGTGCCGCGGCGTTCGAGTCCGCCAAATTTTTCGACGGTGGGGATGTGCACGGGGAACCACGCGTAGTGGTTCATTGCGTTGAGCAGATATGGCGTCGGATGCAGCAGCCGAACCTCGAGCGTGCGATCGTCGATGGCGCGAAAACCAACCTGCGAGAAATCGGTGATGCGTCCTTCGTAGTAGGCCTTCGCGCCGGCGACGTAGTTGTAGAGCATGTAAGCGTAGTCGGCGGCGAGCGCGGGCGTGAGGATGCGCTCATACGAACGAACGAAATCATGCGCGGTGACCGGCTCGCCGTTGGACCAGCGCGCGTCCTCGCGGAGATGAAACGTGTAAACGAGTCCGTCCTCGGAAATGTCCCACGACTTCGCCACGCCCGGCACCGGATGCAGATCGACCGGATCCTCGGATACGAGACCTTCGAAGAGCGTGGTGACGACGTGATGCTCGGGGATGCCTGTGACCGTCTGCGGATCGAGATCCTGCACCTCGAAGCCGTTGCCGTAGCGCAGGACCTTGAGCGGCTTGCCGCCCTCGGAAGCGGCACCGGTTTCGCTCTTCTTCGAGCAGGCGGTGAATGAAAGCGCAGCGGCGAGCGCGAGCGCGGGAAGCGTGAAGCGGCGTAGCAACATGAGAGAAATCATTCGGTGCGGCCGAGCATGGCGTCGCGACGGGCCTTGAACTCGTTGCCCGGTTTCCATTCGGGCCAGCGGTCGGCGTTGGCGATGCGACGGCCAACCTCGAAGAGAAATGTGGTGTCCTGCGCGGCGCCCTCGAACGTCCAGTCGGGTTTCACCTCGTCGGAGACCTTGTGATAGTCGCGCGCGATGTAGTCGGCCACGACGCGCTCGGCGAAATCCGCGGGCTGTCCGATGTAGCGGCGGCCGTGCTTCGGATAGTAGGACGGCACGCCGACGCGGGCGAATTCGAAGTGGTCGCTGCGATAATACGAGCCTCGCTCCGGATGGGCCTCGGGCTCCATGGTGCGGCCCTGCTCGGCGGCGACGGCGATGCCGATGTCGTCGAGGGTGGACGCGCCGAAACCGACCGTGGCCATGTCGCTGGTCGGACCATACTGATTCGCGCCGTCCATGTTGATGTTCGCGAGTGTCTTGTTCAGCGGATACAGCGGGTTCTCCGCGTAGTAACGCGAGCCGAGCAGACCTTTTTCTTCAGCCGTGACGGAGAGGAACAACACGCTGCGCTTCGGGCGCTCGTTCGCCGGCAGTTCGGCAAACCCGCGCGCGATCTCGAGCAACACCGCGACGCCCGCGGCGTTGTCCACGGCGCCGTTGTAGATCTGGTCGCCCTGCAGCTTCGGTTCACGGCCGAGGTGATCCCAGTGCGAGGTGTAGATCACGTATTCGTCGCGTAGCTTCGGATCGGCGCCTTCAGCTTTCGCGAGGACATTGCGCGAGTCGACTTCGCGGAGCGTGTTCTTGATTTCAAACGACGCCTTCGCGCCAAGCGCGACGGGCTGGAAATCGCGAGAGAGCGCGGCGCGCTTGAGCGTGTCGAAATCGTGTCCGGTCGCCGCAAAGAGCCGGCGCGCGGCATCGAGTGTGAGCCAGCCGTCGAGCGCGCAACGGCCCGCGTTTCCGCCGGGCGTTCGGAGCTCGAAGTTTTCGCGGCTGCGGCTGCCGACAACGACGGCAAACGGATACGCGGCCGGTCCGGTTTCGTGCACGATGAGGCAGGCGGCGGCGCCCTTGGCGGCGGCGATTTCGTATTTGTAGGTCCAGCGGCCGTAATAGGTCATCGCGCGCCCGCCGAACATCTTCGAATCGAGCTGGCCGGTGGCGGGATCGATCACCGGCGGATCGTTGATGAGCATGACGACGGTTTTGCCGCGCACATCGACGTCCTTGAAATCGTCCCATCCATACTCGGGCGCGACGACGCCGTAGCCGACGAACACGACATCGCTGTCTTTTGCCGAAAGATGCGGCGTCACGCGACTCGTGGTGCCGACGAAGTCGTTGATGTTGGTCATCGGCAGCGACTGGCCATCGACCGTGAATTCAAGCGACGGCTGCGACGTGATGCCGACGAGCGGCACGTGCTGGATGTAGGTGCCGTCGGGATTTCCCGGCGCGAGGCCGAGGCGTTTGAATTCGTTTTCCAGATACGCGACCGTCTTGTCCTCGCCGGGCGAGCCGGGGCTGCGTCCTTCGAACTCGTCGGACGACAGAATCTTCGTGTGCTCGAGAATACGCGCGGAGGAAAACTCCGGAGCAGCCAGGACGCAGAGCGGCGCGGCGACGACCGACAGAGCGGCCGCGAAAGCGAGGCGGGGGAGACGGGTCATCATGGCGAGGAAAGAGCAGAAAACGTGCGGCGCGAACCGGCTGGTTATTTTTCCAACCACACGTGTTTGTAGGGATGGCGGTCGAGCAGCGTCGGATGCCAGCCCTTCACGTCCGGCCGCAGCAGAAACACGTGCGTGTAGTGATAGATCGGAATCATCGGCACCGCTTCGAGCAGCAGTGCTTCGGCGCGCGCGAAGATGCGGTTGCGCTCCTCGGGCGACGTGGCGCGTTGTGCCTCGAAAAGCAGCGAATCGTAGGACGCGCTCGACCAGCCCGTGTAGTTGTTACCGCTGCCGCTTTGCCAGATGTCGAGGAACGACGTCGGGTCGTTGTAATCGCCCGTCCACACCGAGCGCAGGATCTGGAAATCGCCCGTGCGGCGCGCCTCGAGCACGGCGTTGAGTTCCTGATTCACGAGCTCGACCTGCACACCCAGTTCGCGACGCCACATTTCCTGAATCGCCTCCGCGATCACGCGATGTGTTTCGGACGAGTTGAACAACAGCTCGAACGGCGGGAGTCCTTTGCCCTCGGGATAACCGGCCTCGGCGAGCAGCGCGCGGGCGGCGTCGAAATCCGTCGAAAATCCGCCGCCGAAAACATAGCCCGCGGTGCCCGGCGGCACGAACGAGCGGGCGGGCTGCTGGCCGCCGCGCAGAACCTTTTCGACAATTGCTTCGCGGTCGATCGCGAGACCGAGCGCGCGGCGCACGCGCACATCGCTCAGGAACGGACGGCCGACATTGAGCCGCAGAAAATACGTGCCGAGCAGCGGATCGATGCGCAGCAGCTCAGGCGCGTCGCGGCGATAGCTCTCGATGCGTCCCGGCGGCAGCGCTTCGGTGAGGTGAAGTTGTCCGGCGCGAAACGCGCGCTCTTCGGCGTCGAGACTGTCGAAGGCGCGAAACACGATGCCGTTGAGCCGCACGCTGGCGCGGTCCCAGTAGGTGTCGGATTTCACCGCGACGATTTCCTGGCCGAAGCGCCACTCCTTCAGAGTAAACGGTCCGTTGCCGACGAATTTCCCGGGCCGCGCCCACGCGGTGCCGCGACGTGTGAAGGTGCCGGCCTTCTCGATCGTGGCGCGATGCACGGGAAACCACGCGGTGTGATTGAGCAGCGAGAGAAAATACGGGGTCGGATGCTCGAGCGTGACGCGCAGCGTGCGTGTATCCGGAGCGGTGATACCGACCGCGTCGAAGCCGGCGACGCCTTTGTTGAAGGCCTTGGCGCCCTGGATCACGTGCAACAGGTGGGCGGATTCCGCGCCGAGTTCGGGCGTGAGCACGCGTCGCCAGGAATCGACGAAATCCTGCGCGGTCACGGGATCACCGTTGGACCACTTCGCGTTTTCGCGGAGATAAAACGTGTAGGTGAGTCCGTCCGGCGAGACGTCCCAGCGCTCGGCGACGCCGGGCACCGGATGCAAGTCCACCGGTTCCTCGCTCACGAGTCCTTCGAAGAGCGCGGAGAGCACGTTGTAGTCGGCCGCTTGCGTCGCGAGATGCGGATCGAGGTCGGCGAGATCCACGCCGATGCCGCGATGGAGCACTTGTTCGCGCGTGCCTCGCTCGACGGCTGTTTCGCGCGGTTTGCACGCGGAGAGGGCGAGCAGGGCGAGAAAACTGGCGAAGAAAATCGCAGCCAGCGGAGCGCGGGAGGTCGGGCGGAGAAATGTCATTTCGCGGCGAGGGCGAAAGGACAGACCGCGCGGCCCGATTTGGCAACTAGCTCCGTAAAAGGAGTGCGACGGCGTGCGCGGCGATCGCAATGCCTTTGCCGAGATCGCCCACGCCCTCGTTGGTCGTGGCCTTGAGGCCGATCTCGTCGGGGAAAAGTCCGGTCGATTTCGCGAGGGCGGCCTTCATGTCCGCGAGGCGCGGATAAATCTTCGGACGCTCGGCGATGACGGAGGCGTCGATGTTCAGCAGCGTGTAGCCTTGATTTGCAACCTCGGTGCACACGCGCTGCAGCAGCACCTGCGAGTCGATGTTTTTGAAGGCCGGATCGGTGTTCGGAAAAAAATGTCCGATGTCGGGCAGCGCGGCCGCGCCGAGAATCGCGTCGCAGATCGCGTGCGTGAGGCAGTCGGCGTCGGAGTGGCCGTCGAGTCCGTAGTCGGTGTCGAACTTCACGCCGCCGAGCACGAGCGGGCGGCCGGGGACGATCCGGTGAATGTCGTAACCGTGGCCGATGCGAAAACGGGCCATGCGCGTCAGCGTGGGTTGCGCCAACCGAGATCCGCAGTGATCGAGGGATCGCGCTCGATGAGAAATTCGAGATAGGCGAGGTCGCCCGGCGTGGTGAGCTTCGGATTGGGCGAGGAGTTTTCGAGCAGCGCGATCGGATGGCTCAAGCCTTCGACCGCAGCGGCATCGTCGGTCACGTGTAACGATTTTTCGGATACACGGGAGTAGGCGCGCACGATCAGATCGCGGGCGAAAACCTGAGGCGTTTCCATCGCCCAGAGGCGCGAGCGGTCGAGCGTGCGCAGGCGGGCGTTGTCGCGGTGTTCCTTGATCGTGTCGGTCACGCGGTGTGCGAGCACGACGGCGTCCTCGCGGCGCACGATCTTGTGCAGCGCGACGAGTTGCTCGGGTCGCACGAGCGGACGCGCGCAATCGTGGATAAAGACATACGCGATGTCGTCGGGCAGCGAAGCGAGCGCTCGCATGACCGAGTCCTGACGTTCGCGTCCGCCCTGCACCAGTGCGGAAGGCGTGGGCGCATAGGCTGCGAGCTCCGTCATCTGTCGCTGATCGCGATAGACGACGACGTAGAAATCCGCCACCCCGCTGGCCATGAATGCCGCGGCCGAGTGAGCGAAAACCGGTCGGCCCGCGAGGGGAGCGAGCACTTTGTCAGTGACGGCCCCCTGCATGCGGGAGCCGCTTCCGGCGGCGAGGAGGATGGCGGCGGTGCGGGACATGTGGGGATGAAGCGGGAGGTGATTCGAACCGCTAGGCGGTGCCAAGTTCCGCGAGGATCGCGCGAGCGGCCTCCGCAGGGTCCTTGGCTTTGAGAATGGGTCGGCCCACGACGATAAAACTTGAGCCCGCACGCGCGGCCTCGGCCGGAGACATGACGCGTTTTTGATCGTCGCCGCCGGCTTCGCCGCTCGGGCGAATACCCGGCGTGACGAGCTGGACGTCGGCCGGCAGTTGCGAACGCAGCATCGTGACCTCGAGCGGCGAGCACACGAGACCGCGCAATCCGGCGTCAATCGCGAGACGGCCCAGACGCGACACCTGTGCGTCGGGCGCGACGGAGACACCGGTTTCGTTGAGCGCGGAGGCGTCCATCGACGTGAGCACGGTGACGCCGAGGAGCAGCAGATCGGGTTTCGTTTCCAACTGCGCTTTGCGCGCGGCGGCCATCATTTCGCGTCCACCGCAGGTGTGCAGCGTGAGCATGCCGATCGGCAGCGGCGCGAGCGACTCCACGGCTTTGGCGACCGTGTTGGGGATGTCGTGCAGTTTGAGATCGAGGAAAATGTTGAAACCTTCGTCTGCCACGCTGCGCACGTAATCGGGCCCGTAGGCGGTGAACATTTGCAGGCCGATCTTCACCCAGCGGAGTGAGCCGCGCAATTGGCGGAGAATCGGCGCGGCGGCTTCGCGCGTGGGGACGTCGAGGGCGAGAATCAAATCGCAGGACATGAGCGGGGAGGCCCAGTGAACGACAAACGCTTCCGATGGAAACCCAAAATTCCGGCTGGCGCCGACTCGTGCCATGAACCGGAATGCGTCGAGCCACAGTGCGGACCGGGTCGAGCCAAGGTGCGGCATGAGTCGAGCCAAGGTGCGGACCGGGTCGGGCCACGGTGCGCCTCGAGTCGATGCACGAACCGCTCACGTATTTTTCCCCGGCCAAACTGAACCTGTTCCTCGCGATCACGGGACGGCGGAGCGACGGCTTTCACGATCTCGTGTCGGTCGTGGCGAAGTTGAAGTGGGGCGACACGCTGACGATCGCCCCGGCGGAAACGGATGCGCTCGAATGCGACGATCCGGCGGTGCCCGTCGATGCGTCGAATCTCGTGCTGAAAGCCGCGGCAGTGTTTCGCGAGGCGACGGGCTGGCGCGGCGCGGCGAAGTTTGTTCTGCAAAAACGCATCCCGATGGGCGCGGGGCTCGGTGGCGGCAGCAGCAACGGCGCGATCGCGTTACGCGCATTGAACGATCTCGCGGGGCGTCCGCTCGACGACGCGGCGCTCGTGCCGCTGGCGGCGAAGCTCGGCTCGGATTGCGCGGCGTTTCTGACCGCGGGTCCGGTGGTGATGCGCGGACGCGGCGAGCGGATCGAGGCGTTGCCGGAAGCGAGTGCGGCGCGTTTGAGTGGGAGGCGCGTGCTGGTGTTCAAGCCGTCGTTTGGCATTTCGACGCCCTGGGCTTACCAGCAGATGGCGGCGCGGGCGCCGGACAGTTATTGTCCCGAAGAGGAAGCACAGTTGCGCTTGCAACGGTGGATCGAAAGCGACGCCGCCGCCGAGGCGCTACTTTATAACAACATGGAGTCGGTGGCATTCGAGAAATTCATAGCCCTGCCGACTATGCTCGAAGAGTTGCGCGGGGAGTGCGGTTTGGCTCCGCGCATGAGTGGGAGTGGCAGTGCGTGTTTCGCGTTTTTGCCGGAAGGCGCGGACGCGAGCGCAATCGCGCAGCGTTTGAAGGACGGATGGGGCGGGGAAGCGGTCGTCATCGATTCGCGGTTGGAGTAAATCCGCATTGACCCGCTGCTCTGGCGGAGCGTTATCGTCCGGCGCCACCGGCATCCACCCCGTGTCGGTCGCACTTACTCGAATTGATGGATTCCCGCTCGAAGAACGAAGTCACGGTGCAAGGCATTGCCGCCTCACAGGGCATCGCCTACGGACAGGTCTTCGTTTATATCCAGAGCGACATCACGGTGCCGAGCTACCAAGTGGAGCCGGACAAGCGGATCGAGGAAGTGGCGCGGTTCGAGCAGGCGCTGCTCGTCACCCGTCAGCAGATCGCGAAGATCCAGAGCGAGGTATCCAAAAACTTGGGACCGGAGGAAGCGTTGATCTTCGATGCGCACCTGCTGGTGCTTGAGGATCAGGCGCTGATCGGGGAAACGATCCGCGAGTTTCAAGCCACCGGCCGCAACATCGAAACCTGCTTCAACCAGGTCTCGCAGCGCTACATCAAGGCGTTCTCCGAAATCGCTGACGAGTATCTGCGCGAGCGCGCGAGCGATCTGCGCGACGTGGCGCAGCGTGTCTTGCAGAATTTGCTCGGCCAGGCGGAGAACTCGCTGAGCCGGCTCGCCGACAAGCGCATCGTCGTCGCCAACGATATCACGCCGTCCGACTCCGCGAGTATCGACCGCAGCGCGGCGCTCGCGATCGTGACCGACTCGGGCAGCCGCACGAGCCACGCGGTGATCGTGGCGCGTTCGATGAAGGTTCCTGCGGTGGTCGGCGTGCGCAATCTCACCACCCGCGTGCAGAATGGAGATTGGGCGATCGTCGATGGCTACGACGGCGTCATCATTCTCAATCCGACCGAGAGCACGCTGTTCCGTTACGGGAAGATTCAGGAACGGAAGAAGTCCTTCGAGTCGCGCCTCCTCGAGGCGAACCGCCGTCCTGCCGTCACGCTCGATGGTGTGTCGGTGCCGTTGCTCGCCAACATCGAGAAGATGGACGAGGTGGGGCTGGTGCAGGAATACCGCGCCGAGGGTGTCGGGCTTTACCGCACGGAGTATCTTTTCCTCAACTCGTCGCGCGTGCCGAGCGAGCAGGAGCAGTTTCTCGCCTACAAAGGCGTGGCGGAAGCGCTCGCGCCGAATCCGGTGATCATCCGCTCGCTCGATCTCGGTGGCGACAAGCCGATGGCGGGCAATCCCGATCTCTTCCCGAAAGAGGACAACCCGTTCATGGGATTCCGCGCGATCCGGTTCTGCCTCGAGCACCGGGACATCTTCAAGGACCAGCTCCGCGCGATCCTGATGGCGAGCGCCTACGGCAAGGTGCAGCTCATGTATCCGATGATCAGCGGACATGAGGAACTCGCGCGCGCCAACGCCGTGCTCACCGAGTGCATGCAGGAGCTGAAGGAGCGCGGCCAGCCGTTCGACGAAAACCTCTCCATCGGCGCGATGATCGAGATCCCCAGTGCGGCGATGACGATCGATCTCGTCGCGCGCGATTGCGCCTTCGTCAGCATCGGCACCAACGATCTCATCCAATACCTGCTCGCGATCGATCGCGTGAACGATCGCATCGCGCATCTCTACGAGCCCACGCATCCAGCGGTGATTCGCACGTTGAAGCAGATCGTCGACGGAGCGCATCGGCACAAGATTCCAGTCAGCGTGTGCGGCGAGATGGCGGGCGATCCCGTCTATGCGCCGCTCCTGCTCGGTCTCGGCGTGGACAGTCTCAGCATGGCGCCGTCGTGGGTGCCGGCCGTGAAATACGTGATCCGCGCGATGACGATGGCCGATGCGCGGGCGCTGGCCGAAGAGGCGCTCACGATGAGTTCGCCGCGTGAAATTCAGGCGAAGTGCGACGCGTTTTATCGCGCGCGCGTCGAAATGGAGTGAGTGCGCCGGCTGCCACTCGCCGCTCTGCCGGTGACGCGCCATGGCTGCTCGCGCTGGCGCTGCTGTGGGGCGCCGTGATCTGGCGCTGGTGGCCCGCGTGGAGCGCGAGCACGGAGCAATCGTTTGGCTTTCTGGTGCCGCTGCTGGCCGCGGCCCTGGCGTGGGAACGCCTGCGGGATTGCCCCGCGGAAACGAAACCCGGCGCGTCGGTTCAGCGCGTGGGTGGAGTGCTTTTGAGTGTAGCGCTCGTGATGTTGCCGGCCGCGTTGATCGTGCTGACCGCGAATCCGCTCTGGCCCGCTGCGCAGTGGATTTCGGTGGGGCTCGCGATCGTATCAAGTTTTCTGATACTGGTGCGCTGGCGCGGCGTGGCCGTGGCGTGGCATTTCGCGTTTCCGGTTTTGTTCGTCGCGACGGCGTTGAGCTGGCCGACGATTGTGACCGTGCGGCTCGTCGGCGCGCTCGTGGCGCTGAACGCGAATCTGGCCGCCACGGCGGTTTCGCTCCTGGGGCATCCGGCGGTCGTGCACGGCGCGGTGATCGAGCTGGCGAACGGCGTGGTCGGCGTGGACGAGGCGTGCAGCGGATTGCGCTCGCTGCAAACCGTGTGGATGGCGGGATGGTTTTTCGGCGAGTTGTTCCGTCTGCGTGTGGCCGGTCGTCTGCGGTTGGTCGGCGCGTCGATGCTGGTTGCGCTTGGGGCAAACTGGGTGCGGACGACGGTTCTCACCTGGCTCGCGGCGGTTCACGGACCTGAAGTCAGTGAGCAATGGCACGACCGCGCGGGGGCGCTCGAGTTGGCGGCAACGCTGGTGCTGGTCGCTTTGCTGGCGTGGCGCGCGAGTCGCCGGGTGCAGGCGCCGGCTGCGGTGACGCGGAGCGCGACTTGGAGCGGAGAGGCTTGGCTCGGCGCGGTTTTGGCGATGGCCGCGGCTGTTTCGCTCGTCGCGCCTGAAGCTTGGTATCGCTGGCACGAATACAAGCAGCCCGGAAACCGTGTGCAGTGGGAGCTGCACGGAAACGTGGGCGACTGGCGTGAAATCGCGGTGCCGGAGCGCACGAAGGAAATTCTCAACGCGAGCATCGTGCGCGGACTCGCCCGCGGGGGCGCGTGGGGCGAGCTGGCGTTGCTGGCGAGGTGGGACGACGACGTGGCGCGCGTCGCTGCCGCGGATCTCCACGATCCCACGATCTGCGTGCCGATGGCGGGGGAGGAGTTTTTCGCGTTGCCGGGACCGGTGACGTTGGAAGTCGGCGGCGTGCCGGTGGATTTTTCGATCGGTCGCTTCGGCGAAGGCAGTGAGATGCGTCACCTGTTCTATGTGCATTGGGACGCATGGCTCGGTCGCAGCGCCGAGATCGGCAGCAACAGCATCGGCGATGTCGCGGCGTGGCGACTGGCCCGCGTGAGCGAAGGCCGCCGCCGCGGCGACGCAAGTTATCTGATCTTCGTCACACGCGAAGCCACGCGCGAAGGCGCAGAGGCTTGGTTGCGCGAGTGGGCGCCGCGACTGCTCGCGCCGAAATGAGTTTTTTCTCTTGCTGCACTCCGCCCGCCTGAGCGCAGCTTGCGCCCGCCATGCCGATCTTTTCTGCAGAACAACGTCGTCGCTGGAAGAACCGCTGGGACGAATTGAACGAGTCGCAACGCGATGCATTGCGCATCGCCGGCGGTGCACTGCTTTTGGCGGTGATCGGATCACTCGTCTGGGTGTTTGGGCGCCCGATCTGGCAACGTTGGCAACAGCGGCATGCGCTCGAGCAGGCGTCGAATTTTGCGCTGCACAGTGACTATCGCTCGGCTGCGCTGGCGTTGCGGCGGGCGCTGGCGCTGGTGCCGAACGACGTCTCGGCCTGGCGCGAAGCGTCGCGGATTCTCGCTGAAATCGGATCGCCGGAAATCCTCGGCGCGCAGGAACAGCTGGCGTTGCTCGCGCCGGAGAACGTCGCGTTTCGCTCGGCGCTGATTTCGGAAGCGCTGCGTTTGAACCGTCTCGACGTGGCGCAGACAGCGTGGAGCGACCTTGATCCGCAGGCGCGGCAGGATGTGGCATTTTTCCGCCTCGGCGCATCGCTCGCGGCGGCGTTGGGGCAGGAAGGCGAGTTGGAGCGGCACGTCGAGGCGTGGGTGCGCGCAGCACCCGATGATCCGGAAGCGCGACTCAATCTCGCTTCGTTTCGGCTCTGGAGCACGGAGGAGGGGAAGCAGGCTATCGGTCGCACCGAACTCGAAAAGCTCACCGCCGTGCCGGCCGTGCGCGTGCGCGCCGCGGTGGAGTTATTGAAGGAAGCGGCGCGGCAGCGCGACGGACACCACTCTCGCGAACTGATGCGGCGTCTTGGGGAGCAGTTTTATCCTGGACGTCGCCTCGATTTCGACTCGCCCGGTCTTCCGGGCTGGTCGGCGTTGATCGAAGCGCTGAAAGAAACGGCGGTCGCCCAGGGAGCGAACGATGTCGCGACGATCGTGCGCTGGCTCGGCGACATTGGCCGCGGTCGTGAGGCGCTTGTATGGATCGACTCGCTTTCGTCGGAGCTGTCGAACGACGCGGCGGTCGCCGATGCCGCGGCCCAAATCAGTGCGGAAGTGGGTGACCTTGATCGCCTCGAAGCTCGGCTGCATGCAGGCGCCTGGGGCATCTGGCCGCGCGATGTGGCGACGTTGGCGATCAGTTCCCGTCTGCAGCGTTTGCGCTACAGCGAAGCGAATGCGCGGGCGACGTGGAACGATGCGCTCACGGCTTGCGGAGACTCTTTCGTGGCACTCCGCGCGCTCGTGCGTTTGGCCGGAGCTTGGCAGGACAACGAGAGTCTCGAACGTGCGCTCCAAGTCGTGCTCGAGCGGCATCCGAAGAGTTTTTGGGCCTATCCGGCCTTGCGCGACATCTACGCGAATCGCACGGATCTGCCGAAACTGTGGCAACTGCACGACCAATGGACGCGTCAGTTGCCCGGCGACGACGCCGTGGCTGCGACGTGGATCACGCTCGGCGGTTTGCTGAACCGAATTTCTCCGGACGCAGCGGCTCGAGCCGAGGCGATTTATGACAAGGACCCGACTCAGATGGCCAACGTGATTCCGTTCGCGGCCGTTCGGTGGCGGCAAGGGCGTCCCCAAGACACCGTCGATCTTTTCGCCCAGCTTTCCGACACGGACCGTGACCGTCCTCAAGTCGCTATCTGGATGGGGCTTGCGCTGGCTGATCTGGGCCAGCTCGAGGCCGCGCGGCCGTTGCTGCAGAAAGCATGGCATCGTGACCTTAGCCGTGAGGAGCAGGCGCTTCTACGCGCCGCCGGGGCGAAAGTGGGGCTGACATTCTGACGGGTGACTTTGGCTGGCCGGCCCGGCTACGCAGCACTTCGCATAAGAATTATCATTTCCTCTAAAGCCGTCCGGCACTCAACCGATAGAGCGTTGACAGCCCCAACTGTGGGGCCTTTATTCCCACCAATATGAGGTGTAAACCCTATGTTCTGCGTCTGTGCCTCGCCCTTTTGGCGATGCTTCCGTTGAGCATGCGCGGCCAGGCCTATGTGCAGGCCGTCAGGGACTTCGACACGATGGTCCGGGAGTATAACCTCATCAGTTTCGGCAACGCGACCTTCCAGGGGCAGGATTCCTGGGGTGGGCTGGCGGTGAAGGGCAACCTCACGCTCCAGAACTTCACGGTGGCGATGAAGTCGGAGTTCGTCTCTTCCAGCGACCCTTCGCTCTACGTGGCGGGCCAGTTGATACTCTCAGGCGATTCTCACCTGAACAACGGCTACGCCTACACGCCGAACGCCAGCGGCACCTACAACGCCAACAGCAAGCAGTTCCAGAGCTCGGGCGGGAAGCTGATCATCAACTCCGGCACCGGTGATCCGCGCAATGGCTCGGCTCCGGTGAACTGGAACTGGGTCACGCTCGAGAGCCAGGCGATCACCATGTCGCAGACGCTGGCCGCCGCGCAGGCGTCGGGCGGCATCTCCGTTAACACCAACAAACTCATTTTCAGCGCCAACACCTCGGACGCGGGAGTGGTCATCTTTAATCTGGACGCCTCCCAGATCAGCAACGGCCGCTACAACGGTCAGAACTTTTCCGATATCCAGTTCGCGATCGGGGCGAATCAGACCGCCGTCGTGAACGTGTTCAATGCCGACGGCCGCACCCTCTTTGGCAACGGCAACTTCAACGGCGAGTCCGTCGCCGGCCGGCTTCTCTGGAACATCACGGGCACTGGCAATGTTAAGCTCGGCCAGGGCGGTCAGTTCTACGGCAGCGTGCTCGCGCCGCAGATCAACCTGAGCAATTATAACTCTCCGATTAACGGTCAGATCATCACGGGCAGCCTTAACTACAGTAATGCCGAGCTGCACTTCACGCCGTTCAATCCCGTGGGTGTGAACGTTCTGGTGCCTGAACCGTCGACCTACGCGCTGTGGGGCGTCGCGCTGTGCGGCCTCGGTTTCGCGTGGCGCCGTCGTCAGCTCGCTCGCGCGGCGGCTGAGGACCGCGAATAACAGGCGCTCGGTGACGCGCGGTTTCCGCGTGGATCCGAAGCGAGCGCAGCGCGCTCAGGCTTTCACGCCGCTGGCGAGGAGCGTCTCGAAAAACGGCTCGATCGTTTCGCGCGCGACCACCGTGACATCCACGTGGGTGAAGCCGGCTTTCTTCAGAAAACCGTGCAACGCGCTCTCGGTGAACCCGAGCCACACGTCGGCGTAGAGATCGCGCGCTTTTTCAAACGTGTGCTCGCTGAGATCGAGCACCAGCAGTTGTCCGCCCGGACGCAGGATGCGGTAGGCCTCGCTCACCGCCGCCTGCGGATGCTGCGCGTGGTGGAGCGCTTGCGACAGAATCGCCAGATCCACCGAACGGTCCGGCAACGGCACGCGTTCGATGTCGCCCAGCTTGTAGGTGAGATTCGCGAAGCCGTTTTTCTGCGCGAGCTCCGTGCCGACTTCGACCATGCGCGGCGAGTTATCGATGCACCACACCTGCCGCGCGCGGCGCGCGAGCAGTTGCGATAGCAAGCCTTCGCCCGCGCCGAGATCCGCGATATCGATCTGCGGAGTGAGTCGCAGCGCGAGGTGTCCGATCGCCTCCCATGAGCGACCCGGGCAGTAGTTTTTCCCGAGCCGGCCGGCGATCTGGTTGAAATACTGTTCCTGCGTGCGGCGCCGCTTCTGCAGGATGCGGTCAAGATTCGTGAGGTCCTCGGCGAGCACCGGCAGATCGTGGACCGATGCGATCGCCGCGCGCAGCAGCGACTCGGTTTTCTCGGGCAACGGCGAACGTAACGAGTAGTAGGCTCGTTTTCCGTCGCGGCGGTCGGACACGAGATTGGCCTGTCGGAGCAGCGCCAGTTGCGACGAGATGCGCGACTGCCCCATGCCGAGGATTTCCTGGAGTTCGGCGACCGAGAGTTCTTCGCGCGAGACCAGAGCCAGCAGACGCAGGCGGGTCGGGTCAGCGAGGATTTTAAGAATCTCCCAGGAAGCGTTCACGAGTGCGGCGAAACTGACGCCCGGAGCCGCGCTTGGCAATGACTCAGCCCATTCTCAGGCAACGAAGAACGACGAACCCGGGGCATCGCGTCGAGCCAATGTCCGCACCTGCTCGCGCCAATGAACGCATCGAGCCATGCCAATGCGCACACCGGGTCGAGCCACCGTCCGTCCCGAGTCGGGACACATTGCGCACCGGGTCGGGACAAGGTGCGAACATGGTCGAGCCAATGTCCGGATAGCGTCGAGCCACGGTGCGGACCAGGTCGCCACCAGGTGCGGCTTGAGTCGTTACGCGGTCGTGGGGGCGAACAGTTGCCAGACTCCGAAAGCGGCGAGGAATAGGCCGGAGGCGAGATTGATCCAGCGGAGTTGGCGCGCGTTGGCTTTGCGTCCGAACCACGCGGCGGCGGAGCTCAAAAACAGCCACCACACGGCCGAGCCGAGAAATACTCCGACGACGAGCGCGCTGGCAGACGTGGAACGTTCCTGGAGTCCGAGACCGGCGTAGAGGCCGAGAAACGTGAGGATCGTGGCCGGGTTGGTCAGCGTGAGCAGCAGGGTGGAAACGTAGGCGACGCCGAGGCGCGCAGAGTCTTGGCGCGATTCCGCCGGCGTTGACGGCGGAGGTGTGCGCGCCATCCGGAGGCCGAGATACAGAAGAAAAAGTCCGCCGGCGAGGCGCAGCGCGCCCTGGTGTTGGACGAGAAAATGAGCGAGGGCCGTGAGCCCGAGTGCGGCGACGAGGCCGTAGAGGGCATCCGCGGTGGCTGCACCGAGTCCGGAAACGAACCCCGCCAGGCGCCCGTGCGCGAGCGAACGGCGCAGGCAGAGCAGTCCGATCGGACCGACGGGGGCGGCGAGCGAGAAGCCGATGACGAATCCTTTGAGCAGTGGAGGCATAAAAAAAGCGCCGCCCGGTGAGGCGGCGCTTTTCGTGAGGGGGAGACGAGCTCAGCTCTGCACGGTGTCCGCGTAGCGGGCGATGCTGAGGATCGTGTAATTCTCTTCGGCGGCGCCGGAACGCACTTTCACGGGCTCGCCGGCTTTCTTGCCAAGGAGAGCGGCGCCGAGTGCCGTCTTGTAGGAAATCACGTGGTTCTCGGGATCGCTGTCCCAAGCGCCGAGCAGCGTGTAGCGCGTGGTCTGGCCCGTGGACTCGGAGCGAACTTCGACGATGGAGCCGACGCTGACCTGATCGGTCGTGGCTTCCTTGAAATCGGTGATGCGGGCGTGGCCGAGCTCGCGTTCCAGGTGCGCCTTCTGGGCCATGAGGACCTGCTGGTCCTGCTTGGCCATCTTGTATTCGGAATTCTCCTTGAGGTCACCGTGTTCGCGGGCGACGGCGATGGCCTTGGAGTTTTCCGGAATCTTCTTGGAAACGATGTTCTCGTATTCCTCGCGCTTGCGCTCGTAGGAGGCCTTGGAAACGAGGAGCTGCTCTTCCTTGCCCTCGGCATCAGCCGCAACGAGCGACTGGATCTTCGGGAAGATTTTGATGAAGCGGGCGAGGAGGGACTTCTTGGTGAGTTCCTCGAAGCCCTGGTTCAGCATCAGCGTGTTCGCGAGATCGCGCGCGGTCTCGGGATCGGCGGTCGAAAGCAGATCGCTGATGAGATCGGTGTCTTCGCTGAGAATATCGGCGAGCGGGATGCGGCGCGCGCTGGCGGCCTGCAGCGCCTCGTAATCGATCGCGAAGAAGATCGCGCCGAGCAGGCGCGGCGTGATGAGGTCGTTGAGCAGCTTGGCGAATTTCTTCGAGTGGCGGTTCTTGACGATCCAGAGGAGAACTGGAGCACGGAGATTTTGCTCGGTTTGCCAGCGCTTGAGAGTGGCGGCGAGTTCGTCGGAGTGGCCGTGCTCGACGAGGAAATTGATGCACTCGGTCGTGAACTTGCCCTGCGACGACTTGAGCAGGTTAAAGATGATGTCGCGGCTCTCGATCGGATGGGTCGCATCGACGAGTTCGAGGAAGCGGCTCTGGAAGTGAACCGGGATCTTCTCGGCGACGGCAGGGAGCTCGCGGACGTCGCTGACGAGGGTGGATTGCTGCGGTTCGAATGTGCTGCTGTCGACGCCGATCTGCTTCGCGAGCTCGTCGCGGATGTAGGCACCGTAGAGGCGCTCGGCTTCGTCGATCTGATTGCTGGTCTTCACCGCGTCGGCGACGCCAGTGAGGATTGAGGAGAGGTCGGTCTTGAGATCTTTCTTGTTGATCGTGCCGAGCAGCTCTTCGGCGAGAGCGATGCGGCGGCGGGCCGAGCGGGTGCCTTGGAATTGCTCGAGGATTTCGTCCTCGGCGGACACCGGCGTTTCACGAAGGACATAGCACTCTGTCTTCTTTTCCGGAATCGCCACGCGCGGGTCCTTCGCCAGCGCCTTCTTGGCGGACGCCCACCACTTCTTGAACTTATCTTCGCCGACGACTTGCGCGAGCGTGAGCTCGAGGTCGATCACCGTCGTGGCGCGGTTCGGATAGGATTCGAGCGCTTCGACGACGAGCTGGGCGGGGTTGTTGGCAATCAGTTCGGCGATCGTGGCCGACTCGGTTTCCTTCCGGACGAGCAGATGCTTCGGCGGGAGGATCTCCATGGTGTTCACGCAGAAAGCGGGATCCATGGGGTGGGCGGGCTTGCCCTTGAAATCGATGATCAGGCGCTGCGCGGACTCGTCGTAGTTCTTGATCTGACCAAACCCCCAGCTGCGGTGCATCACGTAGGCTCCGGGCTCCATCGCCTCGAACTTGGCTTTTGCCGTCTTGAGGGACGGGTTCTTGGTGAGGAGTGCAGAGACAGCTTCGGAATTCATGATTGCGGAAGTGAGGGCCTGAACGGGAGACTACAGCGGAGAATGAACGACGTTGTCAAACAGTGTGTCGAAAGCGTTGCCCATGACTAACAGCAACGCGGCGGAAAGCTCCGCGTGGATCATTGCCGCGCGCACGATCGCGCGCTGGCTCGATCGGCGGGAACGACTCGATGAGTTAATTGAAGCGGAAGCCAAGGGCTTGCACGGCTCCGAGCGCGCGCGCTGCCAGCACCTCGTGTTTGGCGTCGTGCGGCATTTCGGGCGCATCGATGCGGCGCTGCGGCGGCTGATCGCGCACTCGCCGAGATTTTCGACGCGCGCGGTGCTCTTCGTTGCGGGTTTCGAGTTGATCGAGGCTTTCAGCGACGGCGATCCGGCGGCTGACGGTCGCGTCGCCAAGATTGTGCATCATGCGGTCGAGCAGGCCAAGGTGCTCTCGAGTCCGGCCGAAGCGCGTCTCGTCAACGCGGTCGTGCGCAAGCTCGCCACGATTCTCGCGGCACCGCCCCCGCCGAAACTCGCGTCCGCGGACGCGCTCGCGGAATATTTCTCGCATCCGGTGTGGCTCGTGCGGAGCTGGCTGGCCCAGTTTGGCGCGGCGGCCACGCGGGAGCTCCTCGAATGGAATCAGCGACCGGCTCCCGTTTACGCGCGCGTGCGGCCCGGAGCCGCAGGTGAAGAGGCTGCGCCGATGCCTGCCTGGCTGAAGCCGACGCAGTGGCCCGATTTCTACGAAGTGGAGTCGGGCCACTGGCCCGAGGTGGAAGCGCTGCTGCGCGCTGGCCGGATTTATCTGCAAGACCCGGCGACCCGATTGGCCGCAGATCTCGTCGCGCCACAAGCAGGCGAGTGCATCCTCGATGCGTGTGCGGCGCCGGGCGGAAAGAGTCTGTTGATCGCCGACCGCATGCGCAGCGGCCGTCTGATCGCGATGGATTTGCCCACCGCGCGGATTACCCGGCTTAAAGAAAACCTCTCGCGCGTGCCCGCCGGTCTCGACGTGGCGCTCGTGCAAGGCGAATTGCAGCGCGGCGTGGCGGACCTGTTGCGCGAGCATCGTCTGCCGACCGAGTTCGACGCGGTGCTGCTCGACGTGCCGTGCTCCAACACCGGCGTCATGCGCCATCGCGTCGACGTGAAATGGCGTCTGCAGGAGGGCGATTTCAAAAAACATCCGCGGCAGCAACTCGCGCTTCTCGGCGCGGCGGCACGACTCGTGAAACCGCCCCGCGAGGGCGAACCGGGCGGCCGTCTTGTTTACTCCACCTGCAGCATCGATCAGGAGGAAAACGAACACCTCATGCGGGAGTTTCTCGGCAACCAGCGCGGCCGCTTCGAACTCGAAGAGCAGATGGTCGCCTGGCCGTGGGTCACCGGACACGACGGCGCGGGCGTGTTTCGCCTGCGCCGCATCGCGTAACGCGTCGCCCGCTCAGGGCACGAGGTCGAACACCTCGATCGAGCGGGCTTCTTCGCGCGTGCCGTTGAGGAAAGTGAACTGGATCGAATCGGCCGTGCCCACGAGTTCCTCGTAGCGCTGGAGATCCCACGCGGAAACGAGTTCGCCGTCGATCCGCGTCACGAGATCGCCGGCCTGCACGCCCGCGGCATCGGCGGGCGAACCCGGCACCACTGCGGCGACGCGCCAGTAAGCGGGCGTTTTGGTGAAACTCAGACCCGAGCTGCGACGCGGTTCCGGCGGAATCGGATCGGTCGATTCGCGGTGAAACGTTACCGTGCCGTTCTCCTGATCGAACGACACCGCGAAGTGCTGCAAAATCCCGCCGCCGAGCGACGAGAGATCCTCGGTGAGATCCACGACTGGTTTCTCGACGCGGAAGCCACCGATCTCCAGCGCGCCATCGAGGCGGCCGATCTGCTGTGCGCGATCGCCGTTGATCGTGGCGATGGTGGCGCCGGCTCGCGGCGGCGTGGCGTAGGCGGGATCCATGCCGATGGGATTCAGGCTCAGACTCGCATCGCTGCCCGAGTCGAGCAGCGCGATGAAGCTCTCGTTGCCGAGTCGCAGCGGGATGATCGGCGTGCGGCGGTCGTTGTTGAACGCGATCGTCGTGCCCGGCAGCAGCGGCTCCGCGCGGCGCGGCTGAATCACGACGCGCGAGTTGGGATAATCGAGCGTGAGGATCGTCTCGCGAAACAGAGGAAAACCCAGGATGCCGTCGATCTTGACGCCCAAGTGCGCAGACAACGACGCGCAATCATAGATCAGCGCCTGCACATCGTCGAAGCGCGCGCCGCCGATTTGGAGTCGACGCAGCGTCGTGGCGGTCAGCAGCGCCGTCTCGCCCTCGGCGGATTTCACGCGCACGAGCGGCGTGGCCGGCGGGATGAGGTGTTGCGACGGATAACGGGACGCGAGCTCCGGCGTGACGAGCGTCACCGAGGCACCCGTGTCGATGAGGAAACGATAGGGACCACGTTTGTCCCACTTACCCTCGACGATGAGGAAATTGCCCAGCCGCCGCGCGGGGATCTCGACCACGTCGCTGTCCAAAACCGTCCGCCCGGGGCGCGGCAGTTCGCGCCGAAACCACGTGCAGCCGCTCGCTGCGAGCAGCGCGGCGATCGCGAGCAGGAAAAAGACGGACCGGCGGAGGGTCATTTTTGTGGTTGCGGCAGCGTCCAGCTCAGCGCGAGTGCGAGCACCGTGCAGCCGGCGCCGATGAGAAATACACTTGCAGAACCGAAAAGCCAGAACGCTGCGCCTGCGAGCACCGGCGTGAACGCGCGCGTGAGCGAACCCAGCGAGCGGAAGATGCCCAGCACGCGGCCTTGCTCCTCGGGGCCGCTGTAGAGCGAGATGAGGCCGGTCGAGGCGGGATTCACGAACCCCGAACCGAGCGCCAGCGCTGCCAAGCCCACGAACACCAACCACGGCTGCGGAGCGAGCCCGATGCACAACAGGCCGACCACCGAAGCGATCAATCCCCACGATAACACGCGCGTTTCAGGCATCTGTTTGAGCAATTTGCGCACGATGTAGCCCTGCGTGACCACCGCGCAGAGGCCCAGGAAGCCGAGCAGGATGCCGTTTTCGCGCGCCGTGTAGCCGAAGCGCAGCGCCGCGAGAAACGTCAGCGCCGACTCCATGCCGACGAACGCGATCGAGTAAACGAACGCCACGAGGTTCGCGCGCCGCACCGCGACGTTTTCCAAACCGAGAATCGCCTTCAGCGGATTACGCAGACGCGGTTCGCGCGATTGGCGGCGCGTGTCGGCCGGCAGCGTTTCGCGGAACTTGGCCGTGATCCACACGAGGTTCACAAGACACAGCACAAACGCCAGCAGCGCCGGCACCGAAAACGGATTCACGCCCCAGCGCGTGAGTTCGGGGAAACGCTCCAGCAGGTTGACGTGCGCGGTAAACGCGCCGATCGCCGGTCCTGTGATGAGTCCGAGACCAAACGCCGCGCCCACGAGGCCCATCGCCTTCGAACGCTCTTCCCGCGACGTCACGTCGGCCACCGCCGCCGTCGCCACCGAGAGATTGCCGCTGAACGCTCCGCTCACGATGCGCGAAAGCAGGAACAGCCAGAACGATCCACTCACGATCCACACGAGATACCCGAACGCCGTGCCGGCAACCGTGAGCAATAACACGCTGCGCCGACCACGCCGATCGCTCACCGAGCCCCAGAACGGCGCGAAGATGAATTGAAGGATTGAAAAGAACGAGCTGATCACGCCGCCGAACAACACGATCGCGAAGTTCTGGTCCTTTCCCAACCATTGCGCCGCGGCGTCGGTGTGCTGCACGAGCCAGCCGAGCACGCCGTCATGTCCATCGGTGCTGAGGTAATAACTCAGCAGATCCGGCCCGAGCGGGAAGATGATGGAGAACCCGATCAGATCGATGTAGAGGGTGAGAAAAATAACCCCCAAAGAGAGTGGACGCGTGGAGGGATTTTTGACGGCGGAAGAAGACACGAGGGAAGCGGAGACGAAAAGCAGTTCAGAGCGCGACGCCAAGGCGCAAACGGAAGATTCGCACACCGCCCTTCACCTCCTGCACCTCACCGGGCGGGAGAAAACAACATGTCTACTAATAGTTGACATTGTATCGGCTGCCTTTTTCCGGGGCGGTCGGGATCGAGGGCGGACCGGGTCACGCCAAGGGGCGTGCCTGTCTGCGCGAAGGTGCGCACCCGGTCGCACCAAGGTGCGGACACGGTCGCGACCCGGTCCCGAACGAGTCGAGCGAAGGTGCGTCCGTCGTCCCGACCGCGTGCGGACACGATCGAGCGGAGGCGCGAACATGGTCGACGCAAGGTGCGGACTTGGTCGAACGAAGGTGCGAACATGGTCGCGACAAGGTCCGGACTAGGCCGGCACTCGGTGCGTGCACGGTCGAGCCGCGGTGCGGTGTGGAGTGAGCGAGGGTGCGGACCGGGTCGAACACCGTGCGGCGCCGGGCTGCCTACATCGTTCTCTTTCTCTTTCTCCCGGCGTGCAGCGCCCCAGATTGGGCGAGAACGAGAAAGAGAACGAGGAACGAGAACGATGGGTGGGCTTTCTTCCTCGGTGCTTATCCGATCAACATGCCCGCGACGCACGCCGTGAGGAAACACGCGAGCGTGCCGCCGAGGAGCGCTTTTACGCCGAGCGTGGCGAGGTTGGTGCGTTGCGAGGGGGCGATGGCGCTGATGCCGCCGACCTGGATGCCGATCGAGACGATGTTCGAAAATCCGCACAGCGCATATGTGAGGATCACGAGCGAGCGCTGGTCGGTGAAGGCGCCGGCGGCTTTCATCTCGCCGAGCTGCAGATAGGAGACGAACTCGTTGAGCACCGTGCGAATGCCGAGGAGCTGGCCGGACACGAGCAGGTTGCCCGGCTCGATGCCGATGAGCCACGCGAAGGGCGCGCAGATCACGCCGAGGATGAACTCGAGCGAGAAGGTCTGAAACGTGCCGCCGGTCACGCGCGCGACCCAGTCGTTGAGCCCGAGAGGGTCGCCGATCCACGACGCGAGCATGTAGTTGAACATCGCGACGAGCGCGGTGAACACGATGAGCATGCCGGCGATATTCACGGCGAGTTTGAGGCCGTCGGTCGTGCCGAGGCAGATCGCGTCGAGCAGATTGGCGCCGATGCGATCGCGCGCGACGACGATTTCGGTGTCCACCGACTCCGTCTGGGGCGCGAGGATTTTTGAAATGAGCAACGCAGCGGGCGCGGAGATGACGGACGCGGTGATGAAATGCGTGGCGAAGAAGATCTGCTGCTGCGGATCGTTGCCGCCGAGGAAACTGATGTAGGCGATCATCACGCCGCCGGCGATCGTCGCCATGCCGCCGACCATGACGGCGAGGATTTCCGACCGCGTCATCGTGGGCAGGTAAGGTTTGATGAGCAGCGGTGCTTCGGTTTGGCCGACGAAAATGTTGCCCGCGGTGGAGAGGCTTTCAGCGCCCGAGAGTTTCATCGTCTTCGACATCACCCAGGCGAACGCGTGGACCACGCGTTGCAGGATGCCGAGGTAGTAGAGCATCGACGTAAGCGCGGAGAAAAAGACCACCGACGGCAGAATCGCCAAGGCGAAGATCACGCCGTGTGTCTCCACATCGAGGAGCGAACCGAAGACGAATTTCGTGCCTTCGCCGGTAAAGCCGAGCAGCTTGATGAAAAATCCGCCGATCGCCTCGATCACCCAGCGCACGGGAGGCACGTAGAGGACGAGGGCGGCGAATATGAGTTGCAGCAGTAGCCCCGCTCCGACGAGCGGCCAGCGGATGGCGCGGCGATTCTCGCTGAACGCGACCGCGACGGCGATGAAGACGATGATGCCGAGCAGGCCGCGGCCGACGTGAAGCAGAATTTCCATGAGCGTGGGGAAGCTACTTTGATGCCGAGGTTGAGGGCTCGCGAGCCGGCGGCGAGCGTCAACTTCTGCGTGGCGTGCTTCGGTGAGTTTTTGGCAAAGCGCGCACAGCTTCGCCGCTTGCGGGCGGCGCGGTTCGCGGCAGCAATAAAGTCATGACCGTGCAGGAACGCCTCGCCCGCCATCTTTCGAAGACGCCCGACGTGGCTCGCGCCAATTGGGTCGCGAAGAACGCGACCGTCGTGGGCGACGTCACGCTCGGCGCGCGGTCGAGCGTGTTCTACGGCGCGGTGCTGCGCGGCGACATCGCGCGCATCGTCGTGGGCGAGGGGACGAACATCCAGGACAACTGCATCGTGCATCTCGCCGACGATCTCGACGCGGTGATCGGCAACTGGTGCACGATCGGGCACGGAGCGATTATCCACGCGTGCACGATCGAGGACGAGTGCCTCATCGGCATGGGTGCGACAATTCTCGATGGCGCGCGAATCGGTGCGCGCAGCATCGTGGGCGCGGGCGCGGTCGTGACGCCGCGCACGGTGATCCCGCCCGGCTCGATGGTGCTTGGCGCTCCGGCGAAAGTCGCGCGCGCGCTCACCGAAGCGGAGCAGAAGGCGCTGCGCGGCTGGGCGGAGAAATACACCGTCGTCTCGAAAGCGCACGCGGAGACCGGCCGCTGAGCGCTCCGGAAGTCGCGGGTGTTTTTTTAGTGTAGTGCGTCGTGCGCGGCGTGTTTCCGCGCGGGTCGCGCGCGGTTGTTTCACGAGGTAAAAACGCGCTCGTGCATCACGCGTTTTTTGCTGCGCAGCTTTTGGCAAGATCTGCGAAGAAGCGCCGCGGCGAGAGGCGTATACTCGGCATCGAGGAAAGGAGAAGTGATACCATGAAACACAATGTAGGATCCTTCGACGCCGCAGCCCGGACCTTGGTCGGGCTCCTTATCATCGCCATCGGACACCACGAGCGCAGCTGGTGGGCGCTCGCGGGATTCGTTCCGATCCTGGTCGCCGCGATCGAGTTCTGCCCGGTTTATTGGCTGTTCGGCTGGAGCACCTGCTTCACCGACGAGCCGAGGGCGGAAACTCCTTCACGCTCGAGTGTGAGAAACGTGTAGCGCCAGTGTGCATCGGCCGATTCGCGCCGTGAAACGACACGCGTGAATCGGTCGCGCCACTCGGGAAAGCGGCGGTCGCCCTCGACCTCCGCGTGCACGAGCGTGAGGTGGAGATACTGCGCCTGCGGAAGCGCGATGGCCTCCTCGAAAATGCGTTGCCCGCCGCAAACATAAACGTCGCCGACCAACGTCTCGGCCTGCGTGAGCGCTTCCGCGAGGGAAGAGACCACGGACGTATTTTCTCCCGCGAGCGAGCGGTCGCGCGTGAGGATGATGGCGCGGCGTCCCTCGCGTGCCGCCGCAGGCCAGGTTTCGAAACAAATGCGTCCGAGGATGACGATCTGCCCGCGCGTCTGCGCATGCAGAAACGCCATGTCCTCGGGGATGCTCCACGGCAATCGACCGTCGCGACCGATGACGCGGTTCTCGGCGCAGGCGGCGATGAGATGGAGCGGCTTCGGCATGGGAGTGGAGTCAAGGTGGCGATGTCGCGAGCGTTGGCGAGTTCGTTGGGGAAATCGGGGAGGGAGGGCCGAAAGGCGAACCCGGCGGACATTGCAACCTATCGCAAACAGGATGAGATAGGCGCATGACAATCGGAGTCCCCAAAGAAATCAAAATCGGCGAAACGCGCGTCTCGATGACGCCGAGTTTGTGCCGGCGTTGCGTGTCGCTCGGCGCGCGTGTGTTAGTGCAAAAATCCGCCGGCGTCACGGCCGGCTACACGGATGCGGAGTATCGCGCGGCGGGAGCCACACTCGTCGGCGATGCGGCGAAAGTCTGGCGCGCGGCCGACCTGATCTTGAAAGTGAAGGAGCCGCTACCGCCCGAGTATCCGCTGATGCGCGAGGAGCAGACGATCTTCACCTACCTGCATCTCGCCGCGGGCCGCGAACTCGCGAAAGTTCTCCTCAAGAAACGCATTCTCGGCATCGCCTACGAAACCGTGGAGGGCGGCGACGGACAGTTTCCGCTGCTCAAACCGATGTCGCAGATCGCAGGGCGGCTCTCGATTCAGATCGGCGCGTATTTTCTGCAGTCACAGCACGGTGGCTCGGGTGTGCTGCTCGGCGGCATTCCCGGCACGATGCCGGGGCACGTCGTCGTGGTCGGCGCGGGCAACTCCGGCGCGCACGCGGTGCAGATGGCGGTCGGCATGGGAGCGCGAGTGACCGTGCTCGATCTTGATTCGCGCAAACTCGAAGCGCTCGACAGTGAGTATCGCGGACGCGTGGTCACGTTGATGTCGAATCCCGCCAACATCGAACACGCCGTGGCCGATGCCGATCTGCTGATCGGGGCCGTGCTCATCCCGGCGGCGCGCGCACCGATCGTCGTTTCGCGCAGGATGGTCGCGCAGATGCGCTCCGGCAGCGTGATCGTGGACATCGCGATCGACCAGGGCGGCTGCATCGAAACGGTCAGGCCGACCTCGCACGAAAAACCCGTGTATCAGGATTCTGGAGTCATCCACTACGCCGTGCCCAACATGCCCGCGCTCGTCGGACGCACCTCGACGATGGGACTCACGCAAGTTACCGAACCCTACGTGGCGCTGCTCGTGCAGAAAGGCGTGGACCGCGTGCTCGCGGAGTATCCGCACTTCGCGCGCGGCGTGAACACGCAGGGCGGCGAAATTGTTTACGGCGCAGTCGCCAAGGCGCTCGGGCGACTTTAAGCAGGAGGGCAGATCGGTTCACCCCAAACCCTTATGCTCTTCCTCCGCTCGTGCGTGGTTGTTCTTGCGGTTGTCGTGCTCGCTGCCCGTGCGGCGAGTGCGCCCGAGCCCTTTCCGGGCGTCGATGACAAGTGGCACTATTATCGATCGCCGAACTGCGAGTTGTTCAGTCGCGTCGGAGACAAGGAGTCGCGCGCGCTCCTGTTTCAACTCGAACAACTGCAGGCGTTGTTCGCGCAGGCGATCTCATCGCAGCAGCGGCGATTCACACCGATTTCGATCTACTACTTCTCTTCGCCGAAAACGTTTCTGCCGTATGTGCAGGAGTCGATGCGTTCGGAGGACCGCACGGCGGGATATCACTTCGCGAATGCGGATCGCTCGGTGGTCGCGCTTTCGCCAGCGTGGGATGAAGAATATTCGCGCCGACTCATCTATCATGAGTTCATCCACCACGTGACGTCGCTGACCGGAGAAGATCCGGCGCTGTGGTATCGCGAAGGCATCGCGGAAGTTTTCTCGACGTTTGCGGAGGAGGCGCGAGGGCTCGTCGTGGGTCGGCCGATCCCGGAACACGTGCAACTGCTCAGCCGCTCGCGGCCGATTCCGTTGCCGGTGTTGTTCGCGGCCGATCACGGTTCCGGCAGTTACAACGAGAGGAATCGCGTCGGCATGTTCTACGCGCAATCGTGGGCGGTGCTGCACTATTGGTATTTCGGCGACCTGAAACTGACGCCGGATCAGCAGAAGGCGCGCGAACGTTTCTTCACCTACGTGCGCAACGAAGGTGACAAAGGAAACGCCGAGGTGCGGCGCCAGCTTTTCGAGCAGGCGATGGGCAAGACCTATGAGCAGATGCTCGACGATCTGGACCGGTATTTCCGCTCGGGCCGCTATCGGTGGACGGCGTTCAAGCATCCCGATATTCCGCCGGCGAGTTCCTATGAGCGGCGTCCGATGAGTCGCGACGAGATCCGTGACCGTCTCGCGGAACTCGACCTGCGGGTGAACCGTGCGCCGAAAGCACGTTTGCAATTGCTCCATGCGGCGGAGCGTGAGCCGGCGGATCCTCGTTCGCTCGAGGCCCTCGGCACCGATTACTATTATCAAGGCGACCTCGAGCGCGCCAGGGAGCGGTGGCGTCAGGCGCTCACGGCCGGCTCGAAAAATCCGGCCATCTACTACGAGCTGATGCAGATCGAGTGGCACCGCTGGTTTGAGCGCTTCGACTATTATTTCCGTATGCCGGACGAAACCGCGGAGGAGCTGCGCGCGCTCGCGCTGGAATCCCTGGCGGTCGCCCCGCGGCAGGCGTTTGCCTACGAGCTGCTCGCATGGGTGGAGGCGAGCGCGGTGAACCCCGTGCTGGCCAACGTGAACACCGTGCAGGAGAACGTCGCGTCCGTGGCGAGTCCGCTGCGCACTCTGCTCGCACTGGCGATGCTGCGCCTGCGGGTTGATGACCTTCCCACGGCCTCCAAGTTGCTCGATGTCATTGAGCGTCATCCCAAGGGGGCGGAGTTCAGCGGTCCGTGCCAGACGCTTCGCGAACGCATTGAGAAACGCGCCGCGGGGTTGTGATTTCGGCGCCCGAAACGGAGGGCTGCCGTGCTAGCGGAGCGTCGGTCAGGCGGGACGTTGTATTGAACAGTTGGATACGGTGTTTCTGGCAAGGGGGATGGCGGAATACTCAGCTATTGTTAGCTATTTGAGTGACAAGGTGTTGGGAAAGAGGGCGACTTTGCTGTGAGTAGCAGGTTTTTAGACATTTCGCTTCCTGATTGCAGAATCATATTGTATGCGCGTGCGCTTCACATGCGCTCCCGTCCAGCTTCCGGAAGCGCTCGCCCGACGACGTCGCGGCTGGCGCAGGTATTGTCGCTCCTCTGCCTTGTTCAGTTGGCGGTGACCCCGCCGCACGCCTACGCAAACCTCCCCAGCGGCGCCCAAGTCGTGCAGGGCAACGTGAACATCACGCAGTCGGGCGGCGCGATGAACATCCGCCAGACGTCGCAGAATGCGATCGTGAACTGGCAGAGCTTCAACATCGGCACGGGCAACACCGTAAAGATCGCTCAAAACGGAACCACTGCGGCGATGCTGGCGCGCGTGGTCGGCAACGATCCCTCGAAGCTGCTCGGTTCGCTGAAAGCGGATGGAAAACTCTTTCTGATCAACTCGCGCGGCATTCTGGTGGGCGAGGGTGCGGTCATCGATACGGCGGCGTTTCTGGCCTCCACGCTCGATGTGAGCGACGACGCCTTCTTGCGCGGCGGTGCGCTCACGCTGAAGGGTAAGAGCGATGCCGCAGTCGTGAATCTCGGCACCATCACCGCGCGCGAGGGCAATGTCTTCCTCTTTGCGCACACGGTCAAAAATGACGGCACGATCAACGCCGCCAAAGGCACGGCGGGGCTGGGAGCGGGCACGGAAGTGCTGCTCGCCTCGCCCGAGGCCGGCGAGTTCGTGATCAAAACGAATCTCTCCTCCTCCAAGGAAAAGTCCGGCGTGGAAAACTCCGGCGTGATTGCCGCGGCCCAAGCCCAGCTCGAGGCGGCCGGCGGTAGCATTTACGAACTCGCGATCAACCAGAGCGGCGTCGTGCGCGCGACGGGCGCGAAGGTGAAAAATGGACGCGTCTTGCTGACGGCCGATGGCGGCACCGTCGGTGTGAGTGGAGAAGTTTCGGCGCAGAACAAAAACGGCTCCGGCGGCGAGATTCTGGTGGGAGGAGATTTTCGCGGACAGAACGACGCGATCGCCAACGCCGATCGCACGGTCGTCACGAAGACCGGCAAACTCGACGCCAGCGCGGCGAACAAGACGAGCGCGGCCGGTCGCGTGATCGTGTGGTCGGACGACGCCACGCGGTTTCTCGGCACGCTCAAAGCGACGGGCGCCGGCGGGGCTTTGCCGAAGTGTCAGGCAAACGTTTTCTCGATTTCAATCCGCGCTCTGCGGTGCAGCTGGGCCAAGGCGGCACGCTGCTGCTCGATCCCGACGCGCTGGTGATCAGCACTGGTTCGAACAGCGGCACGAGCACGAGTGGCTCAGATCCCTATGTGTTCGGCGCCTCGACTGAGCCGGCGGTGCTCAACGTGACCACGCTGCAGAACCAGCTTGCCGTTTCGAACGTGGTCCTCGACACGTCCACCTCGACGGGCGACATCACGTTCAATGCCCCGGTCACGTGGACGACGAACAACGCGCTGACGGTTCGCTCGGGCAACAACATCAATATCAATGCGGACATCACCGGCGGGGCCAACAGCACGCTCGCGCTCTACGTGGGGCGCGACGCAGAGCCAGCGCCTGAGTCCGGCAATCCCTGGATTCGAGGCGAAGGCACGCTGGATGAAAACGCCACGATCACGGTCGGCACGCTGGTCTATGGTGCTAACGGCGATTCGGCTCCGCAGTATCCCCACACGATCAGCCCGGAGGCCGGCTATTTCTTCACCTACGGCAACCTCAATGTCGGCACGCTCGAGCTGGATCTTACGCACGGCTCATCGGGTGTGACGACCATGGGCTCGAATAACGCCATCGGTGCTTTTCGCACCACGGGAACGCACGGATTCAGTGCGCGCGTGATCGACCACCAGGGTGATCTGGATGTGACCTTCAAAGCGGCGAACCAGGAAGGCACCTATTTCGAGTTCGTCACGCCGGGGACGCTCACGCTGAAAAGCGGCAGCAGCGCCAGTTTCACCACGCCTGGAACGGTCATCCTGGCTTCGACCGGCGACTCGTTCGTCAACGAAGCTGGCGCCGATGTTTTCGGCACCAATGCGCGCTTTCTGATTTATTCGAACACCACCAGCGCGACCGTGCGCGGCGGGCTGACGGGCACCGAGATGTTCAATCACGCCTACGATGAGAACGATTATTTCGACGACGAGATTTCGCGGTTCTTCTACACCGCGGCGTCGGGTTCGCCGATTCTCACCTACACGGCCAACGATTTCTCGCGCGCCTACGGATCGGCGAATCCCACTTTCACCTACACGCGCACGGGTCTGATCCAAGGCGTGCTCGATGACGTCACCGGTAAGCCCGCGCTCTCGACCACGGCGACGCAGAGCTCGGGTGTCGGGACCTATGCGATCAACATCGCGATCGGCACCCTCGCTTCGTCGAACTACGATTTCGAGTTCGTGCCCGGCACGCTCACGATTCAGAAGGCGCCGCTTACGATCACGGCGGATAATTTCACGCGCCGCGTCAATCTCGCCAACCCGACCTTCACGGCGAGCTACAGCGGCTTCGTGCTCGGCCAGAATGCGTCGGCGCTGTCCGGCACGCTAAATTTTGCCACCTCCGCGACCACCGCCTCGCCGGCGGGGGCTTATGCGATCACGCCGTCGGGTCTCACGTCGGCGAACTACGCCATCACCTTCGTCCCCGGCAGTCTCAACGTGGTCAACACGGTGCCACTGCTGATCACGGCCAACGACTTCTCGCGCCTCTACGGTGCGGCCAATCCGACCTTTACCGCGAGCTACAGCGGTTTTGTCGGCGGAGAAAACGCGTCGATCGTTACGGGGCTCAAATTCAGCACGACCGCGACGCAGAGCTCCGGTGTGGGCACCTACGCGATCACGCCTTTCGGCGCGACCGCCCCGGGTTACGACATCTCCTACGCGAACGGCACGCTCACGATCGAACGCGCGCCGCTGACGATTTCGGTGCCGGGCCAGTCGCGATACTACGGCGACGCGAACAATTTCACCGTTAACTTCAACGGTCTCGTCAACGGCGACACGTCCGACGTCGTCAGTGGCCTGAAACTCACCTCGACCGCGACGAAGACCTCCGGCGTGGGCAATTACACGATCACCGCGTCCGGCGCGTCCGCGGCCAACTACACTATCACTTATTCGAACGGCACGCTGAGCGTGCTGTCGGCGCCTCTCACGATCACGTTTACCAACACCACGCGTCACTACGGCGATGCGGATCCGGTGTTCGGTTTCACGGTGAGCGGTTTGAAGAACGGCGACAGCGCGAGCCTCGTGCACGTGGACAACATCGGCTCGCTCGCGACCGCGCAGTCTGGCGTCGGCTCCTATGGCATCATCGGCTCCGCGTGGACGAAGTCGGCGAATTACACCGTGCCGGCGCAGGTCACCGGTTCGCTCACGATCACCCCTCGTCCGCTGACGATCACCGCCAACAGCTTCACCCGCGTTTACGGTGACGCGAATCCGACGCTCACCGCGACATTCGACGGCGTCGCGTCGTTCGACACACCGGCGCTGTTCGGCGACATCGGTCTCACCACGCAGGCAACGAAGCAATCGGGCGTGGGCAACTGGGGCATTACGTTCAGCACCGTTACGAATCCGAACTACGCGATCACGGCCAAATTCGGCACGCTCACGATCACGCCCGCGCTGTTGACGTTTGATGCGTTGATCGATGTGTCGCGTCTCTACGGTCGCGCCGATCCGACGTTGCTGATGCCGGCGCTCGATGGCCTGAAAAACGCCGACACCGTGCAGAGCCTCGGCCTGCAATTTTCCGGTGTGCCCGCCGCGACTGCCGATGTAGGCCGCTACACCTATACGGTCACCAGCAACAATCCGAACTACACCTTCGTCGCGCCTACCGCGGAGTTCCGCATCGATCCCGCACCGATCCAGGTCGCGCTGAACTCCGTCACTCGCACCTATGGTGACACGACCCAGACGGGTTACGAACTCAGGGCTTCGGGTCTGGCGTTCGATCACACGGCGGAGTCGGTGCTCAGTGTTTTGAATCCGACGACGGAACTTACGAACGTCGGCGTCTACACCTTCGCGACGACGCTGCTCAATCAGAACTACTACATCGAGTCGTTGAGCGGCGGCGAAATCGTGATCCTGCCCGCGCCGCTTACCATCTGGATGAAGGATGCGACGCGAACGGATATGCAGCCGAATCCGACGTTCGAAACCAAGCTGGTGATCGGTTTGCGGAACAACGACACGCTCGAGTCCATCGGCACGACGTTCTGGACCGACGCCACGCACAACTCGTCCCCGGGCTCGTATGTGATCAATGCGACCGTCGACTCTCCCAACTACGAGACGACGGTGGCGCCGGGCACGCTCCTCATCACCCCTCAGTTTGCCGTGAACGATATCTCGCTGCTCCTCGATCCGGAGAAGCTGAACCAAGGGGAACCCGGCAACTTCAACGTCAACATCACGCAGGATGAAGAGGTGACGGTGGAAAAGGAAAAGGAGCTCACGATCGCGGTGAATCCCGACGTCGATTTCTACACGAAGCCGCTCACGCACGAGCAATACGCGATCTATTTCGGCAGCTATTTCGACCGGGCCGACGAGCTGCGGTCGTCAATGGTGTCGGCTTACGAGAAGCTTCTTTCGGGCAAAGGGCAGGCCGACAGCCGCTACGAGCAGATGAGCCCGGAGGCGCGCGAGCTGTTGGACGGCTGGATGGACGGCTCACTCTCGCCGGCCTCGATCCAGGCGCTTGTCTCGGCCGGCAACGCCGCGGCACTCGACGTGTTCAGCCTGATGCTGCCGTCGCTTATCGAGTTCACCCGCGACAAGAACGTCGAGGAAATGACGATGCTCGACCGCCAGCTGCTCGGCCGCCTCGCCGACCTCACAGAGCAGCGTCGCTCCGAGACCGTGCTCATCGCGCAGAAAAAATATGCCGCGATGCTCGAGGAAAATGCGCGCAGGGCGGAGATGAACGGTTTGGCGAACATCTTCGTCGGACCCGGCGACTTCAAAAACATCGTCGAGAGCGCCACGCAGGAGGCGTTGGGCGCCTATATTGGCGCGACGGGGCAACGCCTTTGGTCGCGGTGATCTCCTGAGTTATCGTCTCGGGGGCGATCCCAACTTCGAGCACATGCGCAGCCACAGCGGCAGCTACACGGCGTTTTTGCCGTGGCGCCACATGTTCACGCTGCAGGCCGCGTATTCCGACATCGAGTCGGTGATGCCGCTGCCGTTCACGCAGGGCGGCACGTCGTGGCAGGTTGGCGCGCGCTACGAGATTCCGCTCGCGGCGCCGCGCGCGGGTTGGACGCAGAGCCTGAGCTTCACGGCTGATTTCAAATACTCCGACAACACCCTCGAGTTCGCGACGATTCCGATCACCGACAACGTCACGCACATCGCGCAGGTTGGCGTGAGTTACCAACTCACGTTCCCCGCGCTCGGTGGACAAAACAGTCTGCGCGCGGAAGCGGTCGCCAGCCCCGGCGGACTCACCGACTATAACGACGACACCGCTTTCGACGGCTCGCGTCTGGGCGCGAAGGCGACCTACGCCTACGGTCGCGTCGGCCTCCGCCACGAGCGCGCGCTCGCGGGGCAATGGATGCTCGTAGTGTCCGGCGACGCGCAGTTTTCCACCGATGCGCTGCTTGGCAGCGAACAGCTCAACGGCGGCGGCTCATCCGCCGTTCGCGGCTATCGCGAAAACAGCGCGTTCGGCGACTGGGGCATCGTGGCTACCGCTGAGGTGCACGCGCCGGGCTTCGCGGTTTTCAAAGGCCGCGATCGCGCGGATGTCTTCGCGTTTCTCGACGGCGCGTCGCTACGTTTACACAACGACCACGATGGCACCGATCTCGCGAGCGCGGGCCTCGGCGTGAACTACTATTTCGGCCGTCACTTCTCGCTGCGCGCCGCTTACGGCTGGCAATTGAGGGCGATCGATTCTTCGCGCGGAAACTATTCCGGCCACGGCCACGTGAGCGCGAACGTTTCCTTCTGACCGGGCAAAAAGAAGCGCGGTGCAAAAACACCGCGCTTCGATGAAAACAAAAACGGACGACCTTTAGGCCGCCGGCACGATCTCGACGCTGGTGATTTCCACGCGGTCGATCGGCGTGCTCTTTTCGCCGCCGCCACCGTGTTGGGTCGGGACGGTCGCGATGCGCTCGAGGACGTCGTCACCTTTCACGAGTTCGCCGAACGCCGTGTATTGGCGGTCGAGGAAGCGCGCGTCGCCATGGCAGATGAAGAACTGGCTGCCGGCCGAATCCGGGTGGGCCGAGCGGGCCATCGAGATCACGCCACGCACGTGCGGCTTGGTGTTGAACTCGGCCTTGATCTTGTAGCCCGGGCCGCCGGTGCCGGGGATGCCCGTCTCGCCTTTGCGCGTGTTGGGGCAGCCGCCCTGGATCATGAAACCCTTGATGATGCGGTGAAACGCGGTGCCGTTGTAGAAGCCCTCGCGCGCGAGCTTTTTGAAGTTCTCGACGGTTTGGGGCGCGACATCGGGCCAGAAGGCGAGGGTCATGTCGCCGTAGGCGGTCTTGATCACAGCTTGCTCGTTAGCGGGGGCGTTGGTGCTCATGAGTCGGGCAAGGAACTCGCGCCACCGAAGCGGCGCAAGAAACAAATCCACCTCCCGCGCGCACCTGTCGGCCTGAATTTTTCCTCCCTTTCGCGGGACGCCTGTGTTTCGTCTTTGGCCGAATGCGGCTCCGTCAACTCACGCTCACTCACTTTCGCAATGTGAGCTTTGCCGCGCTCGCACTCGAGGGACGCCAGCAGTTCCTCCTCGGCGCCAACGGGCAGGGGAAAACCAACTTTCTCGAAGCCGCCGGTTTCTTTGGCGCGCTGCGCTCGTTTCGCACGAGCGACGCCAAGCTCCTCATCGCGCACGGCCAGCCCGAGGCCGCGCTCGCGGCGGAGTTCGAGCACGAGCAACTCGGCGACACGCGCGTGACCATCCGTCTGCGGCGCGACGGTCGCGAGCTTTGGTGGGATCAAACCAAGATCACGCGACTGGCCGATCACGTGGGAAAGTTTCCCGTCGTCGTTTTCTCCTCGCAGGACCAACTTCTCGTGCGCGGTGCGCCGAGCGTGCGACGCCGTTGGATGGATCTCACACTTGCGTCGGTGGATTCTGGATACCTGCTCGCGCTGCAGGCCTACGCCAAGGCGCTCGCCGCGCGTAACGCACTCCTCAAACGCGGCACCGCGGATCCGCGCGAACTCGCCGCCTTCGAACACGCGATGGCCCCCGCGGCGGCCGAACTCATCACGCGCCGCACGGCGAGTTTTCAGGCGCTCGCCGGTGCGGTCGCTGCGACTTACGGCCGCGTGGCCGATGCCGGCGAGCCCGCCGGCTTGGTGTATGATCCGGATCACGCCGAGGCCACCGCCGAATCGCTGCTCGCACGCTGGGAAAAACAACGCGGGCGCGATCTGCAGTTTCGCACCACGCTCCACGGTCCGCATCGCGACGATTTTTCGCTGACCGTGAATGAGCGTCCCGCGCGCGAGTTCGGCTCCGAAGGCCAGCAACGCGCGCTCGTGCTCGCGTTGCGCCTCGCGCAGGCCGCGTGGTTTCACGAGCGCAGCGGCATCCGCCCGGTGCTGCTCGCTGACGATGTCTTGGGTGAACTCGATCCGGTGCGTCGCCGTCGTTTCTGGTCCGCCATCGATCCCGAGGCGCAGGTGATTTCCACCGGCACGATGCTGCCCGAGTCCGATCTTGGCGCGTGGCAAATTTTCGATGTTCACCAAGGCGTGTTCACGCCGCACGCCGCTCAATCCTAAAAGCGTCCACTCATGAACCTTGAACCGTGGCAGTGGGCGCTCGCGATCTGTGGCGGGTTGCTGGTGGGAATTTCCAAAACGGGAATCGCCGGACTCGGCATGCTTTTCGTCGTGATCTTCGCGCAGATTCTTCCTGCGAAACAGGCGAGCGGCGTGGTGCTGCCACTCTTGATTTGCGGCGACGTGTTTGCGGTGACGGCGTATCGGCGTCACGCGAACTGGAGCCATCTTGGGCGGCTGTTTCCGTGGGCGGGCGCGGGCGTGTTGATCGGATTTTTCGCGCTCGGTCGCATCGACGATCATCAGGCGCGCGTGCTTGTCGGCGGCATCGTGCTCGCACTGCTGGTATTGCATGTCGTGCGCCGCCGCCATGCGCAAAACGACGAACCGGAACACGCGGCGTGGTTTGCGCCGACGATCGGCGTGCTCGCGGGTTTCACGACGCTCGTCGCCAACGCCGCGGGTCCGCTGATGGCGATTTATCTGCTCGCGATGCGGCTGCCGAAGATGGAGTTCGTCGGCACCGCAGCCGTGTTCTTCCTGCTGCTCAATCTATTCAAAGTGCCGTTCATGGCGCGGCTCGGGCTGATCAATGTCGAGAGTTTGAAACTCAACGCCGTGCTCGTGCCCGCCGTGATCGCGGGAGCGGCGGTGGGTCGGATGATCCTCACGCGCATCAACCAGAAACTCTTCGAACTGCTCGCGCTCGTGCTCAGCGCTGTTGCCGGCGTGCGCTTGTTGTTCTGAGCGGAGGCGGGCTCAGAAGAGAATCACGGAAACGCGGAGGCACGGAAGAGGGGGGCGGCGAGGGAGACGCATCGCGGAAACGCGGACGGGCGGAAGCGCGGAAACAAGCGGAACGCCGACGAAAGCAGTGCGGGCTTCTCTGCCGGTCATTCTGAGCGCAGCGAAGAATCCAGTTTGAGTTCCGCAGCCGTGCCCCGTGGCAAAGCGCAACCTGGATTCTTCGCTGCGCTCAGAATGACAAAAAGGGACATGGTCGAGACGAGGTGCGCTCACGGCCGGGCGATGGTGCGGACATGGGTGTCCGGAGGTCCGGCATAGTTGCGACGAGGTTTGGACCGAGTTGCGCCACGATGCGGACGCGGTCGCGACGAGGTGCTGATCGAGTCGTGCCCGAATGCGGAGCGGGTCGGGCCAAAGTCTGCACCGGGTCGGGGCACAGTGCGGACCGAGTCGAGCCAAGGTGCGCACAAGGTCGCGACTATGCGTGCCCGAGTGCGGATCGGGGCGTTTTTCTTTTTGAGCTTCGCGTGCGGCGGGTGGGGCGCTACCACGTGAGCATGGCGCGCATGAATGTCCGGCAAATGTGGGCGGCTAAGCTGGCGGGGAAACCCCTGCCGGCGGCGTCGCCGTTGCCGCGCGCGGCAGCGGATTCGTTTCAGGGAAGTCTGGCGCTGAAACCACGCGCGGCGTTTTCGGGGGTCGTGCTGGGCATCGACCCGTCGTTGCGCGGCACAGGTTTGGCGCTGGTGGAATTCGCACCGGGACGGTCGCCGGTGATGTTGCGCTGTCAAACGGTTCAGGTGCCGGCGCGTCAGACGATGGCGCATGCGCTGGGCGAGATTCATCGCGCGGTCGGGCAGTTCCTCGATGCAGCGGAGGTGCGACACGTGGCGCTCGAACAAACCATCTACGTGCAGAATTTTCAGACGGCGCAGATTCTCGGCGCGGCGCGCGGCGCGGCAATTTCGGCGGCGGCGCTGCGGGATTTGCCGGTGTTCGAATATGCGCCGCTCCGTGTGAAGCAGGCGGTGGTGGGTGCGGGTCGCGCGAGCAAGGAGCAGGTGGCGCGCACGGTGATGGCGCTGCTCGGACACGGCCGGCCGCTCGCATCGGACGAGGCGGACGCCGCAGGCGTTGCGCTGTGCCACGCATTTACTTGGCGCGAGTAAGACAAGGCGTGCGCAGGGTCGGCCCTTGATGGGACGGGGCAAATGGCGCAGGCTGCGTGGTCGCCATGAATGCTACCGACGGTGGGTATTTTTCGTTCAAACCGAAATTGCTGACGTGCCTGCAGGACTACTCGCGGGAACGTTTCGTCAAAGATGTGTTCGCGGGACTGACCGTGGGCGTCGTCGCGTTGTCGCTCTGCATCGGTCTCGGCATCGCGTCGGGTGTGACGCCCGCGGCCGGACTTTATACGGGCATCGTAGGCGGCTTCATCGTGTCCGCGCTCGGAGGCTCGCGCGTGCAGATCGGCGGACCGGCGGGCGCGTTTGTCGGCCTCGTGGCGCTCGTGGGCGCGCGGTATGGACTGCAGAATCTGCTGATCTGCACGATGCTCGCCGGCACCATCATGTTTGCGATGGGCGCGCTGCGGCTCGGGTCGTTGATCCGCTTCATCCCGATGCCGGTGACGATGGGGTTCACGTGCGGCATCGCAGTGACGATTTTGAGCACGCAGGTGGCGGGGTTTTTCGGACTGAAGCTCGTGGAGCCGCCGGAGTTTCTGCCGAAAGTGGTCGCGCTCGCACGCGCGCTGCCGAGCTGGGATTGGCACACGACGCTCGTCGCCGTGGTGTCGCTCGCAGTGATTTTGACCTGGCCGAAAAAATGGAGCCGCCATGTGCCCGGCTCGATCGTCGCGGTGGTGCTGGCGACGGTGTTCGTCTCACTTTGTCATTGGCCCGTGGATACAATCGCGAGCCGGTTCGGCGGCATCCCGCAGGGATTGCCGAGCGTGTCGTGGCCGAGTTTCGACTGGCGGACGCTGGACAGCTTGATCGCGCCGGCGTTCACGATCGCGATGCTCGGTTCGATCGAATCGTTGCTCTCGGCGGTGGTGGCCGATGGTCTTATCGACGATCGCCACGACTCGAATCAGGAGCTGATGGCGCAGGGCGCGGCGAACTTCGTGGTGCCGCTCGTCGGCGGCATTCCGGTGACCGGAGTGATCGCGCGCACGGCAACGAATGTGCGCAACGGCGCGACTTCTCCGGTCGCAGGCATGGTGCACGCGGTTTTTCTCCTGATCGTTTTACTCGTGGCGGCGCCGCTCGCGGGGAGCATTCCTCTCGCGACCCTCGCGGCAGTGCTGATCGTGGTGGCGTGGCGGATGGGCGAGTGGGACGAGTTTCGCCTGTTGAAGCGCCGGCCACGCGGCGATGCGTTGGTGTTTTTGACGACGTTTGCGCTGACCGTGGCGTTCGATCTGTCGACGGCGGTGGGCATCGGCATGATCCTCGCGGCCGCGCTCTTCGTGAAGCGCGTGGCGGACACGACGGAAGTGCAGTCGATGACCGGCGACGGCACGACGAGCGATCACGCGACGGTGAAAAACCTGCCGAAGGAGGTCGTCGTTTACCGCGTGTTTGGCGCGCTGCTTTTCGGTGCGGCGGACAAGATCGAGACCGTGCTGCGCCGTGCGGGCGGCGAGACGCGCGTGGTGATTTTGCACATGGCCGCGGTCACCGCGCTCGATGCGACAGCGCTCGCGCGCCTGGAGGATCTCCACGCGAAACTGAAGCGGCACAAGCGTCACCTGATCCTCTGCGGTCCGCACACGCAGCCTTATTTCCTCATGGAGAAGGCTGGTTTTCTGGACGAAGTCGGACGCGACAACATCGCAGCCGATCTTGAGTCGGCGGCCGAACGAGCGCGTGCGTTGCTGAGCGGAGCGGCGTGAACCGCTCGAACGAAACGGGCGACCTCCGCGTCGTTCAGCCGAGGACTGTTTTCAGGACTTTGCCGAGTTCGGCGACGCGGTAGGGTTTCGTGAGATAACCGCAGAAGCCCATGTCGAGGAAACGGCGCGCCATGTCGTCGTTGTCGTAACCGCTCGAGACGATCGCGCGGACGTCGGGATCCAGCGAGCGCAGCGCACGGAAACACTCCTCGCCGCCCATGCCGCCGACGACGGTGATGTCGAGGAGGACGGCGTCGTAGGGGCGCCCGATGTTGAGATAGCGCTGGTAGAGCGCGATGGCTTCCTCGCCGTTGCGCGCGAGATCGTATTTGTAGTCGAGACTCTGAAGCATCGTCGCGGTGAGCGACGAGATCTTCGGATCGTCATCCATGAACAACACGCGGCCGGTGCCGAAACGGAGCGTGGGAGCCTTGCGTGCCTGGACCTCGATCGGCGCGTCGGCGCGGGGAAGATAAACGGTGAACACCGTGCCGACGCCCACGCTCGAATCGACGCCGATCTGGCCGCCGTGTTTGCGCACGATCGAGAGCACGGTGGCGAGGCCGAGCCCCGTGCCATGTTTCTTCGTGGTGAAAAACGGATCGAAGATCTTCGGCAGGTTTTCGGGCGCGATGCCGCTGGCGTTGTCGCGCACCTGGAACTCCACGTAGTCACCGGCGGCGAGCAGCGGGATCTGTTCGTCGGCGAGCGATGTATTCGAAACATGGATATGCAACCGCGGGCGATGGGGCGGCGGCGGCATCGCCTGGAGCGCGTTGACGACGAGGTTTTGGAAAACCTGCAGAATCTGCGCGCGATCGACGCGAACCGGGTGGACGTTTTCCGCGATTTCGAGCGCAACCTCGGCGGTCGAACCGGCGGCGGCGAGCTTCAGCGAATCGTTCACGATGTCGCCGGGCGCGACGACGGTCTGCGTGCCCACGCCGCCTTTCGCGAACGCGAGCAGCTGGCGGGTGAGTCCCTTTGCCGCAATGCACGCGTGCTCGCTGTCGCCAAGCGCGGAGGTGTCGCGATTGTCCTTCGCGAGCGAGACGCCCGCGAGAATCGTGGTGAGGAGATTGTTGAAATCGTGCGCGACGCCGCTCGCGAGGAGACCAAGCGACTCGAGGCGGTTGGCTTTCACGAGTTCCTCCGGCGTGAGGTTCATCTCGTCGGGATCGCGGAAAACAATCGCGACACCGAGCGGTTTGCCGGTGGCGTCGAAAGAGGCACGCGCCGTCCACACGATCGGCTTCGCCTCGGCGTCCGCGTGCAGGGGGGCGAGTGAGTGTTCCGCAATGAGCGGCAGCGGCTGATCGGCAGTGAGCGCGCGTTCGCACGGATCGTCGCCGGGGCGGCCGCTCTCGCGATTCAGGAGGCGGAAATAATCCGCGACCGGCTGGCCGCGTGCTAGGTCGGTTGTGACCGTGAGAAGGCGTGCCGCGGTAGTATTGAGATGAAGGATTTTCCCGGTCGCGTCGGTGATGAGCAGACCTTCGGAAAGCGCGTCGAGCGCGTCGCGAATGAGCGACGTCGGAAGCGATTCGGTCTCCTCCGGCACGGGCAGACGCGGCGGCAGGCAGATGAAGCCGGTCACGCGCGCCAGTTCGCGGCGTTTCGTGAGCGTGCGCTGGGCGCCGAGGAGCACGGTGATGCGGCGTCCGTCCCTGCCCACGAGTTGCTCCGGTTCGACGAAGGCCGAAAGCCCCGGTGCGCGCAGCTGCAGCCACGTCTCGATACCGCCCGGCATGTCCTCCGGCGGCACGGCTGCGGCGAACGTGGAAAGCTCCTCCGGCAGTTCGGCGTCGCGATAGCCGAGCAGCTTGAACCAGCCCGGTGAGAACCAGAAACGCTGGTGCGCGAAATCGAGATCGAAGAGTCCGAGCGGACCGACCGTGCCGAGTTGTTCGAGTCGTTCGTCGGCGGCGACGCTGGCTTCCTCGAGTTCCTTGCGCTCGGTGATGTCGAGGTGCATGCCGGCGACGCGTTCGAGCGTGCCGTTGGCCGCGATCACCTGCACGCCGATGCACTGGATCCACACCCAGTGGCCGAGGCGGTGCCGCATGCGAAACTCGAGATTGATGGCGCGCACGCCGACCGTGAGTTTTCGCCCGAGCCGGTCCGGCGCGGCGGCCGAGTCGTCGGGATGAATCAACTCGCGCCAGGTATCGAGCGTGTCGGGCAGCTCGTCGCCGTAGTAGCCGAGGATTTTTTTCCAGCCGGGCGAGTAGTTGACGCGACCGGTCGTGAAATCGAGTTCGAAGAACCCGGCGCCCGCGTGTTGCGAGAGCAGACTGAAAATGCCTTCGCTGGTGGCGTCAGTCGCGGGCCCGGTGGCCACAGGCTGAACCGTGGCGAGGTAGGACGGCGTGGCCAGGGGCTCGATCCGCACGCGGACATTTCGCGTCGAACCACCGCGCGTGTGAATCTGCAGCTCGGTGGCTTGGTCGAGCGTGGCGCCGAGCAGGACTTCCCATTGCGCGGCGAGCCAACCGGGCTCGTCCGACACCACTTCGAAAACAAACAGGTTCGCGAACGGTGTGCCGAGCAGACCTTCGCCAGCGGTTTCCCACAGCGTGTGGGCGGCGGCGGACGCGGTGGTGATCAGTCCGTTTGCGTCGAGAATGAAAACAGCCGCCAGCTCGCCGTTTGGGCGGGGTGCGACGGATTCAACGGGATCGGTGGACGGCGAATCGTTCAACGCGGGCGAGACGCTAGCCAGTTGCGCACACGCTTGGCGAGGAAATCGATATAGGGAGCCTGATCGTTGAGGCAGGGGATTTGTTCGAACGATTCGCCGCCCGCTTCGTGGAAGATCTCGGCGCCTTCGCCGCGGATTTCCTCCAGTGTCTCGAGGCAGTCGGCGACGAACGCGGGGCAAAGCACGAGCACACGTTTCTTACCCTGCTTCGGAAGTTCGCGCAGCGTCTGGTCGGTGTAGGGAGAGAGCCACGGTTCGCCCACGAGTCGCGATTGAAACGTGACCATGCTGCGCTCGGCCGGGATGCCGGCGCGCGCGGCGAGCAGGCGCGCGGTGGTGAGCACTTGCGCACGGTAGCACGTGCTGTGCACCGGCGAGCAGGTGGTGCAACAATCCTTCACGATCGTGCAGTGCGCGTGCGAGGAGTCGGCCTTGCGCAGGTGTCGCTCGGGAATGCCGTGGTAACTGAAAAGCACCAGATCGTGCGGCTTCTCGAAATAGGGAGCCGAAACCGCGTAAAGCGCCTCGATGTAGTCCTCGTCCTGATAGAACGGCTGCACGCACTCGACGCGGAGCTGCGGGGCCAGACGAGCGGCTTCCTCGTAGACTTTCACCACGACGGTTTCCCACGACGACATCGCGTAGTGCGGATACTGCGGGAAAAGGAGCAGTTCCTCGATGCCGTCAGCCGCGATCTGCGCCATCACGGATGCGATGGACGGATTGCCGTATCGCATTGCCAGATACACCGGCGTGTCTGCGTCGAGCGAGGCGGCGAGTTTGTCACGCACGCTCTGTGAAATCAGAATCAGCGGCGAGCCGCGTTCGGTCCAAATCTGCTCATAAGCGTGCGCGGAGTTGGCGACGCGTTTGCGGATGATGATCTGGTTGACGAGAAACGTCCGAAAAGGCTGGGCGGGCTTGTCGATCACGCGCTCGTCGCCGAGAAATTCGCGCAAGTAGCGGGTAACGTCAGGGATCGACGTGGAATCGGGAGAGCCGAGGTTGACGAGAAGGACGGCGCGCTTGGACATGGACTGGGAATTCGTCGGCGAATCGAGGGTTTTGTCAAACCGAGGACGGGCTCGTGAGCCGCTCAAGCCGTTGCTTTGCGTGCCGATGGGAAGGTGTGCCGAATTGTATCTGGACAGTGATTGGCAGCAGGGGTGAGATGAGGTGACCCCGCGATGATTTCCAGCTTCACGCGTAGTTGGAGTTCCTGGTTGTTGTGCGTCCTGTTCTGTGTGGGTGGCGCGCGCGCGGAGGCGTCGACATCCGGAACGGCGGAGATCGTGGGCTGGGTCATGCCGCCTGTCCTGGGCATCGTGCTGTTGGGGGCTGCGTTTTTAGGGCTCTCGATCTGGCTGGTCCGGCGCTCGCAACGGCTGCCGCTCAAACAGCTCTCGCTCATGATGGACCGTGCCGAGTGTTTGTTGTGGGAGGCGCGGATGCAGTTGCACGACAGCGACTGGACTTGGGAATTCATGGTGCAGCCGTCGGCTTTGACGAAGAGCCTGTTTCCCGACGACCTGCCCGCGCGACGCGGCCAGGTGTGGGTCGGCTACGAAACGCCTGACAAGGAGATCATGGACGAAGGCTGCCGTGCGGCGATTCGCGAGGGGCGTTCGGATTACCAGTTCGAATTTCGCCTCGTGCGCGACGGGGTGACTCGCTGGATGCGCGAGAACGTGAGGTTGGAAGCGCTGGGGGGCGGACAGTTTCGACTGACCGGCGTCACGACCGAAATCACCGCGCTGCGAGAAGCCGAGGCCGCGCGGCGCCAGGCACACGAGCGCCTGCAAAAACTGCTTTCGGCGGTCGATTGCATTGTGTGGCAGGCGGACGTCGCCCGCGATGCAAGCGGCGTGCTGCAATGGAAGTTTTTTGTGTTTCCGTCGGAACTGCATCGGCGCATTTCCGCGGCGAACAACACGCGCGATGGCCGGCTGTGGACCGAGGAGATGGTCCCGGAGTTTCACGAGATCGAGGCGCGCAGCCGAAACTCGATCCTGCACGGACTGAGCGGCTACGAGCAGGACTTCCGCGTGATCGTCGGCAGCGCGGTGATCTGGTTGCACGAGAAAGTCACCATCTCGCGCGTGGGCGAAGACCAGTGGCGGGTCGAGGGCATGGTGCTCGATGTCTCGTCGCAGCAACTCGCGAAGGAGTCACGCGAGGTCAGCGAGGCGCAGTTGCGGCAGGTGGTGGAGACCGCGGACTTCATGTTGTGGCATGCCCGCGTGTTCATGTCGGCCGACGGGCAACTCCAGTGGGCACTCACCGTGCCGCCGTCGTCGCTTTATCGGACTTTGTTTGGACGCGATCCCGAAGCCCGCTGGCCGGTCATGCCGTGGGAGACGATCGTGGAGCCGACGCGGCGCGCAGAGATGGAGGTCACCGCGTCGCACGCGATCGTCCAGGATCAACCCGGATACGAACAACACATCCACGCGCTGTGCGGCGAGCAGGCCTTCTGGTTGCACGAACGAGCCACGATCAAACGTGTGGGCCCCGGCGAGTGGTATCTCGTCGGTATCGTGACCGACGTGACTGCGCGGCAGCAGGCGGAAGCAGCACGGCTCGCGAGCGAGCGCAATCTTGAGGACATCCTTTCACGCGTCGACTGCCTGGTCTGGCGCGCGCGGGTGGTGCGGGAAGGGGAAGCTCTCAAGTGGGTGCGGTTTGAGCTGCCGAAATCGCGCCTTTTCCCGGCATTGTTCGGGGTGCGCGAGGACATGTCGGGCGCGGAACTCTGGAGCATGATCGATGTGCCCTCCCTCCCGGAGATGACGCGACGGAGCACCGCCGCGGTTCTTTCCGGCGCTCCGGGTTACGAGCAGGAGTTCGAGGCCACGCGCGACGGACGGAGGTTCTGGCTCAACGAGCGGGTCTCGATCCGCCAAGTCTCCGCCGACGAGTGGCTGCTGGTCGGCCTCGTCACCGATTTGACGGCGCGTCACAACGCCGAACTCGCGCGACAACAGGTGGAGAAGCGTCTCACGCAACTGCTCGAGCGCGCCGATTGCACGATCTGGCAGGCCACGGTGGAGCGCGCGGAGGATGGCGAATACCACTGGTCGGTTTACATCCCGAACTCACGACTCTACACGCGGATCTTCGGCAAGGATCCGGACCAGGACATCCCGCTCAACTGGGAGCGTCTGAACGTTCCCGAACTACCGGAGATGCAGGCGCGCTCGGCGCATGCGTTCGAGTCACAACTTCGTGGATACGAGCAGGTGTTTCACGTCTCGAAACCCGAAGGCGAGATCTGGCTGTCCGAGCAGGCGAGCATTCAGCAGATCGCGGAAAATCGCTGGGAGGTGGTGGGTGTTATCACCGACATCACGGAGCGTCGTGAAGCCGAGCTGGCCAAAGTCGCCAGCGAGACGCAGCTCCAGCAAATCCTCGATCACGCGGACTGCCTCGTGTGGCAGGGCGACGTGCATCGGGTGGAGGGGGATTCGTATTCGTGGAGCATGTTTGCCGCCCGCTCGGCTCTTTACCGGCGGTTGTTTGGCGATCTTCCTGCCAGCGAAGGACTGGACTGGAGACGGCTGCAGGTGCCCGAGTTGCCCGAGATGCACCGGCGTGCCCGGGCGGCGCTCAAATCGGGTGCGCCCGGCTACGAGCAGGAATTTCGCGTCGTGGGTGAGGATGGTGTGACGTGGTTGCGAGAGGTGGTCGCGATCGTGCCGCAAGGGGCAGATCGTTTCCGCCTAGTTGGCGTGGTCACAGACATCAGTGGGCGACGTCAGGCAGAGGTCGCCGTGCAGGAGTCGGAGCGTCGGTTTCGCACGCTCTTTCAGCACACGCCGGTGGCGATCATCGAGGCGGATTTCTCTGGCGTGGGTGGATGGCTGGCGCAGGCGCGGACGGAGGGCGTGCAAGACATCCATGCCTGGCTCGCCGATCCGCGTCGTGTTCATGCCGCAGCGCGCGAAGTGCGCGTGCTCGATGCCAACGAAGTCGCGGTGAAGATGCTCCGCGCGCGCGACGTCGAAGACTTCCGGAACCGTCGACTCAGGCTCACGACACCCTCGGCGCTCGAGACGATACGCCGCACGCTGATCGCGATTTGGGAAGGCCGAAACACCCTCGAGGCGGAGCTCGAGATGCGCGACTTCGGCGGCGAGACGCGTCCGATGATGATGCGCTGGTGGTCGGGAATCGGAGACGACGGACTCGAGCTGCAGCAATCGGCGATGGTGTTCGTGGATCTGTCCGAATTGAAGCGCGCGGAGGCCGACCTTGCGGCGGAAAAGGAACGCCTCGCGGTCACGCTGCGCGCGATGACCGAGGGCGTCATTACGACCGATGTGGACGGCATCGTGCAGTTCATGAATGCGGCGGCCTCGCATCTGATCGGTTGCTCGGTGGAGGACGCGATCGGACGCCCGGTCGTCGAGTTGTGCACGCTGGAGGACGAGCGCACAGGTCAGCGCATCGAAGTGCCGGTCCGCCGTGTCGCGGAGGGCGATCATGTGGCCGATTTGCCGACGCAGACGAGACTCTCCAACGGCAACGGCGGATGGCGCATGGTTCGCGGCTGCTGCGCGCCGATTCACTCGGCCGACAGTGCGGTGATCGGCACCGTGCTCGTGCTGCGCGACGTGACCGAACACGAGCGACTCGAGCAGGAGTTGGTGCGCGCCACGCGGCTCGAATCGGTGGGCATTCTCGCCGGCGGCATCGCGCACGACTTCAACAACATTCTCACCGCGATCATGGGCAACATCTCGATCGCGCAGCTCGACGTCGACCCTGCGTCTCCGGCCGGAAAGAGCCTGCAAAATGCCGAGTCCGCGTCGCTGCGGGCGCGCGATCTCACGCAGCAGTTGCTGACGTTTGCAAAGGGCGGTGAGCCGGTCCGCTCCTCGGTCCAGCTTGCGGACATCATTCGCGAAATGACGGAGTTCGCGCTGCATGGTTCGCGCGTGCGGGCGGACTACAATCTGTCGCCCAACCTCTGGCCGGCCGACGTGGATCGCGGACAGATCGGACGCGTGGTGCAAAACCTCGTGATCAACGCCGTGCAGGCGATGCCGGAAGGCGGCACGATCAAGCTCCGCGCGCTCAACGAGCATATCGGCGGCATCGATTATCCCGTGCTCACGCCCGGTCCCTACGTGCGTATCGAGATCACGGATACGGGTGTCGGTATTCGCCCGGATCTCCTCTCGCGCATCTTCGATCCCTATTTCACGACGAAACAGGCGGGCAGCGGATTGGGATTGGCCGCGGTTTATTCGATCGTGCGCAAGCACAGCGGACACATCGAGGTGGAGTCGCAGCTGGGGCAGGGGAGCACGTTTCGTCTCTGGCTGCCGGCCTCGACGGCGCAAGCGGAGACGGAGGACGCTGCGCCGGCGATGCCGCCAGCCACGCTGTCGGGGCGTTTGCTCTTTATGGATGACGAGGAAGTCATCCGCGCCATGGCCTCCACGCTTCTTCGCCGCTGTGGTTTCGACGTGACGTGCGCCGCCGACGGCGCCGAAGCCGTCCGCCTCTATCGCAACGCACTCGAAGCGGGCACGCCTTTCAAGGTCGTGATCATGGATCTCACCGTGCCCGGGGGAGTCGGGGGCAAGGAGGCCATCGGCCTGCTGCGCGAGATCGATCCCGAAGTGCGCGCCATCGTCTCCAGCGGTTATTCGAGCGATCCCGTGCTCGCCAATTATCGCCACTACGGTTTCCGCGGCGTCGTCGCGAAGCCTTACGAGCACACGGAACTCATCCGCGTGCTGCGCGACGTGCTCTTCGGTCCCGTGAAGACGGGCAACTCGAGCGCGCCGTTCGCGTCGTTTCAGGCCAATCCGCGGCAGAACTGAATCCGCCGGATCAGTTGGTGAATGTTTTCCGGCGCGATGCGGTCCGTGATGACCGTGCGCGGGAAATTGGGCTCCACGTCGAGGTGCACGCCGTCCTCGCTGCCCGGGCGCACGAAATCCTCCACAAAATCCATCCCGCCGCGCGGCCGGATCCATTTCACGTAGGGATCGGGATCGTCGGACTCGATCACCACGTCATCCTTCAGGAACACGTTGCAATACAGCGTCAGATCCCGGAACGACGAGAACCACGTCGGCGGGTTCACCAATTGATCTCGGATGATGAGCGTCATTGGGACTCTTGTTTTAGCAGCGGCACTGCCAACTTCGACAGGATCGCGCATTTTTTGATCTGCGGGTGGCGCAAAGGTGCGCAGAGGTTTTTCTTTTACCCGTCGCCATCTCCCGTCATCCCTAGAGGCTTTACTCATGAGCACGACGCGTCCTCCGGTCCTCCTCGTTATCCGTGACGGTTGGGGCAAAAATCCCCATTCCGACCAAAACACCTTCAATGCGGTCCAACTCGCGAAGAAGCCCACCGACGATGCGCTTCACGCCCGCTATCCGTTCGCGCTCGTCGCCGCCAGCGGCCTCGACGTTGGTCTGCCTCATGGCGTGATGGGCAACTCCGAAGTCGGTCACGAAAACATCGGCGCCGGCCGCATCGTGGACCAGGAGCTCGTGCGCCTGAACAAGCTCTTCTCCGAAAACCGCCTCGCCACCAATCCCGTGTGGCGCGCGTGCGTCGAGCGCGTGAAGACCCGCGGCTCCCGTCTCCATCTTATGGGCATCGTGAGCGACGCCGGCGTGCACGGCATGCTCGATCACCTCTACGGCATTCTCCGCCAGGCCAAGGAAGACGGCGTCACGCAGGTCTTCATCCACGCCTTCACCGACGGCCGCGACACGCCGCCCACCAGCGGCCTCGGCTACGTGAAGCAAGTCGAAGAACAATGCGCCGCCATCGGCGTCGGCCAGATCGCCACCGTGTGCGGCCGCTTCTGGGCCATGGATCGCGACAACCGCTGGGAGCGCGTTCAAAAAGCCTACGACATGCTCACCGGCCGCGCCGCCGTCGCCACGGCCACGAGCGCTGCACAAGCCGTGCAGAATTACTACGACAAACCTCTGACCGAGACGCAGCAGGGCGACGAGTTCGTGCCCGCCACCTGGATTCTCGGCGCGGACAGCAAGCCCGTCGCCACGATCGCCGACGGCGACGCCGTGCTCTTCTACAACTACCGCGGCGACCGTCCGCGCGAGATCACGAAGGCTTTCGTCCTCGATGATTTCGCCGGCTTCGATCGCGGCGCGAAGCTCGACCTCTACTACGCGACGATGACCGAATACGAATCCGGCCTGCCGGTGAACGTCGTCTCGCCCAAGCCCGAGAAGCTGAAAAACATCCTCGGCGAAGTCGTCGCCAACGCCGGCATCGCGCAGTTCCGCTGCGCGGAGACCGAGAAGAACCCGCACGTCACCTTCTTCTTTAATAACTACCGCAAGGATCCGTTCCCCGGTGAAGAGCGCGCGTGCCCCTCGAGCCCGAAGGTTGCGACCTACGACCTCCAGCCCGAGATGTCCGCCTCCGAGGTCACCAAGTTCGCCAAGGAAGCGATCCTCTCCGGCAAATACGGCCTCGTCGTCGTCAACTACGCCAATCCCGACATGGTCGGCCACACCGGTTCGCTGCCCGCGACCATCAAGGCCGTCGAAGCCACCGACCGGGGCGTCGGCGAACTTCTCGCCGCGATCGAGCAGATGGGCGGCAAAGCGGTCGTTTGCGCCGACCACGGCAACGCCGAACAGATGTGGGATCCCGACGTCAACGGCCCGCACACCGCGCACACGCTCAACCTCGTCGAGGTGTTCGTCGTCGGCAAAGATTTCGCCGCCGGCAAAACCCAGATGCGCACCGGCGGCCGGCTCGCGGATATCGCGCCCACCGTGCTGCACCTGATGGGCCTGCCGAAGCCCGCCGAGATGACCGGCGAAAGCCTCGTGCTCGGCTGAGCGCGTTTTCACTCCCGCACATTCCCATGAACGCTTCGTATTCCGCCGCCGACGGCGATCTCACGGTCGAACTTGATCAGAACGACGGTGTGATCCGCGTGAAAGCGGTGTCGACGTTCGACGATCCCGTGACGCTCAGCGCCGCGGACGCTCGTGAACTCGCGCAACACCTGCTCGAGCTCGCCGAGCAAATCGGCTGAACGCGTTTTCAGTTCTGTCTTCTCAAGCCGCGGCGAAAAAACGTCGCGGCTTTTTTGCGGACCGGAATGGCGACGATGTCCGCACGTCATCCCGACTTGGTGCGCACCTTGTCCCGACTCATGCCGCACCTTGGCTCGACCGTGTCCGCACCTTGGCTCGACGTGGTTCGCACCTTGGCTCGAGTTGGTCCGGGCTGTGGCGCGACAGGGACCGCACTCGGTCCCGACTCGGTGCGGACTTTGGTGCGCGTCGGTTACGATTGCGTCGGCTTTTCGCCGGATTGGGGTGAGGGCGGCATGTCTTTCAGCAGCATCGCGACGGCTTCGTCGGAGATGCCGTGGCTGATGTTCACGCCGTAGCGTTGCTGCAGAAATGTCTCCACCGACACCCAGCGATCCTGCCAGCGCACGCGGCCGGTCCACGCGCAGAAGGTCACGAATTCCTCGAGGCGTTTCACCTGCTTGGCGGCTTCCTGGAGTTCCGTGATGAGGCGGGCTTGTTCGGCTTCGGCACGGCGCTCCTGGCCCATGGCGGACGCAAGGAAGAGCGCGGTCGCGAGGCACACGCCCATGAACACATTGAGATAGAGCATCTGATCGCCGACGGGCGCGTCGCGGAGCGGACCGCCGCCGGACAGCACGGCGTCGAACGCAAAAAGTCCGAGCACGCTGCCGAGCGTCACCGCGACCGTCGGCACAAAGCGCACGGAAGCCCAAACCAGCAGCGGAAACGTGCAGATGAGCGCCACGGGCAGCGGCAGGCCGGCAATCGCCCAGCGACCCGGACCGAGCGCGCCCACGAGCAACGTGAGCACGGTGAGCGCGATCAGTTCACCCGAGCGTTCGACGGCCGGTTTCGGCCAGCGCGCCCAAACCAGGGCGACGGGCGCGGTGAGAAATTGCGCGAAGATGTTGGCCGCATACCACGCGCTCGCGCTGGCCCAGAGTTGGTCGGGAGGGAGGCCGCCGGTGATCGTGAGCGCGGTCATGCCGAAGGTCGTGCTGATCGGCTGCAGCACCAGCAGCGAAGCGAGGATCAGTTGCACGACATCGGAGAGCCGGTCGATCTCGATGCGGCGCTTGGGCAGATCGCGAAACCACCAACCCGCGATGGCGGACTCGAGCGCGTTACCGGCGCCCATGATGAGCGAACCGGGAAACGAAATGCCGGTGGAGAGACCGATGGCGAACTCGCCGATGAAAACCGCCGGCGCCACGCGCGCGCCCCAGAACAGCGAGGCGATGAGCGAAAGTCCCGCGGGGATGAAGAGAACCCAGGAGACGTTGCCGGTGAGCGCGGAGATCGCGATGCAAAGGCGACCGGTGAGAAAGTAGGTGAGGGCGAGCGCGCCCCAGGCAAGGGGCCAGTGCCAATGCGCGCGGGAAAGATTCATGTGGGCGGAACGGAGATGACGAGGCTCCGCGAGGTCGGCAATTCGTTTGTGCGGGGAGAATTGATGGCGCGCGCGATCGGGGCATGGCGGAGCGCAGACATACTTTCCAGTTGCGGCGGGGTGCGGCGGTCCGTTTAGCTCGCCAACTCCTTACGCCCTTTCTCATGAAGCGCACCCATCACTGTGCCCAGCTTACGACGGCCAACCTCGGCGAAACTGTTTCGCTCATCGGCTGGGTCGATTCCATCCGCGACCACGGCGGCATCATCTTCATCGATCTGCGCGACCGCAAAGGCATCACGCAGGTGAAGTTCGATCCGCAGGATAATGCGGAGCTCGGCAGTCGCGCGGCGCAGCTGAAGGTGGAGTCCGTCATCGAGATCGCGGGCAAGGTCGTCACGCGTCCGGCGGGCACGACGAACTCGGCGCTGCCGACCGGCGAGATCGAGGTCAACGCGACCGAGCTCGTGGTGCACAACATCTCCGACACGCCGCCGTTTCCGCTCGACGACGCCGGTGGCGACAAGGTCAACGAAGACCTGCGTCTCACGTATCGCTATCTCGACCTGCGCCGCCCGAAGATGCGCAAAAATCTTCAGGTGCGTCACAAGGCCGCGAAGGCGATCCGCGATTACTTCGACTCGCAGGAGTTCATCGAGGTGGAGACGCCGGCACTCTTCAAGAGCACGCCCGAAGGCGCGCGCGAGTATCTCGTGCCGTCGCGAATTCACGCGGGCCAGTTCTACGCGCTCTCGCAATCGCCGCAGCAATTCAAACAGATCCTCATGGTCGCGGGCGTGGAGCGGTATTTCCAGATCGCTCGCTGCTTCCGCGACGAAGATCTCCGCGCCGATCGCCAGATGGAGTTCACGCAGGTGGACGTCGAAGCCTCGTTCATCGATCGCGAAGGCATCTACGCGCTCTTCGAGGGCATGTTGAAGAAGGTCTGGAAGGACGTGCTCGACGTGGATCTCCCGACACCGTTTCCGCGCATGCCGTTTATCGAGGCGATGAACCGCTACGGCGTGGACAAGCCCGACGTGCGTTTCGGCCTCGAGCTGGTGGACCTCACGTCGACGTTCACGAACTCGAGCTTCAAGGTCTTCCAATCGACCGCCGCGAGCGGTGGCTCGATCAAGGCGCTCAACGCGAAAGGACTCGCCGACCTCACGCAGGGAGAAATCAAGAATCTCGAAGAGGTCGCGAAATCGCTCGGCGCAAAAGGTCTCGCCTTCATCAAGGTCGAGGGCGGCGAGTGGAAATCGCCGATCGTGAAATTCTTCTCCGACGCCGAAAAGGCGGAGCTCACGCAAAAACTCGGGATCGAGGAAGGCGACATGGTGTTCTTCGCCGCGGCGACGTGGGAAAAGGCCTGCGCGATCCTCGGTCGCATCCGTCTCGAGTCCGCGGCGCTGCTGCAGAAACGCGGCAAGCTCACGATCCGTCCCGACGACTGGAAGTTTCTCTGGGTGGTCGATTTTCCGCTCATGTCCTACGACGAGGCGGAAAACCGCTACGTGGCGACGCACCATCCGTTCACCGCGCCGGTGCCGGAGGATGCCGCGCTGCTCGACAGCGATCCGAAGAAGGTGCGCGGCCAGCACTATGATGTCGTGTTGAACGGCATGGAGCTCGGTGGCGGTTCGATCCGTATTCACCAGCCCGCGCTGCAGAAGAAAGTTTTCGAGGACGTGCTGAAGATTCCGCAGGACGTCGTGGAGAGCCGTTTCGGCTACATGCTGAAGGCGTTCACTTACGGCGCGCCGCCGCATGGCGGTATCGCGTTCGGTCTCGATCGCATGGTCGCGCTGCTCTGCGGCACGACCAGCATTCGCGACGTGATTGCGTTCCCGAAGACGCAAAAGGGCCAGGACCTCATGGCCCAGAGCCCGACGCCGGTGACCGCGAAGCAGCTCAAAGAGCTGCACATTCAGACGGTTATTCCGGAGTAAGCGGCCGCGGCAGCGGACTCGCCTCCAGTGGCTTATGTCGCCCTTTTCGCGAGGGCGGAGTGGGTGACGTGTGCACCTTGGCACAGGCCGTGCTTTTATGGCGGCGTGTGCGATGATCCTGTCGCGCACACTGTTCCTTCAACTCGACCGGCTCTTTCGGGGGTTGGTCGACCGCGGCTCACGTCGCGGCGGTTTGGTCGTCTACATTCCTTCAGATTCCTTTCGGGTCGGATGGTAACGGTCGTTCCGTTTCCGCCGCCCAGCTCTCATCCATCCACCCTCAGTAAAATCCACCTGCATGAAACTCATCATCGCCATCATCAAACCGTTCAAGCTTGAGGAAGTGAAAGCCGCGCTCGCCGAGATCAACGTCGAGGGCATGACGGTGACGGAAGTCAAAGGCTTCGGCCGCCAGAAAGGTCACACCGAGATCTATCGCGGCAGCGAATACACGGTGGATTTCCTGCCGAAGGTGAAGATCGAGATCGTCACCGCCGACGAGCTCGTGACCAAGGCTGTCGAAGCCATCGTGAAGTCCGCCAAGACGGGCAAGATCGGCGACGGCAAGGTCTTCGTCCTTCCGCTCGAGGATGCGATCCGCATCCGCACGGATGAGCGCGGCGAATCCGCGATCTGAGGGTAGAGAGTTAGTGGTCCACTTTCGGCCGGCTCGTCACGAGCCGGCCTTTTTGTTGGGTGAAAAGAGCGGCTGGATTAATGACGCATATAGCAGGGGGTGCTGGCATCGGAGTTGCTCATGAATGTGCGCTTATGACCCGCCTGCTTACCCTTCCACGCCTCCTAATCGCAGCCGGCTTTTGTTGGCTGGCTGCTTTGTCTGCCCACGCTCAGGAAACAGCCGCGCCCACCGTCGACGAACGTCTGGCCGCGCTTGAAGCCTACATCAACAACGCCGCGCCCGAGGCCAGTCTCAAGGGCGTGCCCGGACCCGGCCACAATGCCTGGCTGATGATCAGCACGGCGCTCGTGCTGTTCATGACCTTGCCCGGCCTTGCGTTGTTCTACGGCGGCCTCGTGCGCCGCAAGAACGTGCTGTCGGTCCTCGGTCAGTGTTTGGCGATCGCAGGTCTCGTGACGATCCTGTGGTGGGCGGTGGGCTTCAGTTTGGCCTTCGCGCCCGGCAACGCCTTCATCGGCGGATTCGATTACATGTTCTTCCGCGGTGTGACGAGCGAGCCGAGCACGCTGCCGTGGGTTTCGGAGAACGTGTTCGCGATCTTCCAGCTCACATTCGCGATCATCACGCCCGCGCTCATCGTCGGCGCGATCGCCGAGCGCATGAAGTTTTCCGCGGTGCTGCTGTTCGTCACGCTGTGGATGTTCGTCGTGTATTTCCCCCTCGCGCACATGGTCTGGGGCGGCGGCCTGATGGCCGGCGCGGCGGGCGCGATCAAGGCGCTCGATTTCGCGGGCGGCACCGTGGTGCACATGTCCTCCGGTTGGTCGGCCCTCGTGCTCTGCTTGATCCTCGGTCCGCGCGTCGGTTTCGGCCGCGAAAAAATGGCTCCGCACAACATGGTGCTCTGCATGGTCGGCACCTCGATGCTCTGGGTCGGCTGGTATGGCTTCAACGCCGGCTCCGCGGGCGGCTCCGATGGCATCGCCGCCAATGCGTTCATGACCACCACGCTCGCGGCGGCGATTGCCGGTTTCACGTGGGGCATGATTGAAAAAATCTTCCGCGGTCACGCTTCGATTCTCGGCTTCTGCTCCGGTATCGTGGGCGGCCTCGTGGTCATCACGCCCGCCGCGGCCTTCGTCGACTCGACGGGCGCAGTGATCATCGGCGTCCTCGGTGGCGCGATCCCGTATTATTTTGTGACGAAGGTGAAGGCGAAGTTCGGCTACGACGACGCCCTCGACACCTTCGGTGTGCACGCGGTCGGCGGCACGCTCGGTGCGATCCTCACCGGCGTCCTCGCGACGGCCGAGGCCAATCCCGGCATCGAAGAGTTGATCCCGGGCCTGCTCGTCGAGCAGCTGAAGGCTATTGCCGTGACGCTCGTGCTCTCCATCGGCGCCACCGCGGTGCTCGCGTATCTCGTCAAGGCTCTCGTCGGTCTCCGTCCCTCCGAAGAAGTCGAGCGCCAGGGTCTCGATATCAACGAGCACGGCGAAGAAGGCTACGTCAGCTAACCCTCAATCCAGCATCCCATGAAACTCATCACCGCCATCATCAAACCGTTCAAACTCGAGGAAGTGAAATCGGCGCTGCAGGAAATCGGCATCGAAGGCATGACCGTCACCGAAGTGAAAGGCTTCGGTCGCCAGAAAGGTCACACCGAGATCTACCGCGGCAGCGAATACACCGTGGACTTCCTGCCCAAGGTGAAACTCGAGATTGTCACCGGCGACGACACCACCACGAAGGCCATCGACGCGATCATCAAGGCCGCCAAGACCGGCAAGATCGGCGATGGAAAAATCTTCGTCACGCCGGTGGAGGATTCGATCCGCATCCGCACCGAGGAACGTGGCGAAGCGGCGATCTAACTAAGTTGCTCGTCAGCTTGAAAAAGCCGCGAGACCGGGTCACCGGTGTCGCGGTTTTTTCCTGGCGGTTTCGCCCGCCTGCGACTTCTGGTTTGCGCGTATTTTGTCCCTTTTTGTGCATCCCGGCTTGCAGGCTTGCATCTGCCCGGTGAACACGGAATTAACTCTCAGCAAAATCTGCCCATCCGATTAGCAGACCGCTCACTCTTAACCTCCCACTTCATGAAACTGATCATTGCCATCATTAAGCCGTTCAAACTGGAAGAAGTGAAATCCTCGCTCGCCGAGATCGGCGTCGAAGGAATGACGGTGACCGAGGTCAAGGGCTTCGGCCGCCAAAAGGGCCACACCGAAATCTATCGCGGCAGCGAATACACCGTGGACTTCCTCCCGAAGGTGAAGGTTGAGATCGTCACCGCCGACGAAATCGCGCCGAAGGCGATCGCCGCCATCGTGAAGGCCGCCAAGACCGGCAAGATCGGCGACGGCAAAGTGTTCGTGCTCCCCGTCGAGGATGCCATCCGCATCCGCACCGACGAGCGCGGCGAAGCCGCCGTCTAACGCGCCCTTTCGGTTGGTATTAATCTTAAGCCGGTCTCCTCGTGGAGACCGGCTTTTTTGCGCCCGCGTGGTTCAGGATAGTTGCATTGACAGCGAAAGCGGGACTCTCAGGGTCCGGCCCCATGCGCCTGAACAACCTGCGGCCAACGAAGCAGAGGTGCGGCGCAACTTTGCCCACCGGAAAACAGCAGCACGTTTTCCGCCGGTGAATCTCCGGAGCCGATCATGAGCGCACTCTACGGGATTGGTTTCGGCACGGCGTTGCTCCTGATGTTGGCGGGCCTCGTGGCATTTCTCCTTTCCGAATCGATGTGGCGAACGATGACCAAGCGCGGTTCGCGTTGGGCAAATCAGGCTTCGACGGCAGGCGCGCTGTTGTTTTGCGGACTCGGTTTGAGCGGCGTCGGACTGCTGGTGGGATCGGCGAGCGACGTCGTGCACGGCTGGCGTTCGACGCATTGGCTGGGAACCGGAGCGATCGTCGAGCATGCGCGGATCGTCGAGGTCAGCCAGATTCGCAGCTCCAACCCCGCGTTTCGCATCGAGCCGACGTATCGCTATCGCTTCGACGGCCGCGCACACACGGCGAGCACGCTCGCTTTCGGCAATCTCGCCTCGCCGAATCGCGACGAGGTGGAGCGCGAGATGGCGGAGCACTTTTCTCCCGGCACAGGGGGGCGCGCTTTCGTCAACCCCGCGAATCCTGCCCAGGCGGTGCTGCGGCCGGGCGTGCAGGCGACAGCGTTGATCTTTGGCGCGCTCGGTGCGGCGTTTCTCGCGATTTCGCTGTGGCAACTGGTCGCGCTCGCGAAGGATTGGGACGGAGACGCCTTGGAAAAACGGTCGAAAGAAAAAACGAAACAACGACGCGCCGCGATCAAAGCCGCACGACGGGACTCACGCGCAGGATGAATCCAATGGCAGACCTCGAACCGCAGACGGAAAGTGCGTCGTGGCGCACCGCAGGGCCGGATCTGCTGGCATTCGTTGCGGGCCTCATCGGTGCGGCGTGGTCGGGTTGGAACACTTCGGCGCTCGTGTGGAGTCTGTGGCTTTCGAGTTTGGTGATCGGTTACGTGTCGATTGTCGTGACGATTCTTCGCGGCGCGTGGACGGCGAACGCCGAAACGGCCGGACAGCGGTCGAAGCTGCTCACGTGGGGCGGGGGAGCTTTCCTGCTCGCCTTCTTCACCGTGCACTTCGGTGGCTTCCACTGGGGACACTCGATTTTCCTGCAGTCATTTTTCCCAGTTGAAGGAACGAGCCCACGCAACGGAATTCCGAGTGCGACGCTCTATCTGGAAGTGCTGAAACAAAACGCGTGGTTCCTGCCGCTGGCGTTGGTGGCGCAGCGCGAGCTATTCAGAAAGCGGAGGAAAACAGCGACGGAAGGGAAGACGCTGAAGGAGCTCCACGAGGAGCGAGGCAGGGAGCTGTTTGTTCCCTACCGAAACGTCGTGCGCCTGCATCTGCTGATTTTCTTTTTCGCGTTTGCGATGGGACTGAAACTCCCGGCGGTGCTGATCTACGTCGTCGTGTATGCCGTGTATTTCTTCCCGTGGCGGATCCTGCGGAGGAAAACGAAATAGACAGAATCTCGCGTGCTCCATCGTCCGCACCGAGTCGAACCCGAGTGCGGCTCGGGTCGCGCCAAGGTTCGGACCAAGTCGAGCCAAGGTTCGGACCAAGTCGAGCCAAGGTGCGAACCGGGTCGAACCAAGGTGCGGCTCGACTCGGACCTCGGTCGTTCCGCGTGATCACAAAGGCCGCGCGGGCTGCTCTGCGAGTTTGCGATAGAACACCGTCGTGCTGCAGAAGCCGCCGTTCGGAAAGAGTGCGTAGTCAGGAATCTCACCGACACGCGTCCAGCCACCGCGAGCGTAGAGTCGCTCGCCGTCGGCGCCGGTCACCGTGTCGAGGACAAGCAGTGATCGACCCAGGTCGCGCGCGAGTTCTTCCACCGCGTGCAGAAGCGCAGCGCCGAGACCGCGGCGTCGGGCGCGGTGGTGCACGAGCATTTTGGCGACGTCGGCGCGGTGCGGCTGATTTTCGGGCAGGTCGAGGACGAGCTGCACCGTGCCGCAAATGCCGAGTTCGTCTTCGGCGATGAGTAGAGCGCGTTCGCCTGCAGCCACGCCGCGCGCGACGCGTTGCCAAAACGCCACGGCTTTCTCGCGCGTGATCGGCAGCATGAAGCTCACCGATGCGCCGCCTTCGACGCAGTCGATCAGGACATCAGCGAGTTGTTGCACGTCGGACTCGCTCACCGTTTCGAGCCGGCGAATGCGCCAAGACGGGGAAGTCGTGTTCATCGCGAGAAACGTTCGGTCGCAATCACCACCGCATACCGAGCGGTGTGGCGCGTGCGGTTGTGAAACGAGATCGGGCGATCGAGCCTCATCGCGAGGCAATCGCCGTCCTGCAGTTTGTGCCGCTCCTTCCCGACGGTGAGCTCGATCGTGCCTTCGAGCACCCAGATCTGCTGCGTCGCGGGCCGATGGCGGCTCGCGTTGTCGAACACCACGCGCGCGCCGGGCGGGAAGTGAACCTCGACGATCTGAAACGGCTGCGGAAAACCGGGCGGCGACACGTTGCGCCGCACGTAGCCGGTGTCCGGATCTTTCCAAACGACCTGCTCGGCGTGGCGGACCAGCGGGCTCGGCTTCTCGCGGGCGGAGGACGTCGGAGCTTCGAAGAGAGTGGAGAGCACCACGCCAAATGCTGCCGCGAGTTTCTCCAGCACCACGGCGGTCGGACTGGTTTCGGCGCGCTCGATGAGAGAGATCATCGAGCGGCTCACGCCGCTGCGCTCGGCGAGTTCCTCGAGTGAGAGTTCCTGCTCGGCACGGAGTTCACGCACGCGCTGAGCGATGCGTTCGTTGAGCGACAGGGCGGTGTCTTTCATGGTGGATTATGTATCCAGTATAATGGAAGCATGGCTGATGCCAGGCACAAAGAAAAAGCCGCACACCGAAGAGTGCGGCTGAAGTTGATGACGCTGGATGAAACTTAGGCGTTCGCAGCGGGCGCGGCCGGCTTCTTCACCGGAAGCGCACGCGTGGCGATTTCCTGTTTCAGTTTCTCCAGATACTCGGCGAAGGGCTGCACGCCTTCGTCGCCGCGAGCGCGGGAGCGCACGCTGACGGCCTGCGCTTCGGCTTCCTTCGCGCCGAGCACGAGCGTGTAGGGCACTTTCTCGAGTTCCGCGCGGCGAATCTTGGCGCCGAGTTTGTCGCTGTGTTCGTCGAGCGTGGCGCGCACGCCGGCGGCCTTGAGCTGGGCGAGCAGCGAGTGGCCGTAGTCGAGGACCTTGTCGCTGATCGGCAGCAGGCGCACCTGCTCGGGCGCGAGCCAGACGGGGAAGTCGCCAGCGAAGTGCTCGATGAGCACGCCGCAGAAACGCTCCATCGAACCGAACGGCGCGCGGTGAATCATCACCGGACGATGCGGTTGGTTGTCGGGACCGATGTAGCTGAGGTCGAAACGCACGGGGAGCACGTAGTCGACCTGCACGGTGCCGAGCTGCCACTCGCGGCCGATGACGTCCTTGATGACGAAGTCGATCTTCGGGCCGTAGAACGCAGCTTCGCCGGGCTCTTCGGTGAAAGGCACGCCGAGGGTCTTCGCGGCTTCGCGGCACGCGGCTTCGGCGACGTCCCACTTCTCCGGATCGCCAGCGAACTTCTTGCCGTCGGGATCGCGCAGACCCACGCGCACGCGGTAGTCCTGCATGCCGAGCGTGGTGAGCACCGTTTTCACGAGCGAGAGACAGCCGAGCACTTCGGCGGCGACCTGCTCGGGCGTGCAGAAGAGGTGAGCGTCGTCCTGCGTGAAGCCACGCACGCGCGTCATGCCGTTGAGTTCGCCGGATTGTTCCCAGCGGTAAACGGTGCCGAACTCCGCGAGGCGCACCGGCAGGTCGCGATACGAGTGCGGCTGCGACGCGAAGATCTTGATGTGATGCGGGCAGTTCATCGGCTTCAGCATGAAGCCGTCGAGGAGCTTGTCGGCGTCGAGCACGCGATCCGCGCCGATGACTTCCTTGCCCGCGCGCTTGTTGATCTCGGCGGCGAACTGCGACGACACGCCTTCGAGGCGCGACGTGAGTTCGGCGCACGAGCAACCTTCGCTCGCGAGCTTCGCCATCGCGTCGGGTTCGGCGAACGCAGTGAACTGCGACTCCTTGTAGTAGGGGAAATGGCCCGAGGTCTTGTAGAGCGTGAGCTTGCCGATGTGCGGCGTGAAGACCTGCGAGTAGCCCTGCTTGCGCAGTTCTTCGCTGATGAAGTTCTGCAACTCCTGGCGAATGATCGAGCCGTGCGGTGTCCAGAGGATCAGACCCTGGCCGACGTCTTCATCGATGACGAAGAGCTTGAGATCTTTGCCGAGTTTGCGGTGGTCGCGGAGCTTCGCCTGCTCGAGCTGCGTGAGATAGTTGGCGAGTTCGTCCTTGGTCGGAAACGCAGTGCCGTAGATGCGCTGGAGCTGCTTGTTCTTTTCGTCGCCGCGGTGGTAAGCGCCCGCGATCGAGAGCAGCTTGAACGCCTTCAGCTTCGACGTGTAGCGCACGTGCGTGCCGGCGCACAGGTCCATGAACTCGCCGTTTTGGTAGAACGAGATTTTCTCGCCCTCGGGGATGTCGGCGAGACGACCCAGCTTGTAGCGCTCCTGACCGCGCGACTTGATGATTTCGACGGCCTCTTCGCGGGAGACTTCCTTGCGCAGGAACGGCTGGTTCTCGTCGGCGATCTTTTTCATCTCCGCCTCGAGCTTCGTCAGGTCGTCCTGGGTGAGTTTGTGATCGAGATCGACGTCGTAATAGAAGCCCGTGTCCGTGGGCGGTCCGATGTCGAGTTTCGCGTCTGGATACAGACGGAGGAGCGCGGTCGCCAACACGTGCGAGCACGAGTGGCGGAGTTCTTCGAGCGGAGTCATCATGGTAGTAAGGGTCCTGCCTACGAATGCAGGGCCGAAGGGACATGGGGCCGGGAAACGGGCGGAGTGTCAATGCACGCGAGCGAGTGGCGGCGCGAGCGCATTAAAAATCTCCACGGTGAGGAAAAGCCTAAAAAATACAGGAAAATCCCTGATTCTGCCCCTTGAACTTACTGATGCAAAGCCCTTGCTTGCACCCCTTAGTGAGATGCGAAACGTCTCACTTTCCAGCCCGAAACTCGCGTTCGCGGGTGCATCCAGCCTCAACTATGCATAATCACTCCGGATCCCCACTCCCCAATCGCCTGTTTTCAAGTCTTGCTTCTCTGATTTACCCTTTGCGCCTCGGGGCGGCGATAGCTGCAGGACTGCTGTTTATGACGACGGCACATGCGCAATGGAGCCTGACTTCGACCTTATATACTAATACACCTGTCCCGTTTACGTTTTCCACGACCGCTTCCACGACGGGACAAGTTACTATTTACATCAAGGCTCCAGGCAGTTCGTCCTGGGGGAGTGTTGGCGGCGGTGGCGGTGCGCCTGGATCTTTGATTACGGCGTCGGGAACGGTCGGATTTTCTTCAGCCGGCACATGGACGATCAAGGCAGTTGACGGAGGCACAGCGAGCGCGCCCACGCTGAGTCAAATCACCCGGAATGTAGTTCAGAATCAAACGCCTACGACCTTTACGTTTACGCACTTGGAATGGACATATGACGGCACCAAGAAATCGGCGACTGCGGTTCCGAACCCGTGGTATGCCACTTATAATGGAGACCTGGAAAGAGGGCCGGGAGCAGGTTCCTATACCGTGAGTGTGACCGCGGATGAATCGAACGGGTTTTACGGTTCTGCAACCGCAACCTTGGTCATCAACAAGGCAAGTCAGACCGCAGTAACGGTAACATCTCCCGCTTCTGTGACGTATGGTAATAGCTATACGGCCACGGCGTCGGGCGGCAAGGGAACGGGGAAGCTCGTATGGAGCCTAGGCACCGGATCGACTGCGTCTGGAGCAGCGATCAATTCGTCCACTGGCGTGGTCACCGCGAAATCGGCGGGCGTCGTGAAGATCCAAGTCTATCGCCAGGGAGATTCAAACTATAAACAATCAGCCACTACGTCCTTCACGCTTACGGTAAACCCGCGTCCGATCACAGTAAGTCTATCAGGATCGAAATCTTACAACGGAAACAAGACGCCGACGGGTGCATCCGCGTCGATCACCTCCGGCACTTTGGCGTCGGGGGACACGATCTCTTACACCTTTGCAAATACGAGCAGTGCCAACGTGGGCAGCTACAGCGGCCTAACGACGGCAGCCATCACCAATACCGCTTCTCCCACGACGCGCACAACCAGCTACGCCATTACTTACACGGGAAGTTATGCGATCAACAAGACCTCGCAGGCTGCTCTTTCCGTCGTAGCCTCTACGTCTCAAGCATATGCTGCGGCCCAAACGCTTTCATCATCGGGTGGATCTGGTTCGGGGGCTGTATCGTATTCTATCGTCGGCCAGTCTGCAAGTGGCGTGGCGACTCTGAGCGGTGCGACTCTGACGGCTAATTCGGGATCAGGGTGGGTGGATGTGCGAGCCACAAAGGCTGCTGACACAAATTACAACAGCGTAAATTCTGCAACGGTTAGGGTTACGTTCAAAAAGGCCAACGCGACGATTACGCTCAGCAATCTCACCCACGACTACGATGGGAACCCCAAATCTGCGACCGCTACGACTTCGCCGAGCGGCTTGCCTGTTAATATAAAGTATGATGGGGGAACGACGCCGCCAAAAGGATCCGGAACTTACGCGGTGGAAGCAGTGGTGAATTCGCCCAACTATCAAGGGGAGAAGACGGGCACGCTCACCATCAACTACGTAGCGCCCGCAGAACTTCCCCTCGGCCTCATCGAATTTACGGTGCTAGGTAAGGGAACTGGCACCGCGACCGTTACTGTCGGGGGCAGAACCTTTACGCTGAATTTTGCGCCCGAAGGTGGAAATCTTTGGGCGGAAGGGGCCAGCGGCTTCGAGAGCCGGCCGTCGCTCGATGCGATTCCGGGCAAAACTTATCAAGTGCAAGTGACGTCGTCGGGGATCACGGACTTCGTGGTGAAGCCAAAACTCCCAACTGAACACGATCCGCGGCTTCGCTATCGGGTGGAGTGTGGAGGAAGCCTGGCAACCGCGATCAGGAAATCGGAACTGGTTAACGGAGCATTCACGGTCCGCCTGGTGCGCGACTTCCGCGGACTTCCGTTTGCCGCCTTGGACGACAGCGAGTTTGAAATCCGTCAGGCGATAGTGGTTGGCCTCGGCACGGGACGTCGCGGCGAGAATGCCGGTTTCTTTTATTATAGAAACAACCAGAGCAAGATTGTCGCCGGGCCTGCGACGAAATGGATCCATGAAACCGACGCCCGCGTCCAGATACAGGTTGCATCGGGTTTTGCAGACCTCGTTCGAAACGAGAATGGTGCGACTTTACGCCTGTATCCGGCTGGATCATACTCGAAAGTCGGAGCGTTTTATGATTTCTCCGGTGCTACGCCGGTCGCGACCTATGTTTTTGATACGCCGATCTCCGGGTCGGTGAGAACACTCACTCGAACGGCAGGGGGGATTTCATCGGTTCTAGAGTGGAAAGATTTTGGTCAAACATCGACGACCTCTCCGAAGGTAGCCTACGATCAGGGAAATGGTCAGACTCGATATGTCTGGAATGAATGGATTTCTAAGAAGTGGCATATTTGGTCGTGGCGCAACGTCGGCGCGGCAAAAGGAGGATTGACGGAGGTTGTTCGATCCACGGAGCGCACGTGGCAGGAGACGTCGACTTCCGGGCCTCAGTTCACGGCGCAGCCGATCTATGTGACGGTGACTCGGAGAGCGGGCGCAACGGAGTCGAGCGCGGTCGCCTCGTATGAGGAGCGCCAGTTCGGAATTGGAGACGAAAACCTGCATAACCCAGGGCTGGTTACCTACGGTCAGGGCACAGACCAATACTACGGACCCGCGAAACGGATTAAGCCAAGCACCACTTATTACAACGTCCGTCCTATCTTTGGCGACAATGGGCTGGGAGGCGGAACTTACACGGAATATTACACGAAAGGTAATATGCTCAATCCATCGTTCAACAATCTGGATGGGCAGCCCGTGATTGCCATCGGTGAACCTAAATTCGTGCGGCAGAGCTTTCTTGACGATAGTGCGGAGGATGGAACCGCGCTCGTGACGAGCTATACCTACAGCGACGAACTCGTCGACGGAAGGACGGTGCCAGCATCATCGGAGACGAAACAGGGGACCACCCTGATGGGCGCGTCCACTTTCACGTATTCGATGAGCGATTGGGGCGGGCTTCCTTCAGTGACGACCACGACGACGACGCGCACCGGGGTGGGAAGCGCAACACTCACCACCACATCGCGGAATTACAGCCGCCGTCTTGCCGATCAGGATCTTCGCGAGCAGCCCATCTCCGCCGTAAGGGCGGACGGAACGAAAACCTCGTATGGCTACCAGCGCGGCACCCTAAGTGGAAGCACATGGAGCGCGAGCGCTTCTGGGGCGCATCTTCGGGTTGTCGAGGTGGCTGGGATCGCCGGGACCGGGGTGAGCGCGTTCGCCGGAGTGACGATTGAACCCCTTACGCTGGAAGCCAACCACTCCGTAGCCAAGGAGCGTATCGTCGACGGGAATGGCCAGGTCCTAAGAGAAGCGACCTACGTCTACACAGGCAGCGATTTTGCCCTGCTGAATGCGATCTACTACGCATACAATAAACTGGGGGCGCTCATCATGAAGGCGGAGGGCGCGATTACGGTGAATTCCAGCGATGTGCCGTCCACCTCGTCTCGCATTCTTTATCAAGCGTCTTACCAAGGCTGGCGGAAGTCGTGGGAAACCGACGAACAGGGGATCAAGTTGTCTTACACCTACGACAGCTACGGCCGTGTTTATCGGAAGGTGCGGGAATCCGCGACCGCGGAAGGGGTGACGATCGGCGCGATTACCACGACCTATACCTATGATGCGTCTGGGCGGCTCCAAGGGGAGACGGTTTCCGCGTCGGGCACCACCGAGACCCTGACCACGACCTATACGTTCAATACTGCAAACCGCCTTACCTCTAAGACCGAGCCCGGCAATTTTACCACTTCGATCGTCTATAACTCTGCCCTGAAAACGACGACCACATTGCCGGGCGGTGGCACGAAGATCGAGCAGCGTTACAAGGATGGGCGAGTGAAGTCCGTTACAGGCACCGCTGTGCCTGACGCGACCACGACTTATTCCATCAACGGCTCCGGTCACCGTGTTCAGACTGATACCGTCGGCACCGGCGTTACGACCACCACTACGACGGATTGGATCGGGCGCACGTTGACCGTTGCGACGCCGACCTGGGCCGGCGGCACCCGTGTCGTGAGCAACACCTACAACTCCAAAGGGCAGCTGTCCAAGCAGGAGGTAAAGGAGGGCACGACCGCGATCGCTCCCGCACGTCTCTTTGCCTATGACGACTATGGGCGGTTGTATCGCGAGGCGCTCGATATCAACAACAATGGTCAGATCAACACGAGTGCGGACGCGGAGGTGAAGGAATATGAGTCCAACTACGTAATCGGCGTGCCCGGAGCGCAGGGGGATACTGCTCGTTATCTCTATCAAGGGGTGCTCATCCGTCCCTACGATGGTAGCTCGGTCTCCCGCTACCAGTCGCAAACCTACCAGCAAGTCACCGGGCTGACCACCACCTCGGTCGGTAAGACCGTTTCAATCGATTTCGACGGCAATGTGACGGTCTCCACCACGACTCTGGATCGCACCAATAAGAAGGTGACCGTCGAAACCACGACGACCGGCACCAACAAGACGCTCAAGGAAATCAGTGTGAACGGTCTTGCCGTAAAATCGGTAAACGCGCAGGGCCACACAACGACCATGGCCTACGATGCTTTGGGACGCTTGAGTGCTTCCACGGATCCCAGGATCGGCGCCACCACCTATGGTTATAAGCCTAACAGCCTGATGGTAAGTGACATCACGACTCCGGACCTGCTGCTGACGACCTATGAATACGATTCTGCGGGGCGCCAAAGCGTGGTCACCGATCCTAAGGGAAACAAGGCCTACTACCGCTACGACAAGGCGGGGAACCTCACCCACCAATGGGGTAACATCCCCAACCCCGTGAAGTTCGAGTATAACGACTTGGGGCAGCGCATTAAGATGCACTCCTATCGTAGCGGTAGCTGGACCGCCTCGGCGCTACCGAGTGGATTCTCCGATTCGGGCGACGTGACCACTTGGGTATATCAGGCCTCGACCGGACTTTTGACTTCAAAGTCCGATTCCGTTAATCCTCCGACCACCTTCGAATACAATGCCATGGGGCAAGTTTCGAAGCGCACCGACTCTCGCGGATGGGTTACGAACTACATCTATAACAGTCACAATCTCCTCGAGAAGATCGACTACACCGATTCGGTGACCACCGACGTGGAGCACACCTACAATCGCAATGGCCAGCTCACCAGTGTCACTGATGCCGCGGGCACGCGCACCTTCAGTTACTACAACACTACGTCGTCCACCTCCATGGCGGGGAGCGCTCGCCTGAAGACGGAGACGCTGGACAGCAGCTTCGGCGCTCATGCTATCACCTACGAGTATCAGTTCGGCGTCTCCGGGCGTCTCAACGGCGCGCTGTCTAAAGTGAAGCTTCAGTCCGGGGCCATCTACGAGGTTACCTACGGCTACGACGCGATGCTCCGGCCCAACTCCGTGACCTACAATGGCGGCACCGCTTTCACCTACACCTACGTGGCCAACTCGAATCTCATCGATACCGTCACGCAGGGGGGCAGCGGCTACCTCCGCGACTACGATTACGAGTCGGACAGCAACCGGTTCGCGATGTTGACGAATGCATGGGGCACGAACACCGATGTGCGCGTGCAATCGGTGTTCACTTACAACTCTCGTGGCCTTCGTTCGACCGATGACACGACGGGAGCGGCGTGGACGGAAGCGCTTTACGGCCCGACGTCAGCCGGTGTGCGCACGAGCTACACCTATTCCAACCGCTACGAGGTTAAGACTAACGCCAAGAACTTGCTTGCAGCCGACGGCTCAGTGGGGAGCGCGGTCTCAGGCACGTCGCTCACCTTCCCCTACGATGCCTTTGGTAATCGCTCCTCCACGGATGCTCCCGTGTGGACTGCCAACGCCCTCAATCAGGTGACCGCTGCGCCGGGCTTCGGGACCTTTGCCTATGATGCCAACGGCAACATGACGAGCGACGGCGTTCGGACCTACAGTTACGATGGCGAAAATCGACTGATCAAGGTCATCCAAGGTTCGTCCACGTGGCACTACGTTTACGATTACCTCGGCCGCCGGATCGAGAAGCGTGGCACCGGGATTACGAAAACCCGGTTCCTTTACGATGGGTGGAACGTGATCGCGGAGCTCGACGGCTCCAATACGATCGTCCGCCGGTTTGCGTGGGGCCTGGATGTGTCGGGCAGCCTCCAAGGGGCGGGCGGCATCGGCGGTTTGCTCGTGATCGATGCCGGCGCCCAGTATCACCCGCTCTACGATGCCTC
>Ga0182793_1000034_pt1 | contig 129310 bp, 109 predicted proteins | sample Passage237A_FD_130498 | JGI IMG/M metagenome (GOLD analysis project Ga0182793, IMG submission 130498) | Cellulose adapted compost microbial communities from Newby Island Compost Facility, Milpitas, CA, USA - Passage2 37A (version 2) (version 2) ... | reverse complement strand
CGTCCGGGGGGGGAGGCCCCCCCCGTGCAATTCTCGAAGCGGCCGAGGGCGTGAGCGTGACCGCGCTCGATCGCGATCCGGCGGCGCAGCCGCGTGCGGAAAAACTCCGCGCCGAGTTCGGTGAGCGTTTCACGCTGATCGATCGCGATTTTGGCCGGTTGGCGGAAATCGAGGCGACGGGCTTCGACGGCATTCTTTTCGATCTCGGCGTTTCGTCGTTCCAACTCGACGAAGCGGAGCGCGGTTTCTCGTTCCGCAACGACGCGCCGGCGGACATGCGCATGGATCCGCGCAGCGGCGTGCCGGCGAGCCGCTGGCTCGAGACGGCGACCGAGGAAATGCTCGTGCGCGCGATCCGCGATTTCGGCGAAGAGCAGCATTGGCGTCGCGTGGTGCGTGCGCTCATCGCGGCGCGTGGCTCGGGTGCGCTCGCCCGCACGGCGACGCTGGCCGACGTGATTGCCAACGCGATTCCCGCGCGCGATCGCCACACCTCGCGCCTGCATCCGGCGACGCGCAGTTTTCAAGGCATCCGCATCGCGGTGAACGACGAGATTGGCGCGATCGAGCGCGCGTTGCCCGCGGCGTTCGAGAAGCTCGCGAGTGGCGGCGTGCTCGCGGTGATCAGTTTCCATTCGCTGGAGGATCGTCCCGCGAAACAGTTTTTCCGCCGCATGTGCGGCCAGCCGGAGAGCGCCAACGACTCCCGGCCGCAGGATCTGCGAGTGAAGCTCGCGGAGCCGCTCACCCGTCGCCCGGTCGTGCCGACCGAGAGCGAACAAAACGACAACCCTCGCAGCCGCTCCGCGAAATTGCGGGTGCTGCGCAAACTCTGAGGACGCCGCGATGAATACCTCCACTTCGCATGCGTTCGTGAACCAGATGGTCGTTTACACGCTGGTGATGATTTTCTTCAGCGGATCGGTCGGTCTGGGCACGGTCTGGATGCGACACCAGATTTCCATTACGGCCAACACGAACAAGGTGCTCGACGCGCGCATCGCCGAGTTGGATCGCCGGATCGCCGAGACGACGACCGCGGTCGAGAGCGAGCGCGATCCGCAGACACTTTTGCGACGCAACACCGAGTGGAATCTCGGCCTCGTCGCGCCCCGGCAGGAGCAGGTCGTGCACGTGCCGGACGACTCCGCGCTGCGGCTCGCCGCCAAGCGCAATCGCACACTCTTTGGTGACGGAATCATCCCGGTCTCTGTGCCGGTCGCGGTGCGCCGCTGACGACGATGTCCAAGGGTTTCGCCTCCAACTACCGCATTGTCCTGCTCGCGGCGGTGATCGTCTCGATTTTTGCAGGCTTGGGCACGCGCCTCGTGTTTCTCCACGTGATCGATCGCGAGGAGCTGGTGCGCTTCGTGGACAAGGTCCGCCGCCAGATCATTGTCGAGAATGCGCGACGTGGTGACATCGTGGACGCGCGCGGCGCGATCCTCGCGACGAGCCGCTCGTTGATCGTGCTCGGCGTCGATCCGCAGTCGCTGCGTCCGGAGGACGAGAAAAAATGGCCGCAGCTCGCGGAGCTGATCGGCATGCCGCTGCCGGAACTGGAACGCATCTTCCGCACGAAGACGCGCGTGATTTCTCCGGCCAGCGAAGTGAAGGCGCCTGTCGCTTCGACGGCGAAACCGCTGGTGTTTAATTTCCCCGCGATCGGCGCGGACGAGGAAACGGAAAAGACGGCCGCGGCCGAAGACACCGTCGTGGACGATGACGTTGATGTCGCCGGCGAGCGTCCGATCCGTTGGGCCAAGTTGAGCGAGACCGTGGAGGAATCGACCTATGCGCAGATCGAGGCGCTCGGAATCAAAGGCGTTTACGGCAATCGTGTTTATCGTCGCGCTTATCCGCACAACGGCCTCGCGGCGCACGTGATCGGTTACGTGAACAAGGAGGGCGTGGCTGCCGACGGCATCGAACGTTACGCCGATTTCTATTTGCACGGCCGCGATGGCTGGCGCGAAGGCGAGCGTGACGGCAAGGGCCGCGAGATTGCGCAGTTCCGCACGCGCGAGGTGCCGGCGTCGCCCGGCTACTCGGTGATGTTGTCGCTCGATTCGACGGTGCAGCACATCGTCGAGGAAGAGCTGGACTACATCGCGGAAAAATACCGTCCGCAGAAGGCGACGATCATCGTGAGCGATCCGCGCACGGGCTTCATTTTGGCGATGGGCAACTACCCGTCGTATAATCTTAATGAATACAGCAAGATCCCGCCGGATCAGCAGCACGTGATGCGCAACGTCGCGGTCGCGGACATCTACGAGCCCGGCTCCACCTTCAAGATCGTGGCCTCGGCGGCGGCGCTGGAGGAGGGGCTCGTGACGCCGAAGACGACTTTCGACTGCAACCTCCGTAGCATCGAATACCGCGGCAGGACGCGCAGCCTGCCGGGCGAGGATCACTCGTTCGACGCGCCGCTGTCTGTGGCGCAAATTATTTCGAAATCGAGCAACCGCGGCGCGGCCCAGCTCGCGATGCTGCTCGGCGAACAACGCTTCTATGACTACGCGCGCGCCTTCGGCTTCGGCCAGCGGACGGGTTTCCCGGTCGGTGCGGAGATCGATGGCATGATGGCTCCGCCGGAAAAGTGGGATGGCCTCACCATCACCCGCATGCCGATGGGCCACTCGGTGGCTGCGACGCCGCTCCAGATGCACATGGCGATGGGCGTGATCGCGAGCGGTGGCACGTTGCTGCGTCCGCAGATCATCCGCGAGGTGCGCGACGCGCGCGGCGAGATTGTTTACCGTTACGGTCCGGCCGCGAAGCAGCGCGTCGTCTCCGAGCAGACCGCACGCACGATGGCGCACTTGCTCCACGGCGTGGTCATCGAAGGCACCGGCAAAGCCGCGGCGATCCCCAACTACGAGGTCGCGGGCAAGACCGGTTCGACCCAGAAAATCATCAACGGCCGCTACTCGAACCAGCACCACGTCGCCTCGTTTGTGGGGTTCTTCCCGGCCAGCCGTCCGCAAGTTGCGATTTCGGTCATCATCGACGATGCTGACCCGCTACAGGGGCGCTATGCCTCGGGTGGCGCCGTCGCCGCGCCCTCCTTCAAGCGGATCGGGGAGCAACTCATCCAGTATCTCGACATCAAGCCCGTCTATTCTCCGACGGGGAACGCTCTCGCTCTCATGGAAGGAGGCCGCCGGTGATCGGCTATCTTACTTACGACAATTCTCTCATTCAGGCATTTGCCGCGCGTCCTGTGGCGCGCCGCTCACGACAGGAAACGGCAGTCCGCAACCGCGTCTTTAAAATGGCCCCGAAACTCTCCGACTACTTTGCCGAAGGCGAGATCCTCGCCTCGAAGGGCAGTCTCGACCGGCCCATTTCCGGGCTGGTCCTCGACAGTCGCCGGGTCGTGCCCGGCACGCTCTTCTTCGCCTTGCCCGGCCTGCGCGCCGACGGCTCGAGCTTCATCGACGAAGCGGTCAACCGCGGTGCCGTGGCGGTGGTGACGGAAAAACTTCCCGCCCTGCCGCCGGCCAAGGTGACGTTCATCCAGGTCGCCGACGCGCGGGCGACGCTCGCGCGCGTGGCGCAGCGTTACTATCGTTTCCCGGACCGCGACATGAACGTCGTCGGCGTGACCGGCACGAACGGCAAGACGACCGTCACGCACCTGATCAAACATTTCCTCAACGGCGACCAGCGCGTCGGCCTGATCGGCACGATCAACTACGACCTCGGCGCGCGCACGGTGCCGTCGTTCCGCACGACGCCGGAGTCGCTGGATATTTTCGGCATGATGGCGCAGATGCGCGATGCCGGTTGCCGCAACGCGGTGATGGAGGTGAGCTCGCACGGTATCGATCAGAAGCGCGTGCTCGGCCTGCAGTTTGGCGCGGCGGTGTTCACCAATCTCACGCGCGATCACCTCGACTATCACAAGACGTTCGAGGCGTATTTCACGGTGAAGAAGCGCCTCTTCACGGGCGAAACCGGCGCTCCCCCGAAGGTCGCGATCGTCAATCTCGACGATCCCCACGGTGCCGAACTCGTCGCGCAGCTCGCCGCCGAGAAACCCGAACTGCGCGTCGTCACTTACGGCGAAAATCCCGCCGCGATGGTGCGCGCGGAGCAAGTCGCGCTGAACTTTACCAACAGCACGTTCCGTCTCGTGTGGCCGCAGGGTGAACTGTCCGTCGATTCGCCGCTCGTCGGTCGCTACAACGTCAGCAATCTCCTCGCCGCGATCGCGACCGCGTGGGGACTGGGTCGCGACCCGGTCGTGTTCATGCCGCGCCTGCGTGCGTTCAAGGGCGTGCCCGGCCGCATGGAGCGCATCGATGAAGGCCAGCCTTTCAACGTGCTTGTCGACTACGCCCACACCGACGACGCGCTGCGCAACGCGCTCGGCATGCTCCGCGCGATCACGCCGGGTCGGCTCTTCGTGGTGTTTGGTTGCGGTGGCAACCGCGACCGCGCGAAGCGTCCGCTCATGGTGAAGGCCGTGCAGGAGTTCGCCGACTTCGCTTTCGCCACTGCTGATAACCCCCGCGGCGAAGCGCTGGAACAGATTTTTGCCGACATGCGCGAGGGCGTGACTGCGCCCGAAAAGATCACGTGGATCGACGATCGCCGTCGCGCGATCAGCCTCGCGCTCGATGGTGCGCGTGCGGGCGACTGCCTGCTGATCGCGGGCAAGGGACACGAGAGTTATCAGGAGTTCGCCGACACGGTCATTCCGTTCGATGACCGCCAGGTCGTGCGCGAGTTGATCGGTCTCAAGACGCTCAAACCAGTGACATAGCATGCCGGATTTTCATCACCACGATCTCGAGCGATGGACCGGCGGCCGATGGACGGCTCTGCCGGTCTCGTCGCTTTCTGGTTTCACGATGGACACGCGCCAGCTTCGGGCCGGGCAGGTGTTCATCGCGTTGAAAACGGAAAAACGGAACGGCCACGATTTCCTCGCGGCGGCGCAAGCCGCTGGTGCCAGTGCGGCGATCGTGCAGCAGCCGGATCCGTCGCTCTCGTTGCCGCAGCTCGTGGTGGAGGATCCTCTTGCGGCGTTCCAGGCGATCGCGCGCGAGCATCGCCGTTTGTTCACCGGTCCGGTGATCGGCATTTCCGGCAGTGCCGGAAAAACGTCCACCAAAAATCTGCTCGCGCTGCTGCTCAGCGGCGAGGCGGGTGGGGTGCTGGCAACCGAAGGAAATCTCAACAATCACCTCGGCGTGCCGCTCACGCTCACGCGACTCGATCCGGGCACACATCGCTTTGCGGTAATCGAGGCGGGCATCGGCGCACCAGGCGAGATGGCGCCACTCGCCAGCATGATCGAACCGGACGTGGCGTTGATCACGCTCGTCGCACCCGCGCACACCGCGGAGCTCGGCGGACTCGAGGGCGTCGCGCGGGAAAAAGCCGTGCTGCCGGCGGCCGTGAAGCCGGCGGGCGTCGCGGTGTTTCCGCGACAGGCGTGGGAGTTTGCGGCGTTTCGCGAACTGAAGGTGCGCACGCTCGTCGTCGAAGCCGCCGATGTGCTGCGACCGGCGAGTCCGCCTTCGGACAAAGTGTATTTTACCACCACGCATCGCGACGACGTCACGGCTGTCGCGATCGCTTATGGTGCACCGCCGCCGCTCACGTTTACCTTCCGTCGCGTGTCCGACGGCATGGCGCAAAACGCTGCGCTCGCGATCTGCGTCGCGCTCTGGCTCGGCATTGGGCGCGAAGACATCCAGGCACGCTTGGAACAATGGCAGCCGGCGAAACTGCGCGGCGAGATCCGCCGCGAAAACGGACGCCTCCTTTACCTCGATTGCTACAACGCCAATCCCGCTTCGATGGCCGACGCGCTCGATGCGTTTTACGGTGTGACGCCGGCGGAAGAGCCGCGGCTCTACGTGATCGGAGGCATGGAAGAACTTGGCGCTGAAGCCGAAATGTTTCATCGCGCGCTCGGCCGTTCGCTGCGACTTCGTCTGCAGGATCGGTTGGTCACGATCGGCGATCACGCGGCTGCGGTGCGAACGGGCGCGCTCGAGAATGGCAGCAGCGCCGCGCAAATCGAAATCTGCGACTCGCTCCCGCCGATCGCGGCGCTGGTCGATTCGTGGCGCGGTGCGGTCTTTGTGAAAGGCAGCCGCAAATACCAACTCGAGCAGGTGCTCGAGCCAGCGCTGGCGGGCGCCGCGCACTGATTTTTCCATGCTCAGCTATCTGGCAGATTACGAAAATGTCTTCGGTCCGCTGCGCCTGCTGCGTTACAGCACGGTGCGCACACTCCTGGCGGCCGTCACTGCGCTCACGATCGGGTTTATCATCGGGCCGATCCTCATCCGGAGGTTTCGGGAGTTGAAATTCGGTCACGGCTACATCGACGACCGCACGGGCGCGCTGGGCTCCACGTATTTCGACAAGAAACACACGCCCACGATGGGCGGATTGATCATTTTTCTGTCGGTCTTTGTCAGCTCGGTGCTGTGGGCTGCGCCTAATGTCTGGGTGTTTGTCGCGCTCTTCGTTTACGCGGCGCTCACGATTCCCGGCTGGCGCGATGATTACCTCAAGGTCGTGCACAAGAACCGCGACGGCATCTCGTCGTGGGAAAAGATCGGCTGGCAATCGCTCGCGACGCTCGTCGCACTCGGCGTGCTGCTCTGGCATCCGGCCAGTGCGCAAAAAATTCGCGAGCTGTGGGTGCCGTTTGTGAAGCAAGCGGTGATTCCGCAGATGCCGTGGTGGATGCTGCTCGTGATGATCTATCTCTGGGTCGTTGGCTTCAGCAACGCGATCAACCTCACCGACGGTCTCGATGGCCTCGCAGTCGGCTGCACGATCTCGGTCGCGCTCGTCTTCGGCATCATGGCCTACGTCGCGGGCAACTTCCGCCTCTCCGAATATCTCTTCATGAGCCACGTGCCCGGCACCGGTGAACTCACGGTGATCTGCGGCGCGCTGATCGGCGGGTGCATGGCCTTTTTGTGGTTCAACTCGCACCCGGCCGAAGTGTTCATGGGCGACACCGGCTCGCTCGCGCTGGGCGGTTTGATCGGTGTAATGGCTTTTATGATACACCAGCCGTTTACGCTGGTGATCGTCGGCGGCGTCTTTGTGGCCGAGATGCTCTCGGTCGTGATGCAGGTCGGCTATTTCAAATACACCAAACGCCGGACCGGAGTGGGGCAGCGGCTCTTCCTCATGGCTCCGATCCATCATCACTTTCAGAAAAAGGGCTGGCCCGAGACGAAAGTCGTCCTGCGCTTCTGGGTGCTCTCGCTCGGCTGCGCGCTCGCGGGTCTCGCGACCATGAAACTTCGCTGATCGATGCTCGCGATCCCCGACACGCTCCACGAAGTCCTGACCGCGCCTGTCGCCATCTTTGGCGGCGGCGTGAGCGGCACGGGCGTGGTCGCGTTGCTCGCGGCGATCGAGCGCAACGGCGTAATCTACGACGAGAAGACGCAGCCCTTTTCCGCGAAGGCCGCGCGCAATCACCGGCTCGTGGTGTTTTCGCCGGGATTCTCGCCCGAGCATCCATGGCTGAAACTCGCGGCGCAGGCCGGCTGCGAGTGCCTGCCCGAGATCGAGTTTGCGCAGCGTTTCTGGCGCGGCCGCGTCGTCGCCATCACCGGCACGAACGGCAAAACCACCGTCACGGAATTTCTCACGCATGCGCTCCGCAGCATCGGACGTGAAGCGTATGCGACAGGCAATGTCGGGCACGCGTTCAGTGCACTCGTCGCCGAACTCGAAGGCGGCAAACCCACCGCACTCGCGGTGTGCGAGGTCAGTTCGTTCCAAGCCGAGGCGCTGCGCGGGTTTCGCGCCAATGCGACGATCTGGACCAATTTCGCCGAGGACCACCTGGAGCGTCACCCGAGCCTCGAAGGCTACTTCACAGCGAAATGGAATCTCGTCGCGCACACGACTTCGGGGGCGGTTTTCGCCGGTTCGTCCGTCACGCGGCACGCGGCGCGTTTCGGCCGACCGCTCGCGTCACTGGTTTCCGTCGAAACGGAAAACCAGCCCGCGGACGAAACGCTGAAGGACACGGCGTTTGCGAGCTATCCGCAGCGCGAGAATTTCCTCCTGGTCGCCGCGTGGTGGCGTGCCGCTGAACTTCCCGCGCCCAAGCTCTTCGAAGCGGCCAAGACCTTCAAACTCGCGCGCCATCGCCTCTCGCGCGTCACCGAGATCGGTGGCGTGGTTTACTGGAACGACTCGAAGGCCACCAACTTCCACGCGGTCGAGGCCGCGCTCGCGCGCTTCGACAAACCGGTGATTCTGATCGCCGGCGGTCGCGGCAAGGGCGGCGATCTCGCCGGCTTCGTGCATCGTATCGCCGCGCGCGTGAAACATGTGCTCCTCCTCGGCGAAACCGCGGCCGAGTTTGCGTTTCACTGCGCGGCGTTTCGCTTGGCTTTTACGCGTTGCGTGACGCTCGATGAAGCGGTCCACCGCGCCGCGGAGATCGCCGCGGCGGGCGATAACGTGCTGCTTAGCCCGGGCTTCGCCAGTTTTGACATGTTTTCCGGTTACGCCGATCGCGGCGACCAGTTCGAACGTCTCGTCCACGATCTGTCGCGCGCGGCGAGTTTTTGATAGCATTCGCACCACCTCCCCACCAACTATTCCTCCTATGAAAATCCTCAAAATCTTCGGCGTTGTCGTGGGCGTCCACGTCTTCGCGCTGATTCTGATTTTTGCGAATCCGGGATGCAGCAGCTCGGCGACCAAATCCGGCTCGAACAACTCCGAGGTGAGCTCCGCGCCGACGCCTGCGCCGGTTGAAGACTCGTCGCCTGTCGTCGTCGCTTCCGCGCCGGCCTCCGAGTCGCTCGACACGACCACGCCGTCGCCGGTGATTCGTTTCTCGCCCACGCGCCCGGGCACGCCGGCCGCCAGCGCGCTCGAGACCGCCGCTACGCCGGTGACGGATGTCACGCCGGCCACGACCTACACGGTCGTCAAGGGCGACAGCCTCTGGACCATCGCGCGCAAACATCATCTCACGGTTTCCGAACTGGCCGCCGCAAACAACCTGAGCGCCAGTGCTCCGGTGCGAGTGGGGCAGCGCCTGCTGATTCCTTCCAAACCGTCCTCGGTCGCGGCCGATCCCGCGGTGTCGGCTCCGAGCGCGCGTGAAGTCGCCGCGACTCCTCAGCCGCAGCGTGAATCGGTCCGCCACGTGGTGAAACCCGGCGAGACCCTCGGCGCGATTGCGCGCAAGTATCAGGTGAAAGTCGGTGAGATCGCGACGATCAACAACATCGCGGATCCCGCGCGCATCCGTCCGGGCATGGAACTCTCGATTCCCGGTTGGAAAGCTCCGGGCAACGGCGGCACGTCCGCCGCGCGCACGTCCGAGCCCACTCCCGCGGCGACGACGCCCGCTCAGTCGCAACCGCAGCGTCAGCCCGCTTCGGATCCGGTGCCCACCATCGTGATCCCGGCTCCGGGTGACGACCTCGATTCGGGACTCCAGCCTTCGCCGGCGGACGTTCCCGTGATTCAGGTCGAAGAGAATCCCGGCGGCGGCTTCTAACGCGACCTGCCTCGATTTTGCCGGCGCGGAGTGAGTGTCGCTCCCGACGGTTTGATCACAGACTGATTTCACGCCCCGTCCTCTTCCGCTTCCCTCCATGGCCGAGCGCCTGCCGCCTCCCGATTCAGCTCGCCCGCGATTCATCATCAATCCCGCGGCGATCATCGTCATCTGCGCGATCGGCCTCACGTTTCTGGGCATCACGATTCTGTTCAGCGCGAGCGCATCCTTCAAACAGGGACCGTATTACTACCTGAACAAACAGCTCATCGGCGTCGCTGCGGCGGCGCTGGTTTGCTTCGTCACCAGTCGGATCAATCTCGATTTTCTGCGGCAATACGCGTGGTGGATCGGCGGCGCGCTGATCCTGCTGCTGATTCTCGTGCTCATCCCGCATCTCGGCATCGCGGTGAAAGGCAGCCGACGCTGGCTCGGTTTCGGTTCGCTTCGCGTGCAGGTTTCCGAGTTCGCGAAACTCGGCATGGTCTTCTGTCTCGCGCACTATCTTGCGCTCAACCAGACGCGACTCGGTGAACTGAAGCGCGGCTACCTTTTCCCGCTCGGGATCATTTTCGCCTTCGGTGGACTGATCGTGCTCGAACCCGATTTCGGCACGGCGGCGCTGACCGTCGCCGTTGGTTTGACGCTGCTCTTTCTGGCCGGCGCGAAGTGGCGCTACATCCTGCCCACGATTGGCGCGGTCGCGGCCGCGTTCGCGGTCCTGGTGATCAATAATCCCAACCGTCTTCGCCGCTTCGTCGCGTTTCTCGACGTCGAGGGCAACAAGAGTGGCGGCACTTACCAACTCTACCAATCGCTCGCGGCCTTCGCGGTCGGCGGCACCGAAGGCGCCGGTCTCGGCCAGGGTCGCCAGCAGATGAACTTTCTGCCCGAAGCTCACACCGACTTCATCTTCGCGGTCGTCGGTGAAGAACTCGGATTGTGGTTCACGCTCGGCGTGGTGGTCGTGTTTCTCGTGATCTTTATTGCGGGACTCGTGCATCTTCGCCGCGCGCCGAATCTGTTTCAGTTCCTCCTCGTGACGGGTTGTCTGCTGCTCATCTGTTTGCAGGCGATCGTGAATCTCGGCGTCGTCACCGGCGTGTTTCCCACGAAGGGCATGTCGCTGCCGTTCATCAGCGCGGGCCTCTCCAATCTTCTGCTCATGGGCATGCTGCTCGGGATCATCATCAACACCCAACGCACGTGGGGACGCGCGACATTGCCGGAACGCGCGCGGACGCTTAGGGAGGTGCTCGCATGAGCACCTTCATCATTTCGTGCGGCGGCACGGGCGGTCACCTCGCGCCGGGCATCGCGCTTGCGGAGGGACTCGTCGAACGCGGCCACGAGGTTCACCTGCTCATCAGCCGCAAGAAAGTCGATGCGCGTCTGATCGAGAAGTATCCACAATTCCGATTCATCCGCGTGCCGGGCAGCGGCTTCTCGCTCAATCCGATCAAGCTCGTCCGCTGCATCGTCTCGCAGTTTCAGGGACTCTTGTTCTGCCGAAAACTCGTGCGCGAACTCCGCCCGCGCGCAGTCGTCGGTTTCGGCGGGTTTACTTCCACAGGCATCGTGGTCGCGGCGTGGCTGGCGAAAGTGCCGGTCGCGTTGCATGAGTCCAACCGCGTGCCCGGGCGTGCGATTCGCACACTCGGCGGCTTGGCGAAACGTGTCTACGTGCCGCCGGGCGTCGCGCTTCCGTCGGTTTCAGCCGCCGCGCTGCGCTACGCCGGCATGCCGGTGCGCCGCGAGATCCGTCGCATCCCGACAGCACAGGCGCGCGCGACGTTTGGCTTCGATCCGGAGCAAAAACTCCTCGTCGTTTTTGGCGGCAGTCAGGGAGCGACCGCGCTCAACGCCTGGGTGCGCCGCGAATTCAAAACCCTCGCACCCGAGGGCGTTCAGATTTGCTGCGTCACGGGCTTGGACAAAGGCCGCGATGGCGTGATCGAGCTGCCAGGAAAGGACGGACGTCCGGTTCGCGTGTGGTTCATGCTCTTCACCGATCAGGTCGCCGATTTGCTTTCCGCCGCCGACCTCATCGTCGCCCGCGCGGGTGCCGGTTCGATCGCCGAACTGATCCGCTGCGAAACGCCCGCGATTCTCGTGCCGTATCCAGAGGCAGCCGACGATCACCAGCGCGCCAACGCGTCGTTCTTCGAGCGGCAGGGCGGCGGCTTTGTGGTGGAGCAAGCCGAACTCGACCGGCTCACGCGCGAAGTGCGCGACACGATTTTCAACGATCAGCTGCTCCGCACGTTTCGCGCGAATCTCCAGCGCATGGACCGCGAGAACGAGTTGAGCCTGATGTTGGATGACATCGAGGCCTTGTCCGCACCGGGTTCCGACGCGGTGCGCAACGCGTCCCGACCCGGTGCGCTATGAGTCCCGACTCGGTCCGCACTCTGGCGCGACACGATCCGAAACGCGTCCTGTTTGGGCGCGAGGTGCAGGCGATTCACTGCGTCGGCGTCGGCGGCATGGGCGTCGCTCCGCTCGCAATCTATCTCGCGGGTCTCGGCTTTCGCGTCACGGGGCAGGACGACGCGTTGCCTGAAGATGTCGCTCGCCAGCTCGCGCGCGCGGGCGTGGACATCGGCGAAATGCCGGGCGACTGCGATCTCGTGGCGTATTCATCCGCGATTTCTCCGCAGCATCCTGCGTGGCGTGCGGCCGAAGCGCGTGGCGTGCCGCGGGTGCGCCGCGGTGAACTTTTGGCCGAAGTCGTGCGCGACCGGAAACTCGTGGCCGTGTGCGGTTCGCACGGAAAAACGACCACGACCTCGATGCTCATCACGGCGATCCGCGCGAGTGGTTTTCCCGCGGGCTATGTGCTCGGCGGATTGTTCGCCGACGACACGCCGCCCGCCGGCGCGGGCGAAAACGAGTGGGTCGTGGCCGAGATCGACGAGAGCGACGGCACGATCGAGCGCTTCTCGCCCGAGATCACGTTGATCGTGAATCTCGATTGGGATCATCCCGATCACTATCGCCGACTCGCGGACCTGGAGCGCACCTTTGCCGAATTGTGTGCGCGGACGCGTCAGGCCGTGCTCGTGAGCGATGCGTGTGCGCTGTCCGGACGGCTCGTGGCGGGTTCGGCGAAAGTCGCGACCTTCGGCCGTGCGGGCGATTTCGGCGCGGTGCTCGAAGAGGAGACAAGCGTCGGACTGCGGTTGAAACTGCACGGACGGTTTTCGATCTCCGAAGCGCTCGTGCATGCGCGCGGCGAGTTCAATGCCACCAATGCCACCGCCGCGCTCGCGGCCCTGCAAACGATGGGCGGGCCGTTGAATGCGTCGTTGCTTTCTGGATACACGGGCGTGCGGCGGCGCCAGACCGTGCTCGCCGACGCGCGCGGACTGACTGTCATCGAGGACTACGCGCATCATCCGGCGGAGATTCGCGCGTTGCTCGGGAGTCTGCGCGGACGGGTGGGTGCGACGGGCCGGCTCGTCGTGGTGTTTCAACCGCATCGCTTCAGTCGCACCGCGCAGTTCAAGGCGGAGTTCGCCGCCGTGCTCTCGCTCGCGGACTCGTTGCACTTGCTGGATGTTTACCCGGCAGGGGAAGCGCCGATCGCGGGCGGAACGACGGCCGATATTTATGCGGAGTTGAAGCGCGTGTCGGGCGCACTGCCGGTGAGTTATCTGCCTGGCGACCGCGAAGGATTTTTCCGTGCGTTGTCGGACGACGTCCGGCGGGGGGACCTCGTGGCGTTTGTCGGTGCCGGCGACATTGACCGTCACGCCCGCGAGTGGCTCAAGCTGGAGGGACTTTTTTCATGAGCGCCAATCGCTGGGATGACTACGCCGCGCAGATCGGGCCGCGCCTTTCGCCGGCCACGAAGTTTCGTCGCGAGGAACCGCTTGCGACGAAAACGACCATGCGTGTCGGCGGCGCGGCGCGACTCTACGCAGAACCGGCGTCGCTCGAGGATCTGTCGCTCCTGCTCGCCGAGGCGCGCGCGCGGGAAATTTCGCTGTTTGTCCTCGGTCGCGGGTCGAATCTCATCGTGCCCGACGAAGGCGTGGACGGTCTCGTGCTCTCGCTCGCGCACGAAACGTGGTCGCGTTTCGAACCGCGCGGCGACGGTCGCGTGTGGGCGGGCGCGGGGTTGCGATTGAAACAACTTTGCGGTCTCGCCGCGAAGGCGGGGCTCGTCGGTTTCGAATTTCTCGAAGGCATTCCCGGCTCCGTGGGCGGTGCGCTGCGGATGAACGCCGGTGCGATGGGCGGCTGGATGTTCGACGTGGTCGACGAAGTGCAACTCGTCACGCTCGACGGCGAAGTGCGCACGCTGCCGAAATCGGCGATGCACGTGGACTACCGGTATTGCGGCGAGTTGCAGGACGCGATCGCGCTCGGCGCGCTGCTGCGTCCGGCGTCGAGCGCCGATGTCGATGCGGTGAAGCGGCAGATGGATGCTTATGCAAGGAAGCGTCATGAGTCGCAGCCGCGCGAGGCGAGTGCGGGTTGCATTTTCAAAAATCCGCCGGGCACGTCCGCCGGCCGCCTGATCGACGAATGCGGACTCAAGGGCACGCGGGTGGGGGACGCGGAAGTCTCGCCCGTGCACGGAAATTTCATCGTGAATCACGGCAAGGCGCGCGCGGCCGACGTGCTCGAACTCGTGCGCCGCGTGCGCGCGAAAGTGAAAGAGGCGCGTGGCGTGGACCTCGAACCGGAAGCGCTCCTCTACGGCAAGAAGTGGAAGGACGTGCTGTGATTTTCGATTTTCGATTCTCGATTCTGGATTTCCAAACCGCCGGACGGGACTTCGACGACCAGCCGGCGCGAAGCGCCGAATCCAAAATCGAGAATCGAAAATCGAAAATCCCATGACTCGTCCGATCATCGCGGTGTTCAGTGGCGGCACGTCAGCGGAGCGCGAGGTGTCGCTCGGCTCCGGTCTCGCGTGCGCGGTGGCGCTCGCGCGCTCGTTTCCGACCCAGCTCTTCCGCATCGATGAAAACGCGCTCCCGGCGGATCTCGATCCGCGGAAGCACGTGGTGTTTTCCACCTTGCACGGCACGTTTGGCGAGGATGGCGGGATGCAGCGATTGCTTGAACAGGCGGGCGTGCACTTTGCCGGTTCCGACGCGGCGTCGAGCGCGCTCGCGATGGACAAAGAGGCGACGAAGCGCGCGGTCGCAGCCGCGAATGTGCCGGTGATTCCTGGGATGATGTTTGCGGCGTCGTCGAAACCGAACGCGGACGAAGTGATTACGCGTTTCGGTGTCGACGTGGTGGTGAAGCCCAACGCCGAGGGCAGCAGCGTCGGTCTGCAAATCGTGGATTCCCGCGAAAAGCTCGCGGCGGCGCTCGCTGGCATTACGCGCGGCGATTGGCTGATCGAGCAGCGTATCTTCGGACGCGAACTCGCGGTCGGCGTCCTTGGGGGCAAGGCCTTGGGCGTCGTGGAGATCCGGCCGAAGTCGGGTGTTTACGACTACGAAAGCAAATACACGAAGGGCCGCACCGACTACTTCGCGCCCGCGCCGATCGGCGACGAAGCGACGGCGGCGGCGAAGGCGTTTGCCGAAAAAGCGTTCGTGCAATGCGGCTGCCGCGACTACGCACGCGTCGACTTCATGCTCACTGCGCAAAACGATTTGTTTTTGCTCGAAATCAACACCCTCCCGGGCATGAAAGAAACCAGCCTGCTGCCGATGAGCGCACGCTGCGAGGGACTTGATTTCACGGGATTGGTGAAGGCGATGGTGGAGCCCGCGCTGCAGCGATTTCACGCAGCAGATTTCGCACACCCTTGAATCGACCCGAGTCCAACATTCCGAGCGCGCGCACCTGGCGGGAAATCCCCCAGCACGTGCGCCCGCGCGCGATGTCGAGCGAGGGGCGCCGACGCGTGGCGTTGCGCACGCTCAAGACGATCGGCGCCGCCGTCTCGCTCGCGTTCGTGGGGTGGGGCGCGGTGCAAATCGTGATTGCGCTCCAGGGCGATCCGAAGCGTCTCGCGAGTCCCGGCCAGACGCCGGCGATTCGCGAAGTGGTGCTCGTGACGGACGGCGTGCTCGATCACAACTGGATCGTGGACGCGCTCGCGCTGCCGAAGGGCGCGACGCTGATGGACGTGGACCTTTTTCAATTGCGCAACCGGCTCATGTCGTTCGGACAGGTGCACTCGGCGATGCTCACGCGGAATTTTCCCGCGACGCTGCATGTGAAACTCTCGGAGCGTTCGCCAGTCGCGCGGGTGATGGCGCAGATCGGCTCGGAGCCGCCGCATCCTTATCTCATCGCGCGTGATGGCGTGGTGTTCGACGGCGTGGGTTACGATTCGCACCTGCTCGAGAGCCTGCCGTGGCTCGATGGCGTGAAGCTGACCAAGAGCGACGGTGAGTTTTTGCCCGTGGAGCGGATGGAGGTCGTCGCGGACTTGCTCGGCAAGGCGAAGCTCGAGGCCGAGCATCTTTATCGCACGTGGCAGATCGTTTCGATGGAGCGCCTCGAAACCGACGGCGAACTGCTGGTGAAATCCGCCGACATTGCGACGATCCGGTTCAGCGTCACCGAGGATTTCTTCCGGCAACTCGCGCGGCTCGACACGTTGCTCGACACGGCACGCGCCCGCACGGATCAACCGCTGCGTGAGGTCAATCTCGCCATCGGCGCGCAGGTGCCGGCGGCGTTCGATGATCCGGCGCTCTCGCCCGGAAAGCCCGCGCCGAAAAACACTCGTCCGGCCTCCGCCGCTCCGCTCCCTCTTTTCCCACCACCTTCGCGCAAGACCTAACGTGAGCTCACGCACCACTTTCATCGGCGCCGTCGAAATCGGCACTTCCAAGATCACCGTCCTCGTGGGCGAATACAGCGGCCGCGAAATCGCCATCATCGGCCACGGCGAGTGCATGTCGCGCGGTGTCATCAAGGGCAACGTGGTCGACTACAAGGCCGCCTGCGAATGCACGCACAGCGCGATCGAGCAGGCGGAGCGCAACGCCGGCGAGCGCATCGAGTTCGCCTTCCTCGCACAGACGGGCGGACACCTCGAAGGTTTCTACAACGAGGCGTCGGTGAACGTGAAAGCGGCTGACAACATGATCGAGGCCGACGACGTGCGCACGGTTTGCAATCTCGCGATCTCCAAAGAACTGCCCGCCGGCCGCATGGTGGTGCACAACATCCGGCGTCCGTTCCGCGTCGACGGCCGCATGGTGCCCGGTTCTCCGATCAATCTCATGGGCCAGCGACTCGAGGTCGGCTACTGGACGGTGCACGGTCAGGAGCAGCGCCTCGCGGACAACATTCACGTGATTCGCGGCTTCAATCTCGAGGTGCGCGAGCTCGTGCTCTCGAGCCTCGCGTCGGGCTTTATGATCACGACGCCCGAGGAACGTCAGCACGGCGTGCTCGCGATCGACATCGGCGCCGGAACGACCGACTTCGTGCTTTATCGCGACGGTAGCGCGCACGTCACCGGCGTCGTGCCGGTCGGCGGCACGCATCTGACCAACGATCTCAGCATCGGTCTTCGCCTCACCGAAGGGCAGGCTGAGAAGCTGAAACTCCGCTACGGCCGCGCCAACATTCAGACGCGCGACAAAGCCGAGAAAGTCTGGCTCGACGGCAACTTCGCCATCGGCGACCGGCCGCTCCCGCGGCTCACGATCGAACAGATCACCTCGGCTCGCGTGTGGGAGTTGCTCGAAGTCGTGCGCAAGAAACTCGGCACCGCGTTTTCTCCCGAAACGTGCGCGGCCGGGGTCGTCCTCACCGGCGGCACCGCGAAGATTCCCGGCATCGCCGAAACCGCCGCCAAGGTTTTTGGCGTGCCCGCACATCTCGGCGAGACGCCCGCGTGGATCACCGAGAATCTCCGCGATCCGGGCTACAACACCGCGCTCGGCTTGCTCTACTACGGAGTCACCGCGAACCACGACAAACTCGCCGCTCAACGTCGCGGCAGCGGTTTCCTCTCCGGTCTGAAACGTCTCTTCGCCACCGCCTGAGGTCGCGCCATGAATCTCAACGAACTCCCTCTCGAAACCTCGCTGCTCACGGACCGCAGCATCGCGATCAAACTCGTCGGCGTCGGCGGAGCCGGCTCCAACGCGGTCGATCGCCTGAAGATGGAAAACCTCGAGCGACTCCAGCTCGCGGTGGTCAACACCGACTCGCAGGCGCTCGCCAGTTCTCCGGTGCAGGAAAAAGTTCTCATCGGACTCAGCGTCACGCGCGGACTTGGCGCCGGTGGCGATCCCGAGCTCGGACGCGAAGCGGCCGAGGCCGATCGCGAAAAACTCACCCATGTCGTCAAGGACTGCGACCTCGTCTTCCTCTTCGGTGGCATGGGCGGTGGCACCGGCAGCGGCGCGCTCCCGGTCGTGGCGGAACTCGCCGCCGAGCAGGGCGCGCTCGTGATCGCGTTTGTCACGATGCCCTTCAGTTTCGAAGGCGGACGCCGTCTGCGTCAGGCCGAGGAGGGACTCGCCGCGCTCCGCCGCGTGTGCGACGCCGTCATTCCGCTCCCCAACGACGTGCTGCTCCAGGAATCCGCCGAAAACGAGACCGTGCTCGATTCCTTCGCGCGCGCCGACGAGTGGATGGGCCGCGGTGTTCGCTCGATCTGGGCGATGATGGTCAAGACCGGCCTCATCAACCTCGACTTCTCCGCACTGCGTCAGGTGTTTCTCCAACGCGGCGGCAAGACGCTCTTCGGCCTCGGTTCCGGCGAAGGCGAAAACGCCGTGGCTGATGCGATCTCGAGTCTGAAGCTCTGCCCGCTGCTCCACACGCCGGAGTTTTCGCGCAAGGCCGACCGTCTGCTCGTTAACATCATCGGTGGCACCGATCTCACGCTTCCGAAGGTCAACGAACTCATGACCGCGATTACCGAGCAATTCGGTCGCGAGTCGCACATCATCATGGGCGCGGTGATCGACGAATCGATGCAGCAACGCATCGAAATCTGCGTCGTTGGCGCGAGCGACATGGGCGGACGTGGGATTCCGGCGCGCCGTCCGATCGCTCCAAATCGCCAGCGTCCGACCGCGCCGCGGAGCGAACCGGTTTTCGAAACTTCGAACGCGCCCGCCGCGCCCGCGGAGAAAGCGCCCGCGCCGACGGGGCTGTTCCCCGAACCAGCGGTGGTTGGCGCGACAGGTGCGAAGCCGTCGGTGAATCAGGAAGAGTTTGGCTTTGGCGAAATCGAGAGCCGCGGCCATTTCGAGAAAACCGACCGCAACCTGTTCGACGGTCAGGACCTCGACGTGCCGACGTATCTCCGCAAGGGCATCAAAATCGCCCTGTAAGCGACTCACGCAAACGCTCGCGGAATGGAGCCTGATGTTCTCGTCGGGCCATTTGCATATGGCGTTTCCCCAACCGCCCGGCGGGAACGCCGGGCTCCACCTGCATGCGCACCCATTTGCGTGTCATTCTGAGCGAACCGAAGAATCCAGTTGGAGTCCCGCAGGCGGTCGGCGTGGCGACGCGGCTACTGGATATCAGGCTAGCCTCCGGCTGAACTGCGCTTGGTTCGAATGACAGCAGGGACCGATTCGCGCTTGTGCTCTCAGCTTCCGCGTTTCCGCGATCCGGCTTTTTCCGTGTTTCCGTGATTTGTCATTCTCGATTCAGCCTGGCTCGGCGCTCGGGTCGTTCCAATCCTTGGCAAAGCCCGGGCGTTCTGCATCGTCGCGGCCATGTTTGTCGACGAGTGCGTAGTTAAACTCCAGGCCGGTGACGGCGGGCGGGGCTGTATCAGCTTCCGCCGCGAAAAATACGAGCCGTGGGGCGGTCCCAACGGCGGCGATGGCGGCCGCGGTGGCGACGTGATCCTCGTGGGCGACGACGACACGAACAATCTGGTCGACTACAAATACAAGCCGCACTGGCACGCCGAGCGCGGCGAGCACGGACTTGGCTCCGATTGCAACGGTCGCGAAGGCAAACCGTGCATCATGAAGATGCCGCTCGGCACGGTGGTGATCGACGAGGCGACCGGGAAGGTCGTGGCCGAGATCATCAACGACGGCGAACAGATCGTCCTCTGCAAGGGCGGCAACGGCGGCTGGGGCAACACGCATTTCAAGACGTCCACCAATCGCGCCCCGAAGCGCGCGAATCCCGGACAACCGGGCGAGGGCGGCACGTTCCGCCTGGTGCTGAAGAGCATCGCGGACGTGGGTTTGGTGGGTTTCCCCAATGCGGGAAAATCCTCGCTCACCGGTCTCATCACGAAAGCGCATCCGAAGACGGCGGCGTATCCGTTTACGACGCTGCATCCGCAGATCGGCGTCATCGAGTATCCGGACGATGTGAAGGGCAACCGTCGGTTGTTGCTCGCGGATGTCCCGGGCTTGATCGAGGGCGCGAGCGAGAATCGCGGACTGGGCCATCGTTTCCTGCGTCACATCGAGCGCTGCTCGCTGTTGTTGATCCTGATCGACATGGCCGGCACCGACGCGCGCGATCCGCGCGACGACTACAAGCACCTCTTGACGGAGTTGGAGTTGTATGATCCGGCGCTGCTCAAGAAGCCGCGCGTCGTGGCGGCAAACAAGATGGACGTCGCGGATGCGAAGGGGCATCTCGCGAAGTTCAAGCGCCGCTACAAGGACGTGGACGTGATCGAGATTTCGTGCCTCGAGGGCACGGGTATCGAGAAGCTGAAGAAAGAGTTGTTAAAGCGGGTGACCGCGCGGCGCGGACGCGAAAAGGTGTCGCGTCGGGCGACCGCGTGATTCAGTTTCCGCGCGATCCATGGCTTCGGAACACAGGTCTTTGCTGATGCGGGCCAACCGCTTGCTGGGCGCGAATCTGGTCGAGTGTAATTTGATCAAGCTCCCGGACCTCGAGGCGGCCAACGAGCGCCTGCTGGAGATCGTGGCGTCTGGCCAGACGCGGCAGAGCACGCTCCTCGGCATCCTCGCCTACGAGATGAAGACCGTGCGCGAGGAAGACGTGTTGCTGCACATCGTGGAGAACGAGGGCGCGGGCTTGGTGGACCTGAAACACGTGGAGGTTTCCGACGAGATCAAGAAGGGCCTCGATCTCGGCGCGTGTTGGGCGACGTGGTCGGTGCCGTTCGACCGCGAGGAGGATTTTCATTTCATCGCGACCGCCTACTATCTCAGCCCGGCGGTGCGCGCTTATTGGGAGAAACAGTGCGACGGGCCGATCCTGTGGTTCGGCACCACGCTCGAGAACATCGCCGATCAGCTCGAGAAGCTCGAGGCGGAGCGCGCCCAAGCCGAGGCGGCGAAACCCGTTGCGACCTGAGTCATGGCTCTCGGAAAAGTTCAGTCCCAGATCGTCGCGCAGCTCGAGGAGATGAACCGCATCACGGCGGAGCAGCGCGAGGCCATCGCCGCCACGCCGGGCGACCTCACGGGTGAGGCGCTCGACAAACTGCTGCAGGAAGAGCACCGCGTGACGCCGTTCCAGTTGCTCGTCGCAAAGGGCCGCGCGCTCGGTCTCGCGCCGTGCAACATCGCGCGCTTCAAGGTCACGAGCAGCACGTTCGAGCGCATCCCGCAGGACTTTTGTCAGGAGAATCTCGTGCTGCCGGTGGGGCAGGTGGGCGACTTCCTGCTCGTGGCGTTCGCGAATCCGTTCGAGGTGCAGCTGCCCGCGAAGATTCAGGAGATGACCGGCAAGAAGGTCATCCGGCTCCTCGGTCACGAACGCGACATCCGCGAAAAGTTCGCCAAGAGCACCGATCAGCAGCCGACGGGTTTCGACGACGTCGTCCAGCAGATCGGCGAGGATTTCGGCGAGGGCGACGCGGGCGAAGACTCCGAGGTCAACGAAGAGTCCGGTCCGATCATTCAGCTCGCGAATCGTATCATCGAAGACGCGTATTTCGCGGGCTCGAGCGACATCCACATCGAGCCGCAGGAAAAGGAAGTGATCGTGCGCTTCCGCGTGGACGGCGTGTGCTCGGAGCGGTTGCGCCTGCCGAAGAAAGTCGGCCCTGCGCTCGTCGCGCGTCTGAAGATCATGTGCAACCTCGACATCGCCGAGCGCCGGTTGCCGCAGGACGGACGCATCGTCTTCAAGCAGTTCACCAAAAAAGGTCTCGATCTCGACCTGCGTGTTTCGACCGCGCCGCTCAATCACGGCGAGGGCGTGGTCATGCGTATTCTCGACAAACAGAAGACCACGCTGCCGCTGCCCGCGCTCGGTTTCACCGAGGAAAATCTCACGAAATATCGCGAGGTGATCCGCCAGCCCTACGGCATGATCCTGCACTGCGGTCCGACGGGCTCGGGCAAGTCGATGACGCTCTATTCGGCGCTCAACGAGATCAACACGCCCGACGTTGTCATCCGCACGGCCGAGGATCCGATCGAATACACGCTGCCCGGCCTGAATCAGATGCAGATGCACCGGCAGATCGGCCTCACGTTTGCCGCGGCGCTGCGTGCGTTTCTGCGTCAGGATCCCGACATCATTCTCGTCGGCGAAATCCGCGACAAGGAAACCGCGAACATCGCGGTCGAGGCCGCGCTCACCGGTCACTTGTTGATCAGCACGCTCCACACGAACGATGCGCCGAGCACGATCGCGCGTCTCACCGACATGGGCGTGGAGCCGTTCATGATTTCGTCGTCGCTGCTCTGCGTGTGCGCGCAGCGCCTCATGCGTCGCGTGTGCAAGACCTGTCGCATGCCGCACGTGCCGCAGGGCCGCGAACAAGAGATTCTCGAGAAGGCGATCGGGTGGAGCGGTCAGATCTTCAAGGCCAACCCCAAGGGCTGCCCCAAGTGCAATCACACCGGCTACAAGGGCCGCGTCGGCATCCACGAGTTGATGATCACCAACGAGGAGTTGATCGATGGCATCAACAAGGAACTCGAGTCCGCCGAGTTGAAGAAGATCGCGATGCGCGGCGGCATGAAGACGCTCCACCAGGACAGCCTCGTGAAGGTGAAAGACGGCATCACCACCCTCGAAGAAGCGATTGCCACGGTGCCGCCGGATATGTGATTTCCCGCGCTCGTCTTTTCCGTTTCAACCCATGAATCGAACCACCTTCCTGCTTTCCCTCCTGGCCGCGACGTTGCTGACCGGATGCGGCGGCACCAAGGAATCCACTCCGCTCCAACGAAAAGAAGCGGCGCTCCTCTTCAGCGAGGCGCAGTTCTCCACCAATCTCCGCGACTTCGCCGCCGCCGAACCGCTGCTGGCCAAGGCCGCGGATCTGCATCCGGAGAACGGCACTTATTGGGCCGAGCTCGGCACGATCCGCCGCCGCCTCGGCAACACCTCCGGCGCGAAGCAGGCGTATCAGAAATCCTTGGACGCCTTCAAAGCCGCCGCGAAGAAAACTCCCGACGACACCGAGCTGGTGCTGCAACAGGTTTATGTGCTCGCGCTCCTCGGTCGCGGTGACGACGCGCAGGCCACACTCGACCGGGCGTTGAAAAAGACGCCGGATGATCGCGCGCTAAAGGCCTTTTTTCAGAGCAAGCAGCTCGAGCGCATTCTCGCCGATCCCAAGTTCAAGGAGATCGCGCTCTAAGGCGCTGTGCACGACTACGGGCTGGAGTTCGCCAAGGTCGCCATCGCCCACCTGCTCGCGGTGGCGAGCCCTGGACCGGATCTCGCCATTGTCCTGCGTCAAAGTCTGACCCACGGCCGCCGCGCCGGTCTCTGGACGAGCGTGGGCGTGGGGGCGGGGATTCTGCTGCACGTTTCGTATTCGCTGCTCGGGCTCGGGCTGCTGCTGCGCAGTTCGCCCACATGGTTTGCCGCGGCGAAATACGCCGGTGCCGCGTATCTCGCGTGGATGGGCGTGCAGGCGCTGCGCAGTCACGCTCGCTCGGGCGCGGAGATCGAACGTAGTGCCGATGCGGATACGGCGGCTTCGGCGCGGAGTGCGTTCGTGACCGGGTTCCTGACCAACGCGCTCAATCCGAAGGCCACGCTCTTCTTCATCGCGCTCTTTGCGACCGTCATCAGCAGCCACACGCCGCGCCTCGTTCAAACCGGCTATGGCCTCTGGATGGCGATCATGACCGGGCTGTGGTTTTCGTTCGTCGCCACCGTGCTCACGCGAGAGCGCGTGCGCCGCGCTTACCTCAGCCACGGGCACTGGGTCGATCGCGTGCTGGGGATCGTGTTCATCGCGTTCGCCGCGAGCTTGCTTTTGGCGCGCGTCTCCTAGGCGTTTTCCCCCATCTGCCCGCCTAAAGCGGACAGATCGACCTTCAGAAGATCGCTAAAAAGCCGATCTGAGTTCGTTAGGTGGCGCCCCTCTGCCTGACGAAGATCGAGGCCACCGCATTATGGCCAATGTCCTTCTCGTCGATCCGTCGGATATGGCGCGCAAGGTAATGCGCGGAGTGCTGGCGCGGGCCCGGCACCGACTCGCTTGCGTGGCGAACGTGCTCGAGGCGTGGGATCTCATTTCCCAGCACGTGAAGGTCGATGCGGTCGTTCTCGAGCTGAAGCTCGAACTCGAGTCAGGGTTCGGCCTCCTCGAGCGACTGCGCGCGGATGCGTTTTTCAAAACGCTGCCGGTCATCGTTTACACGAGTGCAGGCGATCGCGACGCGGTGAAGCGTGCGCTCGATCTCAAGGTGCAGAATTTCCTGATCAAGCCTTACCAGGACGAGCTCATCCTGGCCGAGGTCGGCAAGGCGCTTGCGAATCCGTGGCGCGCGTCGCTCTTCGAGGAGGAAAACTCGTTCTGCAAAATGATGGGCTACACTCCCGAGTATCTGCACCAGATGCTCGCGAACGTGCAGGCCGATCTGAACGCGCTCGTGCCGCGCCTCCACGGTTTTCTTGAAACCAAGGACATCAGCGGCGCGATGGCCGCGCTCGCCAGGCTCGCTTCCGACGCCGAGACCGCCGGCGCGTGGGGCGTGGTCGATTATCTCAACGAACTCCGCAATCGCGCCGAGGAAGGGAAGTGGAGCTCGTTTCTCCAAGGCATCGAAGCCGCGCCGATCGCCGACCGCGTGCTCACCGCGCACCTCGTGCCGTCGTTTGTGCCGGAACCGTTTCTCACCGAACACGAGCGCAACGAGGAAGCGGCGGCGGTCGCGCGTGCGCAATGGTTCGACGCGCCGCGCGAGAATCGCTGTCCGGTGGTGACGCGCGAAGAACTGGATCAGCAGGTCGCCGCGCTCCCGGGTTTTCCGATCATCGATTCGATTGCCGCGTCGTTCCGCATGTCGGCGACGGGACATCCCTCGAGTCTCGCGCCGCTGATGGATCTCACGGAAAAAGATCCCGCGCTCAGCGTGCAGATGCTTGTGGCCGCCAATCGCGTCCGGCGATCCGAGGACGACGATCCGATCGAAAATCCGAGTCTCGCGATCGGTCTCCTCGGAGAGATCCGGCTCGCTTCACTCACCGCCGGCTTCGTCACCACCGACGAACACTGGATGAATCTCCCGCCGTGTTCGTGGCCGCATTTTCGCATGTTCCAGCTCGGGGTCGCGCGCATGGCTCGCTACACGTGCGCCTACCTCGAGATGCCCAGTCTCGAACCGCGCGCCTACACCGCGGGACTCGTGCACGACGTGGGCAAACTGCTCCTCCTGCACCTGCATCCTTACGGCTTTCAGGCGATCATCGAATTCGCCCGTGAACAAAAGCTCACGCACGCCGAGGCCGAGCGTGTGTTCCTCGGCTGCACCACGCGCGAACTCGCCGGACAATTCGCGCTCTCGCACGGTTTGCCGCGCCACCTCGCGAGCGTGATGCGCTGGGCCGACGCGCCTTCGGCGGAACGCGAGGACGCCGAACTCGTCGCCATCGTCGCGCTCGCGCGGCACCTCTGCCGACTCAACAAACTCGGCTGGAGCGGCGAGATGGTGCGCGAGGAAACCGCGCCGATCGAAAGCACGCCCGCGTGGGAGATTTTGCGACACCGCGTCTTTCCGAGTTTCAGTGTGCAGAAGTTCGAGGCGCAGGCCCACGCCGAGTGCCGCGCGCTCAAGCTCGAACTCGCCGGCCGTCTGAACATCCCGCAGCTGTGAGCGGAAGCGCGACGGTGCGTGCAAAGCTTGCGCGCAAATGCCGCGGCTCCATCGGAAGTCTCGATGCAAAGGTGGAACCCGCCGTCCCCGGCGGGTTGAATACCGCTCGAACGCAAAACAAGCCCGACGAGGACGTCGGGCTCCACCGGAGAACGAGAGAAAAGCGTCGTCTCCTTCGTCTGTCATTCTGAGCGCAGCGAAGAATCCAGTGTGCGTTTCGCCGCGGTTGCGTGCAGCGAAGCGGACGGCTCCGAAAACCCGAGTCGAGCCGCGTTGCGCACCACGTCGAGACACGGTGCGGACATGATCGAGCGAAGGTCCGGTCACGGTTGCGACGATGTTCGAACATGGTCGCGCAAAGGTGCGGACATGCTTGCCACGAGGTCCGGACGAGGTCGCGACAAGGTGCGCCCTACGTCGAGCCAAGGTCCGCACCGAGTCGGGACAAAGTGCGCGTTGAGTCAGGTCGCGATGTGGACGCGCGCTTGCGCGAGTGCTTCGGCGAGCTCGGGGAGTTTGATCGGCTTGCTGATGTAGGCGTCCATGCCGACGGCGAGGCAGGCTTCGCGGTCGCCTTGCATGGCGTTGGCCGTGAGCGCGATGATCCACGGGCGATGTTCGGGGGCGTCTTCGCCGCGGAGCCGGCGCGTGGCGTCGAGGCCGTCCATCTCGGGCATCTGCACGTCCATGAAAATAATGTCGTAGCGCTGACGTTTCACAGCTTCGAGAACCTCGAGTCCGTTGGCGGCGAGATCGGCGCGATAGCCGAGTCGCGCGAGCATGTGTTGCACGACGCGTTGGTTGACCGAATTGTCTTCCGCAACGAGCACGTGTTCGGGATGCGTGAACGCAGGCCCCGTCGACGAAACCGGAACCGTGCGCGCGGTCGACGGCGCAGGTGCGCAGAGTTTGGCGAGCGCGTCGAAGATCTGCGCGGGTTTCGCGGGTTTGGTGAGGCAGCTCGCGAAGATTTTTCTCTCCGCCCCGAAGTCCTGCAGGCCGAGCGAAGTGAGCAGCACGATGGGCAACTCGCGCGGCGAGCGCAGCACGCGGATCGATTGCGCGAGCATGAGGCCGTCCATGCCTGGCATCTGCATGTCGAGGATCGCGAAATCGAAACGCTCGCCTGCACGCAGGAGCACGAGCGCGGCGGCGCCGGATTCGACGGCGATGGCTTCCACGCGCCAGGAGGCGGCGAGGGCGGTAAGGATGCGGCGATTGGTGGCGTTGTCGTCGACGACGAGCAGGCGGCGTCCCGCGAGACTTTCGGCGGCGGGCGTGGCGTGCGGTCGCGGACTCGCGGGCACCGGATCAACGAGCACATCGAAGCGAAACGTGGTGCCGCGGCCGACTTCGCTTTCGACCGACATGGTGCCGCCCATCAACTCGGTGAGCCGGCGTGAAATCACGAGGCCGAGCCCGGTGCCGCCGTAGCGACGCGTGGTCGAGGCATCGACTTGTGAGAACGACTGGAAGAGCCGCGGCATCGCCTCGGCGGGAATGCCGATGCCCGTGTCGCGAACGGAGAAGATCAGCCGGTAGCGACCGCCGGACGTGTATTCACCATTCAAGGACAGGAGGACTTCGCCCTTCTCGGTGAATTTGACGCCGTTGCCGAGGAGGTTGACGAGAATCTGGCGAAGTCGTGTGACGTCGCCGCGCACGAACTCCGGCACGCCTTCGGCGATCTCGCAGAGCAGATCGAGTTGTTTTTGCGCGGCGCGCGGGGCGAGGAGATCGAGCGCACCATCAACGCAATCGCGCACCGAGAATTCCTCGTGTTCGAGATCGAGGCGGCCGGATTCGATTTTCGAGAAATCGAGAATGTCGTTGATGATCCCGAGAAGGGCGTCGCCGCTGTTGCGGATCGTCTCGGCAAATTCGCGCTGTTCGGGCGTGAGCGTCGAATCGAGCAGGAGCGAGGTCATGCCGATCACGCCGTTCATCGGCGTGCGAATCTCATGGCTCATCACGGCGAGAAACTGGCTCTTCGCGATGCTCGCCGCTTCAGCGGCTTCCTTGGCGGTGCGGAGTTCCTCCTCAGCGTTTTTGCGCGCGGTGATGTCCTGGATGAAACCCTCGTAGTAGAGCACTTCGCCTTCTTCGCCGCGGACCGCGCGCGCGTGTTCGCAGATCCAGATGATGGAGCCGTCGCGACGGTAAACTTGATACTCGAGGCCGCGAACCTCGCCGTGCTGGACCATGAGCCTCTTGAACGTCTGGCGCACCGTCGGATCGACGTAGATGTTGCGCGAGATGTCCTGGACGTTGGCCGTGAGCTCCTCGGGCGACTCGTAGCCATACATGCGCGCGAGCGCGGGATTCACGAGCAGGTATTGGCCGTCGGGCGTGGATTGAAAAATGCCTTCGACGGCGTTCTGCACGATGCTTTGAAAGCGCTCGAGCGAGCTGGGCCACGCAGGAGCGGTGCCTCCGGCGCTGAAAACGGCTGGGCGGGATTCGTCCATGCCGGCGCTGTGCACGGCTCGTGCCAGCAGGGAGATCCGTGACGCAGCGGCTCGGGAAATTTCACGCGTGATCGCGCGGCGCTAAAGTTTTTGCGCGTTGCGACGATGCTCAGCGGTCGCGCGCAAAGAACTTACACGTAAACGCCGCCACCGAGCAGGCGTTCGCCGTCGTGAATCGCAAGAATTTGTCCACTGGCGAGGCCGCGCTGCGGCGTGGAGAAAAGAATGCGCGCGGTGTTGCCCTCCTCGGGAATGAACTCGATCGGCACGCGCGGATCGCGATAGCGCACGCGACCTTCGAGCGAGCGGCGCGTCGTGATCGGTTCGCCAATCCAACTCAACGAGTGCACGCGCACGTCGCGTTGAAATAATCCGGGCGCATCGGGCGAATCGAACGCGACGAGCAGCGCGCGATCGGACGCGCGTTTGCCGACGACCACGTAGGCTTGGTGATCGGTGTTGGACGGCACGCCGATGCCTTTGCGCTGACCCAGCGTGTAGAAATGCAGTCCGCGATGACGCCCGATTTCGCGGCCATCGGTCGCGCGCACAATCGGGCCCGGCGCGTCGGGCACGTAGGCGCGGAGAAAGTCCTGCATCTTCACTTCGCCGATGAAGCAGATGCCCTGAGAGTCTTTCTTGTCTGCGGTGGCGAGCCCCGCTTCGCGGGCGAGGCGTCGCAGCTCGGGCTTCGGCAAATCGCCGATCGGAAAACGCGCATCGCGGAGTTGCTCCTGATTGAGCAGCGCGAGGAAGTAGGACTGGTCTTTGTTTTTGTCGGCGCCCTCCAGCAGGGAGAATTGCGGACTGTGGATTTCGGAGTGCGGATTGATTGCAACGGCGGTGGATTTCACTCCGCACTCCGCAGTCTGTAGTCCGCAATTTTCCGCGCGTCGCGCGTAGTGGCCGGTCGCGACCGCGTCGAAGCCGTGGGCTTTGGCCCAAGCGCGGAACACGCCAAACTTGATCTCCCGATTGCACATGATGTCCGGGTTCGGCGTGAGACCGCGCGCGTAACCATCGAGCAAATACGCGACGACGATCTCACGGTATTCGCGCATCAGATTCACGACCCGGAACTCGATCCCGATCTGCTCGGCGACGCGGCGCGCGTCCTCGATGTCCTGCTGCCACGGGCACTCGCCAATGATGTTGTCCTCGTTGATCCAGTTTTTCATGTAGGCGCCAACGAGGTCGTAGCCCTGCTGCTTGAGCACGAGGGCGGCGACGGAGCTGTCGACTCCGCCGGACATGGCGACGAGGATCTTTTCGCGGGCTGGCACGGAGCGATTACGACGCGGGCGGGCGGGGGATTGTCAAATCCGCGCGACGCGGCGCTCGATTCTTGCGGCGAGAAACTGCGGTGCTCAAATTCGCCGAATGCGCACGAAGATTCTCGCGTTCCTCGCTTCAGCGCTGCTCGCCGCGACGGCGACGGCCCAAACTGCGGTGCCCGTGGCGGCGCCCCAACGTCCGATCCCGGAAGTGAAGCACGTCATGCTCGTCAGCGTCGATGGCCTGCGTCCCGACCGGTTGCTGCTGGCCGACACGCCTGTATTGAGATCTTTGATACGCAATGGCGCCTACACGTTCTGGGCGCGCACGACCGCCGTCTCGATCACGCTGCCCTCGCACACGAGCATGGTGACCGGCGTGAAGCCCGACAAACACGGCATCGTGTGGAACTGGGATCTGAAGGTCGCCGAACCGATCTATCCCCGCGTGCCGACCGTGATGGAGATGGCGACGAAGGCCGGCTACTCGACGGCGATGATCGCCGGCAAGTCGAAGTTCAGTTTCCTGAACAAGCCGGGCACGATCACCTACGCCTCGGTGCCCGAACCGGGCAAGGGCGACGGCAACGAAGTCGTCGTCGAAAACGCGCGTCGTATCGTGCTCGAGCACAAGCCCGACTTCGCGTTCGTGCATTTTCCGGACGTCGACTCGAAGGGCCACGCGCTTGGTTGGGGCCGCCCGGAGCAGCTCGCGAAGATCGAGGAAACCGACGCGCAGCTCGGTCGCGTGCTCGCGGCGTATGACGAGGCAGGGATACTGTCGTCGACCGTCGTCATCATTTCTGCCGACCACGGTGGCGCGGGCCTCTCGCATGGGGCCGACGATCCGCGCAGCCGCCACATCCCGTGGATCATTTCGGGGCCCGGCGTGCGCCGCGGTGCGGACCTCACGCAGCAGGCGAGCCTTGAAGTGAACACCGAAGACAGCGCGGCGACGATCTGCTGGCTCCTCGGTCTGCGGCAGCAGCCTTACTTCGATGGCAAGCCGGTGTATGCAGCGTTCGAGCCCCGGAAAAACGGCGCTGCCGGAACATCAGGCGAAGCAGGAAATTAAGTTTCCCACTTGTGGCTTGAGCGGCGCGGAGGATGCTTTGCGCCTTCTATGCCGTCACCGGTGCATCGTATCGTTCGCGCTTGGCAGGATTCATTGAACTCCGGGGTGGTGGAGCTCGACCGCGATTGGAAAGCGGCCCGCCCCCCGCAGCTCTCGTTTGGCACTCAGTGTCCCGCGCCGGAGGGGATTAAACCGGCGTCGCCCCTCACGGTCGGGCGACTCTATGGTTACTACGCGCACGGCGCGGACATCGCGTTTATCTTGCCCGTCGCGCAGGCGGGCGCGGATGGATTGCGCGATGCGCTGTATGTCGCGGGCGATTTCAACGGCTGGCAGGAAGCCGTCGGTCAGGACGAGTGGCGGATGCGCCTCGTCGAGCTCGAGGGGGAAAAGGTTTTCCTGTGGTCGGGCGAAGCCGCGAAATTTTTCCGTCCCACGGGACAGCGTTTCAAATTCGTCACCGGCGAACATCAGTGGCTGAGCATGGCGGCTGATGCGCCCAACGCGGTGGCCGACGAAGGTGGCAATCGCAACCGCCTGCTCGATGCCACGCGCACGGGCCGGCACTTGTGGCGCTTCGAGTGCGCGCAGCCGCTGGATCTTTCGGAGCCGGTGATCGTGAGCTGGGCGAACTCGTCCGACGACTCGCAGGTGCCGCTCGCGCCCGGACCGTTCTTCTACAAGCTCCACAGCGATCTGCCGATGGGCGCGCTGGTGCGTTCGCAGGATACGACGTTTCGGCTGTTCGCACCGCGGGCGAAGAAGGTCACGCTGTTCCTCTGCGAGAAACTCGACGAACAGGAGCAAGCGCGAGAGATCGAATTGCAGCGGCGCTCCGACCGACACGGCACCGCCGGTGTGTGGGAGCACCAGGAACCGCGGCGCCTGCACGGTTGGTATTACTGGTATAAAGTGGATGGCGTGCGCGAAGGCGCGGGCTTGTTTCACCCGGATCAGCGCGTGCTCGATCCGTATGCGCTCGCGACTGTGGATCGGGCGGGGCCCGGCATCATCCTTGATCGCGATTGGATCGGCCATGCCCCGCGCGACTTCAAGACGCCGGCGTGGCAGGATCTCGTCATGGTCGAAGCCCATGTGCGCGACCTCGTGGCCAACGCGCCGATCGCGCTCTCGCCGGAAGAACGGTTGGGTTTCAGTGGGCTGAAAAAATGGGTGGAGAGCCCCGATTTCTATCTGCACCGGCTCGGTGTGAACTGCGTCGAGCTGCAGCCGATCCAGGAGTTCGATAACGCCGCGCGCGAGGACTACCACTGGGGTTACATGACCACGAACTACTTCTCGCCGGAGAGCAGCTATGCGCTCGATCCGGCGAAAGCGTCGGGCGTGCGCGAATTGCAGGCGCTGGTGAAGGCGTTTCACGCGCGCGGCATCGCGGTCGTGCTCGACGTCGTTTACAACCACGTGGGCGAGCCGGCGCACCTGATGTTCGTGGACAAGCTCTACTACTTCGAGCAGGACGCGGCGGGCAACCTCTCCAACTGGAGCGGCTGCGGCAACGACCTGCGCGCCCGGTCCGCGATGGCGAAGCGCCTCATCATCGACAGCCTGATCCATTTCGTGGAGGCATATGGCGTCGACGGTTTCCGCTTCGACCTCGCTGAGTTGCTCGGACTCGACGTGCTGCGCGAAATCGAAGTCGCGCTGAAGCGCGTGAAGCCCGACGTGATCCTGATCGCCGAGCCGTGGAGTTTCCGCGGTCACATCGCCGGCCTTCTGCGCGACACCGGGTGGGCGTCATGGAACGATGGATACAGAAACTTCCTGCGCGATTTCGTGCACGGAGCGGGCGACGCGGACCGGCTGGAGTATTTCCTGAAAGGCTCCCCGTGGTATTTCGCGAAGTGGCCGGCGCAGACGATCAACTACACCGAATCGCACGACGACTCGTCGTGGATCGATATCATCACCGAACACGGCAACCACGACGCGCTCGTGCCCACCGAAGCCGACCGGCACCGCACGCATTTGATGGCGGCGGTTCTGTTCATGTCGCTTGGCATTCCGCTGATTTCGGCGGGGCAGGACTTCCTCCGCACGAAGCGCGGGGGGAACAACACCTACCAGCGCGGCGACCTCAACGCCCTCGATTACCGCCGGCTCTACCGCTACCTGGGCACGCACACCTATTTCGCGGAGTGGATCGCGTTTCGGCGCAGCACACTCGGACGCCTCCTGCGGCTCTTCTCGCGCCCGAGCGAGGGATATTTCCAATTCTTCCGGGTGGAGGGCTCGCCCGCACTGGCCGTGCTCGTCAACGCCGACAATTCCCATGGCAGTTCGCAGCTGCTCTTTGCGGTCAACCCGACCACCGGGGATGCCTTTATCCCGCTGGCCGAGGCCGTGACGTCGGGCACTTGGCGCCAACTCGCCAATCATGAGCGATTCTTCGGCGCCGGCACGAGCGCGACGTCGCCAGTGGAGCGGGAGTTATATCTACCGCCATTGGGCTGCGGGTTGTGGACCCGTGACACTTAAGCCGCAAAAAACACACGGATTAAGCCAGTCATTGCACAGCCAAAACCCTTGCAACGGGCGGGGCAGGGTATTCATTCGCCTTTCCCCGCGTCCACGCGGGGCACAATCCTCCCTCAGTAAACAATCGTCAGAACCTAACGGAAAGTCCTCCCATGGCAGTCAAAGTCGCTATCAATGGTTTCGGCCGCATCGGCCGCCTCGTTTTCCGCGCGTTGGTCGAGCAGGGTCTGCTCGGCTCGACGCTGGACGTCGTCGCTGTCGGCGACATCGTCCCGGCGGACAACCTGGCCTACCTCCTCAAGTATGACTCCACGCAGGGCAAGTTCCAGGGCACCGTGGGTTCCAAGAAGTCCGCCGCCGACAAGGCCGAGGACGACGTGCTCGTGGTGAACGGCAAGGACATCCTCGTCGTTTCCGCCAAGACCCCCGCCGAACTCCCCTGGTCCAAGCTGGGCGTCGATCTCGTGATCGAGTCCACCGGTCTCTTCACCGACGCTGAGAAGGCCAAGGGCCACATCGCCGCCGGCGCCAAGAAGGTCATCATCTCCGCTCCGGCCAAGGGCGAAGACATCACGGTCGTCATGGGCGTCAACGACGACAAGCTCGACCTCGCCAAGCACAACATCATCTCCAACGCCTCCTGCACGACGAACTGCCTCGCGCCGATCGTCTCCGTGCTCCTCAAGGAAGGTTTCGGCGTGGTCGAGGGTCTGATGACCACGATCCACTCCTACACCGCGACCCAGAAGACGGTCGACGGTCCCTCCAAGAAGGACTGGAAGGGTGGCCGCTCCGCCGCCATCAACATCATCCCGTCCTCGACCGGCGCCGCCAAGGCCACCGCGCTCGTTCTCCCCGAGGTCAAGGGCAAGCTCACCGGCATGTCCTTCCGCGTTCCGACCCCGACGGTGTCGGTTGTCGACCTCACGGTGAAGACGGAGAAGCCGACGTCGCTCGCCGAGATCAAGGCCGCGATGAAGAAGGCTTCCGAGACCTACCTGAAGGACGTGCTCGGCTACACCGAGGACGAGGTCGCCTCCAGCGACTTCATCCACGACAAGCTCTCGTCGATCTTCGACGCCGGTTCCTCGATCGAGCTGAACCCGACGTTCTTCAAGCTCGTGTCCTGGTATGACAACGAGTGGGGCTACTCCAACCGCGTGGTCGATCTGACCAAGAAGATCGCCGCCAAGCTGTAATCCTCACCATTCCGAACCTCTAACGAACCACAGAGGCGCGGAGGGCACAGAGCTGGACATCCTCCCTCTGTGCACTCTGTGACTCTGTGGTTCTTCTTTTTTCAACCATGCCCAAATTCAAATCGATCCGCGATCTGAACCTCGCCGGCAAACGCGTCCTCATGCGTGTGGACTTCAACGTCCCGCAGGACAAGGCCACCGGTGCCATCACCAACAACCAGCGCATCGTTGCCGCGCTCCCCACGATCAAGTTCGCCCTCGAGCAAGGCGCGGCGGTCGTCCTCATGTCGCACCTCGGCCGTCCGGACGGCCAGAAGAAGGAAAAGTTCTCCCTCAAGCCCGTCGCCGCCGAACTCGAGAAGCTCCTCGGCAAGCCCGTGAAGTTCCTCGACGACTGCGTCGGCCCCGCGGTCGAAGCCGCCTGCGCTCCGGGCGCGCTCAAGGCCGGTGATGTCGTTCTCCTCGAAAACCTCCGCTTCCACATCGAGGAAGAGGGCAAGGTGAAGGTGAAAAACGCCGACGGCTCCGAGTCCAAGCTCAAGGCCGATCCCGCCAAGGAAGCCGAGTTCCGCGCTTCGCTCTCGAAGCTCGGTGACGTTTACGTCAACGACGCCTTCGGCACCGCCCACCGCGCGCACAGCTCGATGGTCGGCGTGAATCTCCCCGAAAAGGCCGCCGGTTTCCTCATGGAAGCCGAACTCAATGCCTTCGCCAAAGTCCTCGAGACGCCGCAGCGTCCGCTGCTCGCCATCCTCGGCGGCGCGAAGATCGCGGACAAGATTCCCCTCATCAACAACCTCCTGGAAAAGGCCAACGTCCTCATCATCGGCGGCGGCATGGCCTACACCTTCAAGAAGGTTGTCTTCGGCAAGCAGATCGGTGCGTCGCTCTTCGATACCGAGGGCGCCAAGATCGTCCAGGAACTCGTCGACAAGGCGAAGGCGAAGGGCGTGAAGCTCGTGTTCCCGATCGATTTTGTCGCCGCGGACAAGTTCGCTCCGGACGCCGCCACGCAGGTCGTCGGTGAAGACATTCCCGAAGGCTGGCAGGGTCTCGATGCGGGCCCGAAGTCGATCGAGCTCTATCGCGAGACGATCCTCTCCGCCAAGACCATCGTTTGGAACGGCCCTCCGGGCGTGTTCGAGTTCGAGGCGTTCTCCGGCGCCACCAAGGCCATGGCCGACGCCATCGCCGAAGCCACCGCCAAGGGTGCCACGACCGTCGTCGGCGGCGGCGACACCGCCACGGCCGCGAAGAAGTTCGGCGTCGATTCCAAGGTCAGCCACTGCTCGACCGGCGGCGGCGCTAGCCTTGAATTCCTCGAAGGCAAGGTCCTTCCCGGCGTCGCGTTCCTCGAAAGCTAAACTGAAATCTGGAACTTAGGATCCAAGGCGCTGCCTTGATCTCCTGAGTTCCAGATTCAAAACACCGATTCACCATGCATCCCCGTAAGAAACTCATCGCCGGCAACTGGAAGATGAACAAGACGAACGGCGACGCCGTCGCGCTCGTCAAAGACATCGTTACCGAAGCCGGCAAAGTGACCGAGGTTGAGATCGTCATCGCGCCGCCGTTCACCGCGCTCGAGTCCGCCGCCAAGGCCCTCGAAGGCTCCAATGTGAAACTCGCCGCGCAGAACATGCACCACGAAGCGAGCGGCGCCTTCACCGGCGAAGTCTCGGCTCCGATGCTCCGCGCGCTCTTCGCGACGCACGTCATCCTCGGCCACAGCGAACGCCGCACCTACTTCCAGGAGAGCGACGCCTTCATCAACCAGAAGGTCCTCGCCGCGCTGAAGAACCAGCTCAAGCCCATCCTCTGCGTCGGCGAAACCCTCGCCGAGCGCGAAGCGGGCAGCACGCTGAAGGTCGTGCAGACGCAGCTCGAGGCCGGCCTCGAAGGCGTCAGCAAGGAGCAGGCTCCGTCCGTCGTCATCGCCTACGAACCTGTCTGGGCGATCGGCACGGGCAAGGTCGCCACCACCGATCAGGCTCAGGAAGTGCACGCGTTCATTCGCGGCTTGCTCGTGAAGCTCTTCGGCGAAGCGATCGCGCAGAAGGTCCGCATCCTCTACGGCGGCTCGATGAAGCCCGCCAACGCGCCCGAACTGCTCGCGCAAAAAGACATCGACGGCGGCCTCATCGGTGGCGCTTCGCTCGAAGCCCGCAGCTTCGTCGAGCTCATCAAGGCAGCCGAAGCCGCGAAGTAATTCGCGCGCGAGTTCGCGTTTTGTTTCCGAGAGCGCCGACCTGCGGGTCGGCGTTCTTTTTTGTCGAAACGCTCCAGCCTCCCACACGTCAGCCCCACGACTCCCATCGTTTGTCATTCTGAGCGCAGCGAAGAATCCAGTTGGAGCTTCGCGGCCGTGCACCGTAACTAAGCGCGAACTGGATTCTTCGCTGCGCTCAGAATGACAAACCCCGCCGCGCGTTTCTCTCTGCTTTCATTCCCCATGCTTCCCCGTTTCCTCCGCCTTCCGCTTCTCCTCCTCGTTGCCATGACCGCGCCGCTGGCTTCGTCCGCTCGCGATCTCTTTGCCGCCGACAATCTGCTCGCGTGGTGCATCGTGCCCTACGACAGCCTCCACCGCACGCCGGCTGAGCGCGTCGCGATGCTTCAGCGGCTCGGCTTCACGCACTACGCGTGGGACTGGCGCCAGCAACACCTCCGCGATTTGCCCGAAGAGATCCGCCTCGCTCGCGAGGCCGGCGTCAACGTCCGCGCTGTCTGGCTTTGGATCGATGGCAACTACGATCGGCCCGGCCAGCTCAGCGCCGCGAATCGCTCGATCCTCGATGCGATCGCCGCGGCCAATCTGCCCGCGGAACTCTGGGTCGGTATTCACGAAAACTACTTCGCCGGTCTCGACGATGCCGCCTGCGTGCAGAAGGGCGTTGAGATGGTTTCCTATCTCCGCGAACAGGCCGAGCGGACCGGTGGCAGCGTTTGCCTCTACAATCACGGCGGCTGGTTCGGTGAACCGGAGAACCAGATCAAAATCATCCGCGCTGCCGGCGAGCGTTCGCTCGGCATCGTCTACAATCTTCACCACGCCGAGGGACAGACCGAGCGCTTTTCAGAATTGCTCGCGCAGATGAAACCCTATCTGCGCGCGGTGAATCTCAACGGCATCAATCCCGGCGCGCCGGACTCCGAGATCATTCCGCTCGGGCAGGGCACGCTGGAGCGGGAGTTCATCCGGCTGTTGTGGAAATCTGGATACACCGGCCCGCTCGGCATTCTCGGTCACACCGAAGGCGAGGACGTCGAACTTGTCCTCCGCCGCAATCTCGAGGGCCTGCGCGCGATCGCCGCCGAACTTCGCCGCGACGCCTAACGCACTTGGTCCCGACTCAAGCCGCACTCAGTCCCGCCCCGGTGCGGACCTTGGCTCGACCGTGTCCGCCCCCAATCGTTCTCGTTCTCTTTCTCTTTCTCTCGATCGTTTTTCGAGAACGAGAACGATTTCTGATCACTTCGCCGGCGGGAATTGTTCTTCGACGATCTTCAGCGCTTCTTCGTGCAGGCCGCTGGAACTCCAGCAGAGATCTTTTTTCACGCGGCAGTCGATGCCGGCGTCGAAGAGCGAGAACATCACGCCGAGCACGCACGCGTCGGTGTCGATGCCGCACACGATGACCTGCTCGGCGCCGGTGTCCTTGATTTTTTTGATGTGCCCGGGCTTCAGACCGTAGCCGGTTTTGGTGAGCACGATGTCGTCGTCGTCCGGCTCGATGAGCAGCGCGGTATCGGGCGACCCGGGCGGACAGGAGTTGCGCTGGAGAATCTGCCGGAAGAGGGAGCCGTGCGGATTCACGAAACGCGTGAAGATCCGATGCTCGAAGCGCTGCGAGTAGCGCTTGATGTCGGCGATGAGTTTCGCGGGGGCGGGGAAGGCTTTTTGGAGGTCAACGATCAGAACAGCACGCTTCATCCAGCCATGGACCGAGCCGGTTGCGCGCGGTTCGTCGTCATCGCTCAGAGGCGGACGCGTTGCGCGGAGCTCTCGATGAGTTTCTCGAGTCGGCGCTGCTGGGTGCTCTCCTGTTTCGCGCTCACGATCCACCAGATCATTTGGCGGCGATATCCCGGTGGTTGCTCCTGCCAAAACTTCCATGCGGCAGCGTGCTTGCGAAACTGTTTCTCGGCCGCGGGCGGCAGTTCGCGTGGCTGGTTCTCGAACGAGTAAACGCCGGTGCGCGCGGCCGTGCGCGCCTCGAAGGCGGCGAGTCCGGCGGGCGTCATTTTGCCCGCGCTTTTCAGGCGCTCGACGTGACCGACGTTGATCTTGCTCCAAATGCTGCCCGGTTTGCGCGGCGTGAATCGCTGGCAGTAGCTCTCGTCGTCGATGCGACGCACGACGCCATCGATCCAGCCGAAGCAGAGCGCCTCATCGAGCGCTTCGCGGTAAACCATCCCGCCGCGGCCGGAATCTTTCTTGTAGAAGCCGACGATGATCTCACCTGCGGTCGCGTGGTTCTTTTCGAGCCAGCGTCGAAACTCCGCGGGCGTTTCGAAGAAGCGTGGCGTGGGCGCAGCCATCGAGATGGGAGCGTAGAACGCGAGCGGAAGTGCGCCAGCGGATTACCTCGGCGATCCCGCTGCGTTATCGCGTCTGCTCGATCGGCAACTCGTGCAGTTTCAGCTCAGGATTTTTCTCTGAGAAGTAACGCATCGTCCAATCGTTCGGGAAAAACACGACGGGCTGGTCGTATTTGTCGGTGCCGAAGCTCACGCCGTTGGCGACGATGATCGACGAGGTATCCTTGAGCATCGGGTGCGGCTCGATCCAGCGCATGAGCGTCCACGGCGCGGGCGTGAGGCGCGACTCGGCGTTGTATTCGCTCTGGAGGCGCCACTGCACGACTTCGAATTGCAGCGGGCCGACCGCGGCGAGCAGCGTCGCGCCCGGCGGAGCGTTGCGCGCGTTGAAGGACTGCACGACGCCTTCCTGCAGGAGTTGCTCAAGACCGGCGCGGTATTTCTTCGCGTCGCCGGCGTTGGGATTCGAGATGTAGGTGAAGACTTCCGACGGGAAGCGCGGGATCTCGTTGAACACGATCGAACGATCCGTCGTGAGCGTGTCGCCGATGCCGAAGTCGCTGTGGCCGACGAGGCCGATCACGTCGCCCGGCCAGGCTTCGTCGACGGTCTCGCGTTCTTGCCCGAAGAGTTTGTGCGAGGAGGAGAGGCGCACCTGTTTGCCGGTGCGCTGGTGCACAACCGTCATGTCGCGCTCGAACTTGCCGGAGCACACGCGGAGAAACGCGATGCGGTCGCGGTGCTTCGGATCCATGTTGGCCTGGATCTTAAAAATGAAGCCGGAGAACTTCGGCGAGTCGACCGGCACCTCGGTGTTTTCCGCGGCGGTCGTCTGGACCTCGATGGGCGCGGAGATCTTGCGCGGCTGCGGCGGAATCGAGTCCTTGAGAAAGCCGTCGAGCAGGAGCTGGATGCCGAAATTGTTCACCGCGGAGCCGAAATACACCGGCGTCTGTTGGCCCCCGCGCACGGCTTCGAGATCGAACGGATGGCCCGCGCCGTCGAGCATCTCGAGCTGTTCCTTCACTTCGTTGAACGTGTAGTCGTCGAGTTTCTCGCGCACGGCTGCGTCGTCGAGCGAGGCGACGTTGACCGGCGCCTGATACGCGCCGCCGGGCACGCGCTCGAAGAGATGAACCTGTTTCGAGCGACGATCGAACACGCCGCGAAACGACGGACCATTGCCGAGCGGCCAGATCACGGGCGCGGCCTGCAAGCCGAGCACGGTCTCGAGTTCGTCGAGCAGCTCGAGCGGATTCCGCGTCGGCCGGTCACACTTGTTCATGAACGTGAAAATCGGCACGCCGCGACGACGGCAGACCTCGAAGAGCTTGCGCGTTTGCGTTTCGACGCCCTTCGCGGCGTCGATCACCATGAGCGCGGCGTCGACGGCGGTGAGCACGCGATAGGTGTCCTCGGAAAAGTCCTTGTGGCCCGGCGTATCGAGCAGGTTGACCGCGAAGCCTTCGTAGTCGAATTGCAGCACCGTCGAGCTGATCGAGATGCCGCGCTGCTTCTCGAGTTCCATCCAGTCACTCGCGGTGGAGCGCTGGTTTTTGCGGTCCTTCACGGCCCCGGCGAGGTGGATGGCGTTTCCGTAGAGCAGGAACTTTTCGGTCAGCGTCGTCTTGCCCGCGTCAGGGTGGGAGATGATGGCGAACGTGCGGCGGCGGGCAATTTCTTGGTCGGGAGACATGAAGCGGCGCGGAAAAAAGAGGCTCTCGTAGGTCGGAAGCCGCCCAATCAAGCGGGTTCCGTGGGGCGGAGAAAGGGAAATCTACGCGGGCTACCGGGAGTTGTAAGGAAACCGTGAACCTGCGGGCGACTTGTTCCCCAAGCTGGCAAAAATCAGGGAAACACGCACACGTTATGGGCAGTTACTCCGATGATCTACCTCCTCCTTTTCCTTGTGGGCGCCATCTACTTGCTCGGCGCAGTCATCCTCTCCCGCAGTGTGGCGGTGGCGGTGATCGCGCATGAGGATGCCGACGGCTGGCATTTCGGTCCCGCGCCCGAGCCGGTGTCGAACGCTCGATCGGAGTGGGCCGAGGTCGGTCGGAACTGACTCAATGTGAGTTTCCTCCGTGGCAACGGACTGGAGCTCAAGAAATTCAATCGTTTACCGATTATAGAAGCATCATGACGGCGATCCTCATCATCGGGGCATTCTTCGTTCTCGCAGCCCTCTTCGGATGCGTGCTCGTGGAAGACGCGCGTGAACACGCGGTCCAGCCGGATGCGTGGGACGACGAAGAGCTCTAACGGTTGGCGCGGATTTTCGTGGCTGCCGGAGTTTTTCCGGCAAGCGTGGTGCTGTGTCTTTCCCGCCTTCGCTAAAACTTAAAGCCAACGCCAAGCCCCGTGTCCTCGCCGGACACCCGTGGGTGTTTGCCAACGAAGTCGAGGCGCTTCTGCCGCCCGAGCATGACGGCAGCGTGGTGGATTGCCGGGACCGCACCGGCCGCTTCATCGGCAGCGGCATCTACAATTCAAAATCGCAGATCGTGTGGCGCCGTCTCAGCCGCGATCGCGTGGAGCTCGATGAAGGCTTTCTGCGCGGCGCCATCCAACGCGCGATCGCACGTCGCACGCCCGCCTCGTGCCGCCGCTTGGTCTGGTCGGAGTCCGACGATCTGCCGGGCGTGGTCGTCGATCAGTTTGGCGACGCTCTCGTGGTGCAGGTGCAAACGCTCGCGATGGAGCAGCGCGCGAACCTGCTGAGCGATCTTCTCGCCGAACAGCTCTCGCCCGCGGAGATCATTTTCCGTAACGATGCCAGCATTCGCCGCCTTGAGGGCTTGCCGATCGAAACGCACACGCGCTCGGGCCGCCCTTGGGAACCGCGCTGGGTGAACATCGATGGCTTCGACTACTGGCTCGATCTGCAGAACGGACAGAAAACCGGATTCTATCTCGACCAGCGCCGACAACACGCCGCCGTGGCGAAATACTGCGTCGGCAAGCGCGTGCTCGATGCCTTCTGCAATCAAGGCGCCTTCGCGCTCCACGCGGCTCGCGCAGGGGCGAAGGAAGTGCTCGGACTCGACAGCGCCGACGAGGCGATCGTGCAGGCGCGAAAAAATGCCGAACGCAACGGCGTGCGCGCAGCGTTCCAAACGGTGAACGTCTTCGACTGGCTCAATGACCCCGTGCGTGCCGATGAACCGCGCTGGGACGTGATCGTGCTCGATCCTCCGCCCTTCGCGAAATCGAAGAGTGCGCTCGAAGGCGCGCTCCGCGGCTACAAGGAAATCAATCTCCGCGCGCTCCAGCGTCTCGCGCCCGGCGGTGTGCTCGCCACCTACACCTGCTCGCACCACATGCACGACGAAGAGCTCCGCAGCGTGCTCGCGCAGGCCGCGGTCGACGCAAAGCGCAAGGTGCGGATCGTCGAGTTCTGTCACCAGCCCGAGGATCATCCCGTGCTCGTGACGATGCCCGAGAGCGAATACCTCCGCGGCTACATCGTCCGCGTAGAGTGAGCGCGGCGAAGAGGGCGCGAGAAAAGTAGCGAGAGCTACGGCAAGGTGGAGCCCGACGTCCCCGTCGGGCTTTTCTGGTTTTTCATGCAGCGTCAGTCCAACAGCCCGGCGGGGACGCCGGGCTCCACCCGGAAATAGATGGGGACGCGACGCCCTCGTCGCGTCAACGCGCTCACGACCGCGGTGAGGCCGTCGGGCTCTACCGTCTGCTGCTCATGGCATGGTTCCGCGGTTCCGCTCTTCCGCGGCTCCGCGGTTCTTCACCGGCACGGCTATTCCGTGCTTCCGTGATTCGCTCCGGATCGCTCAGCGCTCGGTCATCTCCAGCTCGCGACGCATCTTTTTGATGTCGTCGATGTATTTCTGAAGGGCCTCTTTCTCCTCTTTCGAAGTGGTCTTGGCTTTCGCTTCGACGAGGTCCTTTTCGAACTCGAGCAGGTAAACGCGCTCTTTGGCGATCTGCTTCCGGTATTGTCGCGTGCGGCCGCCGAAAATGGAGAACGAGCGCTTTTCGTCGTTCAGCGCGTCGTCGAAATCGTTGGGTTCGAGCTCCTCTTTTTCTTCGGCGATCTGCTTCTCGTATTTTTGCAGCACCTTATCGAGCTCGGTGAATTTGCGGCTGCGCAGCTCGACGCGCGGGAGCATGACCGGCGCGCCCGGCTCAACCTCATCCGAGGATTCGTCGGTCTCCTCTTCGGCCTCGTCGTCCGATGCTTCGCTTTCGTCGTTCGTCTTGGTCTCCGCGGGCGGGGGCGGCTGGTCCTTCTGCTTCTGCGCGTCTTCCGCGATCCTGGCGCGCATCTCTTCCTTCACGCTGGACTCCGCGTGCACGAATGGTGCGACGGCGAAACCGAGAACAAGCAGGAGCGCGACGGCGAGGGCGGGGCGACGAGAGAAACGCATGACGAAGTTTCGCGGGAGAGTAGGCGGGGTCGGAGGTGAGTCGAGGCGATTGCTGACGCCGGTCGCGTCGCGATTGTTGCCCAAAAGCTTCCGCGGTGTGTCGTGGCTGATGCGGAAAAGAAAAAGGCCGGGCATTGCAGCCCGGCCTTCGAGAGAGAAACGCAGCGCGCGGCTTACAGGCGGCCGCCGTAGATTGCGGAAGCGCCGAGCTCTTCCTCGATGCGGAGGAGCTGGTTGTATTTCGCGATACGGTCGGTGCGGCTGGCAGAGCCGGTCTTGATCTGGCCGGCGTTGGTCGCGACGGCGATGTCGGCGATCGTCACGTCCTCGGTCTCGCCCGAACGGTGCGAGATGATGGTCGTGTAGCTGTTCTTCTGCGCGAGCTCGATGGCGTCGAAGGTCTCGGTGAGGGAGCCGATTTGGTTGACCTTGACGAGGATCGAGTTGGCGGTGCCGGTCTCGATGCCCTTCTTGAGGAACTCGACGTTGGTGACGAAGAGATCGTCGCCGACGAGCTGCACCTTGTCGCCGATGGCGTCGGTGAGCTTCTTCCAAGTCGTCCAGTCGCCTTCGGCGCAGCCGTCTTCGATCGAGACGATCGGATACTTCGCGACGAGGTCCTTGTAGTAGGAGACGAATTCGTCGCCGGTGAAGGAGCGGCCGTCGGACTTCTTGAAGACGTAGCTCTTCTTTTCCTTCACGTAGAACTCGGAGGAGGCGACGTCGAGGGCGAGGAAGATGTCCTTGCCGAGCTTGTAACCGGCGCCCTTGACGGCCGCGGCGATCGCGTCGAGCGCGTCGGTCGTGGAGGCGAGGTTCGGAGCGAAGCCGCCTTCGTCACCGACGGCGGTGGCGAGGCCCTTGGACTTGAGAACCTTCTTCAGCGAGTGGAAGACTTCGGCGCCGGCGCGGAGAGCCTCGGCGAACGTGTCGAAGTTCTTCGGGACGATCATGAACTCCTGGAAATCGATCGGAGCATCGGAGTGCGCGCCGCCGTTCATGATGTTCATGAGCGGAACGGGGAGGACCTTGGCGTTCGGGCCGCCGAGATACTTGTAGAGGGGCTGGCCAACCGCCTCAGCGGCGGCTTTGGCGACGGCCATCGAGACGCCGAGGATGGCGTTGGCGCCGAGCTTCGACTTGGTGGAGGTGCCGTCGAGCTTGAGCATCGCGCGATCGACGCCGATCTGGTCGAGCGCGTCGAAGCCGATGAGCGCCGGAGCGATCTTGGACTTCACGTTGCCGACCGCCTTGAGCGTGCCCTTGCCGAGGTAGCGCTTCTTGTCGCCGTCGCGAAGCTCGATGGCTTCGTGTTCGCCCGTGCTCGCGCCGGAGGGAACCGCTGCGCGACCGAAGGCGCCGCAGGCGAGTTTCACGTCGACCTCGACGGTCGGATTACCGCGCGAGTCGATAATTTCGCGGGCATTGATGGCAGTGATCGTAGTGCTCATGAGGAAAATGGAAACGCTCAGGTGTGGCGGTTACCGTGGGCCCGCGCAAGTCTCGCCTGCGTCTTTGCCAGCCGATGCGCGTAAATCGCCAAGAAAAGAAGAAATAATCTCCTCCAGCCGCCCGCGATTCCTCGCAGGCTTCGGCTCAGAACGGCGGCTTGGAGAAGCCCAGGTTCTCCATCAAGCGGCCCAACGGCCCGCGCTGTTTCGGCCGGAACGTCACCGGCAGGTGATCGACGAAGCCGCGCTGGATCGCGATTCGCCCGACGGTCATGCCGGCGTAGTTGCGCGCGCGGAGACTCTCGATGGTCAGCACACCCACCGGCACCTGGTCGAGATGACCTTCGTAGGCCGCGGCGTGCAGCGGTGTATCCCCATTGTCATTACGCGTGAGCAGCAAATCCGACGTGAGCACCGCGGGCGGGATTTGATCCAGTTGCCCGGTTTCGGCCGCGGCATGGATGACCGTGAAACCGGTCTTGCTCGCGAGGATCAACCGGTCGTGCGTGAGCATCTCTGCCGGGATCTGCCCGAGATGGCCCGAAATCGCCGCGGCGTGCAGCACCGTGTCGCCCGCCGAGGTCCGCTGCACGAGCGCGTCGCCTGTGAGCAGCGCCGCGGGAAACTGATCGAGGTGGCCATTGAACGCCGCCACATGCAGCACCGTTTCGCCACCGAGATTGCGCTGCAGGAGATTGTCCGCGGTGAGAAACGACGTCGGCAACCGATCCACCGTGCCATGCTCCGCTGCTTCGTGAAGCAGCGTGTTGCCGAGGTGCGTGCGCAGGTTCGCGATCGCCGGCGTCAGCAGTGCTGCGGGCAACTGCTCCAGATGCCCGTGAGCCGCGGCGACGTGAAAAACCGTGTAGCCCGAGTTACTCGAGATGTTCAGCAACCGCTCGTTGATGAACTCCTCCGGGACCTGATCGAGAAACCCGCCGATCGCCGCGTGGTGCAACGGCGTGTAGCCCGAATCGTTCCGCGAGGTGAGATTTGCCTCGGTGAGGACCGCGGCGGGCAGCGCCTTCAACTGACCCGTCTTGGCGGCCGTGTGGAGCGGCGTGTTGCCGGCGGCATTGCGGCTCGTCAGCCGTTCCGTGGTGAGCAACTCGACCGGGAGTTCACCCAGCTTTCCGGAGCGCGCAGCCTGATGCAGATCGGCGTTTTCCATTCGTGTAAGACACCAAATTTTTCCGTCCGGCGGAAGCAAACCAAAAGCCAGTGGGTCGCCGCTCGCCTTCGTCTGATTTCGGTTTGCCAAGGGAAAGCCCGATCACAGGCTTCCGAGCCATGAAGCCCGCTGAAGCCGCTCCAGCCACTCAGCCCCGCAAGGACAGCATCCTGATCATCGACGACGAAAAGCCCCTGTTGGACGTGTTCGAGGCCGCGTTGTCGCCGTTTTTCGAAGTCACGCAGGCGACCTCTGCGCGCGAGGCGGAGTTCATTTTGCACAAAAAGGAATTCAAGGTCGTCATCGCCGACCACCTGATGCCCGGCGGCAACGGCATGAGTTTCCTCGTCCGCGCGCGCGAAGACTATCCGCACATGCAGCGCATCCTTGTGACCGGTTACATGAAGCCGGAAATGCTCATGCGCAGCGTCAACGAAGCCGCGCTCTTCCGCTATCTGTTGAAGCCGGTCTCGCTGCCCGAGCTCGTCAAAGTCGTGCACGACGCCGCCAAGGCGCACGACGCGAGCCTCACCTCGCACTGAGTCGCGCCGCACTTTGCCGCGACCACGTCCGCACCTGGGCGCGACTTGGGACGCACCTTGGCTCGACCGGGTTCGCGACGTGTCCCGGCCCGGTCCGCACTTGGTCCCGACTCGAGCCGCACCTTGGCGCGATTCGGGACGATCAGCGTTTTAGTTTCTTCCGCAGATACGGCGCGGTGGGGCTCAACTTCACTTTGAGCAAACCGGCGAGTTCGCCCTGGTAGAGCAGTTCGCCGCCTTCCGGTCCGCCTACGGGACCGAGTTCGATGAGGTAGTCGGCCTCGGCGAGCAGATCGAGATGGTGCTCGATCACGACGACCGTGTGACCTTGGTCCACGAGCGAGTGGAGCACGCGGATGAGTTTTTCGCAGTCGCTCAGATGAAGGCCGATCGTCGGCTCTTCGAGCAGATAGAGATTCTTCGGCTGCTGACCGCGGCTGCGTTCGCGATAGGAGGCGAGTCCGTGCGAAAGTTCGGTCACGAGTTTGAGACGCTGCGCCTCGCCGCCGCTCAGTGTGGGCGAACTTTGTCCGAGCGTGAGATAGCCGAGGCCGCAATCGACCATGAGCTGGCAGACCTGCGAGAGCTGCGAATGAAAATCGAAGAACTGCGCGGCTTCCTCGAACGTGAGCTGCAACACCTGCCCGATGTTTTTGCCCTTCCACGTGACGTCGGCGAGATCCGGACTGTAGCGCGAACCGCGGCAATCGTCGCAGGGCAGAAACGTATCGGGCATGAACGCCATCTCGAGCTTCACGCGGCCCGCGCCTTCGCAGGTCGGGCAGCGTCCGCCTGCGGTGTTGAAGGAGAAACGTCCGGCCGTGTATCCACGAATCTTGGACTCGGGCAGTGACGCGAAAAACTGCCGGATGAGATCGAAGATGCCGAGATACGTCGCCGGCGTGGAGCGCGGCGTTTTTCCGATCGGCGATTGATCGACCTCGATGACGAATTTGAAACCGTTGAAGCCGCGGAGTTCGCCAAAGGGAACCGCCGAACCTTCCGTCGTGAAACCTGAGCTCTTCACGAAGTCGCGACCGGTGAGTTTCGTTTTCTTCTGTTTCAGCGCGAACGCGACGGCAGGGTGGAGCAGATCGCGGAAGAGCGTGGATTTTCCCGCGCCGCTCGGGCCCGCAACCATCACGAGCCGGCCGTGCGGGATGCGCAGATCGAAGCCCTTGAGATTGCGAAATGACGCCGCGGTGAGCGTCAGAGCACTTTCGATTTTTGATTTTCGATTTTCGATTGGGCGATACTCACCCCGGAGCGGGTGTGCGATGCCCTTGCTGAGGAAGAGACCGGTGAGCGAACGATCGCTGCGTTTGATCTCCGCGGGTGTGCCGTTGGCGAGCACTTCTCCGCCGTGCACGCCGGCCGCGGGACCGAGATCGATGATGCGATCAGCGCGCTCCATGAGTTCGTCGTCGTGCTCGACGACGAGGAGCGTGTTTCCCTTGGCGCGCAGCGCCTGAAGCGTGTCGATCAGTCGGTCGTTGTCGCGCGCGTGCAGACCGATGCTCGGTTCGTCGAGCACGTAGAGCACGCCGGCGAGATTGGTGCCGAGTTGCGCGGCGAGTCGGATGCGCTGCGCCTCGCCGCCGGAAAGCGTATCGGTCGGGCGATCGAGCGAGAGATAACCGAGGCCAACGTGATCGAGGAATTTCAGCCGCTCTTCAATCTGCGGCACGATGTCCTGCGTGATGAGCCGGCCGCGTTCGTCGAGCTCGAGCTGACGCAGGTGCGCGAGCAGTTGCGCGGGCGTGGACGAAAGCAGTTGCGGCAGCGAAAGCGGCGGTTGTTTGCCGCGGAAGTGGAGCTTCACCGCGCGCGAGACGCGGTTGAGGCGCGCGCCGTGGCATTCGGGGCAGGGTGTGCCTTCATCCGAAAGATCGTCGGACGAATCGACGCCGAACTCGCGCAGGCGCGCGGCCGGATCGTTGTCATCATCGTCGTCGCCCATCTCGAGCATCCACGGAAATACACGACCGTGTCCGCGACACGTCGGGCACCAGCCGCGCGGCGAGTTGAACGAAAAATCCTTGGGATCGAGTTCGGAAAACGATTCGCCCGTCTCGATGTCCGTGCGCGTGGTGGAGAACCACGAGAGGATTTCGTTTTGCGGTGTGAGCAGGAAGCACGCGCCTTTGCCGAGCTTCAGCGCGGTCTCGAGTGTGGTGGATAGCTTCGGGAGCGGCGAGTTGGGCGACGGTTTCAGATCGGCGACGACGACCTCGATGTCGTGTTCGCGGTAGCGATCGAGCTTTTGAAATGCATCGACCGGCACGAGCTGTCCGTCTGCGCGCATGAGCTTGTAGCCCTGCTTTCCGATCCATGTGGCGATCGGCTGGTGGTGACCCTTGCGACCGCGGATCAGCGGCGCGCAAAGATAGAGGTGACGCGCGCGTTTCGCTTTGGGCGAGGCGAGCACGCGATCGAGCAGTTTCTTCAACTGGCCCATCGAGAGCGGCGTCACCGGTTTGTCGGTGTCGGGGTGATGCTGGATGCCGAGCCGCGCGTAGAGCAGGCGCAGGTATTGCGCGACCTCGGTGATCGTCGCGGCGGTCGACTTGCGCGAGCCGCGCGTGACGCGTTGCTCGATCGCGACAGTGGGCGGAATGCCCGTGAGTCGGTCGATCGCAGGGCGGGGCAGTTGCTCGACGAACTGCCGCGCGTAGGGCGACATCGACTCCATGAAGCGGCGCTGGCCCTCCGCGAATACGATATCGAACGCGAGCGTGGATTTGCCCGAACCGGAGACGCCCGTGACCACCGACAACTCGCGATGCGGAATCGTGAGCGAGAGGTTTTTCAGGTTGTTCTCGCGTGCGCCCACAATTTCCAACTGCGGACTGCTGAGTGCGGATTGCGGAATGGCCGAATAGTCGGCGGGCGGTTCAGCGGCGAGGGGTCCGTAATCCGCAGTCCGCACTCCGGAGTCCTCCAGTGCGGCTCGGAGAAAGGGCGAGGGGGCGGTGTCGGCGGCTGCGACGAGTTCGGGTGGACCTTCGGCGACGATGCGGCCGCCGTTCGCGCCGGCATCGGGACCAATCTCGATCAACCAGTCGGCGGATTTGAGCACGTCGAGATTGTGCTCGATCACGACGACGCTGTGGCCGCGATCGACGAGCTGCTGCAGCACTTGGAGCAGACGTTTGACGTCGTGGCGGTGCAGTCCAGTCGTCGGTTCGTCGAGTAGCAGAAGCGCGGATTTGGTTTCTGGTTCAGCGCCTCGCGTGGATTGACCGGCGTAGCTGCTGAGGTAACGGACGAGTTTCAGGCGCTGGGATTCGCCGCCGCTGAGCGTGTTGAGCGGTTGTCCGAGCGTAAGGTAACCCAGACCCACGGAATCGAGCGTGGACAACCGGTGCCGAATCGACGGGTGCTCGGCAAAGAGTGGCAGCGCATCGGTGACGGACGTCGCGAGCAGGTCCGCGACGGAGCGACCGTTCCACTCGATCGCGAGCACCTCGGGTTTGAAGCGTCGGCCTTCGCAGACGGGGCAGGGCACGAAGACATCCGAGAGGAACTGCATCTCCACGCGTTCGGCGCCGAGACCCTGGCAGTGATCGCAACGACCTTCGCCGCTGTTGAACGAAAAACTCGACGCGCTGAAACCGGCGGCGTGCGCGGCGGGAGTGCTCGCGTAGAGATCGCGGATGAGATCCCACGCCTCGGTGTAGAGCGCGGGATTCGAGCGCGGCGTGCGCGAGAGTGGCGACTGATCGACGAGCACGATCTCGGAAAATTCGAGATCGCTGTGGACGCGCTCGATCGTCGCGGGGTCTTCGGCGAACTGGTGACGCGCGGCGAGCAAGCCTTGGTGGATGACGTGATCGAGCAGCGTGGATTTGCCGGAGCCGGAAACGCCGCTGAGACACACGAAGCGTTGAAGCGGCACGCGCACCGTGAGGTTGCGCACGTTGTGCTTCGAGGCGTTCTCGTAAACCAGCGACGGCGTGCGTGCGTCCACCGGGCGACGCTGCTCGGGCGTTCCGATCGATTCGCGACCGGAGAAATACGCGCCGGTGATGCTGCCTTTCGCGCGGAGCATTTGCGCGACCGTGCCTTCAAAAACGATACGACCGCCGCGGTTGCCCGGTTCGGGGCCGACTTCGATCACGTGATCGGCGGCGCGGATCATCGCTTCGTCGTGCTCGACGACGACGACCGTGTTTCCCGCGTCGGTGAGCGTGCGAATGATGCCGATGAGCCGGTCGATGTCGCGCGGATGCAGGCCGACGCTCGGCTCATCGAGCACGAACAACGTGTCCACGAGAGATGTGCCCAAGCAGCTCGTGAGATTCACGCGCTCGACCTCGCCGCCCGAGAGCGTGCGCGATTGTCGATCAAGCGTGAGATAACCTAGCCCGACCTGCTCGAGATAACGCAACCGCGTGCGAATCGCCTCCAGTGCGATCGACGCGGAATGATCCGCGTCCTCCGCCGCGATGTCCCGGTTGCTTTGCTCGATCTGACGCAGGAGTTCGGAGACGGGAAGTTGGTAGAGATCCGGAAGCGTGTGGCCCTGCCATTTCCAGCAGAGCGATTCGGGTTGGAGCCGCGTGCCGCCACATTCGGGACAGGGATTGTAGGCGCGGTAGCGCGAGAGGAAGACGCGCACGTGCATTTTGTAGGTGTTCTTCTCGAGCCAGCGGAAGAAACCTTTCACCCCATACCAATACTGCGGCCAGGTCTTGCCGTTTTCCTCGCCGTAGCCGGGCTCACCATCGATGATGAAGGCTTGCTGCTCGGGCGTGAGCGACGCGAAGGGGACGTTGGTGGGGATCTTCTTTTTTCGCGTCCAGACGTAGAGGTCCTTCTTTGACTCGCCGTAGATTTCGCTTTCCCAGCACTTGATCGCGCCGTCGTCGATCGAGAGCGACTGATCGGGCACGGCGAGGCGGTAATCGATATCGATCACGCGACCGAAGCCGCGGCATTTGGGGCACGCGCCCAGCGGGGAGTTGAACGAAAACAACGCCGGCGTCGCGGCGCGAAACGTCCGTCCCGTCTTCGGCGAATGCAGCCCGCGCGAGTAGTGTCCGACCTCGCGCAATGTATCCGCCGCGTAAATACGCACTTCGCCGTGACCGAAGTGCATCGCGGTCTCAATCGCCTCGAGAAAGCGCGCGCGTTGATCCGGCGCGATGGTGAGCCGGTCCTGCGCGACGATCACGTGAGACGTGTTGGAAAGCTGCGCGTTGAGCGCCTCCGCGCCGAGCGCGAGCAGATCATCGATGCGCTGCACGCCGAAGCCGCCTTCGACCGACGGCACGAGCAGGCGCACGTAGGATTGGCCTTTGAGATTCTGAATGATCTCGAGCCAGGTGAGATTGTCGGGACGCTTGACCTGAAAACCGATCACGAGCGTCTTCCCGGCGTGTGCGGCCTGCGTCTTTTCCCAGATGCTCAACGGCGAGTCGTCTTCGACTTTTTCACCGGTGGCGGGATCGAAACACTCGGCCACGTGGCTGAACCAGACTTTGAAGTAGTCCGTCAGCTCCGTCATCGTGCCCACGGTCGAGCGCGAGGTTTTGACCGTGTTGGTCTGCTCGATCGCGATCGACGGACGGATGTTTTCGATCGAGTCGACCTTGGGCTTGTCGAGCAGGTCGAGAAACTGGCGCGTGTAGGCGGAAAATGTTTCGACGTAGCGGCGCTGTCCTTCCGCGTGCAACGTGTCGAACACGAGCGATGATTTACCCGCACCGCTCAGCCCCGTGACGACGATGTAGCGGCCGAGCGGCAGATCGAGATCGAAGCCCTTCAGATTGTTCTGGTGAACACCGCGCAGGCGGATGCATTCGGGCTTGGTGTGGGAAACGGTTTTCGAGCGGGACGAGACCACAGCCACTCACGAAGAGAATGCGCCGCGCGAACGCAACTCGGCGCTGGGCGGGCGAGGACGCTGCTGACAGGACGCTGTCAGGAGCGGGCGGCCTTCGCCAACGTGAGCTTCGCTCCGGCGTTCTGAATCGCACGCGTCACCGCGGGAGCGGGTTTGGTGTCGGTCACGATGGTGAAGCGCGACTCAAATGGCGTCACGAGACTAAGCGCCTTGCGACCGAACTTGGTGCGGTCGAGCACGAAGACGATGCGCTCGGCGGAGGCGATCATCTTGCGCTGAGCGGCGGCGATGAGCGTGTTGTGACTCCATACGCCCTGTTCGGTGATGCCCGCGCCACCGACGATCGCGAGGTCGGCGTGGACTTGGGAAAACGACTCCTCGCAAAGCGGCCCGACGAGCGTGCCGAGTTTGCGGTAGAGATTGCCGCCGGTGACGGTCGTTTCGGTCCCGCCGATATCGCTGAAGAGACTCGCGACGGGCAGCGAGTTGGTGATCACCTGCAATGGCTTGTCGGTGAGATGTCGCGCGACCGCATAAGTTGTGCTGCCGCCGTCGAGGATGACCGTCATCCCTTCGTCCACCTGATCGGCGACGAGACGACCGATGGCGAACTTCTCGTCGGCGTTCATGCGATCGCGGGCGGCGAAATCGTATTCCTGCGCGAGCGCGTCGGTTTCGATCAGCGAAGCGCCGCCATGATGACGACGAACCACGCCCTTTTTCTCCAACACATCGAGCGCGCGACGCACGGTTGATAGCGACGCGTCGAAGCGATCAGCGAGCGTGCGCAGCTCCGCGTAGTGGTGCTCGCGGATGAAACGTTCGACGAGATCGAGGCGCTGCTTGTTGGTCATGTCCGCGGTGGAGTTTCGAGGAGGCGGGAGAAAAGTTCAAGATACGCACCAATTTGGCGCGCGGGATCGAACTTGGTGCGCGCAAAGTCGCGCGCGAGTGCGGACCGGGTCGAGCCAAGGTGCGGCTCGACTCGAGCCACGGTGCGGATCGCGTCGCGAAACGCGTCGCGGTCTCCGCGCGGAATCGCCCAGCCGGTCTTGCCGGGAAGAAAACATTCTTCGATGCCTTGCGCAGCCATCGCGATCGCGGGTAACCCGTGCGCCTGTGCTTCGATGAGGAAATTGGAAAGCGATTCGCTCGACGACGCGTGCACAGCGCAATCGGCCGCGGCGTAGAGCGGCGCGGGATCGCGTTGAAAACCGAGGAATTTTACGCGCGCGCCAAGGTCGAGTTCGGCGACGCGTTTCTCGCATACGGTCCGCGTGGCGCCATCGCCGACGAACCAGAGTTGCCAGTCGAAATCGGCGGGCAGCGCGGAGACGATCTCGATGAGTTCGCGCTGACCTTTTTCGGGACGAAACATCGCGACGCTGAGCATCACGAACGTCGTGTCGGTCGCGCGCTGCTCGGAGCGGAGCTTGGCGTGCGAAGCTGCGGCGTCGGCGACCGCGGCCGCAGGCGGAAAGACGAGCGAGTTGTGGATGACGCTGATCTTTTCCGCGGAAACGCCGTGCTGCGTGACGAGAAGATTGTGCGCGTCGCGGCTGTTGGCGACGACATGGCGCACGCGTTGCAGCGAACGCTGAAAGGCGCGCGGGAGTTTTTTTCCCGTGCGCATCGTGCCGATCACGGCGGACTGCGGCAGCGCCGCTTGCAAACGACCGGCGTAGCAATTGGCCATGCGGCCCATGCAGAGCACGACGTCGGGAGCGAGTTGGCGCGCGCGGCGAATCAGTCCGGGCGCGAAGAAGTCGAGTCCGGTGTCGAACGGTTGCAGCACGTGGCGCGACACGGTGCGGTCAAGGTTGTGACTCAGCACGCCACCGGGACGAAACGAGAGCAGCGTCGTCGCGTGTCCGCCGGCAGAAAAGGCGTTGGCGAGCAGGACGGACTGACGCTCGGTGCCGCCGTTGCGGAGATGATCCTGCACCACGAGAATTTTCATTGCGCGCAGAGCAGGCGGGCAGACAGTGGACGAACAATGGGCAATGCGGTCGTTCAATTGCTGATGCGGTGGGCGGTGCTGGCGCTGGGCGTGATGCTCGCGGCGCAGCTCGTGCCGGGAATCCGATACGACGACGGGGCAACGCTCGTCGCGGTCGTGGTGTTGTTGAGTTTCCTCAACGCCATCCTGAAGCCGCTGCTCTTGGTGTTCACGCTGCCGTTCATCATTTTGACGATGGGGCTCGGCATCGTGGTGATCAACGCCTTGTTGTTCCTCTTCGTGGGCCGACTCGTCTCAGGATTTCACGTCGATGGTTTCTGGCCGGCGGTCGGAGGCGCGCTGATCGTGAGCGTGACCAACTGGGTGGTGAGCTCCTTTATCAAGAGTTCGCGGCAGCGGGATCAGCGCCGCGAGGAGCAGCGTCGGGAGCGCAAGAAGCCCGACGATGTGATCGATATTTGACCCGACGCGGAGGGCGGCCGGGCGCAGCGGGCCGATTTCCGTTTGACGGGGGGGCGGGGGGCGGCGACTTTGCCGACCAAATCCTCACATCATGGCTGAATCCAACGAATACGATCTGGTGGTCATCGGCGGCGGTCCCGCGGGTTACGCGGGCGCGATCCGCGCCGGGCAACTGGGCAAGCGCGTCGCTTGCATCGAAATGGAGCGCGCGGGCGGCACCTGCTTGAACTGGGGATGCATCCCGACCAAGGCGCTGCTGAAGAGCGCGGAGCTCTACCAGAAAATCAAGAAGTCGGAGACCTTCGGCATTTCGGTGAAGGACGTCTCGTTCGATTTCGGCAAGGTGATGGAGCGTTCGCGCGGTGTCGCGAGCCAGATGGCGAAGGGCGTCGAATTCCTGTTTCGCAAGAACAAGGTCGATTATTTCATCGGCCGCGCGCAGGTGACCGTGCCGGGCATGGTCGAGATCACCGAGGGCGAGCACAAAGGAAAGTTTTTCAAAACGAAAAACATCCTCATCGCCACGGGCTGCAAGATGCGCCGCCTGCCGGGTCTCGAAGTTGATGGCACGCGCGTGATGACCTCGCGCGAGGCGCTGGCCAACACCAAGCTGCCGAAGTCGATCATCATCGTTGGCGCCGGCGCGATCGGCGTGGAGTTTGCGTATTTCTACAATTCGTTCGGCACAAAGGTGACGCTCGTCGAGATGCTGCCGCAGATCCTGCCGGTCGAAGACGAGGAGATCGCCAAGACGCTCCACCGCGCTTTCGAAAAGCAGGGCATCGCGATTCACACCGGCACCAAGTGCGAAGATTTCCGCGTCAGCAAAGACTCGGTGAAGGTGAAGCTCGTGAAGGGCGACAAGAGCGAGGAAGTCGAAGCCGACGCCGTGCTGTCGGCAATCGGAGTCGTCGCCAACATCGAGGGTGTCATCTCCCCGAAGGTGAACATCGAGCTCGACCGCAACTACGTGAAGGTCGGCGACGATTATCAGACCAACGTGAAAGGCATCTACGCGGCCGGTGACATCATCGGACCGCCGTGGCTTGCGCACGTGGCGACCTTCGAGGCCGTCAGCGCGGTCAACGGTATGTTCGGCGCCGCCAAACCGGTGCGCGTGACGAAATTCCCGGGCTGCACGTATTGCCAGCCGCAGGTCTCCAGCACCGGTCTGACGGAAAAGGCGGCGAAGGAAAAGGGGCTGAACTACAAAGTCGGCAAGTTCCCCTTCACCGCGTCCGGCAAGGCGGTCGCGTCGGCCGAGAGCGAAGGTTTCGTGAAGGTCATCAGCGACGCGAAGACCGGCGAAATTTACGGCGCGCACATCATCGGCTCCGAAGCCACCGAGCTGATTGCCGAGTATGGTCTCGCGGTTGAGCTCGAGGCGACGATCGACGAAATCCACCAGACGATCCACGCGCACCCGACGCTGAGCGAGGCTGTGATGGAAGCCGCCGCCGCCACGCACGGTCAGGCGATTCACATCTGAGCGCACTGCTCAGGAAAACTTCGAAAAGGCCGGCCGAGCGCCGGCCTTTTCTTTTTGGCGAAACGAGAGGCGCGGGTGTCATTTGGCCGGTTAGTTCGACCGCGGCTATTTTGTCATTCTGAGCGCAGCGAAGAATCCAGTGAGCGCTTCGCTGTGGTGATCGCTTCGAAGCTCCAAATGGATTCTTCGCTTCGCTCAGAATGACAGGAAGGCGAAGGGCCGAGGAGCGGCTTAGGCAATGCGCTTCGCCAGTGCCTGCGCCTCGAGGGCGAGTTGCGCAGCCCTGAAGACATGCGCCTGCGTCATCGCGCGCTCCGTGCGTTCGAGGCAGTCGAGGATGAGTTCGCCAAAGAACGGATAGCCGACTTTGCCCGCGAGCTCGAGGTGGTGCTCGCCGTATTCATTAACCAAATACAAGTGATCGCCACTGCGGTCGCGGGCGACGTCGACGTATTTGCGCAGTTCGATCGTGCCGGCCGTGCCAAGGATGAACGTGCGGCCATCGCCCCACGTGCTCAGGCCGGGCGGAGTGAACCAATCGACGCGAATGTAGTTCGTCGCTCCGTTGTCGGCGACGAGGTTGGCTTCGCCGAAATCCTCCAGCTCCGGCACGTCGGGGTGGGCGTGATTGGCGACCGCGGCATGGACGACCTTTGCGTCGGTCGCGCCGGCGTAAGTGAGGAACTGTTCGAACTGGTGACTGCCGATGTCGCAGAGAATCCCGCCGTATTTGGCGTGCTCGAAAAACCACGCGGGGCGCTTTGCTTGATCGAGACGGTGAGGACCGAGACCGATGACCTGCAGGACGCGACCGATGGCGCCTTCGCGCACGAGTTTCGTCGCATGCACCGCGGCTTCGACGTGCAGACGCTCGCTGAAATACACCATGTATTTCCGCCCCGTCTCGGCGACGACCGCACGCGCGGCGGCGAGTTGATCGAGCGAAGTAAACGGAGTCTTGTCAGTGAAGTAGTCCTTGCCCGCCTGCATCACGCGACAGCCCAGCGGACCTCGGTCACACGGCACGGCGGCCGCAGCGACGAGTTTTATTTCGGGGTCGTCCAGAATCTCGTCGAGTGAGCGCGCGGCACGGACGCCCGGGTAACGTTGTTCGAAGGCGAGGCGTTTTTGCAGGTCGGGTTCGTAAACCCACTTGAGCTGCGCTCCGGCTTCGATGAGACCGTTGCACTGCCCGTAGATGTGACCGTGGTCGAGATGCGCCGCGGCGAAGACAAACTCGCCCGGACGCACGACAGGCCGCGGTTTTCCCTGCGGGGCATAGTTCTGGCCGTCGGCTTTGTGCGACATGGGGGAGAAATTATTCGGGCAGCGGTTTGTTGCGCGTTTCAGGAAGAAACGGCAGCGCCAGAATGCCGAGCAGCAAGGTCGCGCTCACCCACGCGCCGGCGACGCGAAAGCTGTCCACGTCGCCGCCAAGATGCGCCGTGAGCCGGCTGAGAGTGAACGGAGCGGTCGCGGCGAAGATGCGTCCGCCGTTGTAACAAAAACTCGTGCCCGTGCTGCGCAGTGACGTCGGAAAGAGCTCAGGCAGGTAGATGGCGTAGACGCCGAGCGCGGCGAGCTGGCCGAAACCCATCAGCGGCAGCATCCAGAAGATCTGGCTGAAATCGCGCAGACTGAGAAATACCACCAGGGTGGACGCAAACGACAGAAACAGCGCGAGTCCGCACGCGGGACGGCGGCCGAAGCGCTGCGCGATCCAGGCAAAGGTCATCATGCCGGCGAAGCCGCCGACGTTTTGAAACAAGAGTGCGATCGAGCGCCAGTAAGCCTGATCGCTGGCGAGGCGCTCGGGTGAAACACCCTGCGTGCTCAAGTGCGTGCGCACGATTTCGCCCACGATCTTGGGATGAAAGTTGCCGACGCCCCAGAGTCCGATGATACCGGCGGTGCAGACGATGAGGCCGAGCCAGGCATTGCGTCGCCAGGTCGTGTGGCCGAGGAGCAGGCGATAGGAGCCAGCCTTGGTGCCGGATTTCAAACCGGCGTCGCGTGCCAGCCGCCAGCGCTCGGGTTCCTCCACGCGGCGCAGCATCAAGCCGACGATCAGCGCGGGTGCCGCGCCGACGAGAAAGATCGCCTGCCACGCGTGCAAATCTCCCGGTAACCCATGAGCGGCGGCCGCTCCGATGCCCATGCCGATGAGACCGGCGAGAATATTGCCCCACGTGGAAAGCGATTGGAGCAGTCCGAGCGCAGGCGCGCGGCTTCGCTCGGGAAACGAGTCGGCGACGAGAGCCACCGCCAACCCAAACACACCGCCCACGCCGATGCCGGTGAGAAAGCGATATGCGCAGAAATCCCAAAAGCCCGTGGAGAACGAACTGAGTCCCGTGCAGAGCGAGTAGATCATCACGCTCCACATCAGCATGCGCGCCCGTCCGTAGCGGTCGCCGAGCGCGCCGAACACGAGACCGCCGGCAGCCCATCCGAGAAGAAAGATCGATGTCGTGTAAGGCGAATAGATGGTGGCCTTCGTGCGATCGCCGAGCAGGTCCTCCATCGCGGCATCGCGTGCGAGGTTAAAAAGTTGTCCGTCGAGACAGTCGAAGAACCATGCGAGCGTCGCTGCGATGAAGAGCAGCCACTGTTTACGACTGAGGTTCTGCCACCAGCGAAGTTGGGAGTCGGAGGGCTGCATTTAGGGGAGGAGGGAAATGGGGCGCCCGGTCTGCGCGGAGGCGTAGAGGGCTTCGACGAGTGCCACAGCGCGACGCGCTTCGTGACCGTCGATCGTGAGCGGGCGGCCGTGGAGGATTGTATCCGCGATATCACGAAACTGCCGAACGTGTCCTTCGATGCCGATGCCACCGGGCGAGGACGCTCCGCTGCCCAGTGCATTGCTGAACGCGCTTTCAACCGATAACTCGTCCGCGAGCGGAACGGAGAGATCCCAGCGGGCGATCCGGTCGTCTTCGAGAGAAACGGAGCCTTTTTCGCCGCACAGTTCGATGCGGCGCGACCAGCCGGGAAAAGCGGCGGTCGTCGCTTCGATGGTCCCCAGTGCGCCGTCTGAAAAACGCAACGCGGCGCACGCTGTATCCTCGGCTTCAATACGCGTGTGCACGCGGCGGGTCGTCCACGCGAAAACCTCCGACGGCAATCCGGCGAACCACTGCAAGAGATCGAGACCGTGGATTGCCTGATTCATCACGGCTCCGCCGCCATCAAGCGCGAGCATGCCTTTCCAGCCTTGGTAGTAGGAATCGGGGCGGTGCCATTTCACGTGGACCGTGGCCAAGACGAGCCGGCCGAGTTGCCCGCTCGCGATTGCCTTTTTCACTTTCTGCGCGCCCGCCCCGAAGCGTCCCTGAAAAATCGGCGCGACCAGCACGCGGTGTTGCTTTGCGGCGGCGAGCAGTGCGTCCACACGCTCGACTGAGATTTCGAGCGGCTTCTCGATGATGACGTGTTTGCCGGCTTGGATGGCCGCCAAGGCAGGCTCGAGGTGTGCGCCGCTGGGCGTCCCGATACATACGATCTGCACGTCCGGATGCGCGCAGAGTTCGTTAATTGAATCCGTCGCAAACGACGCGCCGTGGGTGGCGGCAAACTCCTTTGCTTTCCCCCGCGAACGGCTGACTACGCCTGTGAGCCGGAACTCGGGGAGACTCGCAAACGCGCGGGCGTGGATCGCTGCGATCAAGCCGGTGCCGATGAGGCCGACGCCGAGGGGTGGGGAAAACATGGGCGGTCATGCCACCGAGACTAGGCGGCAGGGGAAGGGTGGCCTCCGTTTTGATTTTACCGGCGAAGGCCGGAAAACCGGGGAAAAAACTGGTGCGAGCGGCGGGAATCGAACCCACATCAACGGCTTCGGAGACCGCTACACTATCCATTGTGCTACGCCCGCGACGCGGACGAATGAAGCGAGCCTCCCTCGGCCTCGTCAAGCTTGCCGGGCCGGCGATTTCGCCCGGCGCCAAGCCTGCCACGCCTCAACCAACATGGGGATCACCGAGACCACGATGATGGCGAGGATCACGAGCTTGAAGTTTTTTTGGATGAACGGCTGGTTGCCGAAGGCGAATCCGGCGTAAACGAAAAAGCCGATCCAAACGAATCCTCCCACGATGTTATAGAGGATGAAATGGGCATAGCTCATGCGGCCGATGCCGGCAACGAACGGGACGAAGGTCCGCACAATGGGCACGAAGCGGGCGAGGATGATTGCACGGCCGCCGTATTTCTCGAAAAACGCGTGAGCTCGCTCGAGATGCTTTCGGCGAAGCAGCTTCGAATCCTCCCGCGAGAAAACCGCCGGTCCGAGACGTGAGCCAATCCAGTAGTTCACCGTGTCTCCCGCGACGGCAGCGATGAACAACAGCAACGCCATCAGGTGAACGTTGAGCCCGGTCTCCGGCCGGGCGCAGAACGCGCCGGCGGCAAACAGGAGGGAATCGCCCGGCAGAAACGGCGTCACCACCAGCCCTGTTTCCGCGAAGATGATGAGAAACAAGACGGCGTAGGTCCCGGTGCCGTATTCGGCAATGATCTCCGCAAGGTGCCGATCAATGTGCAGGATGAAATCGATGAGTTTCAAAAAGAGATCGATCATGGCCGGGAAAAGAAACTGAGCATAAAAAAAGCAGGCCCGAAACGGACCTGCTTGGAAGCGAAAATGTTGCGGATTAAACGTCCGGCTTGGTCTTGCGCAGGCCCTGCACGCGATCGCCGACCTTCCATTGGCCGCGCTTCTTCAGCAGGTCGATGCGCTCAAAGCGCTTCAGGACATTGCGTTTAACGACGAGACCGGAGGGGCCTTGGAGACTTTTGTGCTGAGACATGGCGATGAAAGGGTGGTTGGCGGTTGTTAAAGGGGCCGATTGCTAGAGTCGGCCTTTGCCCATGACAAGTATTTTTCTCCCACGGACTCCGGGCGCACCACGATCCACTCGGGGACTTCGTAGGGGTGTCGGGCAAGCACCCACTGTTCCAGCGGCTTTTGCTGTTCGGGCAGGCATTTGAACAGGATGCGGAATTCACGTGCGGTCTGCGTCTGGCCCTTCCACCGATACGCGGAAAAGATCGGCGATACCTCGACTTGAGCGCAGACGGCTACGCCTTCGGCCACGGCATCCGTGGCGAGTTGCTCCGCCAGTTCGCGGTCTTCCACCGTGGTCCAAGCCAGCAGCATAACGTGATGTTCGCCCGAGCCGGAGGGGAGGCAAGAGGGGAAATTGACCCTTGACGCCCGGGACGCCCAGCCTACTTCTCAACGGTTTTCACCGCCGACTACGCCCATGAGAGACGATTACATCAAAGAAGCGCTCAAGGTCATCCCTGATCCCAATGTGTTGATCAACGTGGTGTCCCGTCGCGTGAAGCAGCTCCGCCGCGGCAACCGGCCCCTGGTCGAGTCGCTGGAAAAGCTTTCCTCCGAAGACGTTGCGTTGCGCGAGGTCATCGAAGGCAAGATCAGCTTCGAGCTCGGCGACAACTGAGTCGAATCGACTTTTTGCTTCCCAGGCGGCCCTGCGATTGCGGGAGCCGCCTTTTTCATGCATCAATAATCAAAGCCCATGGCAGCGCAGAAAAAAAAGACCGACCGCTACACGGAGATCCGCAACTCCAAGGCGCTTCGCGACTACTTCGTCGACGAGCGTTTCGAGGCGGGCATCCAGTTGCGCGGCACCGAGGTGAAATCCATCCGGGCCGGTCGCGCGCAGATCAACGATGCGTTCGGCCGCATCGAGAAGGGCGAACTCTGGCTCCACAACGCGCACATCGAGCAATACGCCTTCGGCAACATCTTCAATCACGACGCCAAGCGCATCCGGAAACTCCTCCTGCACCGCCACCAAGTCCGCAAGATTCAGCAGGCGCTCGACTCCGGCGGTCGTGCCCTCGTGCCCCTGCGGATGTATTTCAAAGAGGCGCTCGTGAAGGTGGAAGTTGCTCTGTGCACGGGAAAAAAGCTTTTCGACAAACGCGAGACCCTCAAAAAGAACGCGCAGATGCGCGAAGTGGAAAAAGCCCTGAAGTCCTACCGCCGGTGACATGAGCACGCCTCGCGACTCTGTCACTGTCCGCGTGCCCGGCAGCACGTCCAACTGCGGCGCGGGTTTCGACACCCTCGGCCTGGCGCTGTCTGTCTACAATCGAGTGACGCTCACGCGCACCGACGGCGCCGAGCCGCTTCCGGCCGGGCCCGGCGAAGAGCGCGCGCTCGCGATGGTGAAAAACACCGCCGATCTCTTCGCGCGCAGCACTGGAGTGCGCGTTCCGGGTTTTCGTTTCCGCATTGAAGGTGATGTGCCGCCAGCTCGCGGCCTCGGTTCCAGTGTCACGGTCATCGCGGGAGTGCTTGCGGGCCTCGATGCCTTGTGCGGCACGGAGCTTTCACGGCATCGCCTCACTGCGCTTGCGACCGAACTCGAGGGGCACCCCGACAACGCCAGCGCCGGCGTGCTCGGCGGCTTCACGGTTTCGCGCTGCGATCCCGTCGGTAACCAGTTTCTGGATACGATCAAAGTGCCCGTGCCGGCCGATCTGCGCTTCGTGGTCGTTTCGCCCGCGGTCGAGTTGCTCACGAAGGAATCGCGCGGTGCGTTGCCGGACAGTCTGCCTTACTTCGATGCGGTGAAGAGCATCAACAGCGCGGCGTATCTCACCGCCGCGTTTGCCACCGGCGATTACGAGAAGCTTCGCAATGCGGTGAGCGATTTCATGCACGAACCCTACCGGCTCCCCAAGATCACCGGCGGGCGCCAGGCGATTTCCGCGGGGATCGAAGCCGGCGCATTTACCGGATGGTTGAGCGGCAGCGGTTCCAGCGTGTTGTGCGTGGCCGCGGAAGCGCGTGCGTCGCAAGTGGCGGAAGCCATGAGTGCCGCCTTCGCCAGCTTCCAAGTGAAGAGCGAGACGCGAATCCTGATCGCCGACAACGACGGTCTTCAGGTCGGATAGTTCCGGGTTTGCCTCAGGCGGATCGATCAGCGCCTGCCGCTCCCGGCCAGTGCCGCAGAATCTCCTCGGCCAGCCGCTTTCCGCCGAACGGCTTTTGCAGCAGACAACGGATCGTGTCCGGTCGCTCGCCCTGCCAAGGCTCGGTCGAGTGCCCCGTGATCATGATGAAAGGCACGCCGGGGCACAGCGCGGACGCCTTTTCCACGAACTGCAAACCATCCATCTGCGGCATGAAGAAATCCGTCACCACGATCCCCGGCTTGAGGGCAGGCAGGGCCTGCAACGCATCACGAGCGCGTGTGAACGTTACCACTTTGCGCCCCAGCAATTCGGTCACCGCGCCAGCGAGCAGCTCCACATACGACTTCTCGTCGTCGAGCATGACGATCACTTGATCCGAGCTGCTGGTGTTCACGGTGGGCGTCATGGCGATGACCTCCCGATCGTCCGCGCGCAACGGAGGTGAAGCACACTTGCCTCGTTTAACCGAGCTGTGACGATTTCCCGATGCTGCATGTGGTCCTCTTTCAACCCGAGATCGCGCCCAACACGGGCAACATCGGACGCATGTGCGCGCTCACGCGGACGCGGTTGCACCTCATTCATCCGCTCGGGTTTGTGATCAACGACCGCAACCTGCGCCGTGCTGGCATGGACTACTGGAAACAGCTCGACGTCCACGAACACGCCGACTGGGCGGCCTTCCGCGCGAGCCCGTTGGCACCGCGCCGACTTTGGCTTCTCACCACCAAAGCCGAGCAGACATTTTGGGACGTGCGCTTCGCCGATGGCGACGGACTGGTCTTCGGCAGCGAAAGCTCCGGCGCGCCCGATTGGTTGCACGAGGAGCTCGACGCCACGCGCATCACCATCCCGCACGCCAATCCGGATCTCCGCTCGCTCAACCTGAGCACTGCGGCGGGAGTGGCGACTTACGAAGCGCTCCGCCAGATCGGAATGCCTCCGTCGTAGTGCGGTCTGCACCATACCAACCCCGCGCGCTCGTTAAGAGGATTTCTTCTGTTTCGCGAACTCCACGGCTTTTTTGATCGCCGTGTCGTAGCCTTTTTCGAGGGAGGGATAGATCGCGATCGTGGTGGCGAGCGCCTGCGCGTAGCCACTCGAGCCCGCGTGCTTCGCGTGCATGTAAACCGCCAGATCGTCGAGCGAGTTGAACGACAACTCCGATGTTTCCTTGATGAAATCTTCGCCGCCGAGTGCGGCGACCGCGCCCAGCTCCTTGCCCTTCTTCTTCGCGGCGCCGGAGAGCAATCCGCCCAGCGGCACTTTCGAGGCGAGCATGCCCGTGGCTTTCTCGCCAGCCTTGGCGCCCAACGCGGCGCCGACCTGGGCGCTCAACGCTTTGTTGGCCCACTCGGTCAACGTGCCGTCGGCTTTGAACGGAGCGAAAAACTTGCCCGACTTGTCGGCGAGCGGCTCCGGCGCCTGCAGATCGGCCGCGTCGATTTTGCTCTTCGTTGTGAGGTCCACCACGGTGCGCAGGATTTTTTCCGCGCGCAGGATATCGTCGGCGTCGACGCCGAGGGAGACGTGGGGCACGAAAGCGGCGAGCGCCGCGACAGCAAGAGCACGGAGAGGACGAAGCATGGTGTGGAGTTGGACTGGAGGTTGTGCCGCTCTAGGAATATTTCCCACGAACGGCGAGCCGTTTAACACCACTTTTCTGCCGCTCCGACAACCGCATTCTCCGTCATCGCTGCGGGCGTGTGCGCGTCGGGTTGGCGCAGCATTCAGCTCGAGTCGGGACCGGGTGCGCACCGAGTCGAGCCAAGGTCCGCACACGGTCGCGACAAGGTGCGGACCGGGTCGAGCCACGGTGCGGCTCGGGTCGGGACAAAGTCCGGACCGACGTGCGGCGCGCGGCGGATCAGATCTCGCCGAGGCGCACGCACGCGGCTTCACGTTGCGGGCCGGCGGGGAGGAGGCGGACGTCGAAGGCGCGACATTTCTCCTGCGCGAACGGACAGCGCGGATGAAACGGGCAACCCGCAGGCGAATCGATCGGCGAGGGCGGTTCACCGCGCACGACGAGCGAATCGCGCTCCACACGCGCATCGGGGTCGGCCACGGGAATCGCGCTCACGAGTGCGCGCGTGTAGGGATGCGCGGGACGCTCGATCACGTCGACTGCGGGGCCGAGCTCCACGACCTTGCCGAGATACATCACGGCGATGCGGTCGGAGATGTGTTTCACGACCGAGAGATCGTGCGCGATAAAGAGAATCGTGAGATTCATCTCGCGGCCGAGACGCGCGAGCAGGTTGAGAATCTGCGCCTGGATGGAAACGTCCAACGCCGACACCGGTTCGTCGGCGATGATGATCCTGGGCTCGAGCGCGAGCGCGCGCGCGATGGCGATGCGCTGGCGTTGTCCGCCGGAAAACTCGTGCGGATACTTGCGCATGAGGCGCGGCGCGAGGCCGACGTGTTCCATCAGTTGCGCGACGCGCGCGGGCACTTCGCGGCGTGGGCAGATGCGGTGCACGAGCAGCGGCTCGGCGAGCGTGTCGTAAACCGTAGCGCGGGGATTGAGCGACGCGTAGGGGTCTTGAAACACCATCTGCAACTCGCGGCGAAGCGCGTGCGATTGCGCCGCGGACTCGTGGGCGAGATCGCGGCCCTCGAGCAGGATCGAGCCGGATGTCGCAGGCACGAGCTGCATGATCGTGCGCGCGAGCGTGGATTTGCCGCAGCCGGATTCGCCGACGATGCCGAGCACTTCGCCGCGGCGCACGCTGAGCGAAACGCCATCGACGGCCTTCACGGAGCCGATGTGGCGTTTGACGAGAAAACCCGAACGCACCGGGAAGTGCGTTTTCACGTGGCGCAGCTCGAGAATGGGATCCGACATCGTTTTCAGATTTCGCGATCGTGCGCGCGCAGGCATGCGTGCGGATGATCGGCTCCGCGCGCGACGAGCGGAGGCGGGGTGATGCGGCAGCGCTCGACGGCGAACTCGCAACGCGGCGCGAAGGCGCAACCGGCGAGCGGTTTCGAAAGATCGGGCGGCAGGCCGGGGATGGTGAAGAGCTCGGAGCCTTTGGACTGCAGCGCGGGAATCGAGCGTTGCAGTGCGCGTGTGTAGGGATGGCGCGCGTCGCGGAAGAGCGTGCGCGTGTCGGCGGTTTCGACGATCCGGCCCGCATACATCACCTGCACGCGATCGCAGAGGCCGGAGACGACGGCGAGATCGTGCGTGATGAAGATCACGGCCATGCCGATCTCTCGCTGGAGGCTGCGGATGAGATCGAGGATTTGCGCCTGCACCGTCACGTCGAGCGCGGTGGTGGGTTCGTCGGCGATGAGAAGTTCGGGTTTCGTGATGAGTGCCATCGCAATCATCACACGCTGGCGCATGCCGCCGGAAAATTCGTGCGGGTATTGTTGGAGCCGGCGCGGGGCGTCATTGATGCCGACCGCCTGCAACATCTCGAGTGCGCGCGCCATCGCCTCGCGACGGGAGATTTTCTCGTGGATGAGTAGCGGCTCGATCAGTTGCTCCGAGACGCGCAGGTAGGGATTTAGCGACGTCATCGGATCCTGAAAGATCATCGAGATGCGACGTCCGCGAATCTGTCGCGCCTGCGCGGGGGAGCAGCGCAGCAGATCGATGCCGTCGAACATCGCGCGACCGCTTTCGATGCGGCCCGGCGGCTGCGGAATCAGGCCCATCAACGAGTAGCACGTCACGGATTTACCCGAGCCGGATTCGCCCACGAGCCCGAGCGTTTCGCCTTTCTCCACGTGGAAACTCACACCGTCGACCGCGCGATAGACACCGCTCCTCGTATGGAAATACGTTCGCAGGTCGGTGACTTCGAGCAGTGGCATGCGTGGTTGAAAGGAGCCGCGATTAGACGCGGAGCAACTCGGCCGGAGCAAGTGCGTTTGACGACTCAGGTCGCGAGAACTTCGTCAAACGCGGCGCAAACTTCGGCGACCTCGATCGTGCTCATCGGAAACCCGCCGCGTGCATCGGGTTTGGCGCGGAGCGCGACGTAGCGCGTGCCCCACGGATGCCAGCGCGCGGGCGATTGAAAACCGTAGAGTGCCACCACGGGAATCTGGAACGACGCGGCGAGGTGGAGCTGGCCGGTGTCGATGCCGATCGCAACGTCCATGCGACGCAGGAGCGCGAGCGCGCCGGGGAGATCGAGTTGCTTGCTCCAGTCGAGCGGTGTGCGCTGGAGCGGTCCGGCGAGACGGACGATTTCGGCGTGCGCGTCGGTGTCGCGCGGTGCGCCGCAGAAGTGCACCGCGCAGCCACGGACGTTCACGAGCCAGCGCACGAGCTCGGCCATGCGATCCAGCGGCCAGTCCTTGGCGGGATTGGTTGAGATCGGTGCGAGAAAAACGTGCCGCGCGATATCGCGCGGAAACGACTGCTCGATCGCGGCCTCCGCGGCTGGCGTGGTCCAGTTTTCGTTGTGCGTGTCGAGGACGGGCACGTTGTCGGCCCGCAGCAGATCGAGGAAACATTCCACCTCGTGCTTGGATTCTGGATACGGCACCGCGCGATGGAGGAGGAGGCTGGAACCCTGCACGCGGAAGCCGACGCGGTGCGGGATGCCCGCGAGCGCGGCGAGAATCGCGGTCGAGGTGGCACGTCGAAGAACGTAAACGCGATCGTAGCGGCGGGCGCGGAGAAAGCGCGCGGCGCCGATGAAGCCAGAGCAAGGCGGCGTCGGGGCATTCTTCGCGGGCCGGCGATGCCAGGGGATCAGTTCGTTGATATACGGGCAGGCGGCGAGCACGGCGCCGGCGCGAGGTTCGACGAGCACATCGATCGTGGCCTGCGGAAACGCCGCGCGCAGGTTTCGCAGAAAGGGAATGGCGAGCACCGTGTCGCCCAAATACCGGTATCGAATCACGAGGATGCGCATGAGTCAGCGAGCTGGAAAGACGCGGCGCACGGAAAACGGTGTGGCGGCTTCGGCGATGCCTTGCGGCGCGCGCACGCGACGCGTGCGACGCGTGGTGGCGAGATGCGCGAGGTTCTGGGCAATCTCGTCCGGGAGCCAGTAGCCTTTCGGGTGATGAAGGTGCAGGCAAATGGCCTGGTGGCGAATGTGCCGGCCGGCGAATCCGTAGTTGCGCAAGCGTTCGCCCAGCTCGACGTCGTCCTTGCCCGGCGAGCGGAAACGCTCGTCGAGCCCATTGACCGCAAGGAGAGCCTCGCGCCAGGTGGAGGCATTGGAGCCGCCCCAACGCGCGAAGGAGATGTTGAGGAGATCGGCGATCCAGCCGAGACGCGGAGAGAGACAGAGCTTCCCGGCGACCTTGAGAAAGGACAGCCCGAGGCCGCGCAGACGGGCAGGTGTGAACAGCGACCCATCGAGGATTTCGCTGACTTGGATGGACGCCGTGGCCCCGGGCGAAAGTCGCGTGTCGCCGCCGGAAAGGAAGCGGCGCGGCCGGGCATTACGGACGTGCATCGCCACGAAATCGGCGCGAGGCACGCAGTCGCCGTCGGAAACGATGATGTAGTCGGCGTTCGTCGCCGCGATGGCGCGGTTGACGATGATGTTTTTCCGCCAGCCCAGGTGTTCGTGCGTGTAGTGATAAACTGGATACGGCGAGAGGGCGGCGAACTCGTCGACGACCGCGGCGGTTTCCGGGCCCGAGCCGTCGTCGGCGATGACCAGTTCGTCCGGCGGGCGTTGCTGACGGAGGTAGCCGGCGAGCACGCGACGGAGGTGCTGCGGTTGGTCGTAGGTCGAGAGAATGACGGCGACCTTCATCGAGTCGTTTCAAGAAGCGTAAACATCGGGATACTCGGGGCCGCGCGCTTTGAAACGCTTGTGCACCCAAAAATACTGGTCGGGTGCGAAACGGATATGTTCCTCGATGAGTCGATTGATGCGGACCGCGTCAGCGGCTGCGTCGGGTGTGGGGAAGTCGGCGAGCGGCGGGAGAATCGTCAGCGTGTAGGAGCCGTCGTTTTCCCGTCGCGCGAAATACGGCACCACCGGCGAGCCGGTCATCTCGGCGAGCTTGCTGGTCGCGGTGTTGGTGATCGCGGGGATGCCGAAGAACGGCAAAATTTCACTCTGCTTGGTGCGCTTGCCCTGATCCGGCGCATACCAGATCGAGTGGCCGGCGCGCAGCGCGCGGATGAGACCTTTCAGGTCGTCGAAGTGGACGGCGATGCTCATGCGGCGTTCGCGTTGACGACGCATTTGGTGGGCTACGACCGGGTGGTTGGGGTCGCGATAGAGGCAGCCGATCGCGAAGAGGTCGGTCATGATCCGGCCGCAGACTTCGAGAGTGGTGAAATGCGCCGTGAGCAGAATCACGCCGCGGCCCCGGGCCTGCGCTTCCGCGAGATGTTCGCGACCGATGACGCGATAGGGTGGAAATTCGGAGAGCGGCGACCACCACGCCATGCACGTTTCGAAAAGCCCGCGAGCGAGCGAGACATAGTGAGCGCGCGCGATGGCGCGGCGTTCGGTGTCAGATTTTTCGGGGAAACAGAGCCGGAGATTCGTCAGCACCACCGAGCGCCGGATCGGCACGCAATAATACACGAAACCGCCGAGCAGCTTCGCGAGTGGCACATGAAAACGCCACGGCAGGCGGGAGATCGTCCAAAACAATCCAAGCCCCACCCACATGGGCCAGTTGACCGGCGACCCGAGGCTCGAACTTTCGCTCGCGCGACTCATGCCGCGATCAGTTCTGCGTTGTGCCGGCCGCCCGGTAGAGCTGCGGGTTGAGGGCCGGATCGTTATACATCTTGAACTGGAAATAGACGGAGAACGTGCGGCGGCGGGCGATGACGTCGGCGACGATTTCCGCCAGGCACTGCGTGAGATCACCGCGCTGCACGCGGATGCGCGCGAGCTTGGCGGCGCATTTTTCACGGTGGTCGGCGGATGCGTCGGCGCGGTTGGCTTCCTCGGCCATGTGATACTCCTTCAGCGCGAGAATCGAGAGACGATCGATCATCATGCCGGGCGTCTCGGAATTGCGCGGGCAACCGGATTCGGCGGGAGAAAGTGCGAGCACCATCGCCTGATCCATCTGCTCGATGAAGTTGTTTCGCTCCTGATTGTAGCGATCGATCGCGCGCTTGGCGCGGTAGATCGGCTCGAAGCCGAGGTCTTCGCGACGAGCGATGTCCTCCTCGTGCCACAGCTGGAAATTACGCAGGTGATTTTCCTGCACGAGGCGGAGAAGGCCCGTGCCTTCAGCGGCGGGCGGGGTCTCGTGCCACTGCGTGGTGAGCTGAAGCTGCAGCTGGGCAATTTGCGTCGCGTCGATGATCATGGAAGGACCAAATTGAGTTGAACGAAAGCGGGCCGGACACAAGCCTCCGCGCGCCATAATGAAGCGCTTGCTCGTCATCAAACCATCGTCCCTGGGCGATATCGTGCATGGGTTGCAGGTGGTGCAAGGCGTGAAAGCGCAGATCCCCGATTTACACGTGACGTGGGTGGTGCGGGATCGTTTCGCGGGGCTCGTGCACGCGGCACCTTTCGTGGACGAAGTGATTCATTTTCGTCGGCGCGATGGTTGGCCGGGATTCTGGCGCGTGATCCGCGATATTCGTGCGCGATCGTTCGATCTCGTGTGGGACATGCAGGGTTTGCTGCGTTCCGGCATCATGTCGGTGGTGGCGCGAGCGCCCCGCAAGTTTGGCCGTCCCGACGCGCGCGAAGGCGCGGGCTTGCTCGTTCGAAACAAAGTGGGGCGGCCCGCGGGCGCGGGACCGTATCACGCGATCGAAGTGCTCGCGCCCTTTGCGGCGACGCTCGGGCTCGAGCCGCGATTCGAGCCGCGCCCGCTCGAGCTTCGCGCGGACGAGACCTATGCGTGGAAGAGTTTTTTTAGCGGAGAGCCGCAGCGGACGTTTGTGATTTTTACGGACAGCCGCGGAGCGGGGAAGGAGTGGCCCGGTTTCGATGCGCTGACCGGACTGATCTTCGAACGCATCGAAGGCGCGCGCGTGGCTTGGTGTGCGGGCAAACCCACTGAACCGAAGGTGCGTGTGCCAGCCGAGCGCTTCCTGAATTTGTCAGGTTGCCCGTTGGCGGAAATGATCGCGCTTGTGCGGCAACCGTCGGTGTTTGTCGGCAACGACAGCGGACCGATGCACCTCTCGGCAGCGTGCGGCAATCGCGTGCTGGCAATTTTCGGGCCGACCTCGCCCCGACGTTTCGGGCCTTTCCCGCTCGAAGCGCCCAAGCATGCCGCAGTGTCGGCGCCTGGAGGTATTTTGAAGGAACTCACGGCGGAGCGCGTTTTCGAGGAGCTGGAGTCGCTGCGGCAGCGGCCGGCTGAGATGATGCGTGTCCGCAACGCGACCGGCGAATAAAGCCCCACTCGTCATGACCGACATCCTCATCATCAAACCCTCTTCGCTCGCCGACATCGTCCACGGCCTGCAGGTGGCCACCTCGATGAAAGCACAGCGCGACGATCTGCGGATTTCGTGGATCGTGAGAGATATTTATGCGCCGCTCGTCCGGTCCTGCGAAGCGGTGGATCATGCCTACGTCTTCGAACGCAACGGCGGCACGAAAGGTTTTCTCCGCCTGATCAGTGAGGTGCGGAAAACAAAGTTCGACTACGTCTTCGATTTCCAAGGATTGCTGCGCAGCGGACTGATGACCTCGCGTGTGCGTGCGACCAAGAAAGTCGGCCGCTCCGATGCGCGCGAGATGTCCGGCATGTTCTACGATCAACGCGTGCCGTTGCCGCCGGGCGGTCGCAAAAGTCACGCGCTCGAGATCCTGTTGCAGTTTTGCGCGGTGGTGAATGCGAAGCCGGAGCTGCGTGGTCAGCTGCGGTTCCGCGCGGTCGACAAACTCGATCTCAAGTTTGCCGTCGGCCGCGAAGGATCGCGACCGATCGTCATGTTTCCCGACAGCCGACGCTCTGAGCGCATGTGGCACGGTTTCAAGCAGCTCACCGAGCTGATCCTGAAAGGCGACCGGAAGCGCAAGGTCATCTGGGCAGGCAGCCAATACATGAACGACCGGAATTCGTTCGTGCCGGAGCAGTTTCTCAATCTCACCGGCAACACGAGCGTCGTGTCGCTGCCGGCTTTGTTGAAACGCGCGGACTGGGTGATCTCGAACGACAATGGTCCGATGCATCTGGCTGCCGCGCTCGGTGTGCCGACGCTGGGGATTTTCGGTCCGACGGATCCGCGGGTGGCGGGACCGTATCCGCTGACGTCGCCGTGCCACGAAGTGGTGCAGGCGCCGGTGGGTAACATGAAGCTGCTGACTGCGAAGGAAGTTTATCGGCGTTGGACCAAGGCTGCCGCGCGCGTGGACGCGTTGTGAGCGGAGCGTTTGGGCAAGGAAGTCGCAGGGCGACCGCTGGCGTCGACGCGCGAAGGATTTTGTTTGTTTAGCGGTGTCTCAGGGGCATACGTAAGCACCTCATGCTCGACGCGAAACTTCTCCGCGAATCTCCCGACTTGGTGCGTGCCGCCATTGCCAAGAAGCATCTCGAGGTGGACCTCGATGCGGTGCTGGCGATCGATGCCGAATGGCGTCGCAAGCTCCAGGATGTGGAGTCGCTCCGCTCCAATCAAAAAGCGGCCAACACCGAGATGGCGGCGCTGCCGAAGGGATCGCCGGAGTTTCTGGCCAAGGTCGGCCAGATGAAGGCGGTCTCCGCTAAGTTGAAGGAGGCGGAGGCGGAGCTGAAAACGATCGAAGAGCGTTTCCGCACGGCGATGCTTTCGCTGCCCAATCTCCCGCACGCGAGCGTTCCGGAAGGTCGCACGCCGGAGGAGAATCAGGTGTTCTCGACCAATGGCGACGCGGACGCGCCGCGTCCGCATGCGCTCCCGCACTGGGAGATTCCCGGTTTCGATCGACTGTTCGACTTTGCGCGCGGCGCGAAAGTGACCGGCGCGGGATTTCCGTTCTACGTCGGCGACGGTGCGCGCATCGTGCGGGCGCTGTTACAGTTCTTCCTCGATGAAAACGCGAAGGCGGGCTACGTGGAGGTCAATCCGCCGATCTTCGTCAACGCGGCGAGTGCGACCGCCACCGGTCAGTTGCCCGACAAGGAAGGGCAGATGTATGAGACCACGCCGGACCAACTCTACGCCGTGCCGACGGCGGAGGTGCCGCTCACGAATTTCTTCCGCGACGAGATTTTGGAAGAGGCGCAACTCCCGGTTTATCGCTGCGCCTACACACCGTGTTTCCGTCGTGAAGCCGGCAGCTACGGCAAGGACGTGCGCGGTCTGAATCGTCTCCACCAGTTCGACAAGGTCGAGCTGCTCAAGTGGGTGCATCCGTCGTCCAGTTACGCGGAGCTCGACAAGCTGCGCGACGACGCGGAGCGCATGCTGCAGAAACTCGGTTTGCCGTATCGCGTGCTCCTGATGTGCGGCGGCGATCTCGGTTTCGCGCAGGCGAAGAAATACGATCTCGAAGTCTGGTCGGCCGGACAGAAGCGCTGGCTCGAAGTTTCGAGCTGCTCGAACTTTGAAGCCTTCCAAGCGCGTCGCGCCCAGATCCGTTATCGTCCGGCGTCGGGTGGTCGTCCCGAACTCGTGCACACGTTGAACGGCTCTGGTCTCGCGGTGCCACGCGTGCTCGCGGCGATTCTGGAAAACTATCTCCAGGAAGATGGCCGCGTAAAAATTCCGGACGTGCTCGTGCCGTATTTCGGGAAGGAATATCTGTCGTTCGCCTGAGCGCGAACGCAGCCCTGCGAATGAAACCAGCGAGCCGAGTGCGCTGGCGCGAAGTCGCGGAGGAGCTGGGCCGGGCAATCCCGCGGGATGCGCTTCATCCTGCGGTGGTGAAGTGGGCGGAGAGCGGAAAGCGTCGAACTTGGGGAATCGCGTTCTCCGGAGGCGCGGATTCGGTCGCGCTGCTTCTGCTTGTCTGGGCGCACTGGCCCGCGATGCGGAAGCGGCTCCATGCGTTGCATTTCAACCATCGCCTGCGTGGCCGCGCGTCGGACGCGGATGAGCGCTTTTGTCGCGCGGTGTGCCGCTCTCTCGGGGTGCGCTTCACATGCGGAAAATGGAAACAGGCGCGCGCCGACGCATCGGAGGCGGAAGCACGCGAGGCGCGGCTCGCGTTTTTCGACGCACACGTGAGATGCGTGTGGTCCGGCCACCAACTCGACGATGTGGCGGAGACGATGTTGATGCGCCTCTCGCGCGGCAGCGGGGTCGGGGGGCTGGCCGCACCCAGGCCGGTGCAGAGCTGGCGAAAAGGGGGCGTGCGGTTACGGCCGTTGCTCACGCTGGAGCGGGACTTTCTGCGCGAGAAACTGGAGGCGGCCGGAGCGTGCTGGCGCGAGGACGCCTCGAATGCGCAGGCCAATTTTCTGCGTAACCGCGTGCGCGCTGAAGTGCTGGAAAACTGGAAGCAGGTCACCCGCGATCGGAGTCTGCTTCGCGGCGTGGCTCGCTCCCGTGAATTGCTGGAAGAGGATGGCGTGGCCCTCGATATCTGGGCGCAACGTGTCACTCGCGTTGGCGTGAAGGGTGAGTTGGATTTGCAACCATTGTTCGGGCTGCCCACGGCGATCCAGCGCCGCGCGTTGCACTTGTGGCTGGCGCATCACCGGATCGCAGGACTCTCGAGCCAGGCATTTGATTCTCTGCTGCGTGATCTGGTCGCGCGCCGTGTCACGAAGCACAGCGTGGGCGACGGAAAACTGGCTTCGATTGGCGCTACTGAGTTGAGAATCGCGGCCGCCGCCGCCCGAAAATAATCCCGGTATTCCACCGGTGTCCCAATTGACTTGGCGCTCGGAACATTCAGTTTTTGGCCTAAGTCCAATCACCAATGTCCGAACTCGATAATAAAAAGAAGCGCCGGCCCTTGAAGAATCTTCCGCCTGATCGGTTTCAGCCGAAAATGCTGATCTTCTTCCTGGTGATCGTCGGTGTGGTCATGTCGATGTATTTCATGACCGAGGGTCGGATGGTCGCTCCGGCGAACCTGAAGATTCAGCGCGTCGTCGAGTTGGCGGAGCAGAACAAGATCGCGGAAGGCGTTATCCGCCCGGATTCGTCAGGCGGTCGCGACTGGGTGATTATTACCGGCGAACTGAAAGAAGCTTCGCTGGAGGGAGATCGCGGTCCCACCAAACAATTTCGCGCGTCCGGTCGCTTGACCGATTCCAACATGGAGCGGTTGCAGCGCTCGCAGGCTTTCGCGGAGCAACCCGCGACCACGCTGCTGACGCAAGTGGCGGCTCAGATCATCCCGTTTCTGATCATCATCGGCGCGCTGTATTTCCTGTTCGTGCGTCAGCTTCGCAATGCGGGCAAGGGCGCTCTCAGCTTTGGGAAGAGCCGCGCCAAGCTCCTCACGCGTGATCGCGACAAGGTGACGTTTTCCGACGTCGCTGGTTGTGATGAAGCGAAGGAAGAGGTCAGCGAAGTCGTCGAGTTCCTTCGCGACCCGAAGAAATTCACGAAGATGGGCGGCAAGATTCCGAAGGGCATCCTGATGGTCGGCCCTCCGGGCACGGGCAAGACGCTTCTCGCCAAAGCGGTCGCCGGCGAAGCCGACGTGCCGTTTTTCTCCATTTCTGGTTCTGACTTCGTCGAGATGTTCGTGGGCGTCGGCGCGAGCCGCGTGCGCGATATGTTCGAACAAGGTCGCAAGAACGCGCCCTGCCTCATTTTCATCGACGAAATCGATGCGGTTGGTCGTCAGCGCGGCGCCGGTCTGGGCGGCGGCAACGACGAACGTGAGCAGACGCTCAATTCGCTGCTCGTCGAGATGGACGGCTTCGACACCACCGAAGGGGTGATCATCATCGCCGCGACCAATCGTCCGGATGTGCTCGATAGCGCGCTCCTGCGCCCTGGTCGCTTCGATCGTCAGATCTACGTCGATCTTCCGGATTTGGTCGGTCGCGAACAGATTCTCCGGGTCCACGCGCGCAAGATCGCGCTGGCTGAAAATGTCGATCTCGCCGTCATCGCGCGTGGCACGCCTGGTCTCTCGGGCGCCGAACTCGCGAATCTTCTCAACGAAGCGGCGCTGCTCGCCGCGCGTCGCAACAAGAAGAAAGTCGAGATGATCGACGTCGATGACGCGCGCGAGAAAGTGCAGTTCGGCCGCGAGCGCCGTCGCGTGATGGACGACGAGGAAAAGAAGCTCACCGCCTACCACGAGGCCGGGCACGCGCTCGTGCAGGCTGTTTTGGACGATGGCCACTTGCCGGTGCACAAGGTTACCATCATTCCGCGCGGTCAGAGCCTCGGCAGCACGATGTTCATCCCGAAGAAGGATGTGCTGACGCACGCCCGGAAGCGCATGCTCAACCAGATCGCGATGGGCCTCGCTGGCCGCATCGCCGAGGAGTTGGTGATGGGTGACGTCTCCAGCGGAGCCGCTGGCGACATCAAGCAGGTGACCAAGATCGCGCGCCACATGGTGTGCGATTGGGGCATGAGCCCGCTCGGCATGATCGCGTTTGGCGAGAACTCCGACACCGTTTTCCTCGGCCGCGAAATCACGCGGAATCAAAACTATTCGGAAGAGACCGCTCGTCGCATCGACGCCGAAGTCGCGACGATCATCGATACGCAATACAACCGCGCGAAAGACATCATCCTCGAGCGTCGGGAAGCGTTGGATAAAATCGCCGCTGCGCTGCTCGAACACGAGACGATCGAGGGCAAACACGTGCTGGAGATCCTCCAGTTTGGCGAGATGCGGTCGCCCGTGGTCCGGGAGCAGCCCCGTGACGAAAAGGGCGGGGCGGGTAGAAAGACTCCCGAGAAAGTTTCTTCTCCGGAGAAACTGCCTCCCGGCGAGCCGGCTCCGAGCCCGGCCTGAACCGGCTTCTTCTTTGTCTCCAGACGGGCGCGGCACCACCGCGCCTTTTTTGTGTCTGCGTAAGTTTCTGTTGAAAAACAGCCTTGGTTTCTGAACTACGCATTACACTGTAACTACTACCTATGAAAATCTGCTGCATCGGGGCCGGATACGTGGGCGGGCCGACCATGGCCATGATCGCCTTGAAAGCTCCGGATATCGAGGTCCGCGTCGTCGACATGAATGCGACGCGCATCGCTGCATGGAACTCTGACCAACTGCCGGTCTACGAACCTGGACTCGACGAGGTCGTCCGGCAGGCGAGGGGACGAAATCTCTTTTTTACCACCGAAGTGCACGAGGCGATTCGCGCTTCGGACATCATTTTCGTGGCGGTAAACACCCCCACCAAGACCTATGGCGTGGGATCGGGCCGGGCGGCGGATCTTCGCTTTATCGAGTCCGTGGCCCGCACCATCGCGGAGGTCGCGACGACTCCGAAGATCATCGTCGAGAAGTCGACGATCCCGGTAAAAACCGCGGAGACGATCAAAGACATCCTCTCCGCGAACGCCAAAGGTCTGAAGTTCGAGGTGCTCTCAAATCCCGAATTCCTCGCGGAAGGCACTGCGATCGCGGATCTCGAGAAACCCGATCGCGTCCTCATCGGCGGCGAGCGCACCCCCGGTGGTGCCGCGGCCGTCGAAAAACTGGTCGGCGTTTACGCACGCTGGATTCCGCGGGATCGCATCATCACCACCAACCTTTGGTCTTCCGAACTCTCGAAGCTGGTGGCCAACGCCTTCCTCGCGCAGCGCATCTCGTCGATCAACTCCATCTCCGCGCTCTGTGAGGCGACGGGGGCTGACGTTGACGAAGTCGCGCACGCGATCGGCAAGGATTCCCGTATTGGCCCGAAATTCTTGAAAGCCTCCGTCGGTTTCGGCGGTTCGTGCTTCCAGAAAGACATCCTCAACCTCGTGTATCTCTGCGAGCATTTCGGTCTGCCCGAGGTCGCCGCGTATTGGGAAAACGTGGTGAAGATGAACGACTGGCAAAAGCATCGCTTTGCCGCCCGCATCGTTCGCACGCTCTTCAATACCGTCGCGGAAAAGAAAATCGCGGTGCTCGGTTTCGCTTTCAAAAAGGACACCAACGATACCCGCGAATCGGCTGCGATCTCCGTGTGCCGCGACTTGCTGGCGGAGCACGCCAAGGTGTCGGTTTACGACCCGAAGGTGCCCGCGGACGAAATCAAACGCGACGTTCTGGGGGCCAACGGCTCCGACGCGCGGCTTTCGATTGCGGCCTCGGCCTACGAAGCGGTGGAAGGGGCTCACGCCGTGGCGATCGTCACCGAGTGGGATGAGTTCGAGTCGTTGGATTTCCAGCGTATCTACAATTCCATGACAAAACCGGCCTTCCTCTTCGATGGCCGCAATATCCTGGATCTCGCGAAACTCACGGAGCTCGGATTCCGCGCCTACGGTATCGGAAAATAACCTGCCGATCAGCGCTCCCGGTGCCTTGTTTCTGTTGCACTGGATTAGCAAAATAGGGCGGTTGAAGCTGGACAACTAGGGTGAAACTCCTATGCAGGGGTTCACCCAGCCACGATCCAGCCATGCCGAACCCCCTCATTTCGCGGTCCTTTGCAACGGTCCTTAAGTTATTTGCGATCAGCGTTGCGCTCTTAGCGGGCCGCAGCGCCGCGCAACCTCCGCCGCCTCCCGGGGGCAACACGGTGGTTTATGCGCCCAACGCGGTCGCCACGATCAACATCCCGGCCGGAGGTTCGTGGTTTTACGATCTGTCGATCACTTCGCCGAGCACGCTACCCGCGGGCGTCACGACGTCGGTCGCTCTCGTGGCCACGCCTAACACGTTTCCTTCCTCGATTTCGGCTGAGACGGCGGGCAGCTACATTTCTTTTAGCTCGTCCACGTTGACCTTTACGGGGCCCTCACAGACGCGGGTGGTTCGCGTCACGTTTACGCTGCCGGTGACGGCTCCGGCCGGAGCGTATCAATTCTTCCTGCGAGGCCAAGGTTGGCCGGCGACGGTCAACGATGGCGGCACGTCGATCAACGCCGTAGCGCTCATCCCCGACAATCTGCTGCCTCCGTCCATCAGCATCAGTTCGCCCGAAGACGGCAGTGTTTACACTTACAACGTCTCGCACCAATCGCTGCCCATCGATGTCTCCATTCTTGCGGCGGGGCAAAACGAGTCGCCGGTCCTCACGCTTGAGGCTTACATCGTGGGCGAAGACGAAGACGGTGAGTTCCTCCCCGCCACCCCGCTCGCGCTGAACTATACCGGTTTGGGCACCGCTTCCGCTTCCGGACAAGTGATCCTCCCGGTGACCCGAGGTGGCACCTACACGCTCGTGACGCTCGCGACCAACCGCGTCGGCACCGCAACCGAGTCCTCGCAATTCTACGTCAACGAATTCTATCCGCCCCCCGTCGTGCGCTTCACCCACGCGCCTGACGCGACCTATGACTACTATGCCGGCTCTCCGGCTCTCGAGATCCCGGTCGGCTTTGAAGGCGTGAGCTTCGAGGGTGGTGTGCAAACCCTCACCGCCACGCTCAATGGTCAGCCGATCGACGCGACGATTTCGGATCTGGGCACTTTGCTCGCCTCGGGCGAAGCAACGCTGAATCTCCTGCCTGGCACCTACACGCTCACGGCCACGGTCACCGACGAGCACGGGAGCGATTCGATCTCCACGCAATTCACCGTCGTGTTGGTCTCGCCCGAACCCGAGATCACGATCGATGATCCGCTGGATGGCGCCGTGTTCACGCACGTGGTCGGCACCCCCAACCTCAACATTCCGTTCGCGTTCGTCACTTCCACCTCCGACGGATTCACCATCTCCTCCGTCTCCGCGCAGCTCAACGGAGCCAACGTCGCCCTCGGCTCCGTCTCCGGCTTGAATACTCAATCCGCGGCAGTGTCCGGCGTGCTGAACAACCTGCCTGCTGGCACCTACACCCTTCGCGCGTATGGCGTGAGCGCTGGCATCACCGTGAGCACCTCGGTGACGTTCACGATCAAGGATGTCGCTCCGCAAGCAACGCCTCCGACCGTTACGATTAACACTCCGGCTCCCGGCACCGTTTACACCCTGCAATCTCAGTCGGGCGGCTGCGGTTCTGGATCCTCCATCTCCGTGCCGCTTAACTTCACCGGCCGCAGCACGACGTCGGGAGCGGTGATCACCAAACTGACCGCAACGCTGAATGGCTCCACGGTGAGTATTTCCACGCAGGGCCTGAATACAGCGACGGCGACCGGCAAGGCGACGCTCAACGTCACCAAAGCCGGCACCTACACGATCCAAGTTACCGCGACGGATAAATACGGCACCGCGACAGCCGCCACCACGTTCGTGGTTGTTGCGCCGAACACTAAAGTTGCCGTGAAGGGCTCCGTGTTCTTCGACGTGACGTCGAATGGCACGCGTGACGGAATCGACTACGGTCTCGCCGGTATCAGCGTTAAGCTGCTCAACTCCGCGAAGCAGGCCGTCGCGACGGCCACCACCGATTCCTCCGGTAACTACTCGTTCTCGATTGCTTCCGGTTCCTACACCGTGTCGGTGGTGCTGCCGCGCGGCTATTCCTACACCACGACGAGCAACCACTCGATCAATGTTGGATCCAGTGCCGTCACCGTGCCCGCCACGGGCTTGGGCTTGAACTTTGGCAGCATCCGCGGGATGTGCGCCAACGGCTTCACCATCGGTTACTGGAAGAACAACATCGATAAGGCGCTCGCGGGCAAAAAGAACGGTGTGCAGGTCAGTGCCTCCGCCTTGAATTCCTACACGACTGCCATTCGCAATCGGAGCGGCACATTCTTCACGTCGCTCACGCTGCAGAGCGCGAGTGCCACCATGAGCTCCACGAGCTCGCAGCCCGCCGATCTCCTGGCGAAACAGCTTGTCGCCTCCGAATACAATTACGCGAACGGTGCGTTCATCGGCGGTGATCGTGCGCTCACCCAAGCGCTCATCAACTACGCGGGATACGTCCTGAAGAACAAATCTAGCTTCACCAAGAATCAGATCATCTTTGTCAAAGACTGGTGCGACGCGTATAACAACAGTCACGGCGGGGCCGTGAACGGCCCGACGAAGTAATCCCATCTCTCAGTCACGACTGACACACGGCCGGGCGGATTTCCGCCCGGCCTTTTTCGCGCAAGCGCTGTCTCGAGACGGAAATTCGATCGTATTAAGCCCGCGCTCGGCCTGTTCGGCCCAGCCCAGCACCCACGCCTACATGAAAACGCTAGCGCCTCCGGCCTTCGGGTTCGTGGCGCCGCGACCGCCTCCCTGCATTTGGGATACTTGCTCGGTTCGCTACGCCTCATTTCCCAAACATCCCGCCGGATCTTCACTGCACTACGTCCGAGTGCGCGCCTTGCCGTCACTCGTTCCGCACCGCGTCCCAAGCCGGCGCGCATCCTGCCCCGAGTCGAGCCGCACCTTGGCGCGACTCGATCCAGACTTTGGCTTGAGACGAGCCGGACCGTGGCTCGACCAATGCCGGACCGTGGCTCGACCCGGTTCACACCTTGCGGCGACCGTGAACGCCTCTTAGCCCGCCTCGGGACTGACGCTTACATTGAAACGCCAGGGACGTCCTCCGCGACGTTCGGCGCAGAAGTGTGCGCAAGGAGCTCAGCGCTCCGTTTCGTTTACGATTTCAACGAGTAGGGGAGTTTCTTGCCGCCGAAACTGCCAGCGAGCGAGAAAGGTGCACCGAGCCTACGGGAGGGATGACGTGCGGCGCGTCGGGTTCCGAGCATTAGGAGCGTCCGGCTTCCTGCAGCTTCCGTTGTATCGGGCTTTCGAATACCACTACGGACCATCTCCTCCTCGACGATGGCACGGGCGGGAGTGGACGCATTGTCCGTCCGCGAAGTCGGCTCAGGCTTGCTTGCGCGACCCGCGGAAGCGGCGCCAGCCGATCCAACTCAAAGAGGCTGCCACGAGCGCGAAACCGTAGGTGCTCGGCTCGGGGATGGGGCGGATCTGGTTGTTCACGTAGCCGTTGAAATCGTAGTTGGTCCACGTGGTGTAGCTTCCGTCGGCGGAGATGGTGCCTTCGAAGTGGACCTGATTTTGCGGGAACGTGCCGACCGCGTTGTAACCGGCGAGAGCGCCGGAGCCGTCGGTCTGGCGGAATACGTTGTTCGCGAAAAGGAAGTCCATCTCGCTCGACCAGTTTTTCACGGTGAGCGTCACGCCGGCGGCGATGTAGATGTTGTTGGCGTTGAGGATGGAGGCGGCGCCGGAGCCGAAATCGAGGATGGTGTCGGCGGTGATGTTGAGCGTGCCGACGTTGATGTAGGAGGCGTTGAGGTAAACGGTGCCGCCTGCGAGTTGGAGCGTGCTGATCGAGAGCGCGTTGCCGATGCTGCCGCCTTGGAACTCCATCGTGCCGCTGGAGAGTTTCACGGTGCCGCTGAAGTTGAAGGCGCTGTTGTTGCTCGTGCTGGAGAAGGTGAAGGTGCCCGCTCCGGTTTTCTCGAAAAGGCCCGAGCCGGTCAGGCGTCCGCCAAAGGTATTCGCCGACGAATTGCTGACGACGAGGGTGGTGTTGGCGGCAATACTCACGAGGCCGCTTCCGGTGAGGCCGCCGATGGTGTTCTTATTACCGCCGCCGCCGCTGACCGCGAAGGTCGCGCCGCTGGAAACGTTCACGGTGTTGCGCACGCCGCCGGAGCCTTGGAGCACGTTGTTCGCGGTGACGTTGACGGTGCCCGCGGTGACGTTGATCGAGCCGGTAAAGGTGTTGTTCCCGCTCAGGGAAAGCGTGCCGGAGCCGGTCTTCTGAAGTCCGAGCGAACCACCGTAGGTGCCATTGGAAATCGGACCGGAGATGGAGGTGTTGCCCGCGCCGCCGACGGTGAGGGTTTGTGTGCCCGACGACTTGGTGCCCGTGATCGTGCCGGAGAGCGTCATCGTCCCGGCGGTGCTGGAGATCGAGACGTCCTGACCGATCGTGCCGCCAGAGCCGAGCGTGATGGCTCCGGACCAGCTGTTGTTGCCGGAAACGTTGTTGAGCGCACCGAGGCTGTTGTAGCCGCTGCCGTTGAGGGTGAGCGCTTCCGAAACGACGGAGATATTATTCTGAAGCTGCAACGTGCCGCTGCTGTTCACGAGCGTGCCGTTGTTCATGCCGCTCAGCGTGGCACCCAGTGCTCCGCCATGGCGGATGTTGAGGATGCCGTTGTTGATCGTGGTAACACCGAGGTAGGCGTTGCCCGCATTGTAGTTGTCCGCAGTGAGGATCATCGTGCCGGTGCCCTCTTTGGTGAACCCCTTGGTCGTGCCGGACGAAATCAGCGCATCGACTCGCAGCGTGTTGGAGCCGGTGACGTTGATCGAATTGTTGTCGTTGAAAGCGATGCCGCCGACGCCGCCGACGCCACCGCTGATGGTGGCAGTCACCGAATTACCGGTCAGCAGATCGTTTTCGACGGTGAGCGAGCCGTTGACGAACAGCGTGCCGCCGTGGGTCTCGATGGCACCGCCGCGCATCGTGATCGAGCCGAGCGTTTCAGCCGGAGTGTAGGCTTGGGCGAGCTCGAGACGGCCATCGGAGTTGATGGTGATGGCGGCGGTGTCGGAAATCTGCTCGCTGTAGTAAACACGGACAGTCGCGCTGCCGTCGCGTGAGGTTGCCCCATCGAGGTAAGTGGCGTTGCCATCGCCGATAGTAAGCGAGCCGAGGATCGCCGTGTTGGGCTGCCCACTCACCGAGGTAGTGAAGAGCTCCAAGGTGCCGCTCTTCACATCGGTGGCGCCGGTGTAGTAATTGCGATCGCCTCCGAACTGAACGGTGCCGCTGGACTCGATGACGACGCTGCCGGTGTCACCGCCGGCTTTGCCGACCTGGTTCATGATGCTGACGTTGCCGGTGCCGCTGATCGTGAGCGTGTTCCCGTTCAATCGCAGGGCGGTGGGGGCGTATTGGATATACGGTCCAATGAACAGAGTGTCCTCTAGCGCGGACGTCGCCGAGTTGCGAATCGTGGCGTTGCCCGCGAGGGTGATGTTTCCCATCCACGCGCTGTTACCGGAAATATTATTGAGCGCACCGGAGCCGTTCACGCCGCTGCCACTGAGCGACATGGTCATGAATTGCTGCGTTTCAATCGCGGTATAGTCCCACGAGTTGCGACCGATCAAACCGAGCGTGGCTCCGTTGGCTACGGTCACGACCGTTTTCTCGCTGGTGAGACCACTGTAGTCGCCGAGCGCCCCAAAGCCGCCGACCTTCGTCGCACCGCTCGCAACCAGGGTCCCTTCGTTGACGGCGACGGTTCCAGTGAAGGTGTTGTTTCCGCTCACCTGCATCGTGCCGGCGCCGGTCTTGATAATATTACGGTCGCCCGTGCCGGAGTTGAGGATGTTGGCGGAGACATTCAGGTCGGTCGCAGCCGCGCCATCGGCGACGTTGAAGGTCGTGGAGTAGGCCGCGAGCCCCAGATTGCCGGAGATCGTGGCGCTGGAACTCGACGCGTTGGTCGTGAGGCCGCCGCCGCTCGACGAGAGAATGAGCGTGCCGCTGCCGGTGGTGACAGTGCCGCCCGTCATGGTGAGACCGGAAATGGCGTCGCTGTTGCCATTCAGGTTGAAGACGCCCGACGCATTGCTGATCGTGACACGCTTGTGGTCCGCAATTTGGTTGGAGGCGTCGAGCCGCACTGTGGCCGCGCCGATGGCCAAGTCGCCGCCGATTGCGTTCAAACCGGCGTTCTTCGCGAGCACGAGCGTGCCGCTATTCACCGTGGTGAGGCCGCTGTTGCTGTTGGCTTCCGTTCCGTTGAGCGTCACGGTCCCGCTGCCGCCGATGTTCAGTGCGGACGCGCCGCCGAGTTTGTTGAATACGAGATTGCCTGCGCCGGTCGTCGTGAGCTCGCTGGCGAGGTTGACGGTTCCGGAAAAGGTGAGGGTGCCCGCATCCGAGCCGATCGTTGAGGCACTGTTGAGATTTACCTGACCGCCGAGGGTATTGTTACCGGAAAAATTGCGGATTGCACCGGCTCCGCTGAGGCCCGAGCCGTTGATGTTAAAGCTCGCGGGGTTGACGGAAATATTACCTGCGAGTTGAAGTTCGGCGCCGGCGGAAACGCTGCTGTTGTAGATACCACTCGTGCCCAAGGCGGAGTTGTTTTGCAGGCGGAGCGCACCTTCCGTGATCGCGACTGGACCGGTAAACGTGTTGGCCCCGCTCAACACCAAGGTGCCGCTGCCGGCTTTGGTGAGGGTGGCGTGATAGCTGTTCGAAACGACGCCGGAGATCGTCGTAAGCCCAGAGTTATCCACCGTGATTGTGCGCGCACCGCCACCCAAGTTGAACGCGCCGCTGAACGTCAGATCGTTGCTGCCACCAATCGCGAAATTGCCGCCGACAGTGACGTTGTTGCCGAGCGTGCGACTGCCACCGCTCGCGAAGATCGTGCCACCGTTGATCGTGAGGCCGCCGGTGCCGAAAGCGTTGTTGTGGCCCGCACCGAGGGAGCCGGCAGAGAGTGTGGTGCCGCCGGAGTAGGTGTTGCTCCCGCTGAGCACGAGCGTGCCAGCGCCGTCCTTGGTGAGGGACCGAGTGCCAGATCCATTGGAGATCACTCCCGTTACGGTCAGGTCGTTCGTGGCGTTCGTGCTGTCGGCAACGGTGAAAGTTCGGTTGGCTCCGAGGGCGACGTTCGTCGCGATCGTGGCACCTTGAGCGTTGTTGCTCGCGTTGTAAGTGACGTTGCCGCCCAGCGTGAGCGTGCCCGTGCCGGTGATGCTCGCCGTCGATCCGGTCGCGCCGCCGCCCATCGTGAGCGCGCCGATTGTCTCGCTATAGCTGCCTAGGGCCAATGTGCCGTCGAAGATGTTAACGGCCACCGCGGGGAGGGCGGCCGCACCGAGAGTCAGGGTTCCGCCCGCGGCGCTGGCGCTGCCGATATTGATCGCACCGGAGAAATTGTTGTTCGTGTTCGAGATCGTCAGATTTCCGGTGCCGAGCTTGGTCAAACCCACCGTTCCGGAGAGTTTTACGCTAATCGTGGCATTGAACGCGTTCGTGTTGATCGTGCCCTCATTCGCCAAGGTGATCGTGGCGTTCTTGTGCGTTCCCGAAATCGTATAGCCACTCGTGTCGAACGTGATGCTGCGAGTCGTGATGTTGGAGTTGCCGATCGTGACGGTGCCCGCAGTCCCGCCGAAAACGGCGTGATTGTTCGTTCCTGACCATGTCTGGTGGGACGTTCCGGAGGTGACCCACGCATTATTCTTCGTCCATGCCGCGCTGCCTCCATTGGCTGTCCCGCTCGCGTCTGCATCCCAATAGAGCGTCGTCTGCGTGAAACTCAGCGGCGCGATTGCCAGCACGCCGAGTAGACATGCGACGCTCCGCCGAAAAAGACCTGACGATCGCATGTGCGTGGACTGCGCACGGGGCAGTGTGTAGGGCTGGAGCATGGCCGGATGCGTTTGAGCAAATCATTAGCTCTCAGCCGGTCAATGGGAAAATAGGGTGATGCCCCTAGTTCTACTCCGGGCAGTCACCTAACTGACCATGCGATCAACGTGAACGGTCGATCAGCGAACGTATCATATTAGATAAAAACATGTTATCTCGACAAACCCGCCCGAGTGCTGCTTCCGCTGCATCGCTCTCGGCGCGCGACATTTGTCGCGAAACCTCAACGCCATGCACACGCGGGAACGTGAACTTGCCCGCTTTGGCGTCTTTGCCCGCCGTTTTCCCGAGCACGGCTGAGTCGCCGGTCGCATCGAGGATGTCGTCAGTGATTTGAAATGCGAGGCCGAGGTGCCGTCCACATTCGCGCAGGCTCTGGCGGTCTTCCGCGTTCGCGCCACCGACGATCCCGCCAAACTCGAGTGCGCACTCGATCATCGCCGCCGTTTTCTGCGCGTGGATGAATTGTAGTTCTTCGGCGGATACATCCGCTTTGCCCTCGGCCAGCAGGTCGGCCATCTGCCCGCCGATCAATCGCTGGCTGCCTGCCGCATCGGCGAGCACGCGCGACAGTGAATGCGCGAGGGTCGGGTCGTCGGCGTATTCCTCCGCGAGGAGCGCAAACGCGTGCGTCAGCAGCGCGTCGCCCGCCAGCAGCGCCGTCGCCTCGTCAAACGCCCGGTGCGCGGTCGGACGCCCGCGTCGCAGGTCGTCGTTGTCCATGCAGGGCAGGTCGTCATGGATCAGTGAATACGTGTGCAGGCACTCGATCGCGACCGCCGCGGGCAGAGCGCGCTGCGTGGAGGCGCCGAATATCTCCGCCGTGGCCAGCACGAGCACGGGACGCAGCCGTTTGCCTCCGGCCGTCATGCTGTAGCGCATGGCCTCGTGGATCCGGGCGGGACGCGTCGTCGCAGGCGGCAGCAATCGTTCGATGCCTGCCTCCACTTCCTTCACCAGACGCTTCAGTTCGGCCGAAAAATCCATGGAGGTTCTGTCGTGCGCGATTTTCCGTCCGCCCGCAATGCTCCTGTGCCGTTCGCGGCCAGAAACACACTCGCCAAATTCCGCGCCGCTCCTCATAACGCCGCGCTCTTTTCCTCCCATGCCTACCTACGATTACGCATGTCCGAAGTGCGGCCATACGTTCGAGCAGTTCCAATCGATGCGCGACGAGCCGCTGAAGAAGTGCCCGAAGTGCAAGAAGGCCGGTGTGAAGCGCCTCATTGGCGGCGGAGCCGGCTTGATCTTCAAGGGCACGGGCTTCTACATCACCGACTACAAGAAGTCGTCCTCCAAGCCCGAGGGTGGATGCGACAAGTCGGGCGCCAAGAGCGACACCAAAACGTCGTCCAACTAAAACCCACCTCATGAGCACCAAGAACTCCGCCGCGTCAGGACCCAGCTGGACCGAGGTCATCCTCGGCGCTCTTTTCGCCATCCTGCTCGGTGCCGCGCTCGCCGCGGTGTTCCTGGTGCTCAAACCCGTCCAGGTCGCGAAAACGCCGCCCACGGACGAGGAGCGCAAAGCCGGCGAAGTTTACTTCATCGAAGGCTCCCGCAACGCGCCGAGCCTCCGCGCGCTCCAGGAAAAACAAGCCGCCTTTTTTGCCGGCCAGTCCGTCCAATTTACCGAGGACGAACTTAATTTCCTCCTCGCGCCCGCCGGCGCCAAACCGCCCGCGACCGATGGCAAAATGGTTTCGGCCGGCACGCCCAACTTCCGCGTCGCCGACGATCTTTTGCAGATCGGCGTGCCGCTCAATCTCGACGTCCTCGGCTACAAGCCGACCGTCATCACGCAAGTCCGCGGCTCGTTCGTTCGCAGCGACAACGTGTTCGTCCTCGAACCGGGCGAGTTCTACATCGGTTCCTTGCCTCTGCACCGCATCCCCGGCGCGGCTTCGTTTGTCCTGAAAAAGTTGATACGCTCCGCCACCGTGCCCGAAGAGGCCGCGGTCGCGTGGGGCAATCTTTCGGACGTTCGCGTGGAGGGCCGCGCGCTCCACCTCACGATGCCCTGAGGCTCGACTCGAGCCGCACCTTGGCTCGACGTGGTCCGCACCGGGTCGCGACCGTGTCCGGACCTTGGCGCGCCCCGGTGCGCACTGTGTCCCGAGTCGGTGCGCAACGGGTCCCGACTCCGTGCGGACATTGCTGCAAGTCGATGCGCACCTGGGCGGGAGTTGGGTTAAGTTCTTGCTCCGCGTTTCGCGCGCCCGGAAAACGATGCGGTGTCCAGAAAGCTGAAGAACATCGGCATCGTCTCGTTGCTCACGAGCGTGTCGCGCGTGCTCGGACTCGCCCGCGATCAGCTCGGTGCCGCCATCTTCGGCGCGAGCGAGCTCAACTCGGCTTTCATCACGGCGTTCAGCTTGCCGAATTTGTTTCGTCGCCTGCTGGGTGAGGGCGCGCTCACGGCGGCGTTTGTGCCGACGTTGCAGGAGGAGTTGCACGAGCGCGGACGTGCGGGCGCGTTCGAGTTGTTGAGCAAGGTCACGTCGTGGCTGCTGCTCGTCACGGGCGGGTTGTGCGCGGTCGCGATGGTGCTCTTCGGCCAGTCTCGACTGCTGCCAGGACACGAATCGAAGTGGTATCTCGCGGCCGATCTCTCGGTGTGGCTGTTTCCATATCTCGCGATGATCTGTCTCGCGGCCGCGCTCAATGCCACGCTCAACGTGTTCGAGCGTTTCACCGAGCCGGCGTTGTCGCCGATCTGGCTCAATCTCTCGATGATCGCGTCGCTCGGCGGCATCGGCTGGCAGGTGGCGGAGACCGATCTCGGGCGCATGCAGTGGCTCTGCGCGGGCGTGCTCGTGGGCGGTGCGCTGCAACTCGGTGTGCCGGCGGGCGTGCTCATGCGCGAAGGCTGGCGGCCGCGATTGGATTTCGGGTTGTCGCCGCGCGTGAAGACGATCGCGGCGTTGATGGCGCCGGGGCTTTTCGGCACGGCGATTTATCAGATCAACGTCTATATCTCGCGGCTCTTCGCGTTCTCGATCGATGAGGCGTCGGCCACGCTTCTTTTTTATGCGAACCGTCTGATGGAGCTGCCAATCGGCGTGTTCGCGATCGCGGTGGCGACAGTCGTCTATCCGCTGATCGCGCGACACGCGGCGGAGAAAAATCACGCCGCGATGGCCGATGATTATCGCAAAGGCGTGCGGCTGATTCTTCTCATCAACATCCCCGCGGCGGCGGGGCTCGCGCTGCTCAGCGAGCCGATCGTGCGCGTGTTGTTTCAACATGGACGTTTCAGCGCAGACGACACGCGCGCGATGGCGCCGCTGCTGGCGTTGTTCGCGGTGGGCATGCCGTTTTTCTCCGTGGTGAGTCTGACCACGCGCGCGTTCTACGCGATGAAGGACACGGTGACGCCGGTGAAGATCGCGACCGTGAGCTTCGTGGTGAATGTAGGGCTGAGCTGGATACTGAAGGACGTGCTCGGCGCGCCGGGTCTCGTGCTCGCGAGCACCACGGCGGTGCTCGTGCAAACCTGCGTGCTCCAGCGGCTGCTTGCGCGTCGACTCGAGGGCATGCGTTTCGGCGCGTTGTGGTCCGCGATCGGCAAACTGCTCGTCGCCACGCTTGTCATGAGCGCGGTGGTGGGTGGCGGTTGGGTGGGGCTGCGCACCGTGATCGAGGGACGCGCGGCGGACGTCGTGGCGTTGGCGACGCTGATTCCCGCCGGCGTGGCGAGCTACGCGGCGATGTTGTGGGTGTTGCGCGTGGAAGGTTTGGAAGAAGTCACGGAGCTGCTGAAGCGCTTCCGTCGTAAACGCGCGAGAACGGAGGCGGGAAAAACATGAAGTGGAGACCGGACTGGTTCGTGATCGGGATGGGCGTGGCGATCGTGCTGGCGTGGATCGCGCCGGAAGCAGGCGCGAGCGGTGGCTGGTTGCACGCGGATCTGCTGAACAAGATCGGCGTGGCGCTCGTGTTTTTTCTGAGCGGCCTCTCGCTGTCGTTTGCCGATTTGAAACAAGGCACGCTGCGGTGGCCGTTGCATCTCGTGGTGCAGGTGAGCGTGTTTTTGGTGTTTCCGCTCGTGGGCATCGCGGCGCTCTGGCTCGTGGGTGATGCGCTGCCGCACGCGTTGAGTGCGGGATTTTATTTTCTGTGCGTGTTGCCTTCGACCGTGTCGTCGTCGGTCGCGCTCACGGCTGCGGCGCGCGGCAATGTGCCGGCGGCGGTGTTCAACGCCACGATGTCGAGTCTGCTCGGCGTGTTCATCACGCCGCTGTGGGTGAGCTGGCGCTTGCAGGCCTCGGGGCAGGCGATGCCGCTGGGCGAGGTGATTCTCGATCTCGTGCTGTGGTTGCTCGTGCCGCTCGCGCTGGGGCAGGGGAGCCGGTTGTTTTTGCGCGAGTGGGCGCAGCGGAATCGTGGTTGGCTGAAATACGTGGATCGCGTGACGATCCTCGTGATCATCTACACGTCGTTCTGCGATTCGGTGGCGGGCGGCGTGTGGCGCGATCAGCGCGCGGTGGATTTGATCGCGGTGGTGGTGGGATCGCTCGTGCTCTTTGTCGTTTTGATGCTGATCGTGCGCGCGGTGAGTCGGGCGCTCGGCTTCAACGCGGCGGATCGCATCACGGCGATGTTCTGCGGATCGAAGAAGAGCATCGCGCAGGGCGTGCCGATGGCGCGTTTGATTTTTGGCTCCGACCCGCATGTTGGTCTGATGCTCGTGCCGCTCATCGTGTATCACCAACTGCAGCTCATCCTCTGCAGCGTGCTGGCGGAGCGGTGGTCGAAGCGAAAGGACGAATCATGAACGACAAACCTCCTGTCACCGTTTGGCACAATACCGCCGCGCAGCGCTACGAAGCGACCGTCGACGGGTTTCTCGCCGAGTGCGATTACGTGCGCGAGGGCGGGCATCTGGTGCTCACGCACACGTATGTGCCGCCGGAGATGCGCGGACGCGGCATCGCGGAAGTGCTCGTGCGTGCGGCACTCGATGATGCGCGCGCGGAGGGTAGCAAAGTCGTGCCCGCGTGCTCTTACGTGGCGACGTTCATAAAACGCCACGCTGAGTATCAGTCATTACTCGCCTAAGCGCCGGCGGTGCATCGCCTAAGCTCGGACGCTTACGTAATTTTCAAAATCGCCCTTGAAGTTTACCAGATGGTCAACTAAAGTCTGGTCATCATGGGAAGAACATCTGACGCCGACGAGCGGTTGAAAGACGCCGCACTCGCTCTCATCTGGGAGGAGAGTTACGGCGCGGTCACAATCGACGACATCTGCAAACGCGCTGACGTAAAGAAGGGGAGTTTCTACTACTTCTTCGATTCAAAGGCCGATCTCGCGGTAGCAGCGTTTGAGAAACTTTGGGAAACGGATTGGAAGCCGACGCTCGATCGGGCGTTCTCGCCGTCCGTGCCGCCTTTGCAGCGTTTCATCGATTACTTCAAGAACCTGCACGCCCGCCAGGCCGAAGCGAAAGTCAGGCTCGGCAAGCTCCTGGGTTGTCCTGCCTGCGCCATCGGTTCCGAGGTCTGCACGCAGGATGAGATCAAGGTCGCGGACAAGATTCGCGAGATGATGATGCGGAAACGTCGCTACTACGAATCCGCCATCCGCGACGCCGTCGCCGAGGGCGCGATCGAGCCCTGCGATCCCGCGCAAAAAACGAGCGCGCTTATGGCGCTCATCGACGGTCTGCTGAGCCAGGCCCGCATCATGAACGATCCCGAGCCGCTCCGGGCACTGCCGGCTCTGGTGCTCGATCTGCTCCGCCCCATCAAACCTGTTTCCGCCACCACCTGACGTTTTTTCCACCTTCAACTCAATCACAGCGCACCTTCACCACGTGCGCTTTTTTGGGACCCAAATACTAGCTAAATAGTCAACTACTGCCGCGATCCGCCTCCACATGAAAACCATTTTCACTCCTCTCACCACAACCACACCTTCCGCGACGGCTCTCCGTGCGCGTTCACCTCGCTTCTCGTCCACGGCCATGCGTCCCGTCTCGGGTTCTTCGCTTCTGGGCGATCCCCGTCTCGATCGCGCCGGCCGCGGTGCCAGCCCGCTTTGGAATCGCTCGCTGCTCGATCGTCTCCAGACGCCGCTCACGCGCTATCACGACTGATCGCGAGTTCCTCTGCCACCTTCCCACACACTCCACACATCCGATCCTCGTTGCAATGAACACTCAGGCTAATGCTTCGGCCCGTTCCGCTCCGTCCCGCTTCCGCTGGGCGATCGCGGGCGTTGCCAGTCTCGTTCTCGCCGGTGGCGCGCTCACGCTCGCCCTCGCTGAGTCCTCCGACTCCTCGTCGTCCACGTCTTCAACCGCGGCTGCCCAGCCGCCGCCTCCCAAGGTCACCATCGCTCCGGTGGAGCAGAAAACCATCACCGCCTACGAAGAATTCACCGGACGCGTGGAGGCGACCGAAACGGTCGAACTGCGCGCCCGCGTGTCCGGACATCTTGAACACGTCCACTTCCAAGCCGGCGAAGTGGTGAAGGCGGGCGATCTGCTCTTCACCATTGATCCGCGCTGGTATCGGGCGCAGTTCGATCTCGCCAAGGCCCGCGCTGAAGTTGCCGAGCGCGAAGCCGCGCGCTCCGACGATTTGCTCGCCGCCGACGCGATCTCGCAGGAGGAGGCCGACGCGCGCAAAGCCCGCGCTGCCGAAGCCGCCGCCGCGCTCCGGACCGCCCAGCTCGATCTGGAGCACACGGAGGTCCGTGCGCCGATCACGGGTCGCATCAGCCGCGCGCTGGTCACGCCGGGCAACCTCGTCTCCGGCGCCCCCGGTGGCGCCACGCTGCTCACGACCATCGTGGCCACGGGACCGGCCTACGTTTACGCCGACATCGACGAAGGCACGCTGCTGAAGTTCAACCGGCTCCAGCGCGAAGGCCGTCTCGCGACCGTCAATGGTCGTGTGCCGGTCTCGCTCCAGCTCGCCGACGAGTCGGGGTATCCGCGCCATGGATACATCGAGTCCGCCGACAATCGCGTGAATCCGTCCACCGGTTCGCTCGCGTTGCGGCTCGTGTTTGCCAACGACGACGGCGCGTTGATCCCGGGGCTCTTCGCCCGCGTCCGCATCCCGGTGGGTTCGCCCGAACCGGCGTTGCTGATCAGCGAGCGAGCCATCGGCACGGATCAAAGCCAGAAGTTCGTCCTCGCCGTGGACGAAAACCACGTGGCCGCCTACCGCACTGTCCAACTCGGCGGTAGCGCGGGCACCGGCCAGCGCATCGTCCGCGCGGGCCTCAATCCCGGAGATCGGGTCATCGTCAACGGTCTGCAGCGGGTGCGCCCCGGCATGACTGTCGATCCGCAGTTCGCCGTTTCCTCCACGCAATCCGTCGCCGCGCGCTGACGTTTCTCGAGTCCACTGAGCCCGGCGCGCGCCCCTAGCGGCGCCGGGCCTACATCCCATCGCTTAAAGACGCGCTCCGCGCGGCTCCTAGCCACTGCTTTGTCCGAAACGGCCGTTCCGCCATGAATCTCTCCGATTTTTTCATCAAGCGCCCGATCTTCGCCGGCGTTCTTTCCATCATCATCTTCCTCGTGGGCGCGATCGCGATGCTGCGATTACCGATCAGCGAGTATCCCGAGGTCGTCCCTCCCACCGTGATCGTTCGCGCCAATTATCCCGGCGCTAATCCGAAAACGATTTCCGAAACCGTCGCCGCACCGCTCGAGCAGTCGATCAACGGTGTCGAGCACTCGCTCTACATGTCGTCGCAGGCGACGAGCGACGGCGTGATGACGCTCACCATCACGTTCAAGATCGGCACCGATCTCGATAACGCGCAGGTGCAGGTGCAAAACCGCGTCGCACAGGCGTTGCCGAAACTGCCTGAGGAAGTGCGTCGCCTCGGCGTCACGACCACGAAGGCGTCGCCCGATCTTCTGATGGTGGTGCATTTGTCGTCACCCGACCGTCGCTACGACGACATCTACATTCGCAACTACGCCACGCTGCAGGTGCGCGACGTGCTCGCTCGTCTCGACGGCGTGGGCGATGTGCGCGTCTTCGGTTCCGGCGACTACGCGATGCGTGTGTGGCTCGATCCGCACAAGGTTGCCGCCAAAGGCCTGACCGCCTCCGAAGTCGTAGCCGCGATCCGCGAGCAAAATGTCCAGGTCGCCGCCGGTGGAGTGGGGCAGCAGCCTGCGGCCGGTCCCGTCGACACGGAGTTTCTCATCAATGCTCAGGGCCGCCTCGCGACCGAGGAAGAGTTCGGCGAGATCGTCGTGAAAACCGGCACGAACGGCGAACGCGTCCAGCTCCGTGACGTCGCTCGCCTCGAGCTCGGTGCGGCGGATTACTCCCTGCGCTCGCTACTCAACAACAGCCCTGCGGTCGCGATTCCGATTTCGCAGCGTCCTGGCTCCAACGCCATCGCGACGTCCGATGCGGTGCGGCGCACGATGGCCGAGCTGAAGGAGAATTTCCCGGAAGGTCTCTCCTACAACATCGTCTACGATCCCACGATCTTCGTGCGCAACTCCATCAAGGCCGTCGTGCACACGCTGTTCGAGGCGATCGTGCTCGTCGTGTTGGTGGTGATCCTGTTCCTGCAGACATGGCGCGCGTCGATCATCCCGCTGGCCGCGGTGCCGGTGTCGCTCGTCGGCACGTTTGCAGTGATGCATGCGCTGGGCTTCTCGATCAACGCGCTGTCGCTCTTCGGTCTCGTGCTCGCAATCGGCATCGTCGTCGACGACGCGATCGTGGTCGTCGAAAACGTCGAGCGAAACATCGCGCTCGGACTTTCGCCAGTTGAGGCCACCAAGCGCGCGATGCGCGAGGTGACCGGCCCGATCATCGCGACCGCGCTCGTGCTGTCCGCGGTGTTCATTCCGACCGCGTTCATCAGCGGACTCACCGGGCAATTCTATAAGCAGTTTGCGATCACGATCGCTATTTCGACGATCATCTCGGCGTTCAACTCGCTCACGCTTTCGCCTGCGCTCAGCGCGCTGCTGCTGCGCGATCACCACGCGCCGAAAGATTGGCTCACGCGTGGCATGGACTTCGCGTTCGGCTGGTTCTTCCGCCCGTTCAATCGCTTCTTCGATTGGGCGTCGCACAAATACTCCAGCGCCGTCGCCCGCATCCTGCGGTTCTCGGTCATCGCCCTCGTGCTTTACGCGGGACTGCTTGGCAGCACCGCGTGGCTCTTCAAGTCCACGCCGACCGGTTTCGTGCCGACGCAGGACAAGCAATACCTCGTCGCTTTCGCGCAGCTTCCCTCGGCGGCGTCGCTCGATCGCACTGACGCTGTGATTCGCCGCATGGGCGAGATCGCGCTGAAACATCCGGGCGTCGCCAACGCGATCCAGTTCCCCGGTCTCTCGATCAACGGCTTCACGAACTCGTCCAACAGCGGCATCGTTTTCGTGGGCCTCAAGTCTTTCGAGGAGCGCAAGGGCCCCGGTCTCGGTGGCGCGGAAATCGCCGCGCAACTCCAGCGTGAGTTCGCGGACATCCAGGACGCGTTCATCGCGATCTTCCCGCCGCCGCCCGTGCAAGGCCTCGGCACCATCGGCGGCTTCAAGCTCTACGTCGAAGATCGCGGCGACAACGGTCTCGATGCGCTCTTCGGCGCCACACAGGGGCTGATCGCGAAGAGCCGTGAGACGCCCGAGCTCGCGGGCCTCTTCTCGAGCTTCACGATCAACACGCCGCAACTCGACGCCGACATCGACCGCACCAAGGCGAAGCTCATGGGCGTGCCGCTGCAGAATCTCTTCGAGACGATGCAGATCAACCTCGGTTCGCTCTATGTGAACGACTTCAACCGCTTTGGTCGCACGTATCAGGTCATCACGCAGGCTGACGCGCAGTTCCGCTCGCGTCCGGAGGACATCGTTCAACTCAAGACGCGCAACAACGCCGGCGATCTTGTGCCGCTCGGATCGCTCGTGCGCGTCAACGAGACCTACGGTCCCGATCGCGTGATGCGCTACAACGGCTATCCCGCCGCCGAGATCAACGGCGCGCCCGCGCCGGGCTTCAGCTCCGGTCAGGCCGAGGCCGCGATGGAGCGTCTCGCCCGCGAAAATCTGCCGAAGGGCATGATGCTAGATTGGACCGAGCTCACGTATCAAAAGATCATCGCCGGCAACACAGGCGTGCTCGTTTTCCCGCTGAGCATCCTGCTCGTGTTCCTCGTGCTCGCCGCGCAATACGAGAGCTTCCGGCTCCCGTTTGCGGTGATCCTCATCGTGCCGATGGCGTTGTTCTCGGCCTTCGTCGGACTCTGGCTCACACAGGGTGAGAACAACATCTTCACGCAGATCGGCCTGATCGTGCTGATCGGTCTCGCGGCGAAAAACGCGATCCTGATCGTCGAGTTCGCCGTGAAGCGTCGCGAAGAGGGCGCGAGCATCACCGACGCCGCGCTCGAAGCCGCACGGCTCCGGTTGCGGCCGATCCTGATGACGTCGATCGCGTTCATCGCGGGCGTGTTTCCGCTCGTGGTGAGCACCGGTGCCGGCGCCGAAATGCGCCGGGCGATGGGTGTCGCCGTCTTCGCCGGCATGATCGGCGTCACGCTCTTCGGCCTGTTCTTCACGCCGGTGTTCTACGCGGTGCTCGAACGCATCGGCGCACGCAAACCCGCGCCCGCGCTCCCTTCGACCGTGGCCGCGGAAAATATCTGAAAAGGAGTTCTGCTTATGAAATCGAAGACTTCGTTTTCACTGCGGCGATCTCGCTCCGTGCTGTTTGCCGCCCTCGCGTTGTTCGGCGCGACCGCGGCGTTTGGTCGCACGCTGCCGCAGGATCTCGATGATCCTGTGGTGGCGGTGCACGGCTCGGCGATCGAGACGCTGTGGCAGGGGGGGGGGATCGGCATCGCCGATCGTGAAGCCCGCGACCTCTTTGTCGGACTTGAGGCGCGTCTGCGCCCGAGTTGGCACGGCATTCGGCCTTGGGCCGGCCTCACGCTGGTCGATTCCGGCGCGTGGTTCTCCGGCGCGGGATTGATCTACGATATCGAGCTGACGCCGCGCATGCGGCTCACGCTCGGCAGCGGCCCGTTCTACTACGCCGACGGCAACCGCGGCTGGGATTTGGGTTACGACCTCGAATTCTACTCCTTCGCCGAACTCACGTGGCAATGGCGCCGCGATCTGCGTCTCGGCTTTCGCGTGGGTCATCTCTCCAACGCGGGACTTGGCCGCCGCAATCCCGGCACGGAGACGCTCGGTTTGGTCGTCGCCATCCCTCTCGACCGGCTCGTCGCCGGCAACCTCTAGACTGCGCAACGCACTTTGTGATGAAATCTCTTCTTCTTTTTTCGCTCTCCGCTTCGCTTGCCTTCGCTGGCTTGCCCAGCGTGGGGCCTGACTATCACCGACCCGACGTCACCTCGCCCGATGCGTATCGGGATGCTGAATACGCCGGACCGTGGAAAGTCGCCACGCCGAGCGACGAACTCGCCCGCGGCGAATGGTGGCGGCTGTTTTCCGATTCCGTGCTCGACGAACTCCAGCGTCGTGCACTCGCTGGAAATCTCGATCTCCAGGCTGCCGCCGCCCGCGTCGAACAGGCTGCCGCCGCCGCCGGCATCGCCCGCAGCGCCTACTGGCCGCAGATCGCTGCGGATCCATCGCTCGTGCGCGAGCAGACTTCGCGCACGACCGACAACACGCTGCCGAACACGCGGACGACGACCTATCGCGCGCCGCTCGTAGCATCGTGGGAACTTGATCTCTTCGGTCGCGTGCGCCGACTCTCCGAGAGCGCGCGAGCGGAGGCCGGCGCTGCGTTTGCGGTGTTCGAATCCTTGCGGCTGGCGCTCACTTCGGAAGTTGCGGCGAACTATTTCTCGCTGCGTGCTGCGGACCGCGAACGCGAGATCGTCGAACAAAACATCGCGCTTCGCCGACGCGCGCTGGAGTTGGTCCAATCCCGGCGCACATCGGGGACCGGGTCGGACCTCGATGTGGCTCGAGCCGAGGCGGAACTTGCCTCGACTCAAGCCGAACTCAGCGCCGTCTCGCGCCAGCATGAGGCGCTGCACAATGCGCTCGCGGTCCTGACCGGCGAAGCCGCGAGCACGTTCGTGCTGCCCGCTCGCGAAGCGACACCCGCGATCCCGCGCGTGCCGGTGGGGTTGCCCTCGGACTTGCTCGAGCGTCGTCCTGATGTCGCGGCAGCCGAGCGCGCCTTGATGGCGGCCAATGCGCGCATCGGCGTGGCGAAGGCGGCGTTTTTTCCCGCGATCTCGCTCACGGGCAGCGCGGGTTACGCGAGCGGCGACATCGACTCGCTTTTCCGGTCGGATTCGCGCGCCTGGTCGATCGGGCCGAGTCTTTACCTGCCGATTTTCCAAGGCGGTCGCAATCGCGCCAATCTTGCGCGCAGTCGCGCGGCCTACGAAGAGAGCGTCGCGCAATTCCGCCAGCGTGTGCTCGTCGCGTTCCGCGAAGTGCAGGACGCACTCACGGCGGCGCGTTTGCTCGACGACGAACGTGCTGCACAGGAGCGCGCTTCCACCTCCGCCCGACGCGCGGTGCAGCTCGCGACGCGCCGCTACGATGCCGGTTACGTTTCTTTCCTTGAAGTGCTCGATGCGCAGCGCACCGCGCTCGCGGCCGAGCGGGCTACTGCACAGCTCGAGGCCCAACGGCTCAATGCGAGCGTCGCGCTCCTGAAAGCGCTCGGGGGTGGCTGGCACGCCGAACACCTCGGCCAGGCCGTCGCACGCAACTGAGCCATCCCATTCCTCGCCCGTCCCTCCACCTAACATCCACCAACATCATCATGTCCTACTCACTCAAAAACAAAGTTGCGCTGGTCACTGGCGCTTCAAAAGGTATCGGTGCCGCGATTGCGAAGCATCTCGGCGCCGCTGGCGCGTCTGTCGTCGTCAACTATTCGTCGAGCCGCACGGCCGCGGACCGCGTCGTCAACGAGATCACCTCGGCCGGCGGCAAAGCCATCGCGGTGCAGGCCGACGTCTCGAAACCCGACGAGGTGGTTCGTCTGCTCGCCGAAACGAAAGCCGCTTACGGTAAACTCGACGTGCTCGTAAACAACGCGGGCGTTTACGAATTTGGCGCGCTCGAAGAGATCACGGTCGATCATTTCCAGCGGCAGTTCGGACTCAACGTGCTCGGACTTCTACTCACGACGAAGGAGGCGGTGACGTTGTTTCCCGCCGAAGGTGGCAGGGTGATCAACATCAGCTCGGCTATCACACGCCTCAATCCGCCGCACACCGCGGTTTACACGGCGACGAAGGGCGCGGTCGATTCGATCTCGCGTGTGCTCGCGAAGGAGCTCGGGCCACGGAAGATTCGCGTCAACGCGATCAATCCGGGGCTCGTCGAAACCGAAGGCACGCACACCGCGAGCATCATCGGTTCCGATATGGCGACGGGCGTGATCGCTCAGACGCCGCTCGGCCGCATCGGCCAGCCCGACGACATCGCCAAGGCCGTCGTGTTTATCGCCTCGGACGAGGGCGGCTGGATTACCGGCGAGGTCATCAACGTTTCCGGCGGCGCATAACCTGGCGAGGATCACGCCGCCGGTGGTGGAGCCCGTCGTTTGCGGCGGGGGGGGGGGGGGGGGGGGCCGCCCCCCGCCCGGCGGGGGGGGGCGCCCGTCTTGGGCGGGGGGGGGGGGGGGGGTTGCCCCCCGCCTGTCTCGGACGATAGGCTCCCCCTTTTCCTGCCAGTCGCTGGCAACGCCGTTCGTTCTGCCTTCAATCTCCGCGTCGTTTAACAAACCACAACCACACCTCCCACGATGAAACGCAAAGCCTCCGCGGTCTGGCGCGGCGACCTCAAATCCGGTCGCGGCACGATCTCCACCGAAAGCACGGTCCTCAACGAAACGCAGTATTCGTTCGGCACTCGTTTTGAAAATGGTCCCGGCACAAATCCCGAAGAGCTGATCGGCGCCGCGCACGCGGGCTGTTTCAGCATGGCGCTCTCCGCCGAGCTCGGCAAAGCGGGCTTCATGCCTGAGTCGATTCGGACGACGGCGACCGTGACGCTCGAAAATCATCCGCAGACGAGCTGGACCGTCACCCAGGTTCACCTCGATCTCACCGCTTCGGTGCCGAATCTCTCCGCCGAAAAATTCCAGGAGATCGCCAACGCCGCGAAAGCCGGTTGTCCGATCTCCCGTTTGCTTAAAGCCGAGATATCGCTCGATGCGCGGCTCGCCTGAGCCTTCGTCGCGCGAACTCGACTCACGCTCATCACTCACGCGCGCGCGGGGCGCGGCCCGCAAGCCGTCGCCCCTCGCGTGCCCCTCTCTCCACGTCCGATGGATCGCGTCCTGCGGGGAGCGCGAACGTCGGCGGGAGCTAAACTGCCAACCATCCTCATTTTTCTCCGCCGCCTGGTCGCCGATTGCGAAAGCGATCGGACCTGATTCCGTCCCGACTTCCATGCCACACCTGTTCGACCCTTTCACCGTCAAGTCCGTCACGTTGCGTAATCGCATCGGCATTTCGCCGATGTGCCAGTATTCGGCCCGCGACGGTCTGGCCAACGACTGGCACCGCGTCCATCTCGGCGCCCGCGCGCTCGGCGGCGCCGGCCTCGTGATCGCGGAGGCAACCGGCGTGTTGTCCGAGGGGCGTATCACACCTGCGGATACGGGAATTTGGAATGACGCCCAGGCGGAGGCCTTTGCGCCCATCACGGCGTTTCTCAAGCAGCACGGCTCCGTGGCCGGCATCCAAATCGCGCACGCGGGACGCAAGGCCGGTGCCGCCGTGCCGTGGGAAGGCGGCGATCATCTCGCCGATCGCAAAGGCGGCTGGACGCCCGTCGCGCCGAGCGCGATCGCGTTTGGCGACGGTCTGAACAAGATTCCGCACGCGCTCACGCTCGAGGAGATCGCCGCCACGCAGGATGCGTTTGTCGCCGCCGCGAAGCGCGCGCTCGCGGCGGGTTTCGAGTGGCTCGAGATCCACGGCGCGCATGGCTACCTGATCCACGAGTTTCTCTCGCCGCTTTCGAATCACCGCACGGATCAATACGGCGGCAGTTTCGACAATCGTGCGCGCTTCCTCCTCGAGATTACGCGGCGCATTCGCGCGATCTGGCCGGACCATCTCCCGCTCACCGTGCGACTGTCGTGCACCGATTGGGCGGAGGGCGGCTGGGAGGTGGAGCAAACGATCGAGCTCTGCAAGCGACTGAAAGCTGAGGGCGTCGATCTGATCGATTGCAGCACCGGCGGTTTGGTCCCGCACGCGAAGATTCCCGTCGGTCCCGGCTATCAGGTGCCCTTCGCGGATCGCGTTCGCCGTGAAGCGCAAATCGCGACGGCGGCAGTCGGCCTGATCACCGAGCCCAAGCAGGCTGATGCGATCATCGCGCAAGGGCAGGCCGATCTCGTGCTGATCGCCCGCGAATCGCTGCGCGATCCCAACTGGCCGCTGCGTGCGGCGCGTGCGCTCGGCCACGCGGCGGCGTTGCCTCCGCCGGTGCAGTATGCGCGTGCATGGTAACCTGATCTCCGCTCAGCTTCGACTTTGATATGACTCCTGTTTCTCCAGAAACCGTGACCTCCGCTCTCGAATGGCGCTATGCCACGCGCAAGTTCGACCCGGCGAAAAAAATCGCGCCGTCGGTTTGGTCGGCGTTGGAGCAGGCGATGGTCCTCTCGCCGTCCTCGATCGGTCTGCAGCCGTGGAAGTTTCTCGTGATCACCGATCCCGCTGTGCGCGAGAAACTGCATCCCGCTTCGTGGAATCAGGCGCAGGTGCTCGATGCGTCGCACTTCATCGTGTTCGCCGTGCGCAAAAATCTCGATGCGGCTCACGTCGATCGCCACGTGCAGCGCATGGTCGAGGTGCGCGGGGGAACGGTGCAGGATCTCACGAAGTTTCGCGACATGGCCGTGCGCAATCTCGACCAGGCGCGCGCCGAAGGTCGGCTCGATACGTGGCAGTCGCACCAGATCTACATCGCGCTCGGCCAGTTCATGACCGCGGCCGCGCTGCTCGGCGTGGACACGTGCCCGATGGAAGGATTCGAGCCTGAAAAGTTCGACGAAATCCTCGGACTCTCCGCGGAGGGGCTCACGAGCGTCGTCTGCTGTGCGGCCGGTTATCGACTGCCTGACGATCGCTTTGCTGCGATGAAGAAAGTCCGCTTCAAGGCGGACGATGTCATCGTCCGCATCTGATCCACGGCGGGCGCTACGCGAACACTGCGGCGCGCTCGGCTGCGTTGAGCTCACGAAATTTTCCCGGTGGCAAATCGCCGAGCGTAAAGGTGCCGATGCGCACGCGCACGAGTCGCAGGGTGGGGTGGCCCACCGCCGCGGTCATGCGACGCACTTGGCGGTTCTTCCCCTCGGTGAGTTCGAGTGCGAGCCAGCAGTCGGGCACGTTCTTGCGTTCGCGAATTGGCGGATCGCGCGGAGGCAGCGCCGGCGCGGGATCGAGGAGACGCGCGCGACACGGACGCGTGCGGAAATCGCCGAGATCGATTCCGCCGCGTTCGAGGCGGGCGAGCGCATCCAGACTTGGGATACGTTCGACCTGCGCCCAATACTCGCGTCGGTGCGCGTGCTTCGGATCGAGCAGTTGGGTGTTCAATCCGCGTTCATCGCTCAGCAACAGCAAGCCTTCCGAATCGGCGTCGAGCCGGCCGAGCGGATAAATGTTTTTCGGCAAACCAAACTCCGCCAACGTCCGCCACCGCGAGCCAGGCTCGGGCGTGAATTGCGAGAGCACGCCGTAGGGCTTGTGAAACGCGATCAGCATCGACGTTGCGAGGAAACGAATCCCGCTTACCGCTTACAGCCTAAATCCATTTCTCATGCGCGCTGTTCAACTCACCGCCGTCAACCAGCTCGAAATCGCCGAAGTGCCGAACCCCGTTGCGGGTGCCGATGAGGTCGTGATCGATCTCCGCGCTGCGGCGCTCAACCACCGCGATGTGTGGATCAAGCTCGGCCAGTATGCCGGCCTCAAATGGCCGTGCATCCCCGGCTCCGATGGCGCCGGCGTGGTGACGAGTGTCGGCGCCAATGTCTCCCGCGATCTGCTCGGGCGCGAAGTCGTCATCTATCCCGCGCTCGATTGGGGCCCGGAGCAAAAGGCGCAGGATCCTTCGTTCTCCATCATTGGCCTTCCGCGTGACGGAACGCTGGCGCAGCAGATTGTCGTGCCCGCGAAACAGGTTTCGCCCAAGCCCGCGCACTTGTCATGGGAGCAGGCCGCGGCGCTGCCGCTCGCTGGCGTTACGGCTTATCGCGCGGTGATTTTTCGCGCGAAAGTTTCGCGCGGCGAACGCGTGCTTATCAGCGGTATCGGTGGCGGCGTGGCGCTTTTCGCGCTGCAATTTGCGGTCGCCGCCGGCGCTGAAGTCTGGGTCACGTCGAGCTCCGATGAAAAGATCGCGCGCGCGCAGCAGCTTGGTGCGAAGGGCGGCATCAACTACACCGCGCCCGACTGGGCTGCGACCTTGCGCGAGCGCGCGGGCACGTTCGACGTGATCGTCGACAGCGCCGGCGGTGATGGTTTCGAGGCGTTGATCGACGCCGCGGCGCCGGGTGCGCGGATCGTGATCTTCGGGGCCACGCGCGGAAACCCGCCGATTCTGCCGATGCGCAAGGTGTTCTGGCGTCAGCTTTCCGTGCTCGGCAGCACGATGGGTTCGCCCGACGACTGGGCGGCGATGTTGGCCGAGGTGGAGCGCACGAAACTCGTGCCCGTGGTCAGCGATGTGCTCCCGCTCGAGCGCGCCGCCGAAGCGTTCGCGCGGATGGAGCAGGGCGGCCAGTTCGGAAAAATCGTCGTGACGATGTGAACCGCGAACGAACGCAGTAGCGTTCGAATCAATTACACAGAGGACACTGGAGGAGACATAGAGGTCACGGAGACGGATCGGGACTATGAGTCCTGATATTTGGTGACCCCGAGAACATGGGCAGAAACGGGGAAGGTGGATTCTACAGCTGGCTCTGTGATCTCGGTGCCTGCTCCGTGCCCTCTGTGTAACGGGACCGGAACGCCAGAACTAACCGGCGTCCATTCGCGGTTCGTGGATCGCCGCGATTACTGCGCGTTTTCCTGAATCTTTTCGCCGGCGCGTTCGATGTCTTCGCCGGCGCCTTCCATGGTTCGACATCCGGCGCTGAAGAGCGCGAGGAGAGCACTGACGAGCAAAATCACGGGGTGGAGTTTTTTGTGGTTCATAGCTCCACAACCTACGCACGACGAGCGACTCCGCCATTCGGAGCCGCTCCGTTTCGCGCCATCGGCGTAAAGCTTCCCGCGCCGCCGCAAAGCACCGAGTGGACGCCCCGGCAACCTCCGCGGCGTTCCCAACAAGACCTGCGCAGCCAGGCTGTGCCCGGTGCCCTAGAATCGGCGTATCCGAACTACCATGACGCTCAGCCAACTCGTCGGCACCGTGCCGGCCCTCGTTTTTCCCACCGCCACCTTGCTCCAACTCATCCGTATCGTCCGCACACGCTCGGCGGCGGAGGTGAGCGTGTCCACGTGGCTGCTCTTCGGTTTCGCGAATCTGTCGCTCTACCTTTACACGGAGCGTTACACCGAGTGGCAGGCGATTTCCGGCATGTTGCTCACGTCGATCCTGGATTTCATCATCGTCGCCATCGCGCTCGCCGCCTTCCGCCGCGAACGCTACGTGGCCGTGCGCCCATCCGCGACTTGATCCGCTCCTAGTCACGAAACGGTCCGGACCTTGGCCCGACCCGGGATGGACGTGGGTGCGACATAGACCCGGAAAACACAAAACCCGCTGCTCCTTGCGGAACAGCGGGTTTTAAAGTGGTGGCTCAGCCCGGGATCGAACCGGGGACACGAGGATTTTCAGTCCTCTGCTCTACCAACTGAGCTACCGAGCCACGTGTTGGAAGGGCCAGAGCAAAGGGCCGCGGCGAATTCCGTCAACGGGATTTTCTTCGCTTTTCAAAGCACGTCCTTCGGCAAGCGCGGCATCAGCTTTTTCACGTGCTGAGTTGCATCTCGGTGGCAGACGAGAATCGCGTCGGGCGTCTCCACCACGACGAGGTCTTTCACGCCGAGCAGCGCGATCGTGCGACCGTTGGAAAACGCGATGTTGTTCTGCGCGTCCTCGGCCACGACATGGCCGCGCAGGGTGTTGCCGGCAGCGTCCTGCGGCAGGTGCGCGGGGATCGCGGTCCAGGTGCCGACGTCGTCCCAATCATATTCCGCGAGCACGGTTTCGACGCGCGCAGCCTTTTCCATGATCGCATAGTCGACGGAGATCTTCGGCAGCGCGGGGAAACGTTCAGCGAGAAACGCCGTGGGATCGCCGGCCGGGAAATCACGCACGAAGGTCGCGAGCTCGGGCGCGTGTTGCTCGGCTTCGCGTAAAAACGAACTCACGCGCCAGATGAACACGCCGGCATTCCAACCGTAGTTGCCGCTGGCGACATAGCGCTCGGCGGTTTCGGCGTTGGGCTTTTCGACGAAGCGGTTGACCTTGCGGCAGACGCCGCCGCCGTCGACGTGAGGGAGCGTGTCGCCCATTTCGAGATAACCGAAACCGGTGGCGGCGAAACTCGGCTTGATCGCGAACGTGACAAACGCGTCGGACTGCGCGGCGCGGCCGAGCGCGGCGGAGAGTTGGCGCGCGAAGACGGCGTGATTCTCGATTAACGCATCGGCGGGCAGGAGGGCGACGACGGCGTCGGGATTGCGCGCGCGCACGAGACCGGTGGCGAGTGCGGCGGCGGGCGCGGTGTCGCGCTTGGCGGGTTCCGCGATGATTTGCTCGGGTTTGAGAAACGGCAGCGCGTCGCGCGTGCCGGCGAGTTGCGCCTCGTTGGTGAGAACGAAAATGTTTTCGCGCGGGACCACGCCGTCGAGCCGCCGCACGGTGTCTTCGACCAGCGTGCGGTCGGAGAACAGTTTCAAGAGGTGCTTCGGCGTGCGCTGCCGGCTCATGGGCCAGAAACGTTCGCCGCTGCCACCGGCCATGATGCAGACGTAGGCGTTAGGATTTTCGGTCATTGCGAATGCCTCGCGATTGTTTGCGCCGCGAGACGAAGGCCAAGCCTGAACGCGGACGCAGGCGTTGGTTCCAGTCGAGCCCGCGTGCGGCGCGGGTTAGGACAGAGTGCGGCTTGAGTCGGGACAAAGTGCGCACCGGGTCGAGCCAAGGTCCGGACACGGTCGCGACAAGGTGCGGACAACGTCGAGCCGGAGTGCGGATCGGGTCGTTCTCTTTCTCGTAATCGTTCTCGTTCTCTTCGGATTGGGCGCTGTGCTGGAGAACGAGAAAGAGAACGATTACGAGAACGATGCGGGGGAGGCCCGCGGCTCAGTGCGCGGGCGTCGTGTAGAGGCTCGGTTTCAGAACGCCGATGCAGGGGAGATTGCGATAGCGCTCGGCGAAATCGAGGCCGTAGCCGACGACGAATTTGTCGGGGATGTCGAAGCCGACGAAATCGGCCTGAAAGGGGACTTCGCGGCGCGCCTTCTTGTCGAGGAGCACGCACGAGCGGAGGCTCGCGGGATTGAGGCGGCGGGCGAGCGTGGCGACGAGCGAGAGCGTTTTGCCCGTGTCGAGGATGTCGTCGATGATGAGCACGTCGCGGTTGTGAATATCGAGCGTGAGGTCGGCGACGATCTGCGGGGTGCCAACGGATTTCGTTTTTGCGCCGTAGCTGGTCACGCGGATGCAGTCGAGACGCACAGGGTTGTCGATCTCGCGCATAAGGTCGGCGGTGAACATCACGGCGCCATTGATGAGCGAAACGATCGTGAACTCGCCGTTGCCATACACGGCCTTGATCTGACGGGCGATCTGGCGCACGCGCGCTTTGATTTCGTCCTCCGTGTAGAGGACCGTTTCGAGATCGGGATGAATGTGGCGGACCGGGGCTGACGTCTCGGGAACGGACATGGGGCGATGGAGACAAGCGGGGGCGCGCGATGCAATCAGTTCCACGGTCGCGGCGGGTTTATTTTTTTGACTTAGCCCGGGGCGAAATCTTGCTTCTGGCGCCCTCCCGCGCCGCATGATTTCGATCCGCATCGAGAAGCTCACAAAACGATTCGGGGCGGTGACTGCGCTGCATGGCCTGGACCTCACGATCGACGCGGGCGAGTTGTTTTTCCTGCTCGGTCCAAGCGGTTGCGGAAAGACGACGCTGCTGCGCAGCATGGCGGGCTTTTACATTCCGGAAGAGGGACGAATTCTCTTCGGCGAGGAAGACGTGACGAAGCTCGAGCCGCACAAGCGGAACACGGGCATGATGTTTCAGAGCTACGCGTTGTGGCCGCACATGACGGTGGCGGAGAACGTGGCGTTTGGTCTCGAAGAACGAAAGGTGCCGCGTAATGAAATCCAGCGGCGCGTGGGCGAGGCGCTCGAATCGGTGCGCATGGGCGCGTATGCGCTGCGGCGTCCGAACCAGCTTTCCGGCGGACAGCAGCAACGCGTGGCGCTGGCGCGCGCGCTGGTGATTCGCCCGCGGTGCTTGTTGCTCGACGAGCCGCTCTCGAATCTCGACGCGAAGTTGCGGCTCGAGATGCGCACGGAGATCCGGCGCGTGTGCAAAGAGTTTAAGCTCACGACTGTTTACGTGACGCACGATCAGAAGGAGGCGCTCTCGATCTCCGATCGCATGGCGATCCTCGATGGCGGAAAAATTTTGCAGGTGGGTTCACCGCGCGAGGTGTATCGCCGGCCGACGCACAAGGTCGTGGCGAACTTCATCGGCGAAACGGACTTCATCGCGGGCCGCGTGGTGAGCGCGCACGCGGATCGCGCGATCGTCGCGACCGCGATCGGCGAGTTCGAGGGCGTGTGGGGCAATCCCGCGAAGAAGGCCGCGGCGGGCGACGAAGTGACGCTCTCCGTGCGACCCGAGTGTTGGAAACTCGGTCGCGAAGCGGCGCCGCGCAACAGCGTGCGTGGCCGGATCGGCGAAGCGATTTACCTCGGCGAGGTCGCACAGTATCAGTTCGCGACCAGCGGCGAGACACTGAACATTCTCGAGATGAATCCGCGTTTCATCGAAAACGCGTCGGATGGCGAACTCTACGCGTCGGCGGTGCCGGAAGACGTGGTGGTGCTGACGGAGTGAGGGCGCGATGCTGCAGCGAGTGCTGATATTGGCGGCGTTGGTGGGAATCGTGGCGCTGCCCTTTGTGCTGCGTCCGAGTCATCGCGCCGAAGGCGGTCGCACGGACGACACGCTCGTGATCATCACGCCGCACAACGAGGCGATCCGTCACGAGTTTGGTCGCGGTTTCGCGCAATGGTATCGCGAGCGCACGGGCCGCACGGTCGCGATCGACTGGCGCGTGATCGGCGGCACGAGTGAGATCAGCCGGTTTCTCGAATCGGAGTATGTGGCGTCGTTTCGCCTGCTCTGGACGGGAAAACTGAAACGTCCATGGAGCCTCGAAGTGCAGGCGGGCTTCGCCAACGCACGACTCTCGGCGGATGCGCCCGCGGAAGCTCGAGAGGCGCGGGAAGTGTTTCTCGCGAGCGATGTGAGTTGCGGGATCGATCTATTTTTTGGCGGAGGAAGTTACGATTTCATCCAGCAAGCCGAAGCGGGGCGACTCGTGCCGACGCGGGTAGTGGAAAACCATCCGGATTGGTTTCGCCCGGACGTGATGCCGGCGGTGTTTGCGGGCGAACCGTTTCGCGACTCGCAGTCACGCTGGATCGGCAACGTGCTGAGCAGTTACGGCATTCTCTACAATCGCGACGCACTGACGCGTCTCGGCATCGAGAACGAGCCGATGCACTGGAGCGATCTGGCGGATCCGCGACTCGTCGGACAGGTCGCGCTCTCGGATCCGACGAAGAGCAGCTCGATCGCGAAGGCGTTCGAGAATCTCATTCAGCAACAAATGCAGATCCGGCTCGCGGCGCTGCGTCGGGAGTTGCCCGGCGCGAGTGTCGAAGTCCTGGAGCGCCGAGCGGTGGCCGAAGGCTGGATCGCTGGTCTGCAACTGCTGCAACGTATCGGAGCGAACGCGCGCTACTTCACCGACAGCTCGCAAAAGCCGCCCATCGACGTGGCGCAGGGCGATTGCGCGGCGGGCATCTGCATCGATTTCTACGGACGCTCCCAGGCGGAAGTCGCGGCGCTGCGCAGCAAAGGGCGTCCGCGGTTGGGCTTCATCAGCCCGCCGGGCGGGACGGTGAGCTCGGTGGATCCGATCGCGATTTTGCGCGGCGCGCCGCATCGCGAAGTGGCCGAAGCGTGTATCGAGTTCACGCTGTCGCCGGAAGGGCAGAAACTCTGGAATCTGCGTCCCGGCACGTCCGGTGGACCGGAACGCTTCGCGCTGCGGCGTTTGCCGGTGCGGCGCGATTTCTACAAGGACGCGGCCGTGGACGCGCTGCGCAGCGATCCGGGTGTGAATCCGTATGCGGAAGGCGAAGCGCTGGTGTATCGCCCGACGTGGACCGCGGGCGTGTTTCGTGAAATGGCGTTTATCATTCGAGTGATGGCGCTCGATTGCCACGGCGAGCTCGTCGATGCGTGGCGCGCTCTCGACCGTGCGGGTATGCCGGCGGACGCGCTGGCGGTGATGCAGGATCTTTCGCTGGTGAGTTACGATCGCGTGAACGAAGTCATCCGTCCGCGTCTGCGCGCGAAGAACAAGGTCGAGGAGCTGAAACTCGCACGCGAACTCGGCGATGCGTTTCGCGCGAATTATCGCGAAGCGAAGCGGATGGCCGAGCAGCGCGGCGCGGTGGCGGTGAACCGCTGAGCGAAACTGTCGCGCGGTATTTCGCGCCCTGATTTCGGCGGCGGAGCAGGCGAGTAGGTTGACCCGTGCCGAGGAGCGGCAAGTTTGGAGGCGCAACCCCGTCTCCCCATGATGCTGCGTCGCTTCGCTGGTTTGATTCTCGTTGGAGCAATGGCGTCCTCGGCTGTGGCTTTTGCCGCCGAACGCCCCGAGTGGCAGGATCCCGCTGCCGTGCACCGCGGCGTCGAACCGCCAAGCGCGACGATGGTGCGCTATCCGAACGCGGAAGCCGCGAAGACCTTTGAGACGGCGCGGACGCCGTGGGTGCTTTCGCTCAACGGCGCGTGGAAATACCACTGGTCAGCGACTCCGGCTCAGCGCGTGAGCGGATTCTGGGAGACGTCGTTCGACGATCGGGAGTGGGACTCGTTGCCCGTGCCGTCGAATCCAGAAGTGGAGGGCTATGGCGTGCCGATCTACACGAACATCGCGTATCCGTGGAAGCCGGTGCAGCCGCCGCTTATTCCCGATGACGCGCTGAATCACGTATCGTCGTATCGGCGCACGTTCGAAGTGCCGGCGGAGTGGAGCGGTCGGGAAATTTTTCTTACGTTTCACGGTGTCAGTTCGTTTTTCAAAGTGTGGCTGAACGGAAAGGAACTCGGCTTCAGCAAGGACAGCCGCACGCCGGCGACCTTCCGGCTCACGCCCCATCTCGTCGCGGGCGAAAATCTGCTCGCGGTGGAGGTGTTTCGGTGGTGCGACGGTTCGTATCTCGAGGATCAGGACTTCTGGCGGCTGAGCGGAATTTTCCGCGACGTCGTGCTGTGGTCGGCGGCTGCGGTGCACGTGCGTGATTTCCGCGTGCAGACGAAGCTCGACGCGCAATATCGCGACGCGCAACTCGAGGTGGAAGTCGCGCTACGCAACGATGGCCGCGCGGCTGCGCCGGCGAAGGTAGCGGTGGAGTTGATCGACGACCAAGGCGCACGCGTCGCGGACGGGAAACTGGAGCTCGCGTCTCTCGTCAGTGGCGGTGAACAGCGGCTCGGGCTCGCGTTGCCGGTGAAGTCGCCGCGCAAATGGTCCGCCGAAACGCCGACGCTCTACACGCTGCTGCTCACTCTCCGCGATGATGCGGACCGCGTGGTCGAGGTGATCCCGTGGCGGGTCGGCTTCCGCTCGGTGGAGATCAAGGACGGTCACTTTCTCGTGAACGGAAAACCAGTGCTCTTCCGCGGTGTGAACCGGCACGAGATCGATCCCGATCTCGGCTATGTTCCGACCGAGTCGCGCATGCTGCAGGACATTTTTTTGATGAAGCAGAACAACATCAACGCGGTGCGCACCTCGCACTATCCCAACGTGCCGCGCTGGTATGAGCTCTGCGACGAATACGGTCTCTACGTGATCGACGAGGCGAACATCGAGTCGCACGGCATGGGCTACGGCGAGGCCTCGCTGGCTCGCGATCCGGCGTGGGCTGCCGCACAGCTCGACCGCACGGTGCGGATGTTCGAACGCGACAAGAATCATGCGAGCATCGTGGCGTGGTCGCTGGGCAACGAAGCGGGCTTTGGTGACAACTTCAGGCAGACCTATCGCTGGCTGAAGGAGCGCGATCCGAGCCGTCCCGTGCAATACGAGGGCGACGCCGAGGCGGAGTTGAGCGACGTGGTGTGTCCGATGTATGCGCCACCGGAGCGGCTGCTGGAACATTCGGCGAAGCCTCGCGGCAAACCGTTCATCCAGGTCGAATACGCCCACGCGATGGGCAACAGCACCGGCGATCTCTGGTCCTACTGGCGTCCGATCTACGAGGGTAAACCGTATCTACAAGGTGGATACATCTGGGATTGGGTGGATCAGGGACTGCGCACGCCCGTGCCCGCCTCTCGCGGCATTGAGCGGCTCGAGAATCCGAAGTCGGTGCCGCTCGATCCCGAGTTGGGGACGTTCTTCGCGTATGGCGGCACGTTTGGCCCACCCGACGTGGCGTCGGACGGAAACTTCTGCGCCAACGGACTGGTGAGCCCCGACCGCGAGCCGCACCCCGGCCTCGTGGAGGTGAAAAAGGTTTATCAGCCGCTGCAGATCGCTTCGTTCGATCTCGAGCGTGGTGAGGTGGACGTGAAAAACTGGGCGGACTTCGTGGATGCCGGCGAATGGCTCGAAGCGAAATGGCTCATCCGTGGCGATGGTGTCGTGTTGACCGAGGGGCAGGTCGAGAACTTCTCGGTCGCGCCACGGGAAACGAAGCGGCTGACGCTCAACCTCCCGCGCCTCAAGGCCGCGCCGGGCGTGGAGTATTTTCTGGAGCTTTCGTTTGTGACCAAGCACGACCTGCCGTGGGCTCGCAAAGGACATGAAGTTGCCTGGGAGCAGCTGCCGCTGCCTTGGCGCGCGCCCGCGCAACTGCGCACGTGGCCAAAAGGCGATGCGCTGACCACCCGTCGTGGCGACGGACTCATCACCGCCGAAGGAAAGGAGTTTTCCGCGAGCTTCTCCGAGCAGAGCGGGTTGCTCGTGTCGTTGAAGACGGGTTCGACGGAGCTGCTGGCTGCGCCGCTGACGCCGCACTTCTGGCGTGCACCGGTAGACAACGACCGAGGTAACAAGATGGCCGAGGCGGAAAACTCTGCGATCTGGCGACGCGCCCACGAAAGCTGGCGCGCTGACGAGGTGCGGGTGGAAACGCAGACGCCAACGCGGGTTGTCGTGCGCGTTCGCGGACACTTCGCCGCCACGGAATCGCAGCAGGAGTTTGTGTGGACCGTGCAACCCGGCGGTGAGGTGACGGTATTCACTTCTTGGACACCGGGTGCACGAGAACTTCCGGAGCTGCCGCGCTTCGGCATGCAGACCACGCTCGTCTCGGGTTTCGACCAGATCTCGTGGCTCGGCAAGGGACCTCAGGAAACCTATGCCGATCGTCAATCGGCGCGCGTCTCGCTCTATTCCGGTTCGGTGCGCGAGCAGTTTTATCCGTATGTGAAACCGCAGGAGACCGGAAACAAAGAGCAGGTGCGGTGGGCGGCGCTGACCGACTCGAAAGGTCGCGGACTCCTCGTGATTGGTGAGCCGCTCCTGAGCGTGAACGCGCTGCATTACACGACGGACGACCTGTTCTTCGCGACGCAGCGCGGAAATTTCTATCCCTACCAACTGCCCGAGCGCGACACGGTGACGCTCAATCTCGATCTGCGTCAGCGCGGATTAGGCGGAGACGATTCGTGGGGTGCGAAGCCGCACGCGCCGTTCCGCATCGCGCCTGAGCCGATGAGTTATTCTTACCGGCTTCGCGTTCTGCGCGGCGGCGAGGACCTGCCGAAGATTGCACGCGAGCGGATCGCCGAAGGCGGAACTCACTGAGCCGCGAGGCGGCGGTAAACGTCGGGATCGCGTTTCTCCATGTGCCGGTCGGGCTCCGAGACCGGCACAAAGCCGAACTGCGCATATAACCTGTGGGCGTCCTTCGTCACGAGTTGCCAGCGACGCAGATTTTGCAGCTCGGGATGCGACGTCACAAATTGCATCGCGGCCTTGGAGAGACCAAGTCCGCGATGCTCGGGCAGCACGTAAACGTCGCACACGTAGGCGAACGTCGCGCGATCCGTGATGAGTCGAATGAGGCCGACCTGTGCGCCGTCGCCGCGGTAGATTCCCACGCAAAACGAGTTCGCGAGCGAACGCTGCACGATGCTCAGCGGAATGTTTTCCGACCAATAAACGCCGCTCAGGAAGCGGTGCACCGCGGCTGCGTCGAGACGCGCGGGATCGTCGGAAATCGTGAAACTCTGATGCTGGATTTCGCGCGGCATGGATCGAAGCGTCCGCTACAGTTGCGCAAACGCGGCGACAAAACCCGAGCGATCCTGCGCTTTGAAGAACGACGTGCCGGCGACAAACGTATCCGCGCCAGCCTGACGGCAGAGCGGGGCGGTTTTGAGATCGATGCCGCCGTCGACCTCGAGGCGAAAGCTCAGTCCGCGGGCCGAGCGCCAGCCGGAGAGTTTTTCCAGCTTCGCCAGCATGTCCTCACGGAACGGCTGGCCGCCAAAGCCAGGCTGCACGGTCATCACGAGCACGAGATCGACGATCGGCAGGAGCGACTCGACCGCTTCGGCAGGCGTGCCGGGATTCAGGACAATGCCGCACTGACAACCGAGCTCGCGGATCCGTTGGAGCGTGGCGCGATGGTCGTAAGCGGGTTCGATGTGGACGCTAATGAGATTGGCGCCGGCGCGGGCGAAGGCCTCCACATACTTGTGGGGCTCGGCGAGCATCAGATGCGTGTCGAAAAAGAGTTTCGATCCGTGCGCCCGCAACGCGGCGAGCATCTGCGGCCCAAACGTCAGGTTCGGCACGAAATGGCCGTCCATGATGTCGAGGTGGATCCACGCAGCGCCAGCTTCGGCGACGACCTGCGCGCTGGCCGCGAGATCGGCGTGATCGCCGGCCAGGATGGAAGGGGCGAGAATGGGAGTCAGCGCACTCACGATCACCAAACGTCGAGCACGGTGTGAGTGATTTTTTGCGCGAGCGAGTCGGCCAAAAGCGGCAGCGTCTGATACTCCGCCTGCAATTGTCCGCCATCGGTGAAGGCGTCGCGCGTCGCTTCGACCCGGCGCGCGGAGAAGAGCGTGTCCCCATTGTTCAGGCGCAGCGTGCAATCGACACCCAACACGAGCGCGAACTTGCGGGCACGACCGGGATCCTGCTCGAGCAACGAGGAAACGTCGCGGCGGAATTCTTTCACGACCACGCGAAGCACCGCGTCGGCTTCGGCGGCGGAATTGACGAGCGCGACGCGCCCATCGCGCGCGAAGGCCTCGCGAATCTGCGTCGAGAGCAGGGCGCGAGCCTGCGGCACCGTGGTCTCGTTTTCCACCGGCTCGACGTAGAGTGTCGTGAAGGCGAGCTTGCCCTCCGTGCCGAGTTGATAGTGCGAGCAGCCGCCGAGAACGAAGGCGAGGCCGCAGGAAAGAAGCGCGAGGAGCCGCAGAGTCATGCTGTCGCCAGTGGATGCGGCGCAGGCGAGGGGCGCAAGTTCAGGTTGGCCCTGATCGCCGTCGAAAATGTAGCCAGATCAGAAGAAGAAGAAACGTTTCTTCTTCTTCGGAGCGTCGGGCGCGTCGGGCTTCGGCTGGCCGTTGGCGAGAGCTTCGACCACCGCGAGCTGCTGACGGGCGCGCTCGGCGACGGGAGAATCGGGATAGGCGGTGATCGCTTCGTTGTAGAAGACTTTCGCCGCGGTGAGATTCTTCCGCTTTTTGAAGTAGTAATCGGCGATCGTCATTTTGCTCTCGGCGAGCACCTGCTTCATCTGATCCAGACCGGCCGCGGCGGTGCCGACGTGCTGGTCATTGGGGAAGAGGATCATGAAGTCCTGGAAATACGTGATCGCCTCCTTCGTGGAGCCTTGATCGTAGTTCGGACCGTCGACGAGCTGGGCGTGCGTCTGCGCGAGGCGCAGGTAGGCGTCGGGCGCGAGCAGCGATTGCGAGTAGTTGTTGATCATGCGATCGAGCGCGTCGATCGCCTCTTCCGTGTTGCGGAGCTTCAGGTGGCCGCGCGCGATGTTCATCAGCGCGAGCGGAGCGTAGTCGCTATACGGAGCGTTGCGGAGAATGAGCTCGAAATAGCCGATCGCGCGTTCGCGGCTCGTGAAACCGGGGAGCCAGCCCCAGTAGCGCGGGCGGGCGCCGTCGAGCAGCGCGCTGGCGATGCGGTATTCCTCGCCGACGACTTCGTTGAAGCGCTTGTTGTTCGGATAGCGCTGGATCGTGTTCTGAAACGCGATGAAGGAGCGGTGATACTGCTTGCGAGCGAGATACAGCTTGCCGGAACGGTAGTAGGCTTCGGGCGCGTAGATGGAGGAGCTGTATTTCTTGGTGACCTTCTTGTAGGCGCGGATGGCGCTGCCGCGGCTTCCGCGTTCCTCGGCACGACGGCCCTTGTTCATCAAGTCGAGTGCACGGCGGCTGTCGGACCCGGAGAGTTCCGAGAGAACGCCACCTTCGATGCGCCAGCCGGACTCAGGCGTCCAGACGATGTCGCCGCGGGCGGACCCGGCAAAAAGACATACGAACGCAAACAGGAAACAGAGGGCGCCGGACGCGCGGACAAACGAGGTAAACATGAAGAGGTTTTACCAGCGAATCAGCGCGCTTCCGTAGGTCAAGCCCGCCCCAAACGCGACAAGGAGAGAGATGTCGCCTGCACGAACGCGACCCGCGCGGCGGGCTTCGTCGAGGGCGAGAGGGATCGAGGCCGCCGAGGTATTGCCGTAGCGGTCGACGTTTACGAAGAAACGTTCCATCGGCAGCTCGAGATATTGGGAGATCGCATCGATGATGCGCAAATTCGCCTGGTGGGGAATCACGAGCGCGATCTGATCAGCCCGCAGTTTGTGTTGTTCCAGAATATCCCGGGCGGATTCGTCCATCGCGCGGACCGCGAGTTTGAAGATCTCCTTGCCCTTCATCTGGAGATAGCGGCGCTCCGTCGTGGCCGAGCTTTGGAACAACGGGTCGGAAGGCGTGGAGCCGATCGCGAGCAGCGCGGCATTTTCGCCGGAGGCGCCGAGCTTGATGCCGAGAATGCCGACGTCGGGCTGCTCGGACGCGCCCAAAACCACCGCACCGGCGCCGTCGCCGAAAAGCACGCAGGTCGTGCGATCGCGCCAATCCACGACGGAAGAAAGTTTTTCCGCTCCGATCACGAGCGCGCAGCGATAGCGGCCCGAGCTGAGCATGGCGCTCGCCACGTCGAGCGCGTAGATGAATCCGGTGCAGGCGGCGTTGACGTCGAAGCAGGGAACGTCGCTGCGAATGCCGAGCTTGTGCTGCACGAGGCAGGCGGTGGCGGGCATCGGCGAATCGGGCGTGACCGTCGCAACGATCACCAAGTCGACATCGGTGGGGGTAAGTTTGGCGTCGGCGAGAGCCGCACGCGCGGCCTCGACCGCGAGATCGGAGGTGAGCTCCGTCTCGCCGGCAATGCGACGCTCACGAATACCGGTCCGGGTGCGGATCCATTCGTCGGAGGTTTCAACGACCGTGGAAAGTTCGTCGTTGGTCAGAACGCGAGACGGAGCGTAGGAACCTGAGCCCAGGATGACGGTAGAGACGTGGCCCATTGAAAGGTGACTCGGCGGGAGGGCAGTGGTCAGGCGACCGGCTGCGCCAGGAGTTCGTTGACGCGGGCGACGTCAGCTTCGATGCGATGGTTCATATCCGCCTTGATGATCTGGCTGGCCGCATGGATGGCGCTCTTGATCGCGTGGCGGTTCGAGGATCCGTGAGCTTTGAGAATATTTCCGCGCAGACCGAGCAGCGGGGCGCCGCCGTAGCGTTCGGGATTGATGCGCTCTTTCAACGCACTGAAGGCACCTTTGGAGAGCAGGGCGCCGGTGGCGCGCATTGGATTCGCGCGGAGTTCTTCCTTCAACATTCCCGAGAAGAACTTCACGAGCGACTCCCAGCTCTTGATCATGATGTTGCCGACGAAACCGTCGCAAACGACGACGTCGACATGTTCGGCGAATACCTGGAAGCCCTCGATGGGGCCGACGTAGTTCACGAACTCGCCGGCGCGGCGGAGTTGCTCGTGCGTTTCGGTGATGAGGGTGTTTCCTTTGCCCTCTTCGGTGCCGATCGTCATCAGGCCGATGCGCGGCGAGCGAATGCCCAGCATGACGCGACAATAGTGGCTGCCGAGGATGGCGTTGTGCACCAGGTGTTCGGGCTTGGCCTCGGGATTGGCGCCCGCATCGATGAGGACAAAATGACCGTTTTCGCGCGGCACCACCGCGGCGAGGGCGGGGCGGGCGACGCCCTCCATAGTGCGGAGGCGCAGCGTGCCGGTCGCCATCAGGGCGCCGGTATTGCCGCAGCTCACCACGACCGAGGCTTCGCCGTTTTTCACCAGCTCGATCGCACGCACCATCGAAGAATCCTTCTTCTTCTTGAGCGCCATGAGCGGCTTGTCGTCCATCGTGACGACTTCCGAAGCGTGGTGCACGCGCAAGCCATGCCGGCCGGCAAGGCCGGCAGTGCGCAGCAAAGGCTCCAACACGGACTCGTTACCGACGAGCGTGATCGGATTCAGGGTCGGGTAGTGGCGAAGCGCTAATTTGACGGCTTCGACGACTTCCGCCGGACCCATGTCGCCGCCCATCGCATCGACTGCGATGCGCGCCTTGTCGCCGTGTAGTGGGCTCATCTCGCCTGAAGCGGTGAGACGGCGGAGCGAACTCAGACCTCGACGTTGAGGACTTGGCGGCCGCGATACATTCCGTTCTTCGGATTCACGCGGTGAGGACGGAAGGTGCTGCCGTCGGTCGGGTCTTTGGCGAATTCAGGAGCCTTGAAAGCGTTGGCGGCGCGGCGATTGGCGCTGCGGCGTTTGGACTGCTTGCGTTTCGGATTGGCCATGGGAGTGCGAGTTTAAAAGGACAGTGGGCGCCTGCTGAAAACGCCGCTGGTTGAGATTGAAAAGGTTCGGAGTAAAGAGGCGGGTCTGGACGCGTCAAGCGCCATTGTCTCCGCCGGAGCGCAGCTCGCGCTCAGAGCCACATCAGGACGGCGAGGATCGCGGCAAACGCGAGCCGGTAATAGGCAAACGCCGCCATGCCGTGACGCGACAACCAACCCACCAGAAAGCGCACGGCGAGGGCCGCCGTGATGGCCGCGACCACGCACCCGAAGAGCACGTGTGACCAGCCGAAAATCGCGATCATGGCCGTGCCGGACGAATAGCTCTTGTAGACCGTCGCAGCGGTCAGGGTCACCAAGCCGAGCAGGAAACTGAACTCCGCCGCACGTCGCGGTTCGAGTCCGGCGAAGTAGCCACCGATGATCGTCATCATCGACCGGCTCATGCCAGGCCACATCGCGAAACACTGCAGAACTCCGATCTGCAACGCATGCCGCACCGAAAGCTCGCTGGTCGGCGCCGCCGAGAGGACCCGTTTCTTCCGCCAGCGCTCGGCCGCGAGGATGAGAAACGCACCCACGACGAGTGCCGCGATCACTGTCTTCACCGAAAACAGGGTGTCGATCCAATCGCGGATGAGCAGTCCGATCACCGCCGCCGGCAGAAACGCCACGATCAAATTGATCAACAGTTTCAGCCCGGCGGGATCCTTTCCGAACAGCCCCAGCACCATCGAGCGAAGTTGTTTCCAATAAAGCAAGGCCACCGCCGCGATCGCGCCAAACTGGATCACGATCACATAGGTGTCCGCCGCGAGTTTCATCGTCAGCGGCACGCCTTCCGGTCGTTTTTCCGAGGGCGGTTTGAACCAAAGCATCTCGCCGTCCGCTCCGCGCAACGGCTCTTCCGACTCCAGTTTCAGGAGGTGATTCGCGATGATCAGGTGGCCGGTGGAAGACACCGGCAGATACTCCGTGAGTCCTTCGACCGCGCCGAGCACCAGCGCATCCATCAACGACAACTCCGCCAGTGGTCCAACCGACGGCGTCGCCGGCTCCCGCGTTTCCGCGGACGGCAGCACAGGCTCCGCTGCAGCGGAGAAGGTGATGAGCAGGAGAAGGATGGAGAGGAAGCGACGCACGAGCGCGTTGGTTTCAAGTTTCACCAGTCGGAGCAAATTTATTTGCCGAGCGAGTCACGTCCGCCTGACTCGTTACCCGAATGTCTCATCTGGCTGACTTCACCGCCACACTTGCCTCGGGACGCGATCTGCCGATCGACGCCATCGAGGGGATCGCCCGCGCTCTCGCCGAACCGGAAATAGCCGAAACCTCGAAATGCGATTTTCTCGCCGCGCTCGCGCAGAAAGGTGAAACCGCGGCCGAAGTCGCGGCCTTTGCCCGCGCGTTTCGCGCGCGCGCCATCGATCCCGGCGTCTCGGCCTGGTCCGAGCGCGCCATCGATATCGTCGGCACCGGTGGCGATCACGCCGGAGGTTTCAACGTATCGAGCATGGTGGTGTTGGTGCTGGCGAGTTGTGGTGTGACGGTGATGAAGCACGGCAATCGAGGAATCACATCCAAGTGCGGCAGTGCAGACATCTTGTCCGCCCTCGGGTTCGATCTTGCGGCCTCGCCCGAGAAACTCCGCGCGGCCCTCGACGAACTCGGCTACGTTTTCTTTTTCGCGCCCGCTTATCATCCGGCGTTCAAACACATCGCCCCCGTCCGCAAGGCGCTCGCGGCGCGCGGTCAGCGCACGATCTTCAATATCCTCGGCCCGCTCATCAATCCCGGACGTCCCGCGCACGTCGTCCTCGGGGTGTTTTCGCCGACGTGGGTGCCGCGTCTCGCCGACGCGCTGCACGAACTCGGCACGGGCGCCTCGCTTTCCGTCCACGGCATCATCGACGACAAACGCGGCATCGACGAACTCACCACCGCGACGCGCAATCTCGTCCGCGGTGCGGGCCGGCTTTCCTCCATCGATGCGCAGTGGCGCGCGGAAGATTTCGGTCTCACGAGTGCGCCGTTCGAAGATCTCGTGGGCGGCGATCTCGACGCCAATCTCGCCATCGTTAACGCGATTCTCGAGGGCCGCGGTCCGCGCGGTCTCGTCGACACGATCGTGCTCAACGCCGCCATCGCGATGTGGGTGACAGGTCGCGTGACCGATGCACGCGAAGGCATTCCGCTCGCCCGCGAAGCGCTGCTCGGCGGCGCGGTGGCCAAGAAGATCGCGGCGACGCGCGAGTTTTTCCGTTCATGAGTCGTCACTATTTCGGCACCGATGGGGTGCGCGGACCCTACGGTGGTCCGGTGATCAACGACGAGTTCGCCGAGCGACTCGGCTTCGCGGCGGCGCGCTGGCTGCGAGGCGTGGGCACCGTCGTGATCGGCCGCGACACGCGGCAATCCGGTCCTGCGCTTGAAGCGGCGCTCACGCGCGGCTTGGTCGCCGGCGGCGTCGAAGTCGTTTCGCTCGGCGTGCTCCCGACACCCGCGGTTTCGCGCGCGGTCCGCGTGCAACAACGCGCCCTCGGTGTCGTCGTGACGGCGTCGCACAATCCGGCCGAGGACAACGGCATCAAATTCTTCGGCGCGGCCGGATTGAAGCTCACCGACGCGCAGGAGGAGGGGATCGAGAAACTCATCCCGGAGCGGGTCGAGCCCGTGAGCGGACCGGGTCGGGACGAGGTGCGCACCGAGTCGAGCGGCAGTGCGGACTACGTCGCGACCATGTGCGGCTTGCTCCGCGCCAATGTCCTTCACGGTTGGCGCATCGTGCTCGACACCGCCAACGGCGCCACCTGCGCCACGAGCCCGGTCGTGCTGCGCGCGCTCGGAGCGGAAGTGATTTCGCTCGGCGATGCGCCCGATGGAAAAAACATCAACGCCGGCATCGGCAGCGAACATCCCGAAAAACTCGCCGCGCTGGTCCGCGAACGCGGCGCGCGGATCGGCATCGCGCACGATGGTGACGGCGATCGCTGCATTCTTTGTGACGAGCAGGGCAACGTGCTCGATGGCGACGAGATTCTTACGATCCTCGCGACGCACGCCTTGCGCCGCGGCACGCTCACGAAGAACACGCTCGTCGTGACCGTGCAGAGCAATCTCGGCGTCGACGCCGCAATCGCGGCCGCGGGCGGCCGCGTGTGCCGCACCCCCGTGGGCGATCGCTACGTGATCGAGCGAATGCGCGCCGAGGGCGCCACGCTCGGCGGCGAATCGAGCGGACACATCGTATGCGCCGATATTTCGCCGACGGGCGATGGCCTGCTGGCCGCGTTGAAGGTCATCGATGTCATGCTCGAGACGGGCGAGCCGCTGTCGGCGTTGCGCCGGCGTTTGAAGAAGTTTCCGCAGAAAACCGCCGCGTTGCGCGTCGCGGAGAAACGTCCGCTTGAAGAACTCCGTGCCGTCAGCGCAGCCACCGCCGAACTCGAGGCGGCGCTGGGTGAGCGCGGCCGCGTGATGGTCCGCTACTCGGGCACGGAGCCCAAGATTCGCCTGCTCATCGAGGGCCCGGATGACGCGACGGTCTCCGCTGGTATCAAAAAACTGGAGACGGCCGTGCGCGCCGATCTGCAGGTCTTGTAAATCGCGGACCGGAGACTCTGGCGTTGACCCGTTTCCGGCGCGATTGAGACTGCGCCGGTCTCCTGCTTCATGGCCGAAGTTTCCATCTCTTCGCTCGATGCCCGGCTGCAAAAACTTGTCGCCAATGTCCGCGTCGCGCTGGAGCGTGGTAATTTCGATTACGCGATCGAGGCCTGTGATCAGATCCTGAAAGTCGAGCCGGCCTGCCTTGCCGTGCGAAAGCTCCAGCGCGCGGCGCAGCTGAAACTCTTCCACGGTAAAAATCGTCTCGTGGCCAAGGCGCTGGGCGGACTTTCGACCGCGCCATTTTTGTTCAGCGCGAGCCGCAAGGATCCGCGTCGCATGCTCGAACTCGCGGAGAAGCAGCTCGCGACCAATCCGCTCAGCGTGACGGCACTCCGCCAGCTCGCGGACGCGGCGCTCGCGCTCGATATGCCGGAGACCGCGGCGTTCGCATGCGAGGCTGTGCGCGAGATCGATCCCGACGATCGCGAGAACTTGCTCCAACTCGGCGAGGCTTATCTCGCCGCGAAGCGTCCCGCCGACGCGCTGCGCGCGGCCGACGCGATCCTGCGCACGCGGCCGGTCGATGGCGACGCGCAGAATCTCATGCGTCGCGCTTCAGTGGCGCAGACGATGACGCGCGGCAATTGGGAGTCCGGCGGCGGTTTCCGCGACAAGTTGAAAGACGAAGCTGAGGCCGTGTCGCTCGAGCAGTCGGCGAAGGTCGTGACCTCGGCCGAGATGACGCAGCGCTTGATCGACGAGGCGCTCGCGCGCGTGGAGCGCGAACCGGCCAACCTCAATCATCACCGCACGCTCGTGCAGGGTTTTCGGCAGGCGGGGCGACTCGACGAAGCGCTCGAATGGACGCGCAAGGCCCGCGCGCAGCCGCTCGGCGCCACCGATGCGACGTGGGAAAAACTCGAATCCGATCTCCAGGTGCAGGTGCTCGAGCGTCAGCTCAAAGACGCTGAAGCTGCGCTGAAAAATGCGCCGGATTCGACCGAGGCCAGCGAACGCTGCGAGCAACTGCGTCGCGAGTTGTTGCACTTTCGTCTCGGCGAAGCGCAGCGCATGGTGGAGCGCTATCCCAACGACGCGTCGGCGCGCCAGACGCTTGGGACGCTGTTGTTCGAGACGGGACAACTCGATGCGGCGATCGCGCAGTTTCAGCAGGCGCAGCGCAATCCGCAGGTGCGGATCGCGGCGTTGTCGGGACTTGGCCGCTGCTTCAAAACCAAGCGACTTTACGATCTCGCGGTGGCGCAGTTCACCGCGGCGAAGGCGGAACTCGCGACGCTGGACGAGACGAAGAAAGCGATCGTTTACGAGTTGGGCGCGTGCTTCGAAGCGATGGGGAATCCCGAGGCGGCGATCGCGGAGTTCAAGGCGATCTACAGCGAAGACATCGGCTTTCGCGACGTCGCCGAAAAGATCAACGCCTACTACGCGCGCTGAGCCGCGCGTTCGGCGTTACTCGCGAAACTCGTCACGCGGCGCCGGCGGAGTATCGACGCGCGGACGCTCCCGCAGGTTTTCCTCGCGCTGCTCCAGCTCGAGTTCCTTTTCCTGCTGCTCCTGCACTTTGTTGAAGAGACGCGCCTCGCTTTCCTCGATGAATTTCTCGCGCTCGCGGAGCGCCGCGCGGGCCTCGCGCAGACTCGCTTCCTGGCGATCGAGTTCGTCGCGCAGATGGTAGAGCGCCTCCGCTTCGCGATGCGTGACCACGCGGTCGTGATCGCGATCGCGCAGGCGCGCGGAGGAGAGCAACGCCTCGCGGGCACGGAGCAGCGCGTCCATTTCGTCGAGTTCGCGCGTGCGTTCGGCGAGCTTGAGTTCGGCTTCGACGACGGCGCGTTCGCGTTCCTGCAGGGAAAGTTCGATCTCGCGCAGCAGACGCTCGGACTCGGCCAGCGAGCGTTGCGCATCGCTGCCGTTTTGCTCGCGCGAGCGCCGTTGCAGCACGAGCGGCGGCGGCAGCGGATGCCGCGTGGGAAAGGGCGGAGGAGTGCCGGGCGGAAGCGGTTCGTTCATGACCGGGGACGGCGTTTGAACCAGGACGAAAGGCGCGCCCAGAAACCGCGGCGCGGACGCAGGTGCGGTTCGATGAGCGCGGCGGCGCGGATTTCTGCGGAGGGATTTCGCAACAAGGCGAGCTCGCGCAACAGGAGGCGCGGGTCGTCGACCATCGCCGTTTGCCAGCGTTCGAGCTCCGGCTTGAACCAAGCCAGTGTGCGGCGCAGGGCGAACGACGGATCGTCCGCGGTCGAGGCATGGGCGAGCGCCTCGGCGAGGTGCACGCCTTTCGAGCCAGGACGATAGGGTAGCAGTTGCGCGAGTGCGGTCTCGTCGGTGTGCACGAGCGCGTTGAGCAGCCGCTTCAGGTCGCCGCCGACGATCACGTTTTGCGAAAGGTTCTGCGCGAACGTCGCGAACTGGCCGAGTGTGCGCACTTGCTCCAACCGGCAAAGGTCGCGCGCGGTCGGGTCGAGCTTCACGAGTTCGAGCGGAAAATCCGCAGGCAACCCGAGCGCGGCGAGATTGCGCAGCAGGGCGTCGCGCGGCGCTTCGTTGAGTTCCGCCTGCGTGACCATTTCCCCGAACGGTTGATCGAACGCCAGCGTCTCGCGGAGAATCTGAAGCAGGAGAGGCACGGCCGCGGCGTGGCCACGCGAGGCGAGCTCGGAGTGCAGTTCGGGGTAGGTGAAGTCGATGTAGTAAGCGGGCGTTTCGTGAGCGCCGGCGGCGGGCCAGTCGAGACCGTCGAGGTTCTGCGCGAGACTCGCGAGCGGCGTGTCGATCATGATCGATGAGGCAAACGCAGCCCGGAGTTGGTCCCACTCGCGGGCTGCGGCGGTCGTATCGGGAGTGCTGGAGATCATCGCGTGGCGGGTTGGAGGGTGTGGGGTGTATCCGAAAACTGGATAAGCTCGTCGGCCACCCGGCGGTAGTCGCCGAGCACATTGTCGGTGTCGCCCGCCTGCGCGTCCTGCGCGACGAGGTTGACCGGCAGACCGAGCGCGACCGCACGGCGCACGACCATCGCGTCGCGCACCTGCGCGTCGAAGATCCGTGCGGTCGGAGCGACGCGGCGGGCGGATTTGAACTGGTTCAGGCGAAGCTGCATTCGCATCCGCGGCACCTCGATGTCCGTGCCGGTCTTGATCGCGTTCATGACGATCCCCTTTACCTGCGCGGCGGGGCCCATCGATGCTTCGCGGAAACCGGCGGAGAGCGCCTGAAACTTGTGCAGCTTTTCGACGAGCAGCGTGAAGCCGATCAGGCTGAGCGCGTCGGGATTCGCGGGGACGAAAATCTCGTGCGAGCCAAACACGCCGCACTGCGACGCGCGCAGGATGTTCGGCGGGCAGTCGAAGAGGATGAAATCGTAGTCGTCCTCCACCTCGGCGAGCTGCTCCTGAAACAAGAGGTAGGCGGGGCGTCCGTCGTCGTTGCGATACTCGCTCTCGAGGTCGACGAGGTTGAACGTCGTCGGCACGAGATCGAGGCCGGGCAGGAGTTTCTCGCCCGTTTTGCTCTCGAGGACGTCGCGGACGATCAGGTCTTTCACGCGTGCGCGCCCCGGTTCGAAAATCGAATAGAGCGCACCGGAGCCGTCGGCGTTGAGCTTGTTCCAGCGGTCGAGCCGCATGAGCCAGATGCTGGCGTTGGACTGCGTGTCGAAATCGAAGAGCAGGACGCGCTTGCCGCGCTGCGCGAGGCAGGCGGCGGTGTTGACGATCAGGGACGTTTTGCCGACGCCACCCTTGTAGTTCAGGAAGCTGATTTTTCTGGGCATGCTGGAAAATGCCGTGGACGCCGAAGCGGCGAACACGCCGCAACATCGGACGCGCGCGAAGACGGGCGAGGGGGAATCGCCTGGCCGCCGGGAATTTACGCTTTCTTGGTAAAAGAAGCGTAAGCAGCCGGCATAGCCGCAAACGGTCGGCGTCGGTGTCTCGGAAATTTCAATACACGCAGCACGCATTTCCCGCCGCCGCCGCGCGTGCCGCTCACGCTGGAAGCTCACGACACGAAATCGTCTGGCGCATGCGCGTGAGCTGTTTACCACAGCTTCCGGTGTCCAACGCTTCCACCAGCCCGCAAATCCGCTCCGCGCCTTTTTCCGCGGTGGCGGTGTATTGGACCGCGTTCATCGGACTGTTTTTCGATTACTACGACCTCTACCTCTTCGTTTACCTCGAGAAACTCTTCGCGAGTGAATTCGCGTTGAGCGGGACGCAGAGCGATGTCCTCCAATTCACCGGTCTCGCGGGCGTGGGCTTCGGCGCGCTGCTCTTCGGTTATCTGGCGGACCGATACGGTCGCGGAAAAATGATGCTCTGGGTTTTCGCCGTTTATGGCCTCGGCATCGCGGGCATCAGCGTGGCGCAAAACTATCCGATGCTGCTCGCGGCCCGCGCCATCGCATCTCTGGCGCTCGGCGCGGAGTGGGGCATCAGCCACGCGTTCATGGCCGAGCACGTCGGCGGCGCGCGGCGCTACCGCTTCGCGGCGTTGCTGCAGTTTTCGATTCTCGGCGGTTTGCTGGCGGCACTCGTGAGTCGCTACGCGGTGCCGACGATCGGCTGGCGTTGGATGTTTGCCGCGTCGCTCGCGCCCGTGGCGGTGCTGGCGCTCGTGCGCTGGCGTTTTCTGGCCGCCGCGGATCGCGCGGAAACGCGTCTGCCGCTCGATGCGCCGGCGGACGCTCCCATGAAACTGAGCGGCGGCGACTGGATCGCTTTCGGGCAGTGCTTCTGTCTCGCGAGTCTCACGATCGCGAGCGGCACGGTGAACATTTTCTTCGCGAAGGAGCTGCCGCAGTCGATCGCCTACACGATCCTGTTCTGGGTCAATGTCGCTCCCGGCATGCTCTTTGGCGCGTGGGTCGTGCGGCGACTCGGCGTGCGTCGTGCGCTCGCCGGCTATGCGTTCGCGTTGCTGGCGCTGTCGACTTTCGCGTGGGCGAGCACGTGGTCCGGACGCAAACTCGCGTTCGCGCTCGTGCTGCCGTTTCTCAACGGCATTCCGTTCGGCCTGATGGGCGCGTATTTCAACGAAGTCTTCTCGCGCTATCGCACGATGCTCTCGGGCGCGGCGTATAATCTCGGGCGCATCCTCGCGGGCTTTTCGCCGGTGCTGGTCGCCGCGCTCGGACTCCACCGCGGCGGAAACTACTTTCTCTTCACCGCGGGCCTCGCGGTCGCCGTGCTCGGGATCGGCCTCACGCTGGAGCCGCGCGAATCGCGCGACCGCACCTGATCCGCGGGCGTGTCGATGCCGCGTGCGTTACACGCGGAAGATCGCGCCGAGCTTCTTGCCGAGCAACAGGCTCAGGCCGACGATCGTCACGCCGAGAAATGCCATCGCCCACACGCCGAGCGCGCTCGCCATGAACTTGCCGTCGCCGAGGAGCTGGAAGAGCTCCATGATCGCCTTGGTGATCGGATAAAACGCCTGCTTCTGCGCGAGCACGAGCGAGTCGCTGACCTCGAGCATGGCGAATGCGAACGCGAGCAGGCCGCCCGCGATCAAATTTGCCGCGATGAGCGGCAGCGTGATTTTGCGCAGCGCGCGCAGCGGCGGACTGCCGAGATTCTGCGCGGCTTCCTCAAGCGTTTCGCTCGTTTGCTGGAAACCCGCTGCGGCCGAGCGCACCACATACGGCAGACGCCGGATCGAATACGCGATGATCAGCAGCACCGTGGGATCGCGCACGGGATTGATGAACGAGAAAAACTTTCCTTCCTGCGACATCGCCAGGTAACCGAACGCCAGCACGAGGCCCGGCACCGCGAGCGGCATCATCGCGAGAAAATCCAGCACCGCGCGGCCCCTGATCTTGCTGCGCACAATCACGTAGGCGATCGCGATGCCGAGGATCACGTCGACCACGCTCGAGATGCTGGCGAACTTCAGACTGTTGCCGATTGCGCTCACCGTGAGTTCGTGGCCGAGCGCGAGTTCGAAGTTCTCCAGCGTGTAATCGTGCGGCACGACGGTGCCATACCACTCGCGCGAAAACGCCACGAGCGTCACGCCGAGGTGCGGCAGGATCGCGAGAAACGTCACGCCGCCAAACGCTGCCGTGCATAGCCACGCACGCGCCGCGGGGATTTTCTTCGGGCCGCCCGAGCTCGTCGCCTTCGCCATCATCGCGTGACCCGCGGAGCCGAAAAGACCTTTGCCGACCGCATAGAGCAGCACCGAACTCGCGAGCATGATCGCCACCAACGCGAACGGCGACGGATCGCCGCTGATGTTTTTCAGACCGTAATAAATCTGCACGCTCGTCACGCGCGCGTAGTCGAAGACCAGCGGCGTGCCCAGCTCGGTAAACGTCCAGATGAACACGATCGTGCCACCGGCGAACAGACCCGGACGGATCAGCGGCAGCGTGATGCGCCGAAAACGCCGGAAACCCGTGCAACCGAGATTCTGTGCCGCTTCCTCCATCGCCGGATCGATGTTCGCGAGCGCCGCGACGACGTTCAGGTAAATGATGGGGTAGAGCGAAAGCGCTTCGACGACCGCCACGCCCCAGAACTGATGGGCCGCGAACCAATCAAATGTCCAGCCCTCCGGCCGCACGCCGATCGCGATGAGCAACGAGTTCAGCGCGCCGTATTGTCCGAAGATTTGCTTGATGCCGATCGCGCCGACAAACGGCGGCAAAATCATCGGAATCAGAATCAGCGACGCCAGCAGGCTCTTGCCCGGAAAAATGAAGCGGTCGCTCATCCACGCGAGCGGCACCGCAATCAGCATCGCGAGCGTCGTCGCCGCGCAGGCGAGGAGAAACGAGTTCTGCAACGCGAGCAGATATGTGCGATCGCTGAGCAGCGCGCCGACGTAGCTAAACGTCAGATGTCCGTCCGCATCGACGAACCCGCCGCGGACGATTTGCCAAATCGGCCAGGCAAAGAAGGCGGCGAAAAACACCACCGTGATGGCCAAGACTCCGCGCGCAAACGACGTCGACATCGCGCGGCAGCATGTCCGTCCCAAAATCCCGCGTGCAAGGCGAAACCCGAACGCCGCGATTCACGCCGCTCATTGGCGCCAACCTCGCCGGCCCGTCGCTCGACGCGGACCGCACTCCGTCCCAACCCGGTCCGCACTGTCGCGCGACCGTGTCCGCACACGGTCACGACGTGGGACGCACCTTGTCGCGACCGTGTCCGGACCTTGGCGCGACCCGGTGCGCACCACGTCCCGACTCGGTGCGAACATTGGCGCGACGCGTGCCTCACGAGGCTCCGAATCAATCCCCACATTGCCGCGACTCGGCTTCCGCGCGGCAACCCCTTCGCACCTCCGCGGCTGCTTGGTCACCAAACCACATGTCTACTAATAGTTGACATTGTGCGAGGTGCGAGGCGGGCGTTTGGTGGGGGGCGGGCAGGGAGACCGAGAGGCGAGGGGGGCGATGGAATGTGGCGGGGGGGTTTTCCCATAATTTGTTTTTACTTGGAAAACGGAAGAAAAGGGTACCCCTTTTTCCCGCTCCCCCCCCGGGGGGGGGG